>WNFX01004497.1_pt1 | contig 13661 bp, 16 predicted proteins | sample 5400111 | NCBI WGS metagenome assembly WNFX01 (sample SAMN13153363, study PRJNA577476) | soil metagenome | isolation source: 40 cm soil or saprolite under grassland replicate 1 | place: USA:California | collected 2016-06-15
GCCGGGCACGCTCCTCCTCCGATAGGACCACGATGTGTCGCTTGCGCACCTCGGCCTCCCTGCGGCGGCGGTATCCCTCGACCGCACGAGCATGAGACCAAACCTCACATCACACAAGTCACGACTGACGAGCTACTAGTTCGATACTGCGCTCGATCGTTCGAGACCATCAGCCATCCTGCGTTGCTGCTTGCTAGTCGTGCAGGTACATCAAAGGCGGCACCGCTACGCGGCACCGCTGGCCGGCTCCCGCGCGGCTGGCGGGCATTCACCTCAACTTCCTCAGGAGGCCCCCTCCCGACGTGGAGGCGGCAGTCTTCGGCGGCGCGCCTGTCCCCGGCGGGCTCACCGACAAGGAACGGGGCGGCGCTCGATGCGTTCCGCGCGCAGTTCATGAAGGGCTACATCGCCGAGCAGGGCCAGTCGCCGCAAACGATCGCTTCTCCCTGACCGATTCCCCTGTCGGCCTGGCTGCCTGGATGCTCGACCACGACACCGACAGCTACGAGAAGATCTCCCGCGCCTTTGCCGGCGGGCAGCCCGCGGGCGGCCTCACCCGGGACAAGATCGTCGACAACATCACGCTGTACTGGCTGACAGGCACCGCGACCCCGGCCGCGCGGCTGTACTGGGAGGGCGCGCGAAGCGCAGCTGCTGCGGTCGGCCAGATGCCACCTGAGGTCTTGCTCCCCTTCGGTTTTGCTGTCGTCACACACGCATAATCGGCAGGCGGCTGCGCCCTGTCGAACTGCCAGCTTCACCATGCCCCGCCGCAGGTCAAACCCCAAATGGACGCTGCCGTACTAGTGGCTTGCTCGGTCCTCAGCTCACCGCTTTCTTCACGAGCGCGCCGATTCTTGCCTCGTCGGCGGCGGTCAGCTCCGTCAGCGCGAAGGTGGTCGGCCACATGGTGCCTTCGTCGAGGTTCGCGTTGTCGCTGAAGCCGAGCGTCGCGTACCTCGTTTTGAACTTCTGCGCGCTCTGGAAGAAGCAGACGACCTTGCCGTCCTTGGCATAGGCGGGCATCCCGTACCAGGTTCTCGGCGAGAGGGCCGGCGCGCTGGCTTTGATGATGGCATGGAGCCGCTCGCCCAGGGCGCGATCCGGCTCCGGCATCTCGGCGATCTTCGCGAGCACGTCGCTTTCCCCGTCCGCCTTGGCCGCGCGCGGACCGCGGCGCGCGGCCGCCTTCAGCTCTTGGGCGCGCTCCTTCATCGCGGCTCGCTCCTCGTCCCGTGAATCCTCGGGACGTCTTGCCGGTCGCGGTGGTGCTCTTGGCGGACTTCTGCGTTTCGTTCATTGCAGGTTTCCTCCCCTGCGAGTATTGATGGGGATGACCCTCATGCTAGGGAACCGCGGCGGCGGCGGCTTCTTCGAAACTGATCGGTCGTTACCGGGACATCAGAGTGCGGCGGCGTAGACGTTGGCCAGGCGTTCCATGACGCTCGGACCATCCCGTTCCGGCGCCGGTTCGCCGAGATGGATGGTCCGCAGCTCGGCCATGAACTCGGTCCACAGATCCGGCCCGCCGGCTGCGAGCAGTTCTGCTCGCACCCGCAGCCGCTTTGTGGTCGGGCGGTGGCGCAGACCCCACTCGCCGAGCTGCGCGAAGACCGGCACCAGCTGGATCGACGCCTCGGTCAGGCTGTAGGCAGCCCGCCGTCCCGGCCCCGCGTCTTCGCGGGTCAACAGGCCGGCGTTTACCAGCCGCTTCAGCCGGTCGGCCAGGATGTTGGAGGCGATCCCCTCCTCAGAGCCGGCGAGCAGCTCCCTGAAGTAGCGCCGATTCCCGAACATCACGTCCCGCAGCACGAGCAGGCTCCAGCTGTCGCCGAACGCCTCGACCGCGGCATTGATGGGACAACCCGAACGCGTCGGCTTCACCAACTCGCACCTCACCTCCGATCCGGTTGCAATCTACCATCGGCTGGCCTAACGTAGGTTTACCGATTGCAAACCGCAAGCAGATCGCAAGAGGCGACGAATGAGCGACACTGGGCCGCAGACCGCCGGCGGGAAGGTGCTCTGGCACTTCACGATGTCACTGGACGGATTCGTGGCCGGGCCGAACCACACGATGGAGTGGATGACCGGGTTTTCATTGCGTCCGGGCCTGATCGACGAGTACGTCGGGACCACGGGCGCGGTGCTGGGGGGCCGGGACGGCTGGGACGCTGCGAGTGACAGCCGCCCGTACGGCGGCGCCTGGGACGGACCGATCTTCGTGCTCACCCATCACCCCGAGGACGCGGCGCCCGCCGACAGAGTCACGTTCCTGAACTGTGGCCCGGCCGAGGCGGTGCGGATCGGGCTGGCGGCGGCCGCCGGCAAGAACCTCGAAGTGTTCTCGCCGACCATCGGCCGTCAGCTTCTCGAACTGGGACTGATCGACGAGATCGACCTGCACATCGCGCCGATCCTGCTCGGCGAGGGCATCCGGCTGTACGACAACCCCGGCAGTGAGCCGATCCGCCTCCACCGGGTCGGCAACGACCCCACGTCGGCCGTAAACGTGCGGTACCGACCCACCACAACGGCGAAGATCCCGACCCATGGAGTGCCGGGTAACTGAGCGGTAGTGGTCGCTGTCGGCCACGCCTTGCCAGGGCTTCGCGCGTGGCACGTGTCAAGGAATGGTCACGGGCTGGTCGGGCCGTGGCCTTCCCCGTGATCGGATCCGGCTCTACAGTGAGGGCGATTGCCCGATCGATACGAGGGGTAACCATGATCGGAGCTCTCCTGCTCGGCCTGTTCTGCGGAATCGTGGCCCGCATACTCATTCCCAACGATGCCTTCCGGAAGATGAGCGGGCCGATGTCGTGGCTGGTGTCGATCGGGCTCGGCCTGCTCGGTGCCCTGGTCGGCTACCTCATCTTCACGGTGGGCCTCGGCATCGGCGACACCGACATCTTCGACTGGGGCGGCGTGCTGAGTGCCCTGATCGGGACCGTCATCGTCGTCGTGATCGCCACCTGGGTGCTGCGGCGCATGGCACGCCGCGAAGTCAGCACCGGCGGCCCGGCAGGCGGACCCGGCGGGCCGGCCGGAAGCGAGCCCGCCTAGCTGCCATGCGGGCGGGCAGATCATAGCCACTAGCCAGCATTACGAAAGCAAGGCCTGCGCGCTGACCGGTATCGAGCCGGTCAGGCGGAACGCCGCTGGCGCGGAACGTTAGTACAAGACCGAAGCGTAAAGCGGTACACCTTAACGGCCTCCGGCTGTGGAGGTCCTGTCCTCACTAGGCGTTTCCGGCCTGCGGGTCCTGGTCAGGCCCCCGCCTGCCGAAGACTGCCAGGCGCCCGCACAACAGCCTCAGGTACGGATGAAGCTACGGACGCGGACGCTCTCCACCCCTGATAGTGGGCACGCCCCGTTGTCTTTAGTGTCTCATTCCCGCCCGACTTGCCGTTGCCAGGGTTTCGGACGGCGGCACGTCAGCGCTCCGATCAGCCCGCCCGGCAGCTCGGCCAGCAGGTAGGTCCAGATGTTCGACCGCGACCAAGCCGGAGCTCATAGCAACGGTGACAGCCGACGCCTGCCACGGACACGTCACCTTCCGTCCGGAGAAGGAGCACGGCGTCGGCCTATTGTTTGTGCAATTGCGCACGACGTGAAGCGCTGGCGCTGAGACGTTCACGACAGGAGTCACATCATGGTGAGTAACGCCCGGCGGCGCGGGCTGATGGGCCTGCTCGTGGGTCTGGCCGCGGCGATGGCTGTGATCGTCGCCGCAATCTTGGTGCTGTCTGCGGTTCATCTCCTGCCGCAGCTTCGGAACCCATTCGCGGAGTCGACGACCGTCCGCAGCCAGCCGGCCCTGCTGAAGTCGATCACCTCGTTGAGCCGTTACGAGGCCGCCAGCGGGTCGTTCCAGGTGGTAGTGGATCTGTCCAGGAAGACGAAATATCTGCCCGCATTCATCGAGGGCACCCACACGCTGTTCGTGGGTGCGGGCACCGTGATTGCCTTCGTCGACTTCTCGCACATGGGTGGCCGGGATATCAGGGTCTCACCGGATCGGACCGCGGTGACGGTGCGGCTTCCCGCTCCCCAGCTTGCGCCTGCGGCGCTCGACGTCCGCCATTCTTATGTCTTTGCGCAACAGCAGGGGCTGCTGAACCGGATCGGGAACTTCTTCTCTGGCAACCCCAACAGCCAGCAACAGGTCTATGTCCTGGCCCAGCAGAAGATCCAGGCCGCCGCCAGCCACAGCCCGCTGCTAGCCCAAGCGGAGAAGAACACCCGCAGCATGCTCACCAGCATGCTGCACTCGCTGGGGTTCGATCAGGTCACAGTGATCTTCAGTGCCGCTGCTACGTAAATGAAGGTCGTGAATGCCCGCGGGTTGCTGGAGGGTCGGGCGGGCCATACGTCGGCCGCGCGGACCCACGCGGACCTGGCCGCGGTCACCGCCGACCTCCCCGCCGGGCTGGCGGCGGCCTGGGAGCCGCGCCGACCCGCCCGGGCACCTGCGCGGCCGGACACTCGATGGTGAGCAGGACGGCGGGATCGGCGGTGAACTGATTCTCTGCACGGCGCCCACGCGGCATTATTTAGCTGGGCACTTTAAAAGCCCTCGCCTCTTTGCAGATTGATTACGATTCTGTTGCCACGTTTCTGGATAATTAGCTTGCGCATTATTTCTTGCCTGAGATTGTCCGGAAGGCGCCGTGACTGCCAATTACGCTCTTCGGCGGCTCTCACCTCGGCATGAGCAGGGTCAGCTGCGACGACCGCTCTCAGGGCATAGTAAGCACCGCCGAAGGCGTGTTGCGGAACATGTGCGGCCGCCACTGCCTGACCTGCGGCGTGCGCAGCAAAAAACGCCGCATCGTTTGATTTCGCTTCGCGTGCGGCGGCATGAGCGGCAAGAGATGCTCCGCGTATGTCGGCCATCTTGAACACGCCTGTATCAACCCACAGCCGGCATGCTTCGATAGCCTTGCGTGGCCGGTCATCTTTCGGATATGCGTTCTCAAAGAACGAGAGCACTCTTTCGGCGCAGTCCGCAGCCCAGACGGCCATCGATCTCTGATCTTGCTTGCTGTACTTTTTCATAGCCCTGGGACGATCTCCTGAATAGCGGGCCGGCCATGCCGTCCGTTCTCAAACGCCACCCATCTAGCGCTCCCTGCCGGTCAGGCGCCCACGGCGCCGTCGATCCGCTCCCGCAGCAGGTCCGCGTGGCCGTTGTGGCGCGCGTACTCCTCGATCATGTGGACCATGATCCAGCGGAGTGAGAACTCCTTGCCGTCCTGGGTCCCGGTCGCATCCAGCGACGCCGCTGCCGCGGCCCGCTCCCGCGCATCCGCGCATTCCGCCCGCCAGGTTTCGAACGCCTCCGCCACGTCGGCGCCGTCCACATCGAACTCGGCTTCCGGGTCGTCGTCGGTGTAGTAGTGATACGGGATCTGCTCTCGGCCCAGCACCATCTTGAACCACTGGCGTTCTCCCTCGGCCATGTGCCGGACCCGACTTGTGACACGATCTCGGCCTGAGTGATCTTGCGGGGTGCTGAGCTGTGGTTTTGCGGGTTGTGGCGACTGGAAGTGCGCACTAGTGCCGTAACCGGCAACGTTTGCCCTGTTGCTGGGAGGAACGTTGTTATGTAGAGCGAAACCTCTTCGTGACGACTGGTCGACCGTCGCCTCGGCGCTGACTCCGGATGGTCGGGTGATGTTCGTCGACGATGGCCACCGCGCGAGCCACGAGCTGGTCGAGGGCCCGGGGTCCTCGACGATCCAGCGACACGTGCGCGACGGCCGGCGCTTTCGCCCGGTGAAGATGGCGCTTGAACCGAGATCGCCCGAGCGCTCGCGGCGAGAACTGGGCTGGGTGATTGAGGTCAGGCCACTGGCTGGCCCATTCTTGCCAGGGCTCGGCGGACGAGCCGGCTAGCGTGCCACGCGGTAGCGGAGGTAGACGACTCCCGAGCTGAAGGTGCGGGTCTCGGCGAGTTCGAGATCCATCCGGCGCTCGCGCTGGGGAAAGAACCGAATGCCACCGCCAACCAGAACCGGGTAGACCCTGGCCCGGTACTCGTCGATCAGGCCCAGCGCGGCCGCCTCGGCGGCGAGAGTCGCGCCGCCGATCGCGATGTCGCCCTCCGCCGGCTCGGCTCGCAACCGCTCGATCTCCTCCGCCAGGCCGCCGGAGGCCAGGCGGGCATTGCCCTGCACCGCCGGCAGCGTGGCGGAGAACACCACCTTCGGGAGCGGCTTCCAGATCGCGGCCCACTCGAGCATTGAGTCGTCGAGCGATGGATCCTGGTCGGCGGTCTCCCAGTACAGCATCGTCTCGTACAGCCGTCGTCCCAGCAGGTAGACGCCGACCTCTCGTATCTCGTCGGTGACGAAGCGAAAGACCTCCTCGTCGGGCGCCGTCCAGTTGAAGCCGCCGTCCGGCCCGACGATGTAGCCGTCAAGTGAGACGCCCATCGAATAGGTCACGCTGCGCATCAGAAGTCCTCCTCGGTAACGGGTTCGACAGTACGACCGCCGGACGCCGCAGGACTCATCGCGGCTCGCGGGATAGGGCAAACGTTGCCGGTTACGGCACTACGCACCCGGCGGAAGCCCGCATCGCTGTCCCGGCTGATCCGCGCCACGGGGCGCCGGTGGCCAGTGAAGGAAAGGCGCTCCACTCCGGTGACCGGCCGTCTCCCCAGCCCGGCACCGCACTGGCCGCAGCGGCCCGGCTCATGGCGCACCTCCCGGTCCGGCCGGGGCACCTGCGCCAGCGTCGTGCCCTCGTGCCCGTCCTTCCCGGCGGGCTTGCCGGTGGCCTGACCAGTCACTTCAATTTCTGGCATGGTGACGAACCGGGCGGCGTTGGGATATCGTATTCGGGCTTGCCGAAAGGATCGAAAGGGTGCTTGGGCTTCTCGACAGTGAGCGTTTTCATCCTGATCTTGGGGTCTCGGGGCATAGGTCCTGATCAGGTACGGCGTGTCGCCTTGGGCTATGGCAGAGCCCCTGGTAGATGAAGCGGTCGACCAAGATCCGCATCCGCCACCGAGGGCTCCAGTTGCTTTTCTACCCTGCCGCGCTGCCATTGTCCCGCCAGACCCCCGATTACGCCGCCGGGATCATCCGCCGGCACCGCCGGCAGATCGGCTCATGCGGGCGCAAGCTCAACCCCGGCCGGCAGGCCTGCTGGTGCTCGCCTACCTGCACAAGGGTGAGACGTTCGCCGGGTTGGGCGTCGGCACCGCTACTGCCTGGCGATATGTGACCGAGACCGTGGCGCTGCTGGCGGCCCGGGCCCCGAAGCTGCGCCAGGCGCTGCGGGATGCCAGCAAGGCCGGATACGCCTACCTGGTCATCGACGGCACCTTAATCCCCATCGACCGGGCCGCCGCGGACCGGCCGTTCTACTCCGGCAAGCACCGCAAGCACGGGATGAACCTGCAGGTCATCGCCAGCCCTGGCGGCGACATCGTGTGGGTCTCCGGAGCGCTGCCCGGCGCGGTGCATGACCTGACCGCGGCGCGGATCTGGGGCATCATCTGCGAGCTGGCCGCCTGTGGCCTGGTCGCGCTGGGCGACAAGGGCTACCGCGGCGAGGACGATATCCGCACGCCGTACCGGGGGCGGAACAAGCCCGCCTCGCAGAAGGACGCCAACCGGGCTCATGCCCGGCTCCGCGCCCCCGGTGAACGCGCCCATGCCCAGCTCAAATCCTGGCGCATCTGGCGCAAGCCCCGCTGCTGCCCCTGGCGCGCCGGGCAGCTGGCCAAGGCGATCCACGTCCTTCAGGCCCGCGAAACGGGAGGATGAAAGGCTCAGTGATCCGCCGATAGCAACAGGCAGGCAACGCGGTAGCCGTGCCCCGGACGCCGCATGTGCCCGGACGGCGCGTTATGGTGGTGATGTCGACTGAAGGGTGGCTAGGGTTCCGCCGCCAGCTCTGGCGGGGCTGGTCCGAGCGCCACGGAAGGCCCCGCGCGCGGGGCTCGCACCTCACTGGACAAAAGCCTCGAGGGGAGACGCCGGCGTGATTTGTCGCGCCGAGGTTTCCTGGAGGTTCGCGTGTTCAGCCAGGCTGCTGCCGACCATCGTCGTGCTCTCCTCGCCGCCCTGGCGGTCACGGTTCTGTGGAGCTCGTCATGGGTCATCATCCGGGTCGGGCTACGCGACGACCGGCTCCCGCCGCTGACATTCGCCGGGCTGCGCTACGTCACCGCCGCGGTGGCGCTGTGGGCCGCGGTCGCCCTGAACCGCACGGCTCGCGGCCAGCTGGCCGGGCTGACACGGCGCAGCGCGGGGCACCTGGCGGTGCTGGGCCTGGTGTTCTACGCGCTGACCCAGGGTGCCCAGTTCGTGGCCATCGACAGCCAGCCGGTCGCCACCTCAAGCTTGTTCCTGACGCTGACTCCGCTTCTGGTCGGGCTCACCTCGGGCCGTGCGCTGCGCGAGCGGCCGGGCCGGGCCCAGGCAGCGGCCACGGTCCTGGTTCCCGCGGGCACCGCGGCGTACTTCACCGGGACGCTGGGAGCGACGCCGGCCGGACTGGCCGCGTGTGCTGTGGCCCTGGCGGCCAACGCTGGCGCGTCCCTGCTGGGCAGGGGCATCAACCGTGACGCGACCACCGCGCCGCTGGTTACCACGGCAGTCTCGATGACCATCGGAGCGGTGGTGCTGCTGGCTGCGGGGGCGGGGGCCGAGGGCTGGCCGACCCTGTCCGGAGAAGCTGTGGCCATCATCGCCTGGCTGGCGATCATCAACACGGCCGTGGCCTTTACGTTGTGGAACTTCTCGCTGCGTCATCTGACCGCGGGCGAATCCTCGGTCGTCAACAACGCGATGATGCCTCAGATCGGCCTGCTCGGCTGGGTGTTCCTCGGTGAGGCGCCCGGGCCGTGGCAATGGGCCGGGATGCTCCTGGTGTCGGCCGGCGTGGTCATCGGCCAGCACCGCCAGAGACTAAGCGCGCCTGCGGCTCGAGATCCGCGAGACATACCCCGGTGTCCCGGTCCTGAGATGCGCGGGCAGTAGCCGGATATCCGGTCGATGGCAGCTGGCCAAGGGCGCCATCCACGTCCTTCAAGCCCGCGAGATCGCGGGATGAAAAATGCTCAGTGTAGGCTGAGGCGAAGGTGATGAATGATTGCTAATAAAGATGCCGATGAGGACGCCAGCTAGTCCTAAGACACCAGTTATAATGGCAGCAATAACCTGCTGGTCACGCAATGTCCGTTTCGACTGGCCGCCGCTGTTTCCAGATGGCGAGGAGTCGCCATTGTTGCTCAATCAGCAATCCCCACAGTGTACTAAATGGATAAATCGCTTGCTTCTGCTGACGGCTACAGCGTACCGGCCTTTGGAGCCGGGAGTGTGTTGATTTACGCGAATAGCTTGATGGGATGCTTGGCTGTGGGCTTTCTAGCCTCGCCGCAGTCGGCTCAGGAACCGGATCACCTCCGGGTCGGAGTGCGAGGCGGTGGATATGGTGCTCCTGCCGGGTGGAATTCCCCGGGCGGCCATGGCGGCGGCTTGATGTCCCCAAAGATGTTGGAGGTTAGTCACCGATGCGCGCTCTCGTGGCGGATCCATCTAGGCCGCAGGCGATACGCCTTGCCGAGGTGGCCGAACCGGTCGCAGGCCCGGGCCAGGTGCTGGTCGAGGTGCACCATGCCTCGCTGAACTATGGGGACCTCAACGACGCCCGTTCTGGCCGCGTGCCGCCAGGGGCCGTGCTTGGCTCGGATGTTGCGGGCGTGGTATTGCAGGCAGGTGACGGCGGGCCGGCGCCGGGAAGCCGGGTGGTGGCGCTGGCCCCGGGGGCGTTTGGTGAGCGCGTGGTGGCCGAGGCCGGCTCGCTGGCCGAGGTCCCCGCCACGGTGGGTCTCGCGCAAGCGGCGGGCCTGCCGGTGGCCGGCGTGGCCGCGCTGCGAGCGTTGCGCGCGGCCGGCCCGTTGCTTGGCCGCCGGGTGCTGATCACCGGTGCGTCGGGCGGAGTCGGCCGGTTCGCCGTACGGCTGGCCTCGATCGCCGGGGGGCACGTGATCGCGGCGGTAGGCTCGGCTGCCCGGGGTGAGGGCCTGGCTGAGGCCGGCGCCGACGAAGTGGTGGTTGGGCTGCAGGGAATAGGTACGCTGGTTGATGTGGTGCTGGATAGCGTCGGCGGCCCTCACCTGGTCGCTGCCTGGCAGTTGCTCGCACCCGGCGGCAGCCTGCAAAGCATCGGCTGGGCTTCGGGGGAACCGGCGGTCTTCCCGCCCTACTCCACTATCGGCCCGCCCAAGTCGCTGACTTCCTTCCTCATCGAGGGAGCGGTCGCTGCGGAGTTGGATAGCCTCGTGCGGCTGGTCGAAAAAGGTCACCTGACGGTCGAAATCGGCTGGCGCGGGTCGCTAGACCGATTCGCCGATGCAGCCCGGGCACTGCGTGGCAGGCGAATCAACGGCAAGGCGATCTTGGACGTGGCGTCCGAGCAGAATGGCATCGCAGACCGCAGCGGGTGAAGTGCGTGGACAACGGGCCGGGCCGGATGCCTCGCGAGAGGTGGTGGACCGGATGGCCCGCGCCTCGCCCAGCGGGGCGGCCTCACGTCGGCCGCCAGGCGGCAGGTCAGTTCTGCCGTCTGTCGCGGTCGCCAGCGAGCAGGCTCCGAGCACGGCCAGGTAGCACACGCCAGGCCGCGCGCTACTGGAAGACGATTCCCTGACAGCGCGCTGGGTACCGGACGGACCCAGGCCGCCGCCGGGCCGGCCAGGACGTGAATCCTCGGGTGGCCGGTGCGCATGTGCCCAGTGAGACGGACAGCGGCGAAAGATCCGGGTGGATTGGGGCTCCGGGGTGATTTTGGTGCACCATAGCACCCAAAAATCACCCGCAAGCCCGGATCCACCCCGGAAATCCTCGATTATCGGACGAGCGAGCGAATAGCCGTACGGGAGAGGCTGACGGGACTGACGTAGCCCTCGGCCGGCGGGCCCGGACAGGTGATCCGCGCGACCCGGCGGGAGGCCATTCACGCCGTGAGCCGCAACCGGCACGCCGGACTCACCTGAATCAGAAATCACTCATCCAGATGATCTGCGTGAACGGCTCGACCATGTGCGGTGGCCTGATGAACTGCCGGGCGCCGGCTGGTCGTATGGGGTCCCACGCGATTACCTGGAGCAGCTCGTGGCGTACCGGCGGCATGAGTATGACTGGCGTGCAGCGGAGGCCCGGCTGAACCAGTGGCCGCGGTTCACGCACCGCACGCTCGCAGGCCAGCCCCGGTTCCGGGCCGGGCAGCATCGTGGTGGGAGCGCCCACGCGGCGGGGGGACGCACGCTCAGTGAACCACTCCGAGCGCGGCCCGTCCGGCTAGCCCGAGGCCGACACAAAGAACCAGCGCGGCGGTACCGGTCGGCGCCAGCGCCGCGAGCCGGGCCAGCGTCCGGCGTGGACGCGAAGCCCAGCGATCGCGAATGCGGACCAGCACCAGGCCTGCCGCGGTCAGCATGGCGGCCATCCCAGCTCCGTATGCGAGCACAAGCAGCACGCCGAAGGCGGTGCGCCCAAGACCGACCGCGCCCAGCAGCACGATGAGAGCAGAAGGACTCGGCACCAGCCCGCCGGCGATACCCATCCCGACCAGGCTGAGCCGTCCCACTTGGCGGGATGGATGAGGGTGCGGGGGCCCGTGATGGTCATGGGGGTGCTCGTGCGAGTGCCCGTGGTGGTGGTCATGATCGTGCGAGTGCCCGTGGTCGTGGTGGCGCACCGAGGAACGGCGGCGGAGGACCCCGGCGAGCATGGCCACGCCGACGGCAGCGACCAGGATTCCGCTGGCGATGCCTAGCCATGAGAGCACGACCTCGCCGGCGAGGCCCGCGGTAGCGGTCAGCAGCAGGCCAAGGACGAGCACGCCTCCGGTGTGGGTGAGCGTCACGATCGCGCCGACGGTGAGTGCGTCGCGCCGGCGGCCGCGGCGGCCAGCGATATACGCGGCCATCACCGTCTTTCCGTGCCCGGGCAGGGCAGCGTGCGCGGCGCCGAGCGTGAGCGCGAGAAGCACCGCGAGAGCGCCGACGAACGGGGTGAGATGCCCGCCGACCAGGCGCTCCAGCGCCCGATCCGCTTGTGCGACCCAGCGGCTCACCGGATCGCCCCCACTCACGCGGATGGTCGCGCCAGCGCTCGGCCCATCGCCCGGCTCGACCCGCAGCCGGGCCGAACGCTGATCGAGCGGCGAGCCGAGCAGGTCGGCCGGGTACGACCGCAACGAGTTGGTCACCGAGCGCACCGGAACCGGCGGGTGCACGATGTGGACCCCATGCCCCGCGGCCGTGATCTCCCGCCAGCCGATCCGGTCGGCCCGGTACCCGTTGACGAGATCCGCCGCGGCCGGCCGGGTCAGGTCTGCGGCCGCCTTGAACGCGCACGATACCCGGCTGGTGTGCAGGCCGGCGCTACCGGGCCGGTATGCGAAACCGGCCGGGCGCACCGACCACCGGACCCGATGGCCGTCCACGCGCAGCGCCACCGCTCCAGCCATCGCGTTGCACACCCGCGTGTTGTACGCCGTCGACTCGGGGGCACTGACTGTGCCGTCGCCGTTGGTGTCTACCGCCGGGCGCTCTTGCAGCGTCGGCAGTTCGGCAAGGTCAACGACCGCGGTGACGGCGACCCGATCCGGGTACAGATCGAGCCCGATCGCCTGGTTCACCGAGAAGTTGCCGAGCGGGTGCGCGGGTTGCGCCGAGGCGGGCCGCGCCGGGAGCGCCAGGACGATGCCGATGACGCCCAGGGCGGCCAGCGCCAGGCTGACGAGCCTGCTCATCGTGGGCCGAGCCGGTGCAGGGCCGCCGTGGCTGCGGGCGCATCGAGCGGCGAGAAGCGGGGGTTCAGGGCCAGGGCCGCGCTCAGGTCGCGGCGCGCGTCGGCGTTCCGGCCGAGTGAGAGTTCGATCATGCCGAGGTGGAACAGGTACCCGGAGTTGTGCGCGCCGAGCGCGCTGGCCTTGCGGGCATAGGAGATCGCCTCGGCGTTGGCGCCGCTCCGGTGCAGCGCCCAGCCGAGCATGTCGGCGACGTCGGCGAAGTGCCGTCGAGACCACTCGCGCTTGGCCGCGAGCACCGCTTGCCCGGCATGGCCCTGGGCGATCGCGAGCTGCGCGGCACCCAGGTCGTCGGTCCCGCCGTTCGCCCTGAACAGCCGTAGCGCCGCCGCGGCGAGAGCGAGTTGCTGGTCGGCGCGCGTCGGCTGGCCGGCGGCGCGGAGCAGCGTCGCGTAGTCCATGAGGTACCCGGGCGACGGATAGCGCGCCGTGAGTTCCGCGTAGTCGGCTAGCGCCGCGGCGGTGCGTCCGCGGGCCGCGGCGACCCTGGCGTGACCGGCGAGCAGGGGGAGATAGGCAGGGTCGGCGGCTTGCCCGCCGCTGTACTCGGCCTCGGCATCGTCGAGCCGTCCAGCGCGCCAGGCGAGCTCACCGAGCTGGTAGCGGCAGAACGCGATGTCCGCTGGGTCTACCGCGTCGCCGAGCGCACGGCGCATGAGGGCCACCGCGTCGCCCAGGCGACCCTGCTGTTCGAGGTCGTAGGAGGCACGGGCGTAGGCGGCGAGGCCAGGACGGAGGTCGAGCATGTGCTGGATGGCTTCCGTTGCCGCCGCGGGGTGGCCGAGCTGGGTCTGCGCGTCGGCGAGGACACCGTACGCGTCGGCCGA
>WNFX01004500.1_pt1 | contig 13660 bp, 18 predicted proteins | sample 5400111 | NCBI WGS metagenome assembly WNFX01 (sample SAMN13153363, study PRJNA577476) | soil metagenome | isolation source: 40 cm soil or saprolite under grassland replicate 1 | place: USA:California | collected 2016-06-15
CCGGTGAAAATGAAGTTGGTGATGACGCCGCAAACTCTCCCGAACATGGAGAGCGCGAACGTGGTCGGCGACATCAAAGGCAGCGAGCACCCGGAACAAGTCGTGATTGTTTCAGGTCACCTTGATTCATGGGACCTGGGGACTGGCGCGATCGACGACGGCGCCGGCGTCGCCGTTTCGATGGAAGCGGCGAATCTGATTCGGAAACTGCATTTGAAACCGAAGCGCACGATCCGGGTGATCGCTTGGATGAACGAAGAGAACGGTCTCGGCGGTTCCAAGCAGTACGTGAAGGACCACGAAAAGGATTGGGCGAACCATTTTGCTACCATGGAAACGGATGGCGGCGCCGGACATCCGGTCGGGCTCCACATCAAAGCCAAACCGGAAGTGAAGGCGATGCTGAAACCAATTGGCGCGATTTTGCAGGAATCCGGTGCGGGGGCATTGGAGTTGGCCGAACATGCCGGCGCCGACATTGAACCGATGGAGAAAGTTGGCGTGCCGGCGTTCGCGCCGATCCAGGACAGCCGGTTCTATTTTGATTATCATCATACCGCGGCCGACACGCTCGACAAAATCGTGCCGAAAGAGCTGGCCGAAAATTCCGCGGTCGTTGTGGTGTTCGCTTACGCGCTCGCGAATTCAGAGCAGCCGCTCCCGAGAGAAGTGAAGACTGACAAGTGACAAGAGTCGGCGGGCACAGACCGCCGCTACAGAAGACAAGATCGACATCGTCAGGGTTGATCGCTTTTGTTAAAGATCGGGCGTGAGGTTGGAAACGATCAATGCGATCGCGCAGTTAATCGCAGCGCTTGGCGTGATTGCATCGCTCTTTTATCTGGCGGTGCAAATTCGTCAGAACACGCGATCCCAGCGGTCGATCGTGGTTGATTCACTTACTCAGTCGCTGATCAATCTGCTCGGTCCACAAGCTTCCGACGCCGATCTGACGCGCGCCTTCGCCTCTGCCACCGAAGACTGGTACGGCGCACCCGAAGCAGATCGCCTCCGGGCGGTGGCCGTCCTGTTCACCCTATTCAAACTCTTCGAGAACGCGTGGTTTCAAAAACGCCAGGGGACGCTAGATGCGCAGCAGTGGGAAGGATGGGACGCTTACGCTCGAATGTATTTTCATCTGCCGGGAGTGAAAGCGTGGTGGCAATTGCGGCGCGCGGCTTTCGCGCACGGGTTCCGCAATTATATCGAGTCAAGCCAGCCTATCGCCGAAATGACTCCGCTCAGCGAAATCATTCGGGGCAAACCGTGATCTCATGGAAGGCGCTTTCCCAAATCGCTCGGAAGCCGGACGATTGCTTGGGTTAAAGCTATCGAAGTACGCCGGGCGTGACGACGTGATCGTGCTCGGTCTGCCGCGCGGCGGCGTTCCCGTCGCCTACGAAGTCGCACAAGCACTTCGGGTTCCGCTCGATGTTTTCATTGTTCGCAAACTGGGCGTGCCAGGTTTTGAAGAGCTCGCGGTCGGCGCGATCGCTTCTGGCGGCGTGCGCGTCTTGAATGAAGACGTCGCACGCGCGTTGCCGAATGCGGACGAAATAATCGAATCAGTCACGCAACGGGAAACAGCTGAATTACAGCGGCGCGAGGAAAGTTATCGCGATGGAAGGCCTGCGCCCGAATTGCGGGATAAAACGGTCATACTGATCGACGACGGTTTGGCGACAGGCGCGACCATGCGCGCTGCGGTCAAAGCATTGCGGCAACGTGGCGCCGCGAAAATTGTGGTCGCGGTCCCGGTCGGGCCGCCGGACACGTGCCGCGAATTCGAGGACGAAGCCGACGAGGTCGTCTGCGCGAGCGAACCAGAATTCTTTCAAGCGGTCGGCCAGTATTACGAAGATTTTTCGCAAACCAGCGATGAGGAAGTACGCGAACTGCTCGCGCGCGCCGCTCAATCTCAAACTGGTGACCGCGGCTCCGGCGCGAGCGGATAAGATCGACCAGCCTTCGCCAAGGCTTCGGCAGGGCAAGCAACCGCCAAAGTGGCCTGCTCTCGCGAAGTAATTAGGAGGCGCTCATGACCGATGCCGAATTCGTTCGCGAACTGGCGCAGCCGCTCAGCGGTGTCGCTCAGGACTACGACCCATTGCTCGAGCTGATCGGCGACGCGCGAATTGTCTTGCTCGGTGAAGCGTCGCATGGAACGCACGAATTCTATTTTGGGCGCGCCCAAATCACCAGGCGCCTGATCGAGGAGAAAAATTTTACCGTCCTGGCAATCGAAGCGGACTGGCCTGACGCATCGCGTGTTCATCGCTACGTGCGAGGCGCGAGCGCGGACGCGAATGCAAACGAAGCACTCTCGGGGTTTCGTCGTTTCCCGACCTGGATGTGGCGCAACACGGTGGTGGTCGAATTCGTCGAATGGATGCGGGAGTTCAATCAACATCTCGATCCAAAACGCGCGCCGGCGGGATTTTACGGAATGGATCTTTACGGCTTGCACGCGTCGATCGATGCGGTGCTGACCTACTTGCAAAAAGTCGATCCCGACGCGGCCGCGCGAGCCCGTTTGCGCTATTCATGTTTCGACCATTTCAGCCGCGAACCCCAGGAGTACGGTTATGCTGCGACCGTCGGCGCAATTGAATCTTGCGAAACGGCGGTGGTTGCGCAGCTGACTGATCTGCAACGCAACGCCGCTCGATTTCTTAGTCGCGACGGTGCCGTTGCCGCAGAAGAATTATTTTTTGCCGAACAAAACGCATGTTTAGTGAAGGACGCGGAAGAATATTACCGCTCGATGTTTCGCGGTCGCGCGTCGTCCTGGAACCTACGAGATCGCCACATGGTCGAAACAATCGAGGCATTAGTGGCGCATTTGAACGGGAGTCGACAGCCGAAAGCGATCGTTTGGGCGCACAATTCGCATCTCGGAGACGCGCGCGCGACCGAGATGAGCCAGCATGGTGAGCTCAACGTCGGTCAGCTGATTCGGGAACATTTTGGGGACGAAGCCGTACTGGTCGGTTTCACGACGCATCATGGCAGCGTGACGGCGGCGTCCGATTGGGGCGCGATTGCCGAGCGCAAAAATGTCCGACCCGCTCTGCGCGGCAGTTATGAAGAATTGTTTCACGAAACGGGCTTGGACCGATTCTGGATCGATCTGCGGAGCGTGGGCGAAAAGGTTCCAGACGCGTTATACGGACCACGGCTCGAGCGCGCCATCGGCGTCATTTATCGGCCGGAATCAGAGCGCCTCAGTCATTATTTTCACGCGCGAATTCCGAAACAATTCGACGCGATCATTCACATCGATGAAACGTCTGCGGTCGAACCGCTCGAGCGGACGAGTGTTTGGGACAAAGGCGAATTGCCGGAAACTTATCCGTTCAAAGTGTGATGACTGAGGTTCAAATTCCGGCCGGCCGCGCGACGCTTGATGGAAATCTGACGATTATCGATCAAGCGAAGGCGCTGGTTCTTTTCACACATGGCAGCGGGAGCAGCCGGCATAGTCCGCGGAACCAATTCGTCGCCCGCACTTTGAACCAAGCTGGACTCGGCACGCTCCTTTTCGATTTGCTCACCCCGGAAGAAGAATCGGTCGATCTCTACACGCGCGAGCATCGGTTTAACATCGGTTTATTAGCGGAGCGACTCGTTCACGCCACGAAATGGGCGAAGCAGCAAAAGCAGACCAAGGATTTTCACATTGGCTATTTTGGCTCGAGCACCGGAGGCGGTGCGGCGTTGGTCGCGGCCGCTGAATTGCCGGATGACATCGGCGCGGTTGTTTCGCGTGGCGGTCGACCGGACTTAGCGGGCGACGCGTTGCCGAAAGTGAAAGCGCCGACGCTGCTGATCGTTGGCGGTGAAGATCATGTCGTGATCGAGCTAAACGAACAGGCACGCGCGCAAATGAAGTGCGAGTGCAAAATCGAGATCGTGCCGGGCGCGACGCATTTGTTCGAAGAACCGGGCGCACTCGAACACGTCGCCAAACTCGCGAGCGATTGGTTTCTGTTACACGCGGCTGGAACCGTCGGGCCGCATTGATTTATTTTTCTTTGTAGGTCACGACCCGTCCCCACAGACTTTTTGTCCCCCAGATTCCGGCGCGTAAACATTCGAGCTGCACAATCTGACTGTGATCAACAAAGAGATTCACGTCGGCGCCGTAATTTTTGATGTACCACGCGAACACATCCGGGTCGGCCGCTTCGAACATCAGCTTCTCCATCCCGATTTCGTCGATGAATCGTGCGGGCACATCCGTCCGCCATGGATCGACATTCTCGGTGATCCCTTCGCTTTCGATCATGATTATCTCCGCGCCGGCATCGAGGAAGCGTTTTGCCTGCGCGATCGCCCAGCTTGGGTCGCGCGTGCCTTCAGCCTCCAATTCTGCGGATGCGGTCGCGCCGCCGGCGCCGAATTGAATTCCGACTTCGGGTTTCGCTTTCATTCGCGACTTGCGTACCAGTTCGATCAGTCGCAGCCAATCGTCGGTCGTGATCGACACAAAACCGGCGGAGATTTCGACAATGTCGAAGCCGAGGCGCTTGCATTCGGCGACGTATTTCCTTACCGCCTCCGCTCCTTGTGCAAGGACGCGCTCGATAAATCCGCCGCTTGAAACGAGCACGTTGTTCTTGTGGCAAAGATCGATAATCTCGCGCACCGCTTTCTCCGGCATGAGCGTGAACGAGCCGCCGGCAAATTTCAGCGAGTCGATGTAAGCGCCCATCGTTTCGAACAAATCTTCGAGATGGCGCCGGCCGTAAGTCGAATAATACGGCCCGCGAATTTCGGTTAGGCCGCGCTTCCGCGGTTTGGACTCGCGCTGATTGATCTCGAGAAATGGAAAACTCCGTTTGGACTGTTTCGATTTCGCTTTCACGGCGAGCGCGAGATCGTGAGCTAGACTGAGAGCACGGTCGAAAGCGTCACTTCGCTGTCGATCGTTTGTTTGAAGACGTTCTCGACTGTCGCGCCGATCTTCGATCCGTCGCGGTCGACGATCCAAACTTGCTGACCTTCGGTGAACGGGCCGCGCGCCATCACTTTGAGCAACGTGCCGCCCGAGGTAGCGGGATCATCGCGCACTTCGACGCAGATTGCTTCCGTTTCGCCGAAATCGCTTTGCAAGGTAAGCTTGTCATCAATTTTCGGCTTTTGCGTGGACAACGAACTCACAATCTCCTCCGAGAAATTAATCGCCGCTCGCGTCGGCTGCGAGCGTATCTCCCTCCGCAAACGAATCACTTAAAAGATGGCGCGTCATCGCATCACCCAGATCGAAGATTACGAGCCGCTCGTCGGACAAGAGCAAGTTGAGCGAATTCGAGAGAAGGCGCGCAAGTTCAAGGGACTCCGGATAGCGAATTTCAATTCGACCTACTACGGCGGCGGTGTGGCCGAGACGATTTCTTCGCTCACTTTGCTGCTGAACAGTCTCGGTCTTCGGACCGAGTGGCGCGTGATTCAAGGCACGGCGGATTTTTTCTCGATCACCAAGAAAATGCACAACGCGCTGCAAGGCGGAGAGATCGATCTCTCCAGCATCAAGAAGGAAATTTACGAACAGGTCATTTACGAAAACAGCGTCCGCAATTTTCTGGAGCACGATTTCGTGATTGTACACGACCCGCAGCCGTTGCCCTTGATCGAGCATTACGAAAAAGATTGTCCTTGGATCTGGCGTTGCCACATCGATCTCTCCCGGCCAAACGAAGAGATGTGGAAATATTTGCGGCGTTGGATCGACAAGTACGACGCCGTGATTGTGAGCTCCGAGGAATACAAGCACGAGATGAAGCCGCCACAGCACGTGTTCATGCCGGCGATCAATCCGTTCAATATCAAGAACCGTGAGTTGAGCGATAAAGAAATCGATGAGCGTCTCGCCCATTACAAAATTCCGACCGACTTGCCGCTGGTCGTGCAAATCTCGCGCTTCGACCCGTGGAAAGATCCCGAGGGCGTAGTGAAAGCTTTCAAGCTCGCGCGCAAAGAAGTCGAGGCCACGCTCGTGTTGCTCGGTAACTTCGCGACCGATGATCCCGAAGGCAGCAAGATTTTCGAATCGTTGCGCGCGTGTCAGGAGGAACGGATTCTGATTCTGACCAAAGGTGATGACACGGCATTAGTGAACGCGCTGCAAACACGCGCGGCGGTCGTTTTACAAAAATCGTTGCGCGAAGGCTTCGGCTTGACGGTGGCTGAAGCGATGTGGAAGCGCACTCCGGTGATCGGCGGAGACGTCGGCGGCATTCGTTACCAGATCGAGGATGGCGTGAATGGATTTTTGGTTTCGTCAATCGAAGAAGCGGCCGAACGCATCGTTCGGTTGCTCAAGGACAAGAAGTTGCAGGAGGAACTGGGAAAGAAGGCGCGCGAAACTGTGCGCGAGAAATTTCTGCTCACCCGTTACGTCGAGCAATATTTCGATCTTTTCCAAAAACTTTGATGAGCGCTTTAGCTTGCGAGAGTGATGTTGCCCACGTGTTCGGGCATCATCAGTTTCAGTCCATCGTAAGCGAGGCATGCTTTGATGCCACGTGCGCTTGCCATATCGCGAATTTTCGTCGCAACTTCCTGTTCGTCGCCGCTCACAATTTCCGACCCGCAATGCGTAATGACGGCTCGCGGCACGCCTTCCTTCCCGCACCAGCCGAGTTGCGTCCGAACCGTCGCATGACCGATCAGCGAATTGCCGCGCTTGCGAACGAACGAGCGCGTGAGCGTCGCGCCGTCGCCGATGTAAATCTGCACGCCTCTGAGCGCTACCGCGCGGTCGTGAATGAACAGGAGATCGGGCCCATAAAAAATGCGCGCATGCCCGGCGGTGATGCGATATCCGACGGCCGGAGCCAGGATCGAATGCTCAACCGGGAACGCTTCGAACGTGATCCCACAAATTTTGATGGGGGTGCGCTCCTTGATCAGGTTCCGATTGTCGATCTTGCAATTTCTCAACGTTCGCCACGTTTTTTGCGGCGCGTGCACCGGGCAAGGCGCGCCGTTTTTTAGACCCCAGGCATGGTCCGGATGGGCATGAGTCAGCACGATGGCGTTGGGATGCAAGTGCTCGAATTTTCCCAGCCAATCCAGTCCGCAATCGAGCATCACATCGGCGCCGCGATACGACACGAGCAGGGAAGTGTGCATGCGATGCCGCCGTGCTCGCGCCGCGATTTCTCCGCGGGTGCCGAGAAAGACGAGTTTCATTGAGAAAAATTCAGCTTCTTGAATGTGTCTGACAATTCTGAGACGAGGCGCTCGCGATTGTTCGGACGCACCTCGACGAGCCTCACGTCAGGACGCGACTTGATCGCGTCGCTAAACGGCAGCGATCGTGCGGAGATTGTCGCGAGCACCGGCACTTCGCTGTTGAGCACCTCGTTTACCGCGTCCCGGAAAATTGCCGATCGGATTTCCATCGGCCCGATTTCGTCGATCACCACAAGTGTCCGGCTGCTCACCGCCTTGCGAATGGCTTCGAGGCCGACAGTTTCGAGCGCAACGAGATCCAGCCCATATTTTCCAAGGCGCTCAGGCGTTTTGAAATCGACATGGCCGAGCACGGCTGCGTCGCCGTCAAGCGTGACGAGCTTGAATCCGACGCGCAGCCCACGGTCGCGAATCTCCTCGGTATAAAAACCACCGGCGCGTTGAGGCAGATTATTTACGACGCGCTTAATCAATGTCGTCTTGCCACAACCGGGCCGTCCGGTGAGTAGAACTTTTTCAATCACAACCATCCCAGGCTTAGACTATTGTCCTCCTGAAGGCGCGTCCGAGTTCCAAATGGCGCACCGAGTGTATTCAGCAGATCGCAAATCCAACCCGCATCGGCAGCCGACGCGCGCTCCAAGCGAAAACGTCGCATGTGCATCGGAACGAGTTGCGCCGATCTCAGCTCACCGCTTCGATTTAGATCGACCAGATACATCGCGGCGATGTCCCCACGGAAATTTTCGTAGCCACCAATCCCTTCGTAATCGGTAAGAAAATCGCCGCAGCCATAAAGAATGAGCCGGCCTTTGAAAATTTCGATCGCCTTGACGTGATGCGAAGAATGGCCGTGAACCACCGCAACGCCTTCGCCGATCAAGCGATGGGCAAACGCGATTTGTTCGTCCCGGATTTCGTAGCCCCAGTTGTCGCCCCAATGAATCGAAGCGATGAGCAAGTCATCGGGCTTTTGATGGTCGCGCATTTGACTTGCAATTTGTGAGGCCGTCGCTTCTGAAAGATCATCCAGCAGATTCACGCCCGGGCTGACGTCAGTGGCGCGCCGATCACGCGGAATTCCGCTGGATGTCGATCCAAAGGAGAAAAGAAGAGCGCGTCCTTTGCCCGGCACATTCAAGATCGCCGGAGCCATCGCTTTTTCCGCATCGCTTCCCGCGCCTGCGTGCGCGATATGCGCGGCATCTAAACTTTGCAGCGTCTCCAACAATCCTGCGTGTCCCCAATCCAAGACGTGATTGTTCGCCAACGCGCAGGCGCTGATCCGAGCGGCAGAGAGACAAGCAACGTTCAGTGGATGCATCCGATAATGAATCCCTTTATCGGGCCACGCGGTCTCGGCGGAGGTGATCGCTGTTTCCAAATTAACGATCCGCAAGTCGACGGCCGCGCGTTCCAATTCTTGCAGCGCCTCGCCCCAGATGTAACTAAGCTCCACCGGACGTGGGATTGGGCCGTGAGCGCTCTCGGCAAGATCGACATAATTGCGCGCGTCGCGGATGTAAGGCTCATGCAAAGCCGGATCGACAGGATGTGGCAACGCTTGATCAATTCCGCGGCCGGTCATCACATCGCCGCATAAAAAAAGGCGGACCGTTTCAGCAGTGGAGCTCATTCAATTGTAACTTGAGCTGTGTCCGAGGAGTCCGTCGAAAAGTTTATTCGGCTTTTGAAACGATCGCCGCGCGGCGCGGTGTTCAATCCGTGGTGGCAGGTTGACAAGGAAAACGATATCGGTTCCCGAGCTCCGAAGATCCGGCGCGAGCAGTTACGCGCTTATCTCTACGACCGGTTGGAAAAAGCGGGCCTCGCAATCATCGGCGAAGCGCTCGGATATCGCGGCGGCCACTTCACCGGAATTGCGATGACTTCCGAACGCATCTTGCTTGGACGAAACGAGAACGTCGCCATTAAAGCGATAAAGTTTTCTTCCGATGTCGATCCTCGCCGGACGAGCAAGCCTGAAAAATGTCGCGACGGATTCTCCGAGCCCACTGCGACGATTGTCTGGAGCGCGCTCCTGCAACTTGGATTGCAACCGAATCAGTTTGTTCTCTGGAACGCGCTTCCCTGGCACTCGTTCGATCCGCGCCGCGGTCTATTGAGCAACCGAATGCCGACCCGACGCGAGCAAGCCGCCGGCCTGCCGCTGCTCAAAGCTTTCCTGAATTTGTTTCGGTGCGATGAAGTTGTCGCTCTCGGGCGCATCGCGACTGCACAGCTCAAAGAAATCGGCGTTGATGCGCATTGCATTCGCCATCCTGCTTCGGGCGGCGCGAAACTTTTTCGTCAGCAGATCGCGAAGATGGTGAACAAGTTGGGTTAACGAATTCTTCGTTCAGCCAATTCGAACAGGACCGCCTTTACGGTTTCTGAGACCGAGGCGTTGGCTGAGACTTTTATCAAGTTCTCCATCAGTTCGATCGGTGGTTCGTATGCGGCGCTCAATTTCTTAAGATCTTCAAGACGCGCGTCTGAGATTTCGCCGGCACTCTGGTCTCGCGCTTTCAGCCTATGCTCGATCTGGCTAAGATCGACATCGAGTTCCACGAATTGGAAACAAGCGTGCGCTTTCTCGCATTCTTGACGGAGAAGTTCGCGGTGTGCCCGGCTGGAAAACGTAGCGTCGAGGACAATGCCGCTGTGACTTTGAAGCGCGCTTAGTCCTCGCTCTAAGAGTCTTCGATAGGTTTGTTCCGTCATCTGCTCCGAATAGACCTTGTCGCGCAGCCCTTCGGCAGTTCGCTGTGTCACCGGAACGCCGGCTAGGGTTTTGCGAATCTGATCGGAAGAAAAGACTGGCCAATCCAGCTCCTTCCCTAGTTGCCGGGCGACAAAAGTTTTGCCCGTAGCGACACGACCCATCACGACTAAGACGAACGGTGTCGATCCGCTGATGGCGTAGCGCAGCGCGAGACGAAAGTAACGCGCTGCCTGGTTCGCGTGCTCTTCAGGAGTCGTTGCCTTCATTGAGACGCCTTGAATGTTTTGCACCTTTCCGCGAACGAAGGCCCGGTAGCACTTGTAGAAATCCGAGACCCTTAGCATTCCAGAATCTCGAAATTCACGCGCTGCATTTCGAAGAAGCAAATTTCCTAAATCGCTGCGGCCTTCAAAATCGAAATCCATTGCCAGGAAGGCGAGATCGTTGGCGATGTCGATGAAGCGGAAGCGATCGTTGAATTCGATGCAATCGAAGATCGACACCGCGTCTGGCGTGATGTGGATGTGATCGAGGTGCAGGTCGCCGTGACAATCGTGAATCCGGTGCTGCTGAATTCGCTCAAGAAATAGTTTTTCATTCGCGATATAGAAACGGTTTGTGAAATGACGGATCGTTTCGAATGCAGCCGGCGAAACGGTTTTGCTCACGAATGGTTCCATCTGGGTAAAATTTTCGTCGGTGCTGATTTTGAGTTTCTCCGGCGTTCCCCATTCTTGGATTTCCGGCGTCGGCGTTTCCGATTCGTAAAACCGTTGCAACCGCGCGATCACGCGATTGATCTCCTTTTCGCCTACCAAATTCGTCTCGAGCAACTCATTCAGAAACCAGCTGCGCGGCAGTTCTTTCATTTTGACGGCGTATTCGACGATTGCTCCGCCCGATGCTTCAAATGAGAAACCGGAAGCGGTTTTGTAGATCGGGATGGTGTCCAGGTAAATTTCGGGAGCGAGCCGCTGGTTCAGTTCCAGTTCGCGCTGGCAGAAGTGATAGCGTTTTTCAAGGGTGCTAAAATCGAGAAAGCCGAGGTTCACCGGTTTCTTGATCTTGAAAACAAGCGGCGAGGCAACGAAGACCCAGGAAATGTGGGTCTGGATCGGGCGCACCTCCGGAGGCCGGTGTGGGTATGTCGCCGGTGATCTAAGAAACTCGACCAGCTCTTGTGATTGTAGATTTTTCGAAGATGTCGATCTTCGGCACATAACTTCGACGCGACGCGTAACTGCCAAACTATAAGTCGATTCGCACACCGCCACGAGTGCGCCGAAATGCGAAACGTTTGTGATATGCCTACATGCGAAGTTTGCGAAAACGAATATGACAAAGCGTTCGACGTGGTGGTCGAGGGGAAGCACCACACCTTCGACAGCTTCGAATGCGCGATCCACGCGCTGGCGCCGGTGTGTCCGCATTGCGACTGCCGCGTGATCGGACACGGAGTCGAGCAAGACGGTAAAATCTACTGCTGCGTGAACTGTGCGCGCGCGGCCGGGAAAACGGAGCTGAAGGACCGCGCCTGATCGGCGAGCGAATTTGATCCGTTAGTGCGGAGACGCTTCGGGAGTTGCGGGAGAAACGCGTGCCGGGCGTTGTCGGTGTTGGAACCAACGCCGGTGCCGTTCCTCCATCTGTTTCAAGCGCTGTTGTTGTTCCGGCGTAAGAACCGGCGCGATTTCGCGGTGCGCTTCGGCGATCGTTTCACGCACCCGGCGGCCGGTTTCGCCTCGAATTTCTTCGAGCTGCGCGCCCGTTTTCTCGATGATCGGCGAAATCTTGGCCATCTGCTCGTCCGTCAATCGAAGTTGCCATTGTAAACGGTTCCGCATGGCCTGGGCGGCGTAGCCATGACGGTGCGGACCGAATAAGAAGCGATGGGCCGTGGCCGCGCTCACGAATACCCCGGTGGCGCCGCCAGCCAGAAAAACGAGCACGAAACCGGCGATCAATTTCCATTTTAGCGCACTATTCATTGTGCCACCTCGTCCTGGATGGCTGAATCGGCGATGGCGAACTCATTACCGGACACCGCAATCGCATCGCCATTCCTGTTAAATTCGAAGTAAGCGCCGGCGGTCGCGAGAACGATCACCGCCGCTGCGGTAAACGCGACGCGGCGCAGGAATTCGCCGAAGGCGGCGCCGTTTCCGTTTCGGCGCGAAAGCGCGACCACGCGAGTGTCGAAACCAAACGGCATTTCGACCGGTGCCTCATCTTTTGCCTGCGCCGCGGAGCGCAGCAACCGATCCAGATCGGTCCGAGCCGGACTGGCATTTTGCGGAGGTGGCTTCATAAACTTCTTCCCGCTCCAATTTTCGCGAGCTGCGTTTTCATTTTTTGACGGGCCCGGAACGCGCGCACTTTGATTGCAGCTACACTCATTCCGGTAATCTTGTGAATTTCTTCGACCGAACGCCCTTGCAAGTAAAGCAAATCGATCACGAGACGTTCGACCGGCTTAAGCTGTTGAAGCAAATGTTCGACCAACTGGCGCGATGCCAGTTGCCGGTCGGGCGAGAGCTCTTCGGATGACACTGCGAGATTTTCGACGACCGCCCGTTCCTCTTCGCTCAAATCCGCCTGACGCAATTCGGGGCGCACCTTTTCCGATTCGATCTGACTGAGACAGGTATTGACCGCGATCCGCGAGACCCAGTGCTCGAGCGGCACTTTGCCGGAAAATTGAGAGAGCTTTTGGAAAATCTTGATGAAAATCATTTGGCAAAGATCCTCTTCACTAGTTCGTCGCGGTCGATGCGAGCGGACCATTTTCGCGACAAGCGGGTAGAGACGGCGAACCAGCTCCCGAGCCGCTTCATCATCGTGCTGCAGGGCAGCCTGAACCAGCTCAGCAGAGTCGCGATCAGCCATGTTGTCGTCGAGATCGTGTCCACACTACTGACAATGACCGAGGTGGATGCGTTACGGTTACAAATTTCATGGGCCGAAGCAGCTAAAATTAAATGTAACCGACGGGGCGGCTGCGCGGTCACGAATTATGAACAATGCGAATCAATCAAATGAAAACAAATATGAAACGAAACTTGCTTACATTCACTGCCGTCGGCGCGCTCGCGCTCGCCGGCTACGCTTTTGCCGAACCTCAAGGCGGATTTGGCGGAGATCATGGTGGCTGGCACGGTCAGGGATTTGCGATGGGGCATTTGACCAAGGCGCTGAATCTCACCCCCGATCAACAGTCGAAAGTTCAACCGCTCATCGATCAAGCTCGGCCACAGATCATCGCGATTCACAAGGACGCGATGGAAAAAACCCACGCGATCATGGACAAAACGATGTCGCAGATTCGTCCGATCCTGACGCCGGATCAGCAAAAGAAATTCGACGATCTGCAAAAAGCGCGGCAGGACATGCGCAATGCGATGCAGGAATTGCACAAGGCGATGGCCGAATAACTTTCAGGGTCATAAGGGAAAAAATGGCGGCGGCCGGAAACGGTTCGTCGCCGTTTTTTTGCAACGCGACCCATTTTACTGACGCTCAGGGCAGGCTGTTACATTCAGTCTCTGCCGTAACGTAAATTCGGCGTGTGAGATTTCTCGGTGGGAGCTAACCGCGGCGCTTTCTCAAGGAAAAAAGGAAGAGCACGACCGCGAGCGCGGCTAAGACGCCTGCGACCACGAATCCGGCCGTCGAAATTTCCATGCGATGATGGAAATTCATTTTCATCCGCGCGGCGACACCGAGCAGAAAAAAAAG
>WNFX01009180.1_pt1 | contig 13654 bp, 15 predicted proteins | sample 5400111 | NCBI WGS metagenome assembly WNFX01 (sample SAMN13153363, study PRJNA577476) | soil metagenome | isolation source: 40 cm soil or saprolite under grassland replicate 1 | place: USA:California | collected 2016-06-15
GAGCACCAGGCACGCCGCGAGACCGAGCCTGGCGCGGCCCTGCCACGCCTGTCGTGCCAGCCAGAGGTAGGCGAGGGCGAACGCCACGAAGAAGAGTGCGAGGGCGACGTCATGCGGAACGCCGAGCTCCTTGAGACGATGCGGAAGCGCGAACTGCGTTTCCTTGTTCGCGTTTCGCGCAAGCGGCCCGAATGCTCCGAGCCAATGCCAGCCGAACTGCGCGCTCGCAGCAGCGACCACCACGAGCGCCGCGAGGGCGAAACCGAGGTGCCCGACCTGCCGCCCCTTCGCGCGAGCCTCGAGCCAGCGCAGCGGCAGAAAGATGATCGCGATCCACTTCACGAAGATCGCCGCGACCCAAGCGACACCCGCCCATTGCCGCCGGCCGCTCGCACCGAGCGCGAGCGCCGACATCACGAGCAGCGCCATCCAAGCGTCGTTGTGGCCGCCGCCCGCAAAATGAAGCGCGAGCAGTGGATTCCAGCCGACGAGCGCGACCGCGAACGCTGGCCTTGGCGCAAGCGAGGCGCACAGCGCGAGAGTCCCGAGCATCGCCAGCGCGGCAAGCGATTTGAAGAGCCAGGCTGCCCTGTCAGCCGAAGAGCCCGCCGCCACGGCCACGGGCTCGGAGGCGAGCGTGAACAAAGGCCCGTAAACAGAGGTCGCACCGTGCCAGGCACCGCCGATGTACGGGTACGCCGGATCGTTGGGAAAGTCGTGCGGCGGGTGCGTGTACGGATTCGCGTCGTGAACGACAGCGATTCGCCCGTAGTCCCAGTAGGTCCACGCGTCGCTCGAGATCAGCAGCGGCGCGGCGAGCGGCGCGAGCTGAACCGCGACCGCCACGGTCGCAACCAGCGCGAGCCGCACCGCTGCCCGTCGCAACAGGAGCAGCCCGGCGACGTAGGCGACGAACGCGATGAGCTCACCCCCGAGATAGAGCCAGGCCCAGCTCGCGTCGCCCTCCAGCAAGCCGCCGTTCCGCGGGAAGAGGGGCGAGTCGTGAGGCCACGCGGAACCGATGCAGACGCCGACGCCGGCGAGCGTCAGCAGACCCGCCCCGAGGACGGCGGCGCTACGGAGTCGGAGCGGGCGGTTGCGTTCCGCTCGAGCCTCCGCCGTAGTAGTAGTTGTTGTTGGTCGAACCGTACGACCCCTCCGCGTACTGCCCGCTCGTGTACGCATGCCAGGTGGGCAGCACCGGAGGCTCCTTGAAGTCGACCGGCTTCGTCTGCCCGGCCGCCGCGATCATGAACGAGCGCCAGATCGTCGCCGGGAAGGTCGGCCCGGAGACTGCGATCCCGTGCACGTTCAGCATCGGGATCTCTCCGCGGGGATAGCCGATCCAGATCGTCGCCTCGAGCGTTGGCGTGAAACCGCAGAACCAGGCGTCGGCATAGCTATCCGTGGTGCCGGTCTTGCCTGCGGACGGCCTGCCGAAGTAGGCGCCGGTACCGGTCCCCTCCTGCATGTTCTTTTCGAGGATCTGCGTGACGACGTAGGCGACTCCCGCGCTGATTACACGCGTGCGCTCGGGCTCGCCCCAGCCGACATCCACGTCCTCTTTCCCACTCCCGAGCACGACCTTGCGGATCGCCATCGGCTTCGAGTAGATCCCGCCGGCAGCGAGCGTCGCGTACGCGGAGGCGAGATCGAGCGGCGAAACCGGGATCGATCCGAGACCGAGCGAGGGGACGTAGGCGCCCTCCTTCGTGGTGAGCGGCGAGCGAACACCGAGCCGGTACGCCATTTGCGCCACCTTCTGCGGGCCGAGATCGAGGGTGAGCTTGGCGAAGACCGTGTTGTCCGAGTGGAGGGTCGCGTTCTCGATGGAGGTCGAGCCGAGGTACGTGTGGTCGTAGGTGGACACATCCCAGGCGGGCGAATACGGGTCGGGCTGATAGTGGAAGGGCTCGGAGACGTAGTAGGTCGACGCGGGATCGATGCCCTCGTCGACCGCTGTCGCGAGGACGAACATCTTGAAGGTCGAGCCCGCCTGCCGTTTCGCCTGCGCGACCAGGTTGAACTGATTGCCCTTGCTTCCCGGAGTCACCGCCGCCATGGCCTTGATCGCGCCCGATGAAGGGTCGATCGAGACCAACGCCGAGGCTGGGTCGGAGCGCGAGTAGAGCGTGCCGACGATCGCCTTTCGGGCCGCGGCCTGCAGACGCGGATCGATTGTCGTGTAGACCTTGAGGCCGCCCGTCCGAACCGTGTTCGCGCCGTACTCAGCGATCAGCTGGTCGCGGACGTAACTGAAGAAGTAGGGCTCGCGGATTCGGGAGTAGAGGCGGCCAGGGACGAGGTGAAGCTGCCGGTCCGAGATCGCCGACTCGTACTGGCGGCGGGTCAGCGCCCCGTTTTCCAGCATCGCATTCAAGACCTGATCACGCCGTTCGAGCGCGTCGCTAGGGCGGTGTATCGGGTCGAAAATCGAAGGCGCCTGGGGCAGGCCGGCGAGCAGGGCGGATTGGTCGAGGGTGAGCGAGCTCGCCCGCCGCGAGAAGTACGTCTGAGCTGCGGCCTCGATCCCGTAGGCGTGATTGCCGTAGTAAACGGCGTTCATGTAGGAGCCGAGGATCCAGTCCTTCGACTTGTTCCGCGCCAGCTTGATCGCCAGACAGGCCTCCTTGATCTTGCGCTTGAACGTCCGCTGGCGCGAGATGTAGAGGTTGCGAACGAGCTGCTGCGTGATCGTCGAGCCGCCTTGGACGACCTTGCCCGCGCGAAGGTCCTTGACCGCGGCGCGCACGATGCCCTTGTAGTCGACGCCGCCGTGCTTGTAGAAGCGCTTGTCCTCGATCGCGACGGTCGCTTTCGGCATCCACGGGCTGACCTCGGAGAGCGCAACGGGCTGGCGGTTCTTGTCGGCCGGGATCGATCCGAGCAGCGAACCGTTCGCCGCGTAGACGAACGAATTCGCGGGGCCACCCTGAGGTCCGGTGGAGACCGGCCGCAGGTCGGAAAGGCTGCAGCTCGCCTCGAACGCCGCCGCGCCGCCGAATCCCGCGGCAACGACGCCCCCGACGATCACCACGATTGCGCCAGCCAACAGCGCCGCATGCCGGCGCCTTTTCCGTTGCACGCGAAGGCGCCGCTTCTGAGCCCGGCGTATGACCTCGTCAAGCTCGTCGGGCCGGCGCCGCCTCCGGCCCCGCGGAGGCGGAGGGTTCATCCGAAGACTCCAGCTTCCCGCAGGCGCTCGTGCGCGCGAAGTCGAAGTTCACTCTCGAGCCGCTCGGCCTCGATCGGGCCATCAGCGCCTGCGCGCACGACGATCGTCGCGCTGCCGTTCAGCGAGGCCACCGCCACCTCCGGATGCCGTTCCCCGCCGACGGCTTCGCGCAGCAGCTCGACGACGGTCCGAAGATCCTTGTCCAAAGGCACCTGCAGGGTGATTTCCGCAACCTTCTCCCGACTCACGATCGTCGAGTTGCGGATCGTATCCGAGGCCAGTTTCTCGTTCGGGATCACGAGCCGCGCACCGTCGTCGGTGCGGATGAAGGTGTAGGTCAGCCCGATCTCCTCGACGTTGCCGGCTCCGGACTCGAGCTCGATCCGGTCGCCGAGCCGGATCGGCTGCGTAAAGGCGATCAGCAGGCCGGCGACGAAGTTCCCGATCGTCCGCTGCGAGGCGAAGCCGATCACGATCCCGAGCACGGCCGATGAAGCGAGTAGCCCACCGGCGACTGCACGCACCTGGGGGATCACGAGCAGCGCGGAGAGCAGCCCGATCGTGAAGATGGTGGTCGTGATCGTCCGCCGCAGGACGCGGTAGCGGGTCGCGGCCTCAGGCTGCAGATCGCGCCGGGCGATGCGTCGGTCGATCAGACGCGCGACCACGGCGGTCGCGAGCAGAACCACAGCGACGATCGCAAGCCGGTGCCAGGACGGCATACCCCGCTATTCGACAACTACCAATCTCTTCCTCAATCCCGAGCGAAGCGATGGGACAAACCAGCTTCGCGGAGAATGCGCACCACTTTCCGCGGTTACGGCAGGGGCTTTCGTCCTGCGAAACCGTCTTCCACCGAGTGCCAGTAGGCGACCTCGTCCTCGCCCAGCTGCCAGCACAGCAGAACGTCTTCGTCGCCCCGTCGGGCGGGGAAATCGACGAGTCCCTCGTCGAGGTCCTTGACGAGCAGCCCGAGCTCCTGCAGCTCCGCGACGCAGCGGACGACGTTCGACGCCTCGTCGTCGATTGTCGTCTGGAGCTCGTCGACCTCATGCGGCCGCACGCCGCCACCGTTGCCCGCGATCTTGGTCGCGATCCGCGCATGGCGGACGGTCGCGACCGCAAGCGCCCGCCGGTGAGAGACCATCCGTTGCACGAGTGGCCGCACCGTCGACAGCAGCTCGTTCGCCTCCGCAGGTGTGAAGTAGCGATCGGCCACGGCTATATGTTCTCTGGAAGTGGGCCGGCCTGCCGATCTCGAAGGCTGCACATGAACAAGAAGCTTGTCGGCTGGTTCACACTCGTCGGCGCCGTCTCCGCGATCTCGTACGCGGGCCGGTTCTCGGGAGGCAAGCCGCCGAAGAACGCTCTCTATCAGTACAGCACTGCGGCAAGCGAGCTCATCCTGTTCGCCCTCATCCTTGCTGTCGTGCTCTGGATCGCCCGCGGCCTGCCGAAGCGGGAGGCGTTCGCGCTCAGGCGGCCTGTTTCGTGGGGGCGCGCAATCGGGCTGGGAATCGCTGTCTTCATCGCGATCGGAATTGCGAACGCCGTCCTGAACCCCCGTACGGCCAGACGACGGCGATCCTCGTGATCGGGCTCACCTTCGGCCTCTGGCATGGGCTGATCGAGGCTTTGCCGATACTCGTCGTTTTCGGAACCGGCCTTGCCTTCCTACGCAGCCGGACCGAAAGCATCTATCCGGGAATGATCCTGCACGCCACCTTCAACGCAGCGGCGCTGCTACTCGCGGTGACTGTCTAGGGTGCCGAGATGGCCGAGCAAAACGACGATCCCCTGATCCGTCAGCTGCGCGAGCAGATCTCCGACGCCGACCGCACGATTATTGAGGCGGTCAACGCCCGGCTGAAGCTCGTGGCGAAGCTGAAGGCCTACAAGGAGTCGCGCGGATTGTCGTTCGTCGACCCGGAGCGCGAGGAGTGGATGCTCAGCTACCTGAGCCGCGCGAATCGCGGGCCGCTCTCGGGGGAGGGCCTCAACGAGATCTTCGGCGAGATCCTCGACCTGACGAAACGCGAGGTCGGACGCAGCACTGAAGCGGGCGGCTAGCCCTCCTCTTCGCCTTCCGCCTCCGCGAATTCGTCGGGCGTCACGTTCTCGAGAAACTGCTTGAACTCGGAGACGATCTCCTCCTCGTTCACCTCTTCGCCCTCGAACTCGATCGCCGACTCCTCGATCACGTCGTCGGCCGCGAAGATCGGCGCCTCGGCGCGGACGGCCAGGGCGATCGCATCCGAGGGCCGGGAGTCGATCTCGATCTCGGAGCCGTCCTGCTGGACGGTGATGCGGACGACCTGGGCGTCAAGCTGGACGAGCATGTCGGTGACGAGGTCGTGGGTCATCGGCCGCGGGGTCGAGGCGCCCTGCAGTTTCATCAGGATCGCCGCAGCCTCGGGATGACCGATCCAGATCGGCAGAAACTTGTTGCCGTCGGCGGTCTTCAACAGCACGATCGGCTGCTTGCCGACCAGGTCGAAGCTAACCCCGTAGATGACCATTTCCTGCATCGCAGCGGCCTCGTTCGCATCTTAGCCCAGGCCTTCGGAGCCAAACCCGAGCCCCTCCGAATGCGTTTGACACCGCCGGCGCGACGCTACAATCCGCCCGCTCGGGCGATTAGCTCAGTTGGTTAGAGCGCCGCTCTGATAAGGCGGAGGTCCGTGGTTCGAATCCACGATCGCCCACTCCGCCTTGAAGTCCGGCTACGGCCCCGCCGTAGCCATGACGACTTCAAGGCGTTTGTCTTCTACGACCAGCGCATGTGTACCGAGTCGGGCAAAGGCCTGCCTCGGTAGCGTGGAATCAGTGCGCGATCTGCGTTTTCTGGACGTAGTCCTCGACGGCCAGGAGGAATGTCGGATCCCCCGCAAGCTCGGCCAGCATGCCCTTGGTTGTTTCGTCGAGCTCATCGTCCTGCTCTAGCTCGAACAGGAACGGCTGCAGGCGGTCCGACTGGGACAACGAGGCCATCTTCAGGAAGAGGTTTCGGGTGAGATCGTCCTGAGAGATCGCCTCAAGGGATTCGAGGTCCTGGTGCCAGGCCGTCAGCATCAAAGGGTCAACGCCGCCGGCGCGGCAGGAGATACGGCGCTACGCGAGGCGCTCCAACGCCTCTGCGAGCTCAGCCAGCTCGTGCTCGTCGGCAATCGGAATCTCGATTCTCGAGGCGGTGACGCGGGGGCGAAAGCCCGTTGCGCGTTCGCAGGCGGCGCGAACCCGCTCGGCGAGGGCGGGGTCGACCTTCGTGGCCGGCTCGCGTCGCGGCTTTCGTTTCGCGCCGGCCCAGCGGGCCGCACGCTCCGCCGCGCGGACCGTCAGGCCCTTGGTAACGATCTCGCGGGCCAGGCGGCGGCGTCCCTCGTTGTCGGGCACGGCGAGAACGGCCCGCGCGTGGCCATCCGTCAGCTCGCCTCGCTCGACCATTCCGAGCACGTCCTCGGAGAGCTCGAGCAGGCGCATCCGGTTGGAGACGGCCGGCTTCGATCGCCCCACGCGCTCGGCTATCTCTCCGAGAGCGAGACCGAACTCGTCGACCAGCAGCGCGTATGCGCGCGCCTCCTCGACGGGCGAGAGCTGCTCGCGGGCGACGTTCTCGACGATGCCGAGTAGGAGAGTGTCGCGGTCGTCGGTCTCCCGCACGAGCGCCGGGATGGTCGGCGTGCCGGCTTGCTGAGCCGCGCGCCAGCGGCGTTCGCCCGCGATCAGCTCGAAACCCCCGGCCGGTCGCGGTCGCACGAGCACGGGCTGGACGATGCCCTGAACCTTGATCGAGTCCGCCAGCGCGGTGGTCGCCTCGGCGTCGAAGCGGCGCCGCGGCTGGCGTGGATTCGGATGGATCGTCTCGACCGGCAGGTGGGCGAGCTCGGGCTCTGCCGCGCCGCCGATCAGGACCTCGAGGCCCCGGCCGAGGCCGCGGCGCTGTTGTTCAGGTGCGCTCGACAAGCTCCATCGCCACCTTCCAGTACGCGTCGGCGCCGGCCGAGCGGGGGTCGTAAGCCGTCACGGGGAGGCCGTGACTCGGGGCCTCTGCGATCCGCACCGAACGAGGGACGCTCGTCCTGAAGACCAGGTTGCCGAAGTGCCGGCGCACCTCGGCATCCACGTCGGCAGCGAGCCTGGTTCGCCGGTCGACCATCGTCAGAATCACGCCCGCAATCGCGAGGCGGTGGTTCAAGCGGGCACGGATGAGCTCGACCGAGCGGACGAGCTGGGCGAGCCCTTCGAGCGCGTAGTACTCGGCCTGCAAGGGCACGAGCACGCGGTCTGCAGCAGCAAGCGCGTTGACTGTCAGCGGGCCGAGCGACGGCGGGCAGTCGACGAAGACGAACGCGTAGTCGCCGTTCGCCGCCCCGAGCGCTTCGGTCAGATAGCGCTCGCCATCGCCTCGCCGGGAAAGCTCGGCGGCGGTGCCTGCCAAGTCCGGCTTCGCAGGCACGAGATCGAGGTTCGCGAACCGCGTCGGCCTCGCGAGCTCGCGGAGCGGCGCTCCGTCGAGCAGGTCGATGCTGGAGCTGCCGTTCGCCGTTTCGCCAAGCCCAGAGGTCGCGTTCGCTTGCGGGTCGAGGTCGACGACGAGCGAGCGCTGGCCGGCCTCGGCGAGGCAGGCGGCCAGGTTGATCGCGGTGGTCGTCTTGCCGACCCCGCCCTTCTGATTGGCGATCGCGAAGACACGGGCGCGCATGCCCCGAGCCTACGGGTCGCCGCGGACGGTTCTGGCAGCTCGAACGGGGTCTGGCCCCACGAACTGCCGCAAGCGGACGGGTCTAATGAAACGAAAGTGTGACTTTTTATCCACAGCGACCTGGCGGCTCTAGACGAGCGGGCGCTTCTTCGCTACACCGGTGCGGCGTGGAAAGCCTGGGGGCGTCGGCTCCAGCTTCTGGAGAACGAGCAAACCCGGGAGCTGTTCGGCTGGTCCGCCGCCAAGCTGTTCGGAGACACGGCTGACCGCGGCAGCGTCAGCGGTCGGCCCCACGTAGAGGACTACCGCGCCGCCTGGCACGACGAGCGGCAGGCACCACTCTGCCGCGACCGGAGGTGGTGCCAGCGCCTTCGCCACCGCGACTCCGAAGCGATCAGGCTCCTGCTCCTCAGCCCGTCCCTGAACGACGGTCACGTTCGGAAAGTGACGCCCGGCCTCTCGCAGGAACGCGCACCTGCGGCCGTTCGCCTCCAGCAACGTCACTTGCCGTTCCGGCAAAGCCGCGGCCAGTGGAATGCCCGGGGCGCCCCCACCCGACCCGACATCCACGATCGGGCCGTCGAGTCGTCGCACCACCTCGACCGCCGCCAGGCTGTCGTCTAGGTGCACACGGCGAGCCTCGGCGGGATCGCGAATCGAGGTCAGGCCGGGTGTCGCTAGGAGCGAGTCGAGCCAGCGCCGAAGCCGCTCATCCACCCGGCTCGATCACGACGAACCGGTTCGGCTCGGTCCCTTCGCTCGAGGTGGTGACACCCGGATAGTCCTTCAGCCTCACATGCACGACCTTCCGCTCCACAGCGGTCATCGGCTCGAGCTCCACGCGTTGGCCGGCCGAGGTCGCCCGCTCGGCGCTCCGTAGCGCAAGTGCGTCGAGCGATGCCTTCCGCCGCTCCCGGTAGCCGGCCGCGTCGACCACGATCGCCTTGCGGTTCTCCATCTGCCCGCGATAGACGATCGCGTTCACGAGATACTGGATGGCATCGATCGTCTGGCCGTGCTTGCCGATCAGCAGGCCGAGGTCGCGGCCGGAGAACCCAGCCGTCAGCGTTTCCTCGTCCTCCTCGATCTCGAGCCGAGCGTGGACGCCGATCGCGCCGACGATCCGCTCGAGCAGGTCGCGGACGGTGCCTGCAAGTTCGCTCTCGTCCACCACCTCGGTCGAGCTCTCCGAGCCGCCGTTCGTATCGACCGTCGCGAGCACGCGCGCGGGCGCGAACCCAACGCCCAGCAGACCGCGCTCTCCCTCGGAGATGACCTGGAACTTGACCATCGCCTTGTCGAGCCCCGGTTGCAGCCTCTCGAGCTCCCGAAGCGCCGACCACTTGGCCTCGCCAACCGTCTCGCCCGTTGCCTCGATCTGCAGCTGCTCGGTCATCGTCGCGCTCGCTTCTTGCGCTTGACTCGCCGCGGCTGTGAGGGCGCGGCCGCGCGGGCGCTTGCGGGCTCAGCCTTGCCGGCTCCGTCCCCGGCCGGCTCCTCCTTGGGCGGCGTTCGCGAAGAGCGCCGCTGCAGTTGGGCCGCCGGCGTCTTTTGAGTCAACTGGCGTGTGACGAGGCCCTGGCCGACGGTCCACAGGTTCGTCGTCACCCAGTAGATGACCAGGCCCATCGGGAAGCGCAGCAGGAAGGTGATGAAGAAGATCGGCAGGACCATCATCAAGTAGCGCTGCGTCTTGTCCATGGTGGCTGACATGAAGTAGGTCGAGGAGACCTGGCTCGCCGCATAGATGACAAGCAGCAGGTAGCCCGACCAGTGAGCGTTCGCATGGTCGGCGATGTTCGGGACGATGTGCAGCCACGACAGCGATCCCGAAGGCGGGTGCTTCGAGAAATCCTTCAACACGAAGTAGAGCGCGAAGAAGACCGGGATCTGCGCCAGGAGGGGCAGGCAGGACGCGGCCGGATTGATCTGGTTCTCGCGGTAGAACTTCATCAGCTCTTCCTGTTGCCGCTTCTTGTCCGTCTTGTACTTCTGCTGGATCGCTTTCATCTCCGGCATGTGGCGCTGCATGGCCTGCATCGAGTGGATCTGGCGCACAGTCAACGGCACGAGGGCAATCCGTACGAGAATCGTCAGCGCGACGATCGACCACGCCCAGGGCAGCCCGATCGTCCCGTGCAGCCAGTCGAGGGCGTGCCGCAGGATGTTCTCGAGCGGCGAGAGAGGGCTGAAAAGGATCATGCGAAGAGCCTCTGGTCCTTGGCGTAGTCAACCCCGCCGTGACTCCACGGATTGCAGCGAAGCAGCCGCCAGCCAGCCAGGATCGAGCCCTTCACCAGGCCGTACTCGCGCAGCGCATCGAGCGCATACTGCGAGCAAGACGGGTGGTACTTGCAGCGGTTGCCGAGCAGTGGGCTGACCGTCCAGCGGTAGACGTAGACGAGGCCCATCGCGAGATACTTCATATCGCGGCCTTCTCCAGAACCTCGTCCACACGCTCGCCGAGCCAGCCGGCGCCGCGCTCCTCGGCCGCCTCGGTCAGGCCGGGCCTGACGATCAGGACGTAGTCTCGGCCGGGTGGCAGTGTCTCCAGTCGAGCGCGCCACAGCTCACGAAGGCGGCGCTTGATCCGGTTCCGGGCCACGGCTCCTGCAACCGCTTTCTTGGGCACCGAAAGGCCGAGCCGTGGCTCGCCGCCGTCCTCTTCACGCGCGAACCAGTAGAGAGTAAGAAAGCGAGTCGAGACCGAGCGGCCGTGCCGGTAGACCGCGTCGAAGTCTCGCGATCGCGAGAGGCGGTGGCGGCGCTGCACCTCGACGGCGCGCCTACGCCGAGAGACGCTTGCGGCCACGGGCGCGCCGCCGCTTCAAGATCGCGCGACCGGCACGCGTCGCCATCCGGGCGCGAAAACCATGCTTGCGCTTCCGGCGGCGTACGTTGGGCTGATAGGTCCGCTTCACGGGGCTCGGTAAAAGAAAAGAACACGACGAGCATAGCCGCCGCCGGGCCAGTATAGACGAGCGCCTCGGGGTCGCTTGTCCACAGAGAAATGTGTCGGCACGGTGAACGGCAAGCGGCGCTGCTGAGCCAAACCTGCGCACTCCGCGTCGCCCGTTCAGACACAAATCCACAGGTGTGGAAAGTCATGTGGGTATTCCAAAACCACCTGCAAATATGCAGGTTTTACCGAATCAAAACTCTGCAGGACGGGGCATTGAGCGCGCGGGCGTGCATTGCTATGCTCGCCCTTCTTTTCGATCGACCAAGGAGCGAGCCGGCGGGGTGGAAAAGCCAATCGAGCTGACTGCGGAAGGCGTCTGGAACGAGATTTCGGGTCGGCTCCGAGAGGCGCTCAACGAGAACACCTTTTCGACCTGGTTTGCAGAGGTCGACGCCACCGAAATCACCGACACCGAGCTCGTCCTCAGCGTTCCGAACGACTTCACGCGCGAGTGGATCGAGGGTCATTTCCTCGGTCTGATCAGCGCCGCGCTGGCGGAGGTCGCCGGCGACCGCTCCGTGCGGCTTAGGATCGCCGAGCACGCCGCAAAACCCGAAGCGGCTCAGCCGAAGGTGAGTGAGCAGACGGCGCAACCTGGGCTCAGCATCAACGCGAAGTACACCTTCGACTCGTTCGTGATCGGCTCCTCGAACCGTTTCGCCCATGCCGCCGCGCTCGCTGTGGCCGAGGCACCCGCCCAGGCGTACAACCCACTGTTCATCTACGGCGGCACTGGTCTCGGCAAGACACATCTACTGCAGGCGGTCTCGCAATACGTCGGCGAGCACCCCGGCAACCTCTCGGTTCGCTACGTGACGAGCGAGACGTTCATGAACGACTTCATCAACTCGCTGCGCGACAAAAGAATCGAGGGCTTCAAACAGCGCTATCGCACGTACGACTTGCTACTCGTCGACGACGTCCAGTTCTTCGAGCACAAGGAGCGGATCCAGGAGGAGTTCTTCCACACCTTCAACTCGCTTTACGAGAGCGGAAGCCAGATCGTCATGTCCTCCGACCGCCCTCCGCGCGACATCGCGACGCTCGAGGAGCGTCTGCGCTCCCGCTTCGAGTGGGGTCTGATCACGGACATTCAGCCGCCAGACCTCGAGACGCGGATCGCGATTCTCCGGAAGCGCGTCAAGACCGACAACATCAACGTGCCGGACCCGCAAGTGTTGACCTTCATCGCCGGCCGCGTCTCGACCAACATCCGCGAGCTCGAGGGGGCGCTGACCCGTGTGGTGGCCTTCTGCTCGCTGACGGGGCGGCCGATGAACGAAGAGCTCGCGCAGGACGTCTTGAAGGACGTCTTCCCCCAAGGCGACCTGCCCCAGGTGACGATCGAGCGGATCCAGGAGATCATCTCCGACCGCTTCGGTCTCTCGCTCGACGAGCTCTGCGGCGACAGGCGCTCGCAGAACATCGTCTACCCGCGCCAAGTCGCGATGTATCTCTCGCGCGAGCTGACCGACTCCTCGCTACCGAAGATCGGCAAGCAGTTCGGCGGACGCGACCACACGACGGTGATCCACGCGACCTCCAAGATCGCGCGCATGATCCGAGAGGATCGTTCTGTGTACAACCTCGTGCAAGAGTTGACCGCACGCATCAAACAAGTCCGGTAAAAGTGTGGAAGCTTGCCGAGCCGACCTCCGACCCTGTTGAAGAGCGCCCGTTGTCCCCAACGGCCATCCCCGTCCGAAACGCTGCAACCATGCGCTTTCGCACCGTCGTCCCCGACATTCACACTCCCTATGACTGCTACGAGAGGATTTATCTAAATGCTTGATGCAGAAACCGTGGTCGGCTCCGGGACGATGAAGATCAGCTGTTCAAGAGAAGAGCTCACACAGAAGCTCGGCGTGGTCTCGCGCGGCGTCTCGACACGAACCGCTGTCCAGATCCTCGGCGGCATCCTCCTGAAGGCCGAGGCGGGCAAGCTGCTACTTGCCGCTACCGACATGGAGCTCTCGCTGCGGGCGTCGCTGGAAGCTGAGGTGGAAGGCGAAGGCGCCGTCGTTGTTCCGGGCCGCTTGCTCGTCGAGCTCGCCCGGCTGCTGCCCGACTCCCAGGTCACGATCGAGCAGCGCGCGGAGGAGGGCGTGATCCACATCTCCAGCGGCTCTTTCGAGTCTCGGCTGAACACGTTCACCGCGGAGGACTTTCCGAGGCTTCCGGATACCGGTGGGCTCGAGCGGCATGCCGTCGATCGCGAGGCGCTCTTGGAGACGATTGCGCGAGTCGGCCGTTCGGCTTCTCGCGACGAGTCGCGCCCCGTCTTGACCGGCGTCCTGGTTCGCTTCGAGCCCGGCAAGCTGGTGATGGCGGCGACCGACTCCTACCGTCTCTCGGTGAAGGAGACTGTGCTCGAAGGGACGGTTCCGGAGCTCGAGGCGATCGTGCCGGCCCGGGCGCTCACCGAGCTCGCGCGCATCGGGCAAGGCGCTGAGCAGATCGAGCTCGGCGTGCACGAGAACCAGGTGGTGTTCGGCATCGACGGCATCTGGCTGACGACACGCCGCATCGACGGGCAGTTCCCGAACTACAAGCAGCTGATCCCGGAGAGCTTTGAGTACGAGGTGGCGCTGCCACGAGACGAGGTGCTCGATGTCGTACGCAGGATCGCGGTAATGGCACAGCGCAATTCGCCGCTGCGCCTTCGCTTCGCTGAAGGTGAGCTGACGGTCTCGGCGCGCACTCAGGACGTCGGCGAGGCGCAGGAGTCGCTGCCTGCCGCGTTCAGCGGTGAGCCGCGCGAGATCGGCTTCAACGCAGAGTTTCTCCGCGACGGGATCGAGTCGGTGATCGGCGA
>WNFX01006303.1_pt1 | contig 13652 bp, 12 predicted proteins | sample 5400111 | NCBI WGS metagenome assembly WNFX01 (sample SAMN13153363, study PRJNA577476) | soil metagenome | isolation source: 40 cm soil or saprolite under grassland replicate 1 | place: USA:California | collected 2016-06-15
TTGCCGGAGATCGGCGAAAGTTTTGATGCCCAGGGTTGGCGTTTCGAGGTGATCGATCTCGACGGTCGCCGCATTGACAAAATTATGGCCAGTCGCACTGCCGCTCTCCGACGCCGGGCCGCGATATAGCTAAATTCAGCTGGCGCGCGCCTGTAGCGCCCGCTCCCGTGTACGTAGGACCGACATGCTACTGGACCCGAGGCGCCCCTGTTTGGGATGGGTATCGCGGCATTTGGTATAGGCCCCGCATTCAAGTTTGCGACTGAACTGCAGCCCCGCTTCGGCGGGCCTTCTTTTGACGTTTCCGGTGCCCGAGGACTCTGTGCCTTCAATCGGGGATTCTCTCGCGCCCGGGTTGATCGACTAGGTGCCGTTAGCGGTCATCAGCCGTGTCAGGGGGTGTCCGTATGCCCGAGCGAGCGACCGGGGGCGACGCGGTTGCGGATGAGTTGTTTGATCTCCTTGATTTCCGGAAAGCGGCCCCGTTCCTTCCGCGACCAGATGACCTCGTCATCAACGCGCACCTCGAAGACGCCACCGGTCCTATCCGGGGTGAGCGTCACAGACCCGAGCTCCTCGGCGAACGTGGTCAATAGCTCTTGCGCCATCCAGCTCGCCCGCAGGCCCCAGCCGCACAATCTGCAATAGGTGATTTCGATCATGGGGCTTACGGGCATCGCTGCCTCCGCGTGCAGTCCGAAACGTGCCAGAACGAGTCATTCCGGCCGCGGCGCTAAGAAGGGTGATGAATTCGCGCCGTTTCGCTCATCCGGCCCATCTTCAATCACCGCGTCGTGCGCAGTAGCATCGGCGGCACTTCGAGGCCGAGCAGTGACGACGTCAGTCCACGAGTGCCTGATAGACGAGCGACTTGAACATCTTGCGATAATAGGCGCGTATCGGGCTCGGCGCCTGGGTCATGTAGATACCGACGATCTCTTCCTTGGGGTCGACCCAGAAGTAGGTGCCGGCGTAACCAGCCCACATGAACTCGCCCGCGGAGCCCGACACACCGGCCACCCCATCACCCTGGCGCACTGCAAAGCCAAGGCCGAATGTATAGCCGGGCGTTCCCAGCAGAAGCTCACCCGGCTGCAACGGCGCTGCGATGCGCGTACCGAGGTGGTCTGACGTCATCAGCTTGATGGTGGAGCGGCTCATCACCCGCACGCCGTCGAGCTCGCCGCCATTCAGCAGCATCTGTGCGAACCGCAAATAATCGGTAGCGGTCGAAAGTGCGCCGGCGCCACCGGAATCGTTCATCGGCTCGGCAGATACATCGAGGACGCTGATCTTCTGGCCCGAGGCCGGGTCGATTGGCATTGGCTGCACCAGGCGCGGCATCTTTGCCGCCGGGAGCCAAAAGCTCGAGTCCACCATCTTGAGCGGCTTGAACAGGCGATCATCCAAGACAGCGGCGAGCCGCTTGGCGGACGCCGCCTCGACGACGCGGCCGAGAATATCGACGGCCATGCTGTATTCCCACATCGTGCCGGGCTGGTGAATCAGGGGCGCCTTGGCGATGCGCTCGACTTGCTCGGCCGGTGTCATGCCGCGGGAGTCGTACTCGTGGATACCCGGCTGGGAGAACTTGGCCTCGACGTAGGCCGCTTTCACCGGCTCGTTCTTGGTGATCTCCGCATAGGCGAGACCCGCACTATGCCGCAGAAGATCCTGCACGATGATCGGCCTGGCCGCCGGCGCATTCGTGTAAGTGGCTTTCCCATCGGCGCCCGTGGTTGCCACGCTCACTTGCATGTCTTTGAAGGCCGGCAGGAATTTTGAGATGGGATCGGTGAGCTGGATGACGCCATCTTCGACCAGCATCATCGCCGCCACCGAGGCCAGCGGCTTGGTCATCGAGTAAATGCGGAAGATCGAATCGAGCTTCATGGGCGTATTCGCGCCCTTGTCTTGGAAGCCGATGGCATCCGAATAGACGATCTTCCCCTTGCGGGCGACCATGACCACAGCCCCCGGCAACTTGCCGTCGGCAATCTCTTTTTTGAGCACTGTGGTGATGCGACCAAGGCGCTCCGCCGACATGCCCACCTGTTCGGGGGTCGCCGTGGCGAGGGGTTGGAGTTCGCGCGCGCAGACCGGCAGCGACACTGTCGCAGCGACCAGCATCGCGGCCAGCGCGGTCGTCGCTGCCTGTAGTTTCCACTTGGACATGACGTTCTCTCCCGTTGACCGTTTTTTGCGAGGATCGAGTTCGCTCGAACCGGCAACGATCTTATCCGAGATCGTCGCCTTGGACACGCCCTGCCGTACTTGACCCTGGATCGTGAGGAAGTTGATGGCGCGGGGGCAACCGCGCGAGGGGCCGCTAGCTGCAGCTGATCAAAATTAAGCTTGACACCTTGACAGGTTGACAAGTTGACAGCTTGACAACCGCGGTTGACAGACACCGTGCTCGAACCAGAGCGAGGTATGGTACGACCCGCCAACTTCCGCACCGGCACACTGAATTTACGGTCGCTGTTGGGGGTACTGCGGACATGAATGGGCGTGTTGCCTTCGTCAACTTGGTCGAGTTTGACCCACAGCAGTCATTGAAAATGGTATAATCACACGAATATTTGACGGAGAGGCCACATGAGCTACGAGGCGATCAACTTTGGCAAAAAGTTCAGATTGTTCGACGAGCAGTGGCAGCCGAAGGTCAAAAGGCGTCGAACACAAGCCTTATGCCGAACACGAGGTCAAGCTATTGCTGATCGAGCCGCGCGGAGTCCTCAATACGGGCCATGAAGGCGGCGATCGCACAGCCGAGAATGATGTTTGGATTTGACGGCGACTAGGCCTGCTAATGGCGCTTCGCGTCCGGTACCGAGACCTTGCGGCCGGGCAACAACGCGACGTGAGGATTTCCCCTTGCCAACTCGGAGCAGTCCGATGCCCTCGGGTTGGCATCCGACTGCATCGTCAGCCAATCAGTCGGGGACGCTGCGAAATGACGTGGTCGATCATCGCCCGTGACGAACAGACCGGCCGCATCGCCATCGCGGTTGCGACGAGATTCTTTGCCGTGGGTGCGTTGGTGTCCCGCATCAAAACCGGCGCCGGTGTCGTCGCCTCGCAGGCTTTCATCAATCCATACTTTGGACCCAAGGGTCTGGCGCTGCTAGAAGCTGGCATGAGCGCGGAGAACGTTGTTGCCGAGCTCACCACGGCCGATGAAGGCCGGCACCACCGCCAGCTCCATGTCATGGACCGGGACGGTCGCTTCGCGGCTTACACGGGCGCCGCCTGCATCGACTGGTGCGGCCATGAGGTACGCAGGACCTTCTCGGTTGCCGGCAACATGCTGGTCGGCTCGGTGGTCCTCGCGGAAACCATCCGTGCGTACGAGGTGCAAGCGGCCGTGCCTTTCGCGCGGCGCCTGATCGCGGCGATGCGGGCGGGGGAGGCGGCCGGCGGTGACAAGCGCGGGCGTCAATCGGCAGCGCTGCTGATCCACGATAGCGAGGACTACCCGCTCTACGATCTGCGCGTCGATGACCATACCGACCCGCTGGGCGAGCTTGAACGCTTGGAGGAAGTCGCGCGCCAGCGCTGGGTGCACTTCCGCCGGCAAATGCCAAGCCACAGTAGGCCCTCGGGATTGACCGACCGGGACAAGCTCGAGGAGCTGATCGCCCAATCCATCGCGGAGGGCTATGAGTGAGTGCGGCGCCGCTACTGACCGTTGCGGACCTGCGCGTCATCTTCGAGGGCGACCGCGGCAGCCACACGGAGGCCGTCAGCGGCGTGAGCTTTTCGCTGATGCACGGGCGCACGCTGGGCATCGTCGGCGAGTCCGGCTGCGGCAAGAGCGTGACCGCGCTTTCCATCATGCGGCTGCTGCCCAAAGCGGGGACGCGCGTGTCGGGCTCCGTTCTGTTCGAGGGGCGAGAACTGGTCACCCTGCCCGAGCCGCAAATGCGAGATCTGCGCGGCAACCGGCTGGCGATGATCTTCCAGGAGCCGATGACGTCGCTCAATCCGAGCTTTACGGTCGGTGATCAGATCGCCGAAGCTTTAATGCGCCATCGCGGTTTATCTGCCAAGGCCGCGCGCGCTGACACCGTCAATATGCTCGAGCGCGTAAGGATCTCCTCGTCCCAAGAGCGTATCGACGAGTACCCGCACAAGCTCTCGGGTGGCATGCGCCAGCGTGTGATGATCGCCATGGCTCTGGCCTGCGCGCCGGTCCTGCTGATCGCTGACGAGCCGACCACGGCCCTCGACGTTACGATTCAAGCGCAGATCCTCGATCTACTGGCCAAGTTGCGCCAGGAGACCGGCACCGCCATCATCCTCATCACCCACGATCTGGGCGTGGTAGCTGAGATTTGCGACGACGTCGCAGTGATGTATGCGGGCGAGATCGTCGAGCGGGCGCCGACGGATCGTCTGTTTGCCATGCCGCAGCACCCTTACACAGTGGGCCTCCTGGGCTCAATGCCGCTCATCAGCTCGCCGCGCGAGCGGCTAGCGACCATTGCCGGCAGCGTACCGAGCCTCACCCGCACCTTCACCGGTTGCCGCTTTGCTAGCCGCTGCCCGTTCGCCGAGGCGCGCTGCCGCGGCCAGCCACCGCCGCTAGCCGACGTGGGGGCGGGACACCTTTCACGCTGCTGGAAAACGCCGTTGGAGACACTGGTGGCATGAGGGATCCCCTGTTGGCCCTCGATAATGTGACGAAGCACTTCGTCGCGCACCGCTCACTCTTCGGCACGACGACCGCCGTTGTGCGCGCCGTCGACGGCGTCTCGCTCACCATCGTGGCCGGAGAGACGCTGGCGCTGGTCGGCGAATCGGGCTGCGGCAAGTCGACGGTCGGCCGACTTGCTTTGCGACTGATCGAGCCGACCGCGGGAAGGGTGTGTCTCTATGGCCGTGATCTCGCCTCTCTCTCGGCTGCGGAGCTGCGCCGGGTCCGCGCCGGTGCCCAGCTCATTTTTCAGGACCCCTACGGCTCGTTGAATCCGCGCATGACCGTCGGCGAGATGCTGGCCGAGCCGCTACTTCTGCACACCGACCTCACACCGGCGAACCGGCGCGAGCGCGTCGCGGAGCTCTTGCACGTCGTTGGCCTCAGGCGCGAGCATGGCCAGCGCTACCCGCACGAGTTTTCTGGCGGCCAGCGCCAACGCATCGCCATTGCTCGGGCGTTGGCCGTCGAACCTAGGCTTATCGTGTGCGACGAGCCCGTGTCGGCCCTCGACGTCTCCATCCGCAGCCAGATCCTCAATCTCCTGAAGGACCTGCAGCAGCGTCTCGGGCTCGCCTACCTCTTCATCAGCCATGACCTGGCGGTGGTGAAGCACATCGCAACGCGGGTGGCCGTCATGTATCTCGGGCGCATCGTCGAAAGCGCCGCGTGTGATGCGATCTTCGCCGAGCCGCGTCATCCTTACGCCCAAGCGCTGCTGTCGGCGGTGCCAGTGCTATCGACAAGTGAACGCCGGCAGCGGCGCATTCTGCCCGGGGAAGCGCCGAGCGCGCTCATCCCGCCACCGGGTTGCCATCTGCATCCGCGCTGTGCCCATGCACAGGACGTTTGCAAACGCTCGCGCCCTGAGCTCGCTGCCGACGACAACGGACATGCCACGGCTTGCCATCTGTGGCACAACATACTCTTCTCTTCACCGCCTGCGCCCGCTGCGAAATTCTCGGCAAGCCTGCAGCGTCTATTTCGGGCGTTCGATGCCAGGATATAGGTCTGATACGCGCAAAATAGCGCCAACCCGGGAGTGCCATCTCATGAAGAGGCTTGGTCTCGTCGGTGTAGCAGTTGTGGCCATTCTCCTGTCCGATTCGGCGGTCGTGGCGCAGACGACGCTGCGGATTGGTCTGGCCGAGGACCCGGACGTGCTCGATCCGACACTGGCCCGCACCTACGTCGGCCGCATCGTGTTCGCCTCGCTGTGCGACAAGCTATTCGACATCGACGAGAACCTCAACATCGTGCCGCAGCTGGCGCTCTCGCATGACACCTCAGCGGATGGCAAGACGGTCACCGTCAAGCTGAGGCCAGGCGTTAAGTTCCACGACGGCGAGATGATGGATGCCGAGGCCGTGAAGGCGAGCCTCGAGCGGCACATGACTATGCAGGGCTCCTTCCGCAAGCCCGAATTGGCAGCGGTCGACAAGGTCGAAATCGCCGATCCACTGACCATTCGGCTGTTGCTCAAGTCTCCGTTCTCCCCGCTAATCGCGCAGCTCGCTGACCGTGCCGGCATGATTGTCTCGCCGAAGGCCGCAAACGAAGCCGGCGACAAGTTCGGTTTGAAGCCGGTGTGCGCCGGCCCGTTCAAGTTTGTCGAGCGCGTGCAGCAGGACCGCATCGTGCTGGAGAAATTCGCCGGCTACTGGAATGCCGCCAACGTCCACGTCGACCGTGTGGTCTTTCGCCCCATCACCGAATCCACCGTGCGTCTCGCCAATCTGAAATCCGGCAGCCTCGAGATGATCGAGCGGGCGCTGGCAACGGACCTGCCGGAGATCAGGGCCGACGCGAAGCTCAAGCTGGCGACGGTGCCCGAGCTCGGTTACGAGGGTGTCACGGTCAACATCGGCAAGAGCGATGCGGGCAAGACCGCCTTCGGCAAGGACCCGCGCATTATCCAGGCCTTCAGCCTCTCGCTCGACCGGGAAGCCATAACGAGGGTGGCGTTCAACGGCGAATTTCTTCCCGGCAATCAATGGATCAGTCCGAAGAACCCCTACTTCCAGAGCAAATTCCCGGTCCCGAAGCGCGACGTGGCCAAGGCAAAGGAGCTGCTGCGGGCTGCGGGCGTGACTGGTCCGCTCGCCATCGATCTCATGGTGCCCAACAATCCGGAGACGAGGCAGGTCGCCGAAATCATCCAGGCGATGGCCGGTGAGGCCGGGTTCGACATCAAGATCCGCGTGACAGAGTTCGCCACTTCGCTCAAGGAGGCGGAGGAAGGCCGCTACCAGGGCTACATGCTGGGCTGGTCTGGTCGTGTGGATCCCGACGGCAACGCCTACATGTTCCACAGGACCAATGCACCATTGAACTACGGCGGCTACAGCAATCCCGAGGTCGACAAGTGGCTCGACGAGGCGCGCACCAAAGGGACGCTTCCCGAGCGCAAGGCGGCGTATGAGAAAGTTGCAGAAAAGGTGTTGTCGGAAGGCCCGATCGTCTATCTCTATCACCGGCTGATGATTATCGCGCACACCGCCAAGCTCGACGGGTACAAACCGATGCCGGACGGCCTGATCAGACTGACGGGCGTCAAGCTAAAGCCTTAAGCCGAGGGCAGGGGGCGAGCCTCGGCGTGACCCGTTACAGCCACAGAGGTCAGGGCCCGGTCCTAGATGCTCCCGTTCCTTGGCAAGCGCTTGCTGCAGCTGATCCCGACGCTCTTTTTCGTGTCAGTGATCATCTTCGGCCTGCAGCAGCTGCTGCCTGGTGACCCGGCGCTCGCCATGGCTGGCGAGGAGCGCGACCCTGCCGTGCTCGAACAGATCCGCCGACAATACCGCCTCGATCAGCCTCTCCATATTCAATACCTCTATTGGGTCGGCGGCGTGCTCTCCGGCAACTTGGGCGAGTCGATGCGGCTCAAGGAACCGGTGCTGACGCTGATCGCGCAGAAGTTTCCGGTGACGTTGCAACTCGCCCTGATGGCGATCGCGATCTCCCTCGCGATCGGCGTGACGGCTGGGGTGATCTCAGCGGTAAAGAGGGGCACGACCGTCGACTACGCCGTGAACGCGCTCGCGCTGTGGGGCATCTCGACGCCGAACTTCTGGCTCGGCATCCTACTGATCTTCCTGTTCGCGGTGCACCTGGGCTGGCTGCCAGCCTCGGGCTACGTCAGTCCGTTCGAGGATTTCTGGCTATCGCTGCAGACGACGATCCTGCCGGCCTTCGTGCTCGGCAATTCCTTTGCCGCCGTGCTGATGCGCCACACGCGCAGCGCCATGTTGCAGGCGATGGGTAGCGACTACGTGCGCACTGCCCGCGCCAAGGGTCTCGCCGAACCCGTCGTCATCCTCAAACACGCCATGCGCAATGCGCTGACCCCTGTTGTTACGCTCGGCGCGCTCGAGCTCGGCACGTTGCTCTCCGGCGCGGTCCTGACCGAGCAGGTCTTCTCGATCCCCGGCTTCGGCAAGCTGATCGTCGACAGCGTGTTCAATCGCGACTACGCCGTAGTTCAGGGGGTCACCCTGATCACCGCCACCACCTACATCCTCCTCAACCTGCTCGCTGATATCGCCTACGTGCTGATCAATCCGCGGCTCAGGAGTTAGCCATGGCGGCGTCGGAGGCATTGGCGATCGAACTACCGCATGAAAGCCCCAGCGCCCGTGCCTGGCGTCGGCTGCTCGCGCGCAAGAGCGCCATGTTCGGCCTCGTGATTATTGTCCTGTTCGTGTTGATTGCCGCCTTCGCTCCGCTGATCGCGCCCTACGATCCAGCCCAGCAAAGCTGGACCTCCATCCGCAAGCCCCCATCCCTCCAGCACTGGTTCGGCACGGACGAATCGGGACGGGATCTTCTCTCGCGCGTCATTTTCGGCGCCCGCGCCTCGCTGCTGGCCGGTGTCGTCTCGATCTCCATCGCGTTTCTGCTGGGTGTGCCGATCGGGCTGCTGGCGGGCTATGGCGGCAGGTGGATTGACGCCGTCATTGGCCGCATCACCGACGCCGTGCTGGCCTGTCCGTTCCTGATCCTTGCCATCGCCCTAGCGGCGTTTCTTGGGCCCTCGCTACAGAACGCGATGATCGCCATTGGATTCACGACCACACCTATCTTCGTGCGACTGACGCGCGGCCAGGTGATGGCGGTGAAGGTGGAGGACTACATCGAAGCCGCGCGTGCCGTCGGCAACCCGCCCATGCGCATCGCCCTAAAGCATATCCTGCCCAACATCCTGCCGGCGCTGATCGTGCAGGCGACCATTTCGATCGCAACCGCCATCATCGCTGAGGCAAGCCTGTCCTTCTTGGGGCTTGGCCAACAGCCGCCGGCGCCGTCGTGGGGCTCCATGCTCAACACCGCCCAGCGCTTTCTCACCAGCGCGCCTTGGATGGCCGTTTGGCCCGGACTGGCCATTTTCCTTGCGGTCTTGTCATTCAATATTCTGGGCGACGGCCTGCGCGACGCCCTCGACCCCAAAGAGCGCTGATCGGATGCTTGCAAGCGTTGGGCTTGACGGGCGGCCGCATTAAATTTGCGGTAGGGACAATCCAGCAGGATGTTGGCGTTCATGCCGCGTGGCTGCCACGCGCGCATTTCCGCAAAATTCGAAAAACTTTTTTACTTGTGTTCAATGCGGACTTGGCAACCGCGCGGGCGAGAGCGCGGCGAACTTCGCGGGTCCTTCCCGCCGCCAAATAGCATCGCGGGGGGCAGCCGCGCGCGGGGACGGTAGCGACGCCTCATTCGAAACCCTGCTCATTGCTGGTGCCTATGACACATGGTCGTTTGCGGAGGATCGTGAAGGACTGTTGCGTGATCTGGTGCATGCACCGGCGAAACGCAGTGTGTTGATTCCTGACGCGACGCATTTCGTTCTGTTCGAGAAAAATCGCTTACAGTTCTTCGAGGAAGTGCTCAACTTTGTAAAGCAGTAGCGCTGACCCGCATCAGTTTTGGGAACGCCGAGTGGCAGGCTCGGTCTGGCGTGGAGACGCGCCTTCCGCCGATCCAGCGCGGATGTTATGATTGGTGCTCTATCTTATCGATCTGCCGGGAGGCGATTCCGATGAACAGCATGCGCCGAGACGACCTAACTTGGATGGTAGTGATCACACTGATTGCCGTCACAATTAATCCCATCCTCAAATCCATCGGACTTTTGCCGGCGGATGTGTTTCGCAATCTCGGAATCTCCTTTCCAGGTCAGCCGCAGATCGTGTTCGGTCCGCTGATGGCTTTCCTGCTTCTGGCGCTGTTCCTGAAAACCGGCAGCGCCATGGTCTTTCCGGTGATCGGATTTCTGCGGGCGTTATCGCTAAGCTTCGTGTTTCCCGCCAACGTGGAGCATAGCGGCACCCTGCTCGCCGCCATTGTTGCGGGCGGGGCAGCGGTGCTGCTGCTGAATAATCCGCAGTGGGCGCGGTCGAATGTTTGGCTGTCGCTCCTTGCCGGGCTTTATGCCGGGCTCTATGCCGCGTTCAACTATCTGAGCACCGTCGCGTTCGGGCTGGCGGCGCAGACCGCAATAATCCTCGGCTCTCCGTTACGGACGCTCGGGATCATCGTCGGCAGCTTTGTGCTGGGCACGGTGCTCGGCTTCCTGGCATGCCGCCTGATGCGGCCGCTGCAGGCGCAGGTCTTCACCGCGCCGGCGCCGCGCTACGCCGCCTAAGCGGGGAAGTGAATGGACGTTTTCACGGCGAGCGTCGGCTTCTGCCTCGGCATCACGCGCGCTTACCGGGAGATGAACAAACGCGCGCTTGCCGGGGCGCCGTTCGCCGTCGCCCACCAAAACGCCGGCGGCGAGTTCGATACGCTCACCCGCATCGAGCGCCACGAACCAGCGCTGCTGGCTCAATATCCCGGCTTGCGCGAGCTTTCGGTGGTGCGCGACGTGTCGACGCTCGGCGCGGGCGATCGCCTCGTGCTCGGGTTTCATGGACTGAACAAGGAAACGAAAGAAAGCCTTGCCGCGCGTGGCGTCGATCTGCTCGATGATTTGATCTGCCCGTTCATCGAAAAGCTTGACCGCGTGGTAGAGCGGCTCGCCAAAGAGGGGTTCGACATCGCGATCGTCGGCACAAAAGACAACCACCACTGCCGCGTCGCGAAAAAGATTGCTGATGAGCACCAGCGCCGCTGTTACGTGATCGAGCGCGCCAACGAGATCGACGGTCTGCCCAACGAAGAGGGCCGGCCCATTGCGCTGGTGGGTCAGGTCACCGGCAACACCGAGATTTTCACCGAAGTCATCGAGCGAATTCGCAGCTCCAAGGCGCCAATTAAGGTCGTCAAGACCATGTGCAGCGACTCCTACTCGCGCCAGCGAACCGCGGTCGAGCTTGCGCAGCAGGCTGACGTGGTCATTCTGCTCGATGACGGCGGCGGGGCGGCGCAAAGCGTTTTCGAGGTCTGCTCGCGAGTCAACAAACGCGTGCATCGCGTGCGGTCGAAACAGGAGATAAGGCCCGCGTGGTTTAAAGGGGCAGAGAAAGCCGCAATTATCGGCGGCATTCTCGTGCCGGCCTGGTCCGTTGAGGACGTTGCCGCTTACGTTCGTACGCTGAGTAATTAGGACCTCCGGCTGATTGGGCTCACGTTCTCCACCGTCGTCCCCGCGCATAGCGCGTCGAAGACGCGCGTAAACGCGCTTATGCTGGGGACCCATATTCCAGAGGCGGTGGTTATGGGTCCCCGCAACGGGGTCCACGCGACGCGAGCGTCGCGGGGTGCCCCTCGCGGGGACGACGATGTATGAGCCGGTGAATCGAATTCTCTATAAGAGGCCATGGACACGCGGACACTTGAATGGAACTGGCGCGGTGAGACCCTTCGCTTGGGTGCCGATGCAAGCGGGACCGGGCCGAAGGTATTGCTGCTGCCGGCGCTGAGCTCGATCTCGAGCAGGCGCGAGATGCGCCCGCTGCAGGAGCGTTTGGCGCCGCGCTATTCGACGCTCGCCGTGGACTGGCCCGGGTTTGGCGATGCGGCGCGCCCGCGAGTCGATTGGACGCCCGACGCCTACGCTGCGTTCCTGGCTTTTCTGTTGAGTTCCGTGGTGGCGCAGCCCCACGCCATCATCGCCGCCGGACACGCGGCGACTTACGTCCTCAGGCACGCCGCAGAGTCTTCCCCGCCGATGCCGCGGCTCGTTCTTATGGCTCCGACCTGGCGCGGACCGCTGCCCACCATGCTGGGCGGGCATCGGCCGTTCTTCGAGCGGCTCTGTCGCCTCGTTGATCGTCCCGGCATCGGGCCGCTCATCTATCGCCTCAACGTCAACCGGCCGGCCGTGCGTTACATGGGGGCCGGCCACGTCTATGCGGATCCCGCCTTCCTCGAGGGCGAGCGGCTGCGCGAGAAGCTCGCCGTGGTGCGCGCGCCGGGAGCGCGCTTTGCATCGGTGCGCTTCGTCACCGGCCGGCTCGATCCGCTCGCAAGCCGCGAGACCTTCCTCGATCTGGCGCGGCGGGCGTCGGCTCCGATCCTGTTGATCTATGGCGCCGAGACGCCGCCGAAATCGCGCGCGGAAATGGAGGCGCTTGCCGCCGTCCCCGGCGTTCGCACCGTCCGGCTTGCTAAGGGCAAGCTCTCAGTGCACGAGGAGCTCCCCGACGCGACCATGGAAGCCATTGCTCCATTCCTGAACGATGAACGACTATAATTCGGCATTGGTCGCGCGTATCAATCTCAACGAAAACCAACCTCTTGGCAAAATCGGCATGATCAAAATTCACAACTTCGCTCGCGGAGCGCGCGGCCAGAGGGTGATGTGGCAGTGCGAGGAGATGGGCCTTCCATATATCGTCGAAAACCATCCGTTCCCGGTGGACGCAGGCTATCGCGCACTCAATTCACTTGGCACTGTCCCTTTCCTTGAAGACACCGGCGGCGTTGCTATCAATGAATCGGTCGCGATGATGCTCTACGTCGCGCAGAAATACGGCCCCACATCGTTGCTGCCTACGGCCGATGATGCGTTGATGGCACGCGTATTCCAGTTGACATTGTTTGGGGAGACCGAAATCGGAATGAACCTCAATCCCCTGTTGGCGGCGCGCTTTATGGCACCCGAAAAGGACAAGCGAAATTGGTCGGTGCTGGGACTAGAACAACGGATCGATCGCGCCGTGCACTTCACGGCGACGTTGGTCCGGGACGGTTCATACCTTGTCGGTGAGAGCCTCACCCTCGCTGATATTTCCGTAAGCTGTGGGCTTGGCATCTGGCAAGGGGCGCTGGCTGGGACGCTATCCGAAGCGCTGGACGCCTATCAAAAGCGGTTGCGCGCTCGACCGGCCTACCAGCGGGCGCGCGCCCGTTGCGTAGGTGAAGGAAACTGAGTTGAGTGAAGTGATGGCCGTCGAGATTGGACCCAAGGCGGACATCGGGCAGCGCAGCGCTCGCGACGCAAGTGAGGAATTCCCCGACGCGACCATGCAGGCCATTGCTCCGTGCCTGACCGAGGAAACCCCTTCTGCTACTGCCATGCGTGGATCCAAAGTCGGCACAATGATCGAGCAAACGAGACAATGGGCGCGTATCGTCAAACGAGATGCGCACGCTGTCTATCTGGCGGCGCGAGATCCCCGCGTGCCCTGGTACGCCAAGGCGCTCGCCCTTTGCGTCGCAGGCTATGCGCTCTCGCCCATTGATTTGATTCCCGACTTCGTTCCGCTCCTCGGCTATGTGGACGATGTCATCATCGTGCCGCTGGGAATTTTGGCCGTCGTGAAGCTCATTCCGCCGGAGATCATGGCGGAACATCGCGCGCTCGCAGCCGCCGCGCAGGATCGGCCCGTGAGCCGCAACGCCGCGATTGTGATCGCCATCGTCTGGGCGGCATGCATCGCGCTCTCGGGATGGCTCTGCTATCGCTTTTTCGTCGCCTAGCTGTCCTGCCTTATATGGCCGACGGTTATGCCTCGGGCACACGATCGAGCGGTGTGCGGCTCTCCCAGCCCAAACCGCGTGTGCGACATTC
>WNFX01013890.1_pt1 | contig 13652 bp, 17 predicted proteins | sample 5400111 | NCBI WGS metagenome assembly WNFX01 (sample SAMN13153363, study PRJNA577476) | soil metagenome | isolation source: 40 cm soil or saprolite under grassland replicate 1 | place: USA:California | collected 2016-06-15
TCGATCGAGAACGTTCAAGCGACGATCGATCTCGTCCATAAGCTGAGCAGTCGGGGATGAAAGGCGCAGCCTCGTCGCATCGTCAATCGGGAATGCCTGCGACGGACTCCCATGAGGACCGGCTCGGGGTTCTCTTGATGGCATTGGGCGGGCCGGACTCGCTGGAATCGGTGGGCCCGTATCTCCAGGATCTTCGAGGAGGGCGTCCAACGCCGCTGGCACTCATTGACGAGATCACGGAGCGCTACCGAGTCACCGGCGGGAAGTCCCCCGTCCTGGCGATTACCCGGGAGCTGGCCGGAAAGCTGGAGAGGCGCCTTCGGCAGGGTGGGACGCAGGCGAATGTCTACGTGGGACTCCGGCACTGGCATCCCTCGATAGGCGAGGTCTATCGCCAGATCGAGCAAGATGGCGTCCGGAGGGTCGTCGGGGTCTGCATGGCGCCTCAGAATTCGCAGATGACCGTGGGCGCGTATATCCGGAAGGTAGAGGAAGCGCGGGCGCAATCTTCGGCGCCCAGCGCGTTCACCTGCGTCCGGAGTTGGAACACGCATCCACTGTTGATTGCAGCCATCGCGGCTAATATTGAGGAGACCCGAAGGAAATTCCCGGCCGACAGCACTGTTCCCATTCTCTTTACCGCGCACAGCCTTCCCTTGCGGATTCTGGAGAACCAGGATCCCTATCCGCAGGAAGTGCGGGCCACGGTCGAAGCCGTGGCCGCAAAAGTGAGGCCGGAGGTCTGGCGGTTCGCCTACCAAAGCCAGGGACGCTCAGAAGAGCCGTGGCTGGGGCCGACGGTAGAGACGATGCTGGGGGAACTTGAGCAGGCAGGGCATCGGCAGGTCCTATTGGCGCCGATCGGCTTCGTCTCGGATCACGTCGAGATCCTGTACGACATCGACATCGAGTTCAAAAAGCTGGCGGCTCAGAAAGGCATCCGGCTCGAGCGGACGCCCATGCTCAACGCGACCGCTCCGCTCGTCGAGACACTTACCAGCGTCGTCCAGTCCCATCTCCAGGAGATCGGCTTCCTCGCTTCGGCCTGAGCGCATGCCCGCGGTCCCGCGTCACGTCGTCGTCATCGGCGGAGGCATCACCGGCCTGACGGCCGCGTACGCGTTGAACGAAAACGCACGGCGATATCCTTCGGCCGGCAGGCCGTTTACGTGCACCTTGGTGGAGGCCTCTCCCAGGCTCGGCGGGAAAATCCTCACAGAGCGTTCCAATGGCTTTGTCATCGAAGCGGGGCCGGAATCTTTTTTGGCCCAAAAACCCTGGGGGATCGATCTTTGCCGCCGCCTCGGCTTGACGGAGAGCCTGATGCCTACCAACCCTGAGCATCGCAAGACCTTTGTGCTTCTTGGAGGTCGGCTTCATGAATTGCCGCAGGGGCTCGTCATGGGGGTGCCGGCAAAACTCGGACCGTTCTTGCGGACTTCCCTGCTGTCCTGGCCGGGCAAGTTGCGGCTTGCAGCTGAGCTCTTCATCCCTCGAATCCGGCACAACGAGGATGAATCGTTAGCCACGTTTTTTCGCCGACGCCTGGGGAAGGAAGCGCTCGACCGCATCATTGAGCCCCTGTTGACCGGCATCTATACAGGGGCGGCTGACCAACTCAGTCTGCTTGCGACCTTTCCGCGTTTTCGCGAAATGGAGCGCGAGCATGGGAGTCTCTTGCGAGCTCTGTTGGTATCGAAGTGGAAAGCCGCAAAGGAAGAAGAAACGGCCCCCAGTGCGACGCCGTTCGTCACCCTGCGCGAGGGGCTCGGTCACCTGGTCGATGTGCTGGCGGAAAGGCTGAAGAGCACGACGGTGTGTGTAGAAGCGCCCGTGCGGGAACTGCGCCGGCGCGGCGAGCAGGGGTATGAAGTCGTGATGGACGATCGTTCGTTGCCGGCCGACGCCGTGGTGCTGACGGTTCCCGCTTATGGCGCGGCCGGCCTGTTGGCTCCGCTGGATCGAAGTTTGTCGGATCAGCTCGCGAGCATTCCGTACGCGAGCAGTATCACCGCGTCTCTGGCTTTTCGGAAACAGGACCTTCATCACGATCTTGATGGGTACGGATTTGTGGTGCCTCGCGTCGAAAATCGTCTTTTGATTGCTTCGACCTGGACTTCCTCGAAATGGGAGCATCGGGCGCCGCATGACACCGTTCTGGTGCGATGCTATTTAGGAGGTGCTGGGCGAGAAGCCGTCCTGGCCCACACCGATACGGACCTTATTGACCTCGTCCGCACGGAGCTGCGCGAAATACTCGGGATTGACCAGACCCCGCTGCTGGCTCGAGTCCACCGCTGGCCGCGGGCCATGCCCCAGTATCAATTGGGGCACCTCCACCGGCTGGCGGCAATCGGCGAGAGACTTGAACATTTACCAGGCGTTTTTCTGGCCGGGGCGGGATATCGCGGCGTAGGGATTCCCGACTGTATTCGGGACGGCATGGCAGCCGCTGAGAGTGTGCGTCTCTATTTTGACAAGGGAGGCTGACCTTCGTATAGTGAGGCGCGATCTTTGATCGTAGCAGTTTAGCGCCCGCAGCTGACCAGGGGAAAGAACGCGTCTTGGCGCGTTCAGGGCGGGCGGGCGAAATAGGTGCAGTCTTCTGGAGCACGCATCCATGGCTGAGATTCAGCCGACCACAGTGAAGTATGAGGTGAGTATATCCGCCGGGCCGTTTCGTGAGCCCGGCAGGGATATCTTGTCCTATGATTTTTTCGTTAATCGGAAAGGGTGGTTGATTCCCAGGATCATGCGTGTGTTCGTCGACATCAAGGCGGAACTAGAGCCGTTCCAGCAAAGAATCCTGGGGGTTTCGGGTGGCTCTCCCGGCCAACAACTAAAGTTAATGCAAATGCTGACGCGGAAGATCGCCGATCAGAAAGCGGCGATCGTCCTGGACGAAGGCCGGATCGAAAAGACCACGGAGTTGCTGGTCCCATCCTTTACCGGTAACGACGCGTATCTGTTTCAAAAACTTGAAGCCTGGATGATGGAGGCGAAGGACCAGGTACGGGAAGAGATTAAGTCGAAAGTCGGTCTCTAATAGCCGGCACCCGTTCGCGACCGATTGCCAAAGGCTCCCGGTGCTTGTTCTGTCGCTGCTTTGGTCGGTTTCTTTTCTTTCTGCGGCTCGCCGTATGGATGCAACGCCGGAGAATCCCAGATGATCTGGTTGCCAGGGGCGAGATTCGCGGCTTGTAGAAAGTGCTCGCGGGCATCCTCCTTCACCCCTAGATACGACAACGCTAGTCCTAAATTATAGTGCGCCTCGGCGCAATTGGGGCCATCCTTAACGGCCTCGAGGAATTTTGACTTCGCATCCTCGAAGCGGCGTTCATTATATAAGGCCATTCCGGCCTGGTTGTTCTGGGCCACAATTGGCGGTTTGCAGGCTGAGGCGGCAAGAGCGGGACGGATGGTTGGAGCGGGCTTGAACACAGAGCATGCGGGAAAAATGAATAGAATTCCGGCCAGAAGAAACGCTGAATACCCACGCAGGTCCATCGGCGGGGTCAACATAGCATGGAGACGACTATTGAGCAAGCAGGAATGACCGAAGTCCTTGATCGGCTTGCCCCCACAGCCCTCGATTGGCTATGATTTCGCCATGTCAATAGGCCCATATGTTCGGGCTTGGCGGATCTCCCGCGGGCATTCTGTAGCGGCGCTGGCACTGAAAGCCGCTGTCTCTGAGAGCACGCTGGAGTCGATTGAATCCGAGGAGCTGGACCCTACGGTATCAATTCTCCAGGGACTGGCGGCCGCTCTCGAAATCCCTGTTTCCTGGCTCTATGCCGATCCCCGCCACTTGGAGCTTTTAACCGACTTCGACGACGATGAGGCAGATGCAGGTCATGCGCACTCCATCGATCCCGTTATTGAGCAAATCCTGCGCGCTGCCAGTCGAGATCCGGAGATGTATGTCTTGCTGACTGCGATCCTTCAAAATGCGGATCCTAAGCTTGTGCGTGCGGCAGAGGCGAGCTTGCGAAGCCTCGCGAAACAGTCGAAGCAGCCGACGGTGCCTTGGCAATCACGACCGTCGGGTCATTTTGAGCCGCCCAGTGATTAGGGGACTGTAGGGAAGGGTTATCTAGGTGACAGATTCGGCGCTCGCCTGCTTGTAATACGCCCGTCGTAGCCGTTCCTCGTCGCCGGCGCGGACTTTCAGAAATTCCAGTCCAAATCGTCTGCCTAGGCCGGAACGTACAACTGCGAGATCTATCGTGATCGGAGGGCGATATTCTTCAGTCTGGAAGGTTAGGCTCAGCGCAGAGCCGCTCCTCGGACGGGTGTTGCTCTCCATCGTGCATCCCTGGATCGAGAAGTTCGACAGCGTTCCCTCGCCGTCACATTTCTCTCCGGAAAATGTCACGGAGAACATAACCGGGACTCGCAGGTATTCTCGCCTCTCCATCTTCGTCTTTGGCATGCCCCCTTGCTGCATGAGATAAAATCTGTACCTGCAGAGCTGGCACCGAAAAGGATAAAAGGAAAAGCACCTTAAAAGGTTTTCGAAGGAATTCTTCTTATGGGAGGGGCGAACGAACCGCATAGCGCAGCGTTTGCAGCGATATTTCTTGGCCGTGTTGTCGGGCATGCTCATAAGACCTTCGATAGGATCAAAGGATAAAGAGTGTCTCACAGGTTCAAGTACATCTTCCGCAATTCGCCGGGGCCAGTCACAATCAATGCTTCGATATGACTTCGCAACCGTTCGTCATCCAGGGAGTCGATCTGCAAAAATTCGAGTCCGAAACGTTTGCCGAGCGCTGCTCGTACCACCGCTGTTTCGATCTCGACCGGTGGATGCATCCCGGGCAGAGACAGGGTGAGGGACACCCGCGCTCCATGTTCCAGCCGGGATTCGGTCTCAAAGCAGGCGCCGCGGATCGCGAGCGTCGTTATTCTGCCTTTCCCGCTGTTCTGCTCTCCCTGAAACGTCGCCGGAATATCTACAGCAAAACGTTGATACTCGCGCTTCTCGTCATTGGGGGTTGCGTCAGAGTCTTGCCCCAATCGGATCACCCAAAAACGATGAGTGCAGAGCTGACATCGGAAAGGAGACATACGCAGCATGCTTAAGATGCGGTCGATCGTGCCGCTGCGGCGTGACTGCCTTACATAGTCCGTCGCGCAACGCGTGCATTGTACAGTCTCCATGGCTTCTCTAAAGCCTCATCAATACCATGTAGGGAGCAAGACGCGTACCACTTTCGCTCAGTTGGCAATACGTGAGGTCATAATCTTATGTCAATGATGTCATATGCTTCTGTGCTTTTCCAGGGTATGGGCCAAGAGAGCATACGTACGAACCGCAGGAGCTAGATAGCGAGCTTCTTAATTTTGGGAAGACGAGCGCCGCGTTCACGAGCTGGCGGCAAAGCAGTCCCGCTACAGGAAAACTAAGGCTTGGGAATCTCCACGCCCCAGAGGTCGGTTTGCAGATGGGTCTCCGGAGAGGAAGTAATTTCTATCTCTTCTACGACCATATCATAGCCGGGGGGCATTTCACGGATCTGGCGCTCTGGTTTAGATCGCGACATCGCTCGTTTCTGTGGAACCGCTCGCTTGGCTTGACGTTTGGCGGAAGGCTTTCGGGACTTGACCTTCGGCCTTGCTGGGGTCTTCGAGGCGGATTTGCTGCGTCGCCGAGACGCCGCCGTAGTTTTCTTGCGGAGCCGTGCTGTCTTCGACGAATGAGCGCGAGCCTTGATTTTCGTTTTCTTCGAGGTCTTGCGTCGATGCGCAGGCATAGCCTTAATTATTCCTGCAGACGAGGTATTGTCAAGAGGGGAAATCGGAGGGAAGATAAAACATGGTCGGCTGAATCCTACTGGCTGAATCCCAGTGGTGGTACTCGATCAAAACGTCCCACATCCAGCAGGGCGCAAGCTTCTTTTGTTCCTCGCGCTTCTTTTCGTGTTGGGTTGCACGGAGAAGGCATTACCACCCAGCCATCACAATGTTGAGGTGGAACGATGGGTCGGGAAATCCAAAACGCAACTGATTGCCTCCATGGGGACGCCCACTCGTGAAGCCACGCTGTCTTCCGGCGAAAGCACGCTGCTCTGGGAACGAAAGAACGGATGCTACATCACGTTCAACACGAATAAGTCCGGCATAGTGGAATCCGGAAATGACCACTGTGCGAAACATTGAGGTCGGCAGGAGTCTCTTCGCTGATGACCAGAACTTCGCTTAGGAGGTCCTTTCACCCGAAGCCGCTGTTGTAGGTTGTGGCTCGTCGAGCGCATCCTCAGGCTTCGTCATCAGCATGGGAAGGCCCTGCAAAATCTCGATCGAGGGATCTTGGTTTCCCTCGGCTTTAAGTTCTGAAGGTACATCTATGCCGGGCTTCTGCTTTTCAATATGCGCTTCCGCCCAGCGCTTGCCCCGGGCAGCAGCTTTTCGAACTCTGCGACGGCGTCGATCATCGGCCCACTGGAAAAGCACCCGAACAAGACTGAGTCCTATGCCCACGATGCCGACGACCAGCAACACCCAGAGGCCATGCTTGGAGCCTGAGCCTTCTGTTGAAGGAAGGATGGAGTTGAGCCAAATCCTGAAATGAATCGTCACAGCGATTATACTAAGTCAAAACACCTATCAAAGGCAAGGACTTCATTCTTCAATTTTTTTTCCTTATTGTAAGATAGCGTTCTCTCATCATCGACCTCTGAGATCGTTTTTTACATGCTCGCGTCCGCCGTTGTTTTACTAGTAACCAATCGTTATATAACGTGAGTAACTCATAAATCCCGACGCGGCGCGGTTAGAAACTTTTAATGCTCGGCTCCCGTGTATCTCCTGCAAGATCGCTTACTTGTGGGTTGTAACCTTGCCGTCCCTTCGCACGACTAATCTAATAGAACATTACGCCGCTGTCACCAGCGGAGGAGGTAAGTCCCGTGAGAAATTTACTTACCGTTGTTGCAATGTCGCTCCTTTTATTCAGCCTATCGGCGTGTGCCGTGGGCTTCGGCGAACAACTTTCGCCGGAGCCGGTCCCGGGGCCTCCCTATGCTTACGCCTATCCGTATCCGCCTACGCCGTACTATCCTGGACCTGATTCCTATGGTCCCAGCACTTATGCGGCCCCGCCGCCCTGCTGGAACGTACTATCCGAGTGCAGAGCCTCCAGCCTATCCGAGTCCATCTGTGCCATCCGCTCCCGAACAAGTCATGCCGCCACCTCCACCTCCGCCTGTCTACGAGTCGGCTCCGCCGCCGCTATATCCCTACGATGACCCGTTCTATTATTCGCCCTACGGACCAGGCGTGTACCTCTACCCACCGTGGTTCGGATTCCGGTTCGGGCACGGCCCGCGTTTCGGGCATGGCCCTCGGTTCGGGCACGGTCCCCGGTTCGGGCACGGCCCCCAGTTCGGGCACGGCGGGCAATTCGGAGGGCATCGCTTTGGCGGAGAGCGTGGCTTTGGCAGAGGACATGGCGGAGGTGGGGCGCGTAGTTTCGGCGGAGGACGTGGCGGAGGACACGGCGGAGGGCATCGGTAGGTCAGACTGGCCGTTGCTCACGTCCTCGCTTTGCGGTCTGCGGAGGACTCAGGCCGAACGCTACACTAGAGCGGGTGATCCCCTGAGAGGGTTCGTTCGCTTCAAGTTTTATTCGTAACACCCGGGTATAGATTCAATATCAGGCGGATGGAAAGCTATACCGCACAAGCTAGCTCCCGTTCTACTAGCGCCGGCCCGGCTTCGGAACTCTATGGAACCTGTGAACAACTTCTCATTATCATTAAAACCTGCTGGCGGCTTAAATTCTACAGTAACCTCAGCCATCGCACCTTTGGGGATATTGAAGGATCGCACCGGTCCTTGATGAATAAGTGAAGTGGATAACTTCACGGTTTTGACTTCGAAGTCAGATGAAACGATCACTTCGGATATATCGACAGGATGCAAGGTGTCGAGATTCTTCACTTGAAACTTCCGTTGACTCAATGTTCCCACTGGTATTCTGCCGAAATCCAACCCCTTCTTGAGTGAATCTGGAATGTCATAGCTCATCAAATTTCCCTGATTTATCACTGCCACGCCCATTCCACGGAGCTTGATCCCCGCGGCCTGGACGTCATCAACGAGGCGTGGTTTAGCGAACGCTTCAAATTCTCCGGCTTTGGATGGAGAGAACAAAAAGAAGACATGAGAGTAGGCCTTTTTTTTCTCAGAACTGCGAACCAGTTCTGCCGCGAACGCCTTTGTGCTTTGACCAGCAAATGTAATTGCTTTGATTGTTGCCGACTTATGGTCCGTTTCCCAGGTGACGGGAACAGAAGTAACGTTTGTACCTAGATAGACCTCTTTAAAATCTATTATAGTAATCGGCTTTGTTATCCGATAGTTGGAGAGGGACGTGAATTCTATCTCCCTGGCTTGCAGCCCACCCTCGTGATTGGTGGCGGCCTCGTGATTCGTGGTGGGACTTGCTCCTTGGCATCCCGTTATTAGGAGAGACAGGATTAATGATTGTAAGTAATAATATCTAGGCATTTGTGATACTAGTAAAACATGCATCATTGCCGTCGTTGTCTGCAGTCGTGAACAGCATAACACACCTACAGGCTTTTTCCGGTCAACGCGCGTCATCGCCGAAAAAACATCCTTATGCTTATTTGCGGGGCTTGACAGTTCTCATGATGACTGTAGGGCTGCTGATCGGGGCTATGGCTCTTTATTACATTGAGCGCCGACTCGTCACGACTACCGGGGAGACCCTGGCTCTAGCCGCTGCTAACATTGCTGACAAGCTTGACCTCATTTTGTACGAGCGATCCAGGGACGTACAGAAGGCCGCTAAGGCACTCCGTAGACACGATGTAGCTTCTCTCACCGAACATATTGTTTGGATGAAGAGAACCGACCCTAGTTACCGTTGGCTGGCTGTAACGGATGCAAATGGACGGATTGTGACTGCCACAGACCCGACTGGCATCGGCAAGGACATGAGCAGGGAAGCATGGTTTAAAGCGGCTCGCCAGGGAAAGGAGGTCGATGCACGGGATGTACAAATTTATCATGAGACAGGCGGCATACCTGCCATTGCATTCACAGCTCCAATCAAGGGCGATCACGATGAATTTCTCGGCGCCCTGACGACCCGAGTGGGACTTACCTCTCTTGAGGACATCTTCACGTCAACAAGGGAAGCCTTAGTCAAGCTAGGAGCCTCGGCGCAGATAGAATATCAATTCCTCTCACGCGATGGAGAGGTCATTGTCGATTCAATATTAAGACAAGAGGGAAAGGTAAACCTCAAGCAAATAGCATTGCCCTCCGCTCTTTTCGTGGATTCAGGACAATCAGGCTACGTTGAGGAGATTCATGTTCGGCGTCACCAGCCGGTCATAACTGGTTACGCTCAAACGAAAGGGCACGGAGATTTTATCGGTTTCCATTGGGGAATACTCCTTCGTATGGAACGCAGTGATGTCTTAACGCCGGTACGATCGGTTCTCTGGAAGCTGGGTGTGATAGGTCTCATCATTTGTCTGCCCATCTATTCGGTCCTTCTCTGGACAACGGGACGGCTCCGCAAAGAATGGACACGAACGCAAGAAAGTGAAGAGTGGCTGTCTACCATGCTGATGAGTATTAGTGATGGTGTCATTGCCACGGACAAAGATGGCCGCATTGTATCCATGAATAGAGTTGCGGAGTCTCTCGTAGGGCCGCAGGCAGAAGCCCTAGGTCAACCTTTATTGCAGGTCATAAGAATTGTGGGGAAAGAAACACACACGCCTCTTTACGGATTTGTCGAGAAGATCGTCCACGAAGGAGTGATCGTAGGAGCCTCCGACCATACATTCTTGGTGTCAAAAGACGGAAATAAAATCCCTGTAGAGTACAATGGTGCTCCCATCAGAAATCCTCAAGAAGATATTCTCGGCATAATTCTAATCTTTCGGGACATTACTCCTCGTAAGCAAGCGGAGGAGGCATTACGTCAGAGTCAAGAACAATTACGTCAAGCGCATAAAATGGAAGCTATTGGGAAACTAGCGGGTGGAGTTGCTCATGTAAAAGCGGGTGAAGGAGCGACCTTAGTGACGCGCCAACTTCTCGCCTTTAGTCGTAAGCAGGTACTCCTGCCACAGGTCTTGGACCTCAATGCAATTGTGACAAATCTTGCACCGTTACTTCGAAGGATTATTGGAGAAGATGTTGAACTGATTGTTGTTCCACTCCCGACATCAGGATTTGTCAGAGCTGACGCCGGTCAAATCGAACAGATTATAATGAATTTGGTAGTTAATGCTCGGGATGCGATGCTACAAGGAGGCAAGCTTACCATTGAAATCGCCCATGTTGATGTGGACGGACCTCAGAACTGCTCAGGGGACGCGCCTCGTCTCTTATTGGCAGTCTCTGATACTGGATGTGGAATGGATTCCGAGACCCAAGCGCATGTCTTCGAGCCGTTTTTCACGACCAAGGAGAAGGGCAAGGGAACCGGGCTGGGTTTGTCTACAGTTTACGGGATTGTGAACCACAGCGGAGGAAGCATTGCCCTGTCCAGCGAAGTCGGAAAGGGTTCCACTTTCAAAGTATATCTTCCCCGAGTTGAGGAAGGCGTCGTGCCGACACTTGAACCTCCAAAAGACGTGATCTCGCAAACGCAGCGATCAGAAACCGTACTCGTCGTGGAGGACGAAGATGCGGTGAGAGCTCTCACCACAGAGGTCCTGCGAAGTGATGGGTACAAGGTTCTGCAAGCCTGTCATAGTGATGAGGCGTTCCACGTCAGTGGAAAGTACGAGGGCCCTATTCACCTTATGGTAACGGATGTTGTGATGCCTCAAATGAACGGCAGAGAACTTGCCGAACATCTTGGCCAGTCACGCCGGGAAATGAAGGTACTGTATGTATCAGGGTACACGGACGATGCTATTTTTCGAGATGGCGTACTCCAAGCGGGAATGCCCTTCCTACAAAAGCCCTTCCAATTGGGAACTTTACTGCATAAGGTGCGAGAAGTGCTAGAGCAATAGGGGAAGGGAAATCCGATACTAGCGCACCTCTGACGCTGCTACACAGAAGCCAGAGGAGAGTTATAAGTTGCGGAAAGTATTGGTGGCGATGGAGGGTATCGAACCCCCGACCCGAGGATACGCTACGAGAAGGCGAGCTACAGGAAGCTAAGCTCTTCAATGGGCTTACTGCCAGAGCGAACAACCCTGTGCAAAGCCATGATAACGTGGCGACCGTGACGAAAACCGGATATTCTAGAGTGCAACCGTGACAGAAACCGTGACGGGTACACGGCTCGGGAGGCCAACCGTCTGTGTGCTGCCAAGCTTGCGAACAGATCCTACGTCCGCGCCTCCATCTCTCGCAGGATCCAACCCCTTCGACTAAACCGAACAGGACGCGCGGAAGGGTCAGTCCAACCGTGACCAAATCCGTGAGTAAGGCGACGCAGCCTTTGCCAAATGGTATGGACTTGGGTAAAAGATCAGAGGAATCGCCGGGGTTAAGAGTGGTGACGACCAGCTTGGAACGCTGGTATCGTCCCGCTGCTTAAGAGTTCCAACCAAGACCAACTGTTCGCCTTTAACGAGGAGATTTTAGTGGCAGCCTGAAATTGTCAAAGTCGCATGATGAATGGTTTAGGCGAATTGCGATTTGATTCGCTCAAAGTCCGACTGGACTTTCTCCGCTATAGCGAGGAAAGCGATTGGCGCAAAGCCATAGAGAACCCTCCATTCAGCGCCGTCCCGTTGCGTCGCCATGCGGCGTACAACCTCAGCTGCGGTCGCGATAGGGATTCAGAATTGTAGTCTTAAGGAGCCGTGAACGAAGGACATCTTTTAGTGGGGCAGCGGCGACACGTCCCTGCCTCTGGCCACTCTTTCCAAATGATCTCTGGCGCGCTAACAGGCGCAATAGAAATTTGCGAATCCTCACCGAATATTTCCTCTTCGCAGGGACTTTAATGATCCTCGCTTAGCCCACGAGAGTGAAAGGGCAGATTTAGAATTCTATCCTTAGATTGAATGCAGAAACTACTCCTTTTGTAAATTCGTCAGCGCCTCTTGCGCATGTTTTGTCCCTTCCGCCGCGTTCCCTTTCTTCCCCTCGTCGACCGCCATCTGGAGGTGCTTGATCCCCTCTTCGAGGTGGGACTCAGCATGACGCTTATCGGCCTTCTCGGCGATCTTCAGCGCAATTTCAGCATGCTTTGCCAAACCAGCCGCTTTTCCTGCTTTCCCCTCCTTAATCGCCTCCTTGGTGTGGGTGATGGCTTTCTGCTCCTGTGCTTCCTGTTTCTTGTCAGTGTCGCCCTTCGCGCCCTCCCCCTTAGTTAGATCTTTGCCCTCGTGCTTTTCACTGGAGGATGAGGTCGGTGGTGCGGACGTAGCAGGAGCCCCTGCGGACGACTCCGGTTCTGACGTGACCGCATAACTCATGAGAGCCATTGCGCATACCAAAAGCCCCGCAAGGGTAAAAATCGAGAAACGTTTCATCTGTCACCTCCTCAGAGATACCGCTAGTACCGCGTTTACTGTGAGAGAAACTGTTGAAGCTTTCTATCCCTCAATAGTGGGAGGCTGTGCTCTCCTTGATTCCGCTGACATGATCGAGAAGCTGTCGTAGCAGCACACTTCAGCTAAACATGTGGAATAAAGGTGGACTTGTCAGGGAAATGGCTCTCAGAACTGCGGCTGCTGGGAGATTAGTTATTCTCGATCAGTGTATAGCCCTGGACGTCCAGGACGCCGCCTACGCGCTACTTGCCGCCGTCAAAGAGTTAATTAAGGATATGACGCTTATCACCGGCTCTGCATATGGTCTGGATTCCTTCCGTGACGCATGCATTGCCATCTCGGAAGCGGAGAGCTCGGCCACGGTGACAGATCCTCGCGTACAAAGGAAAAGTAGTCATGACCGAGAAGGAAGCGACTGACCTCGCACGGACACTGACAGATTTTCAATTACTTCAGTTAATGGGCGGAACGCCACAAGATGAAATGCACTGCGCCCAACAGGCATCATTCCCTGCTCCACATGCGGTCAAACGGGGAGCGGTAAATGCCGAGGATCAGGTCAGAAGATACCACAACCCAACGGATTGTTCCCGATTTTGGATCGAGCGTCAAGCGGACGCTGAAGGCATGGGGCGATCCAAGACGGCAATTCTTCTTCGCCACTTTCAACAAATCGCAGCAGAAGCGCCGGGTACTGTTCGAAATCGATAAGATCCGGGGTACATGCGGACCACGTACTGCCACAGTCAAGGCTTACCTTAAGCGTCATAATCGCGTTCTCCCAGTTTGATGGCTGATCTTAGGCTGTGAGGTAGAATATGTGTATACTACACTAGGGTTGAGTACCACTCACTGTAGGGGTTTTTCCATCGCGACAAGCTACCCTTTTCTGCGAAGCAGCCCTAGAAGCAGATCGATTATTAGACAGCCCCTAAAGCTCTTGACGTGGTTCAAACATACGGTCTGGATTCTTACCGCCAAGCCTGCATTGCCATAGCTCTGGCCGAAAAGTCTGCAACCGTAACAGACCTAAGCGAACCCAAGGCGAAGAAATTACCACGCATTGCTTTTCACTGATTGTTTGATTTGATAGCCCTATAAACTCTGTCAGTTGCACCGGCTCAGGATTGGTTAAACAAC
>WNFX01004507.1_pt1 | contig 13651 bp, 10 predicted proteins | sample 5400111 | NCBI WGS metagenome assembly WNFX01 (sample SAMN13153363, study PRJNA577476) | soil metagenome | isolation source: 40 cm soil or saprolite under grassland replicate 1 | place: USA:California | collected 2016-06-15
CGGGCGGCCAGCTCGATGGCCGCGTCGAGGTCGTCGGCCTCGAGGATGAACCAACCGCCGACGGCCTCCTTCATCCCGACGAACGGGCCGTCCGTTGTCAGGGTCTTGCCGCCTTCGACCCGCACGGTGGTCGCGTTCTGGGGGAGGCCCATCGGCAGCCCGGGGGTGACGCCCGGCGTCTGATTGATCCCTTGGTAGTCGGCGTAGACCTGCTTCTGCTCCTCCTCGGGCAGCGCGGCCTGTCGCTCAAGCGCGGTGCCCTGATAGATCAGCATGAAGTACTTCACGGTGTCCTCCTCGTCAGTTACCAGATGGTCGCCCGATAAGACGAACGGCAAGCCACGAAATCGACAGGCCGGCACCGGAAATCTTGGTCGCGGGAGAGCTACCGTGGTTCCAGTAGGTGTGCGGGATGCCCGGGGGGCGAAGATTAGCGCGCCTGGCCCCTCATGCACCTCCTCATCTCCGGCCTGGGCGGCGAACTCTCTCTCGACCACATACCAGCAGCCGCCCTCGTGGCGGTAGGCGTGCAGGGGCCCGGCGAGGGTCTTGGGCCCGATAGGCGCCTCCACGATGCAGAAGGCGGCGGCCGTGGCGTCTCCTCCGATCAGGGTCCTGGCCTGGATTCCGCCGAGTTGCAGCGCCGGGGGGTCAACCGGGCGCGAGATAAGGCTGCTCGTCACCTGATCCTCCTTCTGCCGGAACTGCCAATTTATTCAGCCGGGCCGGATGGCGGCTGGTAGCCAGGGGCCAGCGGTGAAGAGCTGGGTGAGTGCGTCAGGAGCGTCGATTCTCCATTTGGCGGCGGTGGAGAGGTAGGACTGAACTACGGCGAAGTCGGCCAGGCCTTCGAGGGTGCGCCAGGCTCCGCCGGAGGTGCGCTGCTGGACCTTGACTGGGCGGACGTCGCGTTCGGCCTGATTCGAGGTGAATCCGACGGCCAGGCCGGCGGCGAATCGCAGGATCATGTCCTGGTGGTCGCGGAAGCAGCGGGCCAGCCGCAGCCCGTCGCGGGCTATCTTGGTGCGCCTGCCTTGGTTGTCGCTGATTCCTTTGGCGACCGCGCCCCGGTACCAGGCGCGGATCTGGCCCAAAGTGTCCTCATCGAGGCACTGCTGGCCGGCGGCGCGGGCGGCGGTGGCCTGCTTGTTCGCCCAGATCAGCACGTCGGCCATGGACCGCGCCCACGGCTGCCCGGCCGGATCGAAGGTGTACAGGTCCCGCAGATCCCGCAGGCCGTGCGTGCCGCACCAGGCGTGCACCGCATCAGCCAGGTGGTGGTAGCTGGCGTAGCCGTCGCGGACGATGGTGCCGTGGTAGCTGGGCAGGATGCCGCCGGCGTCGATGTCTTCGGCCGAGCGGCCGCCGGTGTGCAGGGCGGTGAGGAACTCAGTGCAGGCCACGTGCACATAACGCAGGCCGCCGGCGGCGCGGGCGGGGGTCTCGTCGGCATACACCACCCCGGCCTCGCGCAGCAGCTCACGAACCCGGTCCATGAACGGGCCCAGCCGGGTGGCCGCCTTGCCGCGGACCCCGGCCACGAACCCGGTGAAGACCGCCACCCCGGTGAAGGCGGCCACCAGCCTGGCGGCGCGGGCGACCGGCAGGTGATGGGCGCAGACCGCCAGCGCCGCCCTGGCGTGCACCCCCGGCCCGTACTGGACAAGGCTGGTCACATCCTCAGGCGCCAGGCCCTCGGTCACCGCCCCGCAGCCCGGGCACGCCTTCGCCACCACCTGGTATTCGGTCACCTCCGGCGGCGGCGCAGGCCTGGCCTCGAACACCTGCCGCCTGGCCACGCCGGTCACGGCGGCGTCCGCCAGGTCCGCGCCGCAGCACCGGCACGCCACCGGCCAGCATTCCACCCGGTCATCGGGGTCAGGTGATTGCCGCAGCGTGGCCGACTGCGCGCCCGGCTGCTTTCCGGGCCGGCGCCCAGACCGCCGCCGCAGCGACCGGTCCCTGGGCTTCTTCGTATACGGGCTGTCGGAGGAAGGAGGCTTCGACGAGGTGGAGGAGTCCTTGCCCAGGCGGCGCTCCAGGTCCGCGACCCGGCCGGACAGCACCGCGATCTGCGCCTGGGCCGCCGCCAGCTGTGCGTCCTTCGCCTCGATTACATCGCGCAGCCTGGCGTTAGCCTCACGCAGCGCGGCCACCAGCGCGCGCAGGTCCTCTGGCGCGGCATCGCCTGGCGGCAGGCTCGGCACGACTCATCATGATCAGTGATCTTTCGTGAAGATCCAGTCGACACGCCGTGCAACATCACGATCGCAACCGGTCCGCCCGCTCGCACCGCACAAGACCCGGCTGAATAGCTACATCCAAAAGACCAGTGACTAACCAAGTGACTACGCACGCAGACGGTATCGGGTGCTGCCGTATGTACCCGGTCGCGGCAGTCCCGCACGCGCCTGCGCGTCGGTTCACCTGCACTACACGCCGGAAACCCTCTCGATCCAGGTCGACGACGACGGCAAGGGCCCTGTCACCAGCACCGGCACCCGGCCGTCAGGTCCTGGGCTGGGCCTCGTCGGCATGCGGGAACGGGTGTCCGCGCTCGGCGGCCGGCTCCAGGCCGCACCACAGGACGGCGGCGGCTTCCAGGTGCGCGCCGAACTCCCCGCGCGGGCACCGTCTTGATCAGGAGCCTGCTGGCCGACGACCAGGCGCTGATCCGCAGCGGCATCCGGTCGCTGCTCGAGGCGGAAGACGACATCGAGGTGGTCGCCGAGGCCGCCTGAAAGACACCCAGCCGGCCGAGCTGCTGCAGGCGCTGCGGGTCGTCATGCGCGGGGACGCGCTGCTGTCCCCTGCGGTCACCCGCCGCCTGATCAGCGAGTTCGTAGCCCGGCCGCCGGACGCGGCCTCCGCGGTAGGCATGGAAACCCTCACCAACAGGGAACGAGAGGTGGTGGCCCTAGCCGCGCACGGTCTGTCCAACGACGAGATCGCCGACGCCATGGTGCTCAGCCCCGCCACCGCCAAGACCCACGTCAGCCGCGCGATGATCAAGCTTGGCGCCCGCGACCGGGCGCAGCTCGTTGTCTTCGCCTACCAGACCGGCCTGGTCACCCCCCGCGCCGCCGGGCAGGCCCCGGGCCATTAACCTCGCTGGCCCTTGCCACGCGACTTTCGCACTTTTAGCGTGGCGGGTTTCCGTGTGACCGTGGATACTGCGGCTCCATGTGTATCGGTGCAGGGTGACCGGACGGTCGTTCGGCGTTGTCCAGTCCGCTTGTGCCGTGCTGACGAGACGGAATCGGGGCTTGCTCGTAAAGTGCCCGGGCGGCCGGAGGTGATCCGTCACGTCGGGGAAGAGACCCAGGTCATTGTCGGCGGCTGAGCGCATTGCCGCCTTGAGCAGGGCAGAGACGACTCCCTGCCGCCCTGGCCGCCGGGACCGCGAAGAGTCGGCTCACTTCCGTGGAACGTGGAAGATCGTTCGGGAGCTGGGGTCAGTTCGTCAGTTCGGCCCGGGTGGCTGCGGTGGCGGCCAGTCGCCGGGCAGTTCGTTAAGCCGCCGGGCGTAGTCGCCCGGATCGAAGGGCCGGTGCTCCTTCATAGCATGGTAGAGGTCGTCGCTGACCAGGGCCGCGATCATGTGCATGATGTTGTGCCAGTCGTAGCCCATGTCGGCCAGCCGCTGAACGGTCTGCCATGTCTGGGGCGGGTCGTCGGCCAGCAGCTGGCTGGCGACAATCTGATGCATGGTGACGTGCAGCCTGGGGCTGAACGGCTCACCGCCGACGATCATCTCGTCATCGCTGCGCAGCGCGTCCTGGAATTCTGTGTGCTGCGCTTCGATCAGGAACGTGAGCTCGCCCTCGTCCGAGGGGTCTAGTAGTTCCAGGTCGAGTCCCTGGTAGGTGCCATGCGCCGACGGCATCGCCCACGATCGCCGGTTACCGGGGGCTGGTTCATCAAACCAGCAGCCGGTTGTCTCGCCCGCCCCCGCCACGGAGCCATTCCCGCGATGCCGCACAGCGCGGCGTGGCCGGCCGCGGTTGGGGCGGCGCCCTCGGCTTCGTGGGCTCACCGCACCGATTGTCCCAGCGTCAGATAGCCCTGTCACCCGCAAGCGCTGAATGGGGGTGTGTGGGCCCGACAAATGGCCAGGCGTGACCCCCCGCTGGCGGCCGCTCACTCACGGCGCACCCCGGTCCGCGGCTACGATCACCGAGTGATCCTGCGGAGCTCGCTTCCGGTCACGGGCGCGGAGACTCGCACCTGCAGATCCACGGCGCGGCCGGGAGCTGACAGCACCACCGGACCGACCGAGAGGAGAGGAGTGGGCGCGCGCTGACGGGGTCGGCTGCGTAAGCCGATTCACTCATGTTGTGTACTTCCCTTTCCATAGGCTTTGCTGCCGGTCTCATTCGGCCGGAGGCGGGTACGGCGGACAGGAACGCCCGCCGCGCCGAGGTCGCGCTGGCCGGAAAAGTCGGTGTCGGCGCTGTTCCAGATCGCGTTCATCAGCTGCTCGGGGGTTTCGAGCTGTGGCAGGTGGCCGGTGTCCTTGAGGAGCTGGAAGCGGGCGAGTGGGATGGCGGCGGCGTAGGCGCGGCCGTAGTCGGGGTCGACGATCTGGTCGCTGTCGCCCCACAGCACCAGGGTGGGCAGCTTGAGGTGGGCGAGCCGTCCGGCCAGGGCGGGGTCGCTCATCGCTGCTCCGGCGTAGGTGGCCAGGGCCGCGCGGTTGCCGGCGGCGATGGCCTGCGCGGCTGGCGGCAGCGTAGCGGGGTCGATGCGGAACGGTTCGGGGTTGTGGAAGCTGAGCGTGAAGACCTGGTCCAGGGTGAGGGAGAAGAAGTCGGCGATCGGGTGGCCGGGGACCTCGATGCCGACCGCGTCGACGAGGATGGCGCCGCTGACCCGGGGCGATTCGAGCGGGGCCATCTCGGCCGCGATCCACCCGCCGATAGAGTTCCCGACGACCGTCACGTCCTCGAGCCTGAGCTGGCCGATCAGCGCGACGTACAGCGCCGCCAAACCGGGGATGCTGGTCAGCCCGTCGGGCCGGGCGGTCCCGCCGAAGCCGGGATGAGTGGGCACGATGACCCGGACGTCATGGGTCTTCGCGAACAGCTCGCCGAATCCGGTCACGGTGTCGGGGCCGCCACCCCCGTGCAGGAGCAGGAACGGCTGCCCGGCGCCGTAATCGCTGACGGCGACGTCGACGGGGCCAGCGCCGGGAAGGGTCACAGTGCAGGTGGTCGTGGTGGTCATTGAGACTCCTCGGTGAAACCGGCGGCGGGAACGGTGGCGTAGCGGCTCATCACCGCGCCGACGTTGTCCGGTGTCATGGGCTGGCCGGCGGCGATCATGTCGCGCAGGTCCCGGAAGTACTGCACGTACAGATCGGGGGTGAACGTGTTCAGCAGGACCGCCGGCTCGCCGCCCGGGTTGGCGAAGGTGTGCGGGGCGCCGGGCGGGATCATGACGAAGGTCCCGGCCGGCGCGTCGTAGGTCGTGTCCGCCACGGTGAACCGGGCGGTGCCGGACACGACGTAGAAACCTTCGTCGTGCTGGGCGTGCCGGTGCTGCGGCGGGCCGTCGGCGTGCGCTGCGATGGTGATCTCGCCGACGCCCAGCCGGTGGCCGGTCGTGCGGCCGTCTTCGAGGATCCGCATCTGCACGGGGCCCAGCTGGATCGCCTCACCGCCAGTGGCCGGGATCACCGAGATTTCTGTCATGGCTCCTCCGTTTGTGAGAGTTCACTTTCACGAACATAGACGGTCTGCTATCCTTGTGCAAGTTAGCTCTCATGATGGAACCAGGCATGCAGGATAAGGGAGGTGCATGATGAGGGCTGTCAACGAGGAGACTGGCCGGGTCAACCAGAAGCTGCGCACCCGGATGGCGATCGTCGAGGCCTGCCGCGAGGTCATCCGCTCCGGTGGGCCGGTGACGATGCCTGCCGTCGCGCGTGCGGCCCTGGTGTCGGAGCCGACCGCCTACCGGTATTTCCCGGACCTGACCTCGCTGCTGAACGCGGCCCTGGTGGGGATGTGGCCGAGCCCCGCCGAGGCGCTCGAGCCGATCGCGGCATCGGCGGACCCGGTCGAGCGGGTCGCGTTCGCCAGTGAGTTCTTTCTGCGCCGCGTGCTCAGCTACCAGGGGGCGGTCCGGGCGATGATCTCCGCCACCATCACCCGGCCTGAGCTCGCCGCCCGCCGCCCCGGCATACGGTTTGGCCTGATCAACCAGGCACTCGACCCGATCGCCGGCGCTCTCCCGCTGCCGCCGGAGCGGCTGGCCCAGCTCAAGCACGATCTCGCCGCGATAATCAGCGCGGAAGCCTTGTTCTCGCTGACCGACCTGTGCCGCCTCACCCCCGATGACGCGGTGGGGAGCCTGGTCCGGACCGCGACCACGATCACCGCGAACGCCACGCGCGATGACGGCCCAGGCCCGTCACAGCCGGGCAGGCGCCGCCCGCCGCGCCGGTGACTGCGTTCAAGCTCACCGTGCCGGTGAGATCACACCGTCCTGGTTCGAATCCCGTGGCTCGACATGGAATGCCGGGTCAGGATACGGTTCCGGTCCACCTGGACGGATCTCAAGATCGTCTGACCGTCATTGACCGTCGTTGTGGGCGTTGCTTCCTGGCATCGAGCCGTACCGGCCGTCTTCAGATGACGCGCGTACCCGGGCTGGGCGTGCGGTGGCTGAACATCGCCCGGGACAGGCCGGGAGGTGCCTTTCGCTGTCTGCTGGGCAGATGCCACAGCCGGGGTGGCGTAGGTTGAAACATGGACTATCGCACTTTGGGGCATAGCGGCTGCGCGGTGTCGGCCCTTGGCCTGGGGACCATGACCTTCGGCGTGGAGACTGACGAGCCGGGTGCGCATGAGCAGCTCGACCGTTTCGTTGCGGCGGGCGGCACGCTGGTCGACACGGCCGATACCTACGGCGACGGGAGGTCGGAGGAGATCATCGGCCGCTGGCTGGCCAGCCGGCCGGCCGGGATCACTGAGCCGGTGGTGCTGGCCACCAAGGGCCGCTTCCCGCTGGATGATTCTCCCAACAGTGCCGGGTTGTCCGCCCGGCACCTGACCCGGGCGCTGGACGCGTCGCTGCGCCGGCTGGGCGTCGAGGCGGTTGACCTGTATCAGGTTCATGCGTTTGACCCGTGGACGCCGCTGGAGGAAACGGTGCGTACCCTCGACGGGTTTGTCCGCGCTGGCAAGATCCTGTACTACGGGCTGTCGAACTTCACCGGCTGGCAGTTGACGAAGGTGGTGCACCTGGCGCGCGCGCTCAATGCCGCCGGCCCGGTGACGCTTCAGCCGCAGTACAGCCTGCTGGCGCGGGAGATCGAGTGGGAGATCGTGCCGGCGGCGATGGACGCAGGCCTCGGGCTGCTGCCCTGGAGTCCGCTCGGCGGCGGCTGGCTGTCGGGCAAGTACAAGCGCGGCCAGCGGCCGTCTGGCGCCACCCGCCTGGGCGAGGACCCGAATCGCGGCATGGAGGCTTACGACCGGCGGGGCACGGGGCGCACCTGGGACGTCATCGACGCGGTACAGAAGATCGCCGACCAGCGTGGCGTGTCCATGGCCGAGGTCGCGTTGGCGTGGGTGGGCGATCGGCCAGCGGTGGCCTCGACGATCCTCGGCGCCCGCACGGCCGGGCAGCTCGAGACCAACCTTCGCGCCGCTGACCTGCATCTCAGCCCGGCCGACACTGCCGCGCTCGACGCCGCGAGCGACCCGCAGCCCCCTGACTATCCCTACGGCGAGCTGGGTATGCAGCAGCGCGAGCGCCGCCTCGCCGGTGGTGGCTAACCCGGCCGCGCAGGTCGCGACAGCCCACCTCCAACGCGGCATTGGACGCTGCCCGGTCCGCCCCCGCCCGGCGGGGCGATCATCGCCACCGCCAGCGCCGCCCAGGGCGCAGTCAGCTAACCCAGCCCGCATCACGGCAACGGAGACGGCCCGACTTAGCTTGGGTGCGTGGCGGCCATGACGCAGGAACCGGATCCCGCGGTACGGCCGGTGGTTTTCGTCCTGTTCGGGGGCGACCGGTGACCTGGCCAGGCGGATGGTGTTGCCGGCGTTGTACCGGCTGGCGTGCGGGGGGCTGCTGCCCCGGCAGTGGCTGGTGGTGGGCAACGGCCGCGGCGACATCACGCACGAGAACTTCCGCGCCCGTGTCCACGATGCGCTCACCGAGTTCGGGCGCAAGCCCGCGGGCAAGGACTGGGACTCATTCGCGCAGCGGGTGTTCTTCGCCGGCGGCGGGTTCAGCTCCGACCCACCCAGGCCGCCTGCCGGGCGTGCTCGGCGAGGCGCGCGCATCGCTGGGCGGCAGCCCGCAGCTGATGCACTACCTGGCCGTCCCGCCGGTCGCGTTCGGCGGGCTGACACAGGCGCTGGGCCAGTATGGACTGGCCGACGGCGCCCGGGTGGTCTACGAGAAGCCGTTTGGCACCTCGCCCTGCTGTCTTTCTCGCTGGCCGGCGACGGGCAGATCGACCTGTTCCTGGTGGCCAAGAGGCCCGGGCCCGCGCTGAACCTCGACGTCGCCCGCGTGTCGATCCCGCTGGCCAGCCTGCACGGCGCCGAGCCGCTGCTGACCAACCCGCCCCCGGCCCGTGGGTACGCGCCCGGCTCATGGGGCCGGCCGAGGCCCGCGAGCTCATCGCACCCGGGCAATGGCTCCTGGGCCGGTAACCACCCGGCCGCGGCCGGCCGTCATCCGGTGACGGCGAGGATACGCCGCCCGGCCTCGCGCAGCGAGGCGGCGCTGTCCTCGAGGGCGGCGCGTTCGGCCGCGGTCATGGGCGGATCGAGCATCTGCTGGACACCGCCGGCGCCGAGCACGCTGACCAGTGACAGGGTCACCTCGTAACGCGGGCAGTAGGCGGCCACGGGCAGGACGGCGCGCTCGTCGCGCAGCACCGCCTCGGCCAGGCGCGCCGACACGGCGCCGATACCGTACTGGCTCGCTCCGGTGCCTTCGATGATGGTGATGTTGGCGTACCGGATGTCGTTCTCGATCTCCTGCTGTATTTCCCCGATGGATCGCCCGTCGTTACCGAGCAGGTCAAGGACCGGGATGCCGCTCACCGATGCTGATGACCACAACAGCACTTCGGAGGTGCCGTGTTCACCGACCACCATCGCCTGGACGTCGCGGGGCCGGACCCGCAGCCGGTCGGCCAGATGCACCCGGAAGCGCAGGCTGTCGATCAGGGTGCCGGTGGAGAAGACCCGGTCATGGCCTGCCAGCTGCCGGGTGAGATCGGCGAGTGGGTCGGGCGGGTCGGTCACGACCATCAGCACCGCCTCCGGTGCTACCGCCATGATCTTGGGCACAACGTCGGCGTACACCTTCGCGTTGGTATCGAGAAGCCGCAACCGTCCCTGCCGGTCAGACCGGTCGGTGGCACCACCGGCCTTTTCGTTCACCCCCGCCGTTATGATCACAAGCGCGGCGTCGGCCAGCGCATCGTAGCCACCAGCGCGCACATCCACCGTCGGCGACAGTGGCGTGGCGTAGCGCATATCGGTGGCCACCCCGTTCGCGCGTTCGGTGTTGCGGTCCAGGACAACGATCTCGCGGCACATCCCGCCGCGTTCGATCAGCGACAATGCCGTCGCGGCCCCGACGGTGCCGGCTCCGATCACAGCGACCTTCACTATCCACCACCTCCGCGCGCACGGCCCGCACGTCCGCTGCCGGCACGCGCCGGGCTCCGGGTTCCCCGGGAGGCCCTACCCTGGCGTGCCGCCCGGTGAAACGATTCGACGTCGAAATGCCTGCCCCGGCTGTGCGCGCACCCCCGCCATGAGAGAGCACTTCCGGATCGCTGGTCAAAGGTCAGCGCGGATGTTACGCAAGGCGAGCTGCATGTCAGCCGCCGTTGAGAAGCGATCAACGCTGGCTGGGGCGCATGCCTTGATGAGAAACTCGGCAAGGTCAGGGTTGAGGTCAGAGCGAATCGTTCTCGGCTCGGTCACCGGTTCGTCGGCCATGGGCATCGCATTCGGGAACGGGTGGTGGCCGTTGCAGAGGAGCTGATAGAGCAGTACGCCGACGGCGAACAGATCGGTGGAGACGTCCCAACGGGTGGGGCTGGCGTCGGGTGGCTGATATGGCGGTGTGCCTGAGTGAGTATGCACGGGGTCACCGACCCGGGAGGCGATGTTGAAGTCAAGCAGTTTCGCTCCCGTGCGGGTGAGCATCACGTTGTGCGGTTTGATGTCGCGGTGGATCAGCCCTTTGTCCTTCAGTTCCATCCACTCGCGCGACTCAGCTTCCGGCAGGTCGCCTTCGCGGCGTTTAGCATCCAGCTGCTTGAGGCGTGCCGAATCAGGATGAAAAGCGACGAGCGCGGCCAGCAGATCGAGTGCAACATCTACTGCCTCCCGGTCGCGAAGGCGCCTCTTTCCAGTGACAAATTCATCGAGTGACTCCCCGTCAATGAACTCGGTGATGAGATACCAGTCGCCGGCGTTGGTCCTGCCGGCCCAGAAGACCTCTATCACGTTGGGATGATGGATCTTCCGCAGGGCGCCGATCTCCCGGCGCACCGCCCCATACCCGGCGGCGCTCTCGAACAGCTTGAGCGCTCGCTCCTCACCTTCGATGTCATCGTGCACGCGATAGACCTTTGAAAAGCCGCCCTGCCCGATTACGCCCAAGATCTCGAAGCGGCCCTCGAAGAGGTAGCCGACAGCGTAGTCAGCAGCCTTGGTCCCAACCGAGGATCGCACCTCTGCCGGGTCAGGTTCCGGAAGCGCTTGGCTGCCACCTGAGGGCGGTGTAGCGGCCGATGCCGCTCGAAGATCCTTGCGCTCAGGAGTGGTGGGCGGGCTGGTGCGGTGGCGCGCATCTCCGGCTCCAGCGCTGTCCACCCGCACATGCCGGATTCCCCCGACGGTGTACACCAGGCATGGATGCAGCACGTACGTGTCTACCTCTGGCGGGAAGTGAAACTCCTCGACGTCGCCCATGGAGTAGAACCGGCGCCGGCCGATCTCGTCGATATACCCGAGCAGGCCGTTCTGCCACAGGACGGAGGCGAGGTCCGTTGTCTTCTCGAAGTGAAGATCCGCCATTTCCTGCAGTGCCACGAGATCCGCACGCGGGAATCGGTCGACGCCGACCATCCGGACGAAGGAGCGAACGTCTTCTTGCACGCCGTTGATGTAGGCCTGGGTGCTGGTGAACAATTCGGAGTAGTTGTGCAGGGCGGCGTTCTTCGGCATCAGGTCCGACGAGATCTGGTTGGCGCACTGGGCGAGCTGGGAGTCGCCGAACCGCTTGGCGCAGCGCTGGACCACCTCCTGGAGAGCCGCCGGTGGCACGCCCTCGTGGCCAGCCTGCTTCTGCCGCAGGACCTCCTCGTTCAGCTCATTGCCGAGCGAGATGATGTCGCGCGGGATCAGCCTCGTGTGGCTGAGCAGGTAGTCCTCGATCGTTGTGTCGCCGTCGGGTCCCGGCCATTGGCCGTTGATCCCGAGCCAGTCGCGGATCGTGGGGGGGCCGCTGGCGGGGCGCCGCATCAGCAATGATGGCGGCAGCCGCTGCAGCTTTTGCTGAAGCAGATAGAGCAGCGAGCTTCGGTCCCAGGTCAGGATGCGTATGTGCGGTTCGTTGTAGTACCGCGGGGCATGTTCTGACCGGTACACCGACGACATGACGATGTCGCGGATGCAGACGACGACATGCAGGCGGCCGCCCAGCTTGTGGTCGCGGAGCAGCCGCATGACCTGATAGAACAACCCCTCCTGGCACTTCAGCCAGTACATCGGGGCGTGACTGAACTCCTCGTCCACCGCGTCCAGGTAGAAATAGATCGGCTTGCACTGGCCGACAACCTCGCCCAGCAGATCCTCGAGGTCGTCCCAGAGCGGATCGTCGAGGTACGTAGACAACTGATGGGCGGTATGCCGCTGGTTGATGATGTCGCGCACCTGGCCGTAGATAGACCGGGGCCGGCGGAAGTCGTCGAGTAGCCGCTTATACGACTGCTCCATCTCCTCGGCCTGCTCGTCGCGCAACTGCTGACGCAACTCGGGACGGCGCAGCACGTGCGAGGCCAGCGACCGCATGATCGCGCGCTCCCAGATCTGCATCCACTTCTCGACCAGGACACTGTCCGAGAACCACTGGCACGCCTTCACCACCACTTCGGTCTTCGGCAAGCTCTGCTGCGGCACATCGGCGTAGACGGAGTCCTGATGTGCCTGGAAATCCTGAAGACGCCGCAGGTAGACCGTCTTGCCCGCCCCGAGCTTCCCCACGATGACCCGCACCATCGAGTCGTTGGCACGGGTCGCTAGGTGGCCATACGCCGGATCGCCGCTGAAGTCGACGAACTCGGTGATCAGATCCTCGATGTCGGCTCGTGACCCGTCCGGATTGCCAAACGGCCCCACAGGATCAAGCCGACGCCGCCTACTGCCCATCTTCTACCCCAACCCGGATCGTAGCCCCTACGGGTAGTGAGAGCCAGCAGAGCGTCGGCACCGGATAAGGTCAGCGAACCGCGTGAAACGGGTCGTCCCGACGCGATGACGAGGGCCTGCGTTTGGGCTCCATAACTGATCACAATTTCTCATCTCGACCTGCCATTCTGCCATCCTTGAATCATGATCCTTTGCGCTTCACACCCAGGCACTATCGGGTGATCATGGCCGCTCAGAGTGCTTGGAGGACGACGGCGCGCAGGTCGCTGTGGGCCAGCGCGACGGGGTTGCCTTGCATGCTGCTTGACCTGGCGGCTTTGGCGGCAACGTCGTCGACGTGCCGCGGCCCGATGCCGAACGCGGCCAGGCCAGGGACGGCGAGCTGGCTGACCGTCTCACGGATCCAGGTGACGCCGTCGTCGATGGAGGCGGCGGGACTTCCGGTCAGCAGCCGGGCGGCTTCGGTATACCGGTCACGGGCGGGGCCGCCCGGCTGCCCCGACCGTAGCGCCCGGACGTTGGCCTCAATGACGGGTGCCAGCAGCGCCGCGCAGGCCATGCCGTGCGGCACGTCCGCGGTCCCTCCGATGACGCCAGCCAGGCCGTGCACGGCACCCAGCTTCGCGTTAGCCAGCGCGATCCCGCCCAGCAGGCTGCACATGGCCATGTCCGCCCGTGCCCCGGGGTCGCTCCCGTCGGCGTAGGCGGCGCGCAGGCCAGCCGCCGCGCGGCGCAGCCCCTCGCGGGCCAGGCCATCGGTCAGCGGGTTCGCCCGGACAGAGACAAACGGCTCCAGACACTGGGTGAGCGCGTCCAGGCCGCTGGCAGCGGTGACCCGCGGCGGGCAGGACACTGTGAGCTCAGGATCGACCAGCGCCACCCGGGGGATCATCAGCGGGCTGCGCAGGCTCGCCTTGAGGCCGTGCGCCGGTGAGGCGAGAACCGCGTTGGCGGTCACCTCCGCCCCGGTGCCGGCGGTGGTAGGCACGGCCACGCACGGCACGGAAGGCTGGGTGATCTTGCGGCCGGAACCGATGACCTCCAAGTAGTCCAGCGGGTCGCCGCCGTTGCCCAGCAACTTGGCCGTGGCCTTCCCGAGGTCGAGGACACTGCCGCCGCCGACCGCGGCAACGACATCGGCGCCATGCTCGCGCGCGGCGGCGACACAGGCCCGCGCCAGCTCCACCGTGGGCTCGGCGCCCACCGCGAACACCACGGCCGGCAGCCCCAGCCCG
>WNFX01004510.1_pt1 | contig 13647 bp, 10 predicted proteins | sample 5400111 | NCBI WGS metagenome assembly WNFX01 (sample SAMN13153363, study PRJNA577476) | soil metagenome | isolation source: 40 cm soil or saprolite under grassland replicate 1 | place: USA:California | collected 2016-06-15
CGCGAGCTCATCTAATCTTCCAATAGAGCCTACATTATTTTGAGTACTGGAATATGACGAATCAAGTCGAATTTTTTGTAAAAAGGAGAGAACTTCTTCATTCGTTACGCCATGCTTCACATCATAATTTATTTGTCGGCAACAATGTGTTATTGTCCCGTATCGCTTATGTTGTCTTCGTTGCCAGTTCGATGCGTTCTCTGATAACCCTGTTACAAACTTTACAATTGTCTTTTCCATGTGTTCTACATGCCATTCTCTCATCGGAAAACTGTTATTCGTCAAAAATCACATTTCATTATATGGAGCTTACATATAATGCAACCTATTCTCTGAATTTTGCTTTTGTACCATTATGTTATAATGCTTCTCCTAATATTTGAAAATTGCGAGTATCCGTTAACGTTATCTATTCCTACAACTGCGGTCTATGGTATTTGGCAATGATAGTTGACTTAGATGATAAGAAAGAAAAGGAGTTTCGGGATACAGTAATCAAAGAGAAGGGTTTCCACAAGGGCGGTATCATTTAAAGAGACAATAGACGCATGGATAAAACAGCGGAAGAAAAAGAAAAGTGATCCTCTATGATGTAGGATGAGAACCAAGTAAGGAGATGGTTCTTATGGATCGTTGGACTAGAGAGATCAATGACAAAGGAAGGAAGCTATCAAGTTCATTGAAAGCCTCTTTAAGGCTTTTTTCTGCACTAGTATGCAAATGAATCCTAGAGTCCCATGTCCTTAGTCTTAGCATTCTAGAATGCATAGCTTCGTTCAATCTATGTCCACTAGAATCCTTATTGGTCCATCCAATTATTGTTGAAAGTCCCATATCATATCGAGCTAGGGAACTAGGAATACCCATTCTGCTTCTATTGTGTACTATTCCCCCATCAGTTATGAAGGTTCCCAATTCAGGGCCCCTTACTGGAATTTTATTTAATACCACTAAACCACAGCTACCACAAATGATCTGACCGGACTGAGGATCTGTTATGATCGTCTGAGCTTTATTACATTCAGAACATATTATTGATCTTTGCATTAAATGAGAACTCACTCTGTGCGTATTAGTTTAGTTTTGTTCTGAACTCTAATGTAACTCCACGTATAGCATTATAATGAAATGTGTATATTTCTTTATCAGATATTGGCATCGATTCTACTTTACAATTCATACATGAGGGACATATCTCAACTGTGCCACGCAAGTTTAGGTATGATGCACACCAAAAACATGATCTACATAATAACAAATGTGGTTGCTTGAAAGTCAATTTCATCTCGTTCCTTTCTTCAGTGTGTGCCACTAGGAGTGGTGTTTGTGTAAACGATAATTCAAGCATATTATAATATCACTATAAATAGATATCTATCTATAGTTATTTCAAGATAAATAGATATTTTTACATAAAGTAAACAAATTAAAGCAGATTCCTGTAAAAAAAGTTTTATTCAGTCGATCAACTTCGGTATGTTTATCGATTTCGACTCGCAGTTCCTTAGCTGTAGTAATTTGAAGGCTTATGTAGATTAGTTAGCTGGATCTTACGAAACATTTCTAGGATGAGGTTCATGTGTAGAATAAGAAAAACATATAATCAACCTTGAGATCTTAAAGCTTGCAAGACCTTAAGTGATTTGGAAAAAAGTGCTATTAACCGCTATAGATTGCCTGTACGATAAAGAACTTTTGATGAAGATTGCAAAGACTAGTATGTAAGTCAAAATTTGCTCGATAAATCTATTCAGAAGTATACTTTATGATTAGATAACCTAATAAGGTCAAAGTGCATATATTTAGTCATATATTTAGCTAATCTCCTGATGTCTCAGCAGTAGCGACGTAATAACATAGATACATATTGTTACGCCATAATATTTGCTATCTGTTTTTGTCATAGGATGATTATGCCGTAGAAATACAAAAGGAGAGGAAATAATAAAATGGTCTGTAAGGGAATATGCGTACGTCATAAGGCAATGAAGCCAGTTGGTGTTGGTCGTTATTCTAGTGGACAGAAACGATGCCAAATATGTGAGATCTTCTTAGAGTGGGATGGATTATGGTGTCCATGCTGTGGTTATAGATTAAGGACTAGGCCACGAAACTCGAAATTTAAAGCTGAATTGAGAGCAAACAATGAAATAGATAAAGCTAAATCATTAGGTGTATACGAGCAGACACCTATCCAAGCTCATCAAAAACTTATTGCACACAAAAGAAATCATTGAGCGTGTCTTCAAGCCCGAAGTTATCATACATTAAATGAATATCCATAGTAGTGATAGAATGCACCGATGCCAGTACTGTATCAAGATCTTTGGTATCTAATATCTATGTTTCAAACTTTTCCTCTTCTGAATCTAATGCCATTACTAGCAAGAAAGGAGAAGAATACCAAACTGAACAATTCGAGTCGACACTATTAAAGAGAATGACGAAGGAAGAGAAGGCACGCAAAAGAACTCGTGGTCCATACAGGAAATCATCAAGTATGTAAGGATGACGTAAGAAACATCTGGGAAAGATTTGTGAGGCTCATGTGAAAAGACTCTCTCATTTCCCTGGCGTCCAACTTTTTCTTACAATACCCTATGACTTGTCGTAACTTGTGTGAGAGGCTGTATTCAAAATTATTGTTGGCGTACAACATCAAGAAGAGTATCAAAATGCATTTGCAATGAATGAATGGTATGAACGTTATTTCAGTGCATGGAAGTGGTTTTCCTTTCATATTGGGTGGCTGATCTTTCATGTGCTAGTCGTTTTGTTTTTTGTAATTCTCCGTCTATCCACGATCAATACTACAAGCCCTGCTATCAGAGCAATGATCCGAGCAACGGCTAGAATTCCTCCTGTTACGAGGCCTCCAAATAAATTTAGGTTAAGTTGGTTGTTTTGACCTACGAACGGGAGATTTCCAAACAATATACCAACACTGACAAGACTCCCTCCTAGGTTATCGATAGTGAGAGTATACTTTCCTATAACATCTGGTTTGATTGTAGTCAAGAATTGTTTTGTGAGTTGATTGGTTGAGATTAACTCTCCGTTTGGGTTTCTGACAGTTTCTCTTAGAATAGGATTTGGCTGACCTGTATTATGGTTTGATTCTATACTTATTACCAAGGATAATGGACGGCTCAGATCGGTGACCTGGGTAATCGCATTCGCTGCTCCCGACGGATAAATGGACACCCCATTTAGAATAGTATTTTGATTGATGATTCTGCTACCCAAAGAGCCAGCCCATATTACTGAGATAGCAATACCTAATGCTAGAAGGGCGCCACCAACAATTAAAATAAGATATCCACGTTGCATTTGTCTTTAGATATGTCGGTAGCTAGAAATACTTTGTAGTCAAATTCAGACATAACATCACACGCACGCACTATATTATGTGGCTCATCGGAAAAAGCAGTAGAGTGTAGGCGAAGTATGCAGGACGTAAGACGAACCTAGTGTATTACAAACGTAAGCTGGTCTGCTTGGCCGTGGAATGAAACTTGGAATGCTACCCACTACCATTCCTATTCTACCACTATGTTGATTCGTCTATCTTACTACCTGTCTTCGACTAGCGACTCCACCAACTGCGATTATGCTCGTATCTCAGATAACCATTGCTCACTTCAGAGGACTCCTTTAAGGGAGTAACTCTTAAGCCAGTAGAAAGTCCATCTTATAGAATGACACGATTACACACCTATAAGAAAGATATTTTTCCATTAGATTGGTATTCAAGGCCTTATATAGATTCGTCGTAGGTGATTAGTGGAGGTTTTTAACATAACACTTACCAGGTTAAAATTAACGGAAGCCATTATGATTATTCTTCTCTCAATTAGTACGATTTTCTCATTACATGTAAATTCCGTTTATGCGATATCAGCTAACGGTACTCGTAATGTAACAACACAACCTCTTACCAAAGATAATAGCACTACTTCCAATACTCCTTCCGTTTTGCGCTTGTCCCCAGTCCCATCTAATAATGTTAATAATAATGACAATTCGGTCTCTCTTCCATCAACATCAGAACCCTCTACCAACACCAAAGACGACACAAATGTCGCCATTCATGACACCGGTTCAAACAGCGGCACCCATCGCACCCAGCATAGTACTGGCATTGATAGCAGCTACAGCAAGCATCATAAAGATAACAATAATTCGCACGACTCTTTCCAGAAAATGTTAAACAAACAGAAGCTCAAAGTAGGAGATATTCCTTTTCCCTGACACAATGGGAAGTTTATGTTTAGACTAATAGTAAATGATAATGACAATAGAGGAATATTGTCAATAAGATATCACATTATGTCAATGTATCAATAATATCAAATCTAGATCGTCCGAATATCTTTGCCACTCCCAGTCCAATGATTACAAAACCGCTTGAAACGGCAATCCAAGGAAGAAATTTTGCAATTCCAATTCCAAGGGAGGAGATAGCTATACCAGTTAATCCGAAAGTGGCAATAAAGGATACTGTGACGAGAATGCCTATCATTATACCTCTACTAAGCCTGCTTGCTGAAATCAAACGTGAATTACTATTTGCACTAAGAACCTTCTGAGTATTACTTCATCATGGACTAGCTATTATTTGCAGAATACGATTGAAAGACAAAGGCATGACTATAAAAGATTTGGTAGAGAAAGGGCTTCTTACAAATATAGAGATTCTCCACATTCACAAAAAAGCCTCTTTCAGAAAAGCGAGTAAGTGAGAAGAACTCTATTTCTGAGAATATAAAATGAAGCTCGTCGAGCATTCACAAAAAAAGTCCTATCTCTTCCCTGCCATGAGCCCAATTCCAATACATTCTGTGCATCCTAATGCTATTAACAAGTAATCATATTTCAGTTTATTAGGATTGGTTTTAGTAATAACGCTGTTCTCAGAGGCATTGATGCTTGTTATTTCATCATTCAAAAATTTGATTTCTTTAGCTTCCAATTTATTCAAAGCAATTTGGGAGTCCTCCAGTTTTCTGCTCCCACTTAGTATCCATAAATTCACAAGCCCCATCATGAAATGCTGATTTTTATCAACTACAGTAATTTCATACTCCTCCCCCTCAAGGCCCTTTGGGATCAAGTTAGCTGATGTCAGTCCTCCAAAGCCTCCTCCTAGGATTAAGACTTGTTTTGTTCTAACCATGAGGTATAGAAATAATGATAGTTTTTAAGCACTATCTAAGGCTGGTTTTACCTAGAAACATTAGTGGGGGAGCGTAGAGGATGGAACCAATACTTCAATTCGATTATTGTCGTTATCCACCTGGTTTCTTTTAACAAGGCTCGCAGGTAGCAGAATAACATTAATTTACTGAACTTTCGTATTTATCTAAAATACTCACATTGTTCATTGCTTTTTAATTTTTGATTACTGGCACTAATTAATTTTGCGAGCTTTTATGATGAGATCGATGGTATTAGGCCTTATCCGTTGACATATCTGATTCATTAGAATATTACCCTCATTTGTCACGTACTTTTAAAATACAGTAAAATTTAAGTATTGCAATTAATGGCATTGAAATAATGTTATTAAAATGAATGCCCAAATAAGACTAGAACTGATCAATAATAAAGCTAGGAGAATATAGTTGAAAATTACCTGTCCAAAATGCAAAGAAACATTTGACTGGAAGAGGCCTAGTTCTACACAGGTTACTGCGGTAAGAGAAGTACGCTATGCCAATACATATTCCATAACCTGTCCTAATCCTGAATGTAAGACTCAATTACGTATAACATATAATTAATGGATAGACGAAATCATGAGCCTAAATTTTTGGAGCGACAAGAAACCTGGGAATGAAGAATCTGAGGTCAGAGTAGAAGTCTCACCAACACCTGAAGAAGACATCTTTTGGATGCAATTTGGCAAGGATTCAGTAAAAGACACAATTGAAGTGCTAGATGAAAGAGCAAAATACATGATAACAACATGTGCAAGTCTGATCGTTATCCATTTTGGACTTTTATTGGCCTTCAAAGTCCAAGGGATTTCGTTTAAAGTAAGTCCAGAATTCTTTCTTGTTGTTGCATCTGCGTTGTTCGCAGTATCGCTTTATCCTATTGCAGGACATATTGAAATGCAATCTCCTGATTCCGTTAAATCCGCATATGATACTTGGATAAAATGGAAATTATGGGGGCATAGGATTGGATTTGGCTTTTTTATTGCAGGACTACTAGCTATGACAATAACTATTATTATTCCACAGCCACCTCTCCAGGAAAAATCAATGCAAACGACAAATGGAACTTTGTCTTTGTCCATTAATGGAACTGGTTCGAGAGCTGAAAATATAACTACTCATCCACCATCAACCAACACATTATTACATGTACATGGTTCATTCTTTAATGAGAATAATACGATGACAAATACAGGAAACAATACTAGCAGAGCTATAGTAGCTCAAAAGTTATAAGTCCCTGTTGACTAGACAGGCGCTGAAATAATCTTCCTAACAATTTTCAGTAATTCAATTGGTTGCATAGAATTGGATGTTGTATTTATCTTAATGACGCTAACGTATTTGAAATCATTAAATTTTCTAAAAGTAATGCATTTTCAAGATCTTTTTCCAGTGTCACATAAGGCTCATACATCATCATAACTTCTTTTCACAAATTTATGTGCTCTTCCATAATGATGGGTTACTTCATGATAGCAGTTTAGCGGTCGCTCTGTACACCAAAGCAGACCTGATCCATCTCCAATAATTATGCCCTCGGACAAGTTCTGTATGTCCTATGTTTTAAAGGTCCTACGTTACCAAGAAGAATGAATGCGCCCCAGTAGAAAGGTTCAGAGTGGTGACTCCTTATGTACATCTGAGCTATTCGCAATGCCTCATCTCTTGATCGGCCTAACAACAAATTTACATAAAATTCTATCATTAACTCCCGTGTAACTTCATCAGGCACTTTCCATAAGCTCATCACTAACGTTTCTGCACCTGCTAATACAAAAGATCTCCTCAAGCCAAAAACCCCGTCGCTATTCACCTCGCCTAGACCTGTCTCACAAGCTGAAAGAACCACCAGTTCAGTGTATGAGAGATCCCATCTGACAACATCATCAGCAGTTATGATGCCGTCTTCAGCTTCCTTTGGGAGTATTTTTGAGTTTTGATCGCAACCTAGAAATTTTGAATTAGCAGAGGCAAGCGCTAGTCCTGAATTTAACATCGGATCATAAATTTTCTGCCGTGATAAATTGACGCCAACTGAGGAGACCGGATATATCGGTCTGTATTGATCGATCGGTGGCCGAGGAGTGAAGAAGCCATGGGTAGCAAGATGTATGATATGCGGAGATCTGCATAATTTAATCTTGCCTTCTAAAGCTGATTTTCCCAATACCGGCTTTACACTCAACATTTGCGCTATCATTTTTCCTTCTTTTCGAGTTTCCCTTAAGCGTGGAAAATACCTCTTTATAGTTTCAGAGGCTTCTTCTTTTGGCGAACTGGATGACATCGATTTATCAACCGTGATAACTGGTCTATGATATAGATGGCTACAACAACCAAGATCAAAATCTGGGTCAGCAACAATTAATGGTTGTGATATATTCTCAGTGTATATAGATTCATTTCTTTCTGCATTAAAGCGCAATACATCACGAGAAGTGTTAACATAAGAAATAAAATAATAATCTATGAGGTGAAATCCATTTTCAAATGGCAGCACTTCAAAGGGCAGTCGAGTTAATTCACCGTCACATGCAATAAAAAGCCTTCTGCTCTCCCTAGGACCAGAATACTTATCCAAATAGCGGCCCAAAGGATCAAGTATTTGTCGTCTCAATTGAATACCATAACTTTTACTTTTCAATTTTTGTTGCTCTGTCTTATTATATAACCCAGTCTCTGTAAAATAAGGCGCATAACCTCGAAAAGATGATGAATATTCTTTAACGGGATTTCCCTCTTGGTCAAGCATTAATATATGATTGCCTCTGACCTCTGCTTGACCAGTTATACAAATTCTGAATAATGAAATTAACTCGTCAACATCATTAGCATTGCCTAAATCTTTTGGTTGTATTTCATCAGGCTTGCCAGCTGGTAATATAAAGGCAATATAGTGTGGAAGGCTCTGGGCTAGATCAAACTCAGTCATATCTGCAAGACGCACATAATTGGAGAATCGAAAATATTCTATTAGTAATGATCCTTCAGGCATACTTTTGGCTATTGAATGTCTGCTAGAAGCTTTGAGAACTTTCTCTATACTAATCTCTGGTATCTGACTAACAAGCTTTGCTTCAAGTTCATCTCTTGCTCTCTTTAGTTTCGACAAAGACTCTTGATAGGATGAAAAATCTTCATCTAACCCAGGACCATCGATGGCTATTTTCTCAATTTGAGCACACATATCATTATATTTTTGCAAATCTGAGTTTAAATGTTGATATCTTCCGCTTGAGATTGCACGTCGCACTGCTAAAAGCATTTCAGCACCAATGGACTTGCGTCGCAAAATTATATCAAAGGCTTCATTAATTATACGTTGATCATTGTAAAAATGCTGAATAAATACTGACATATATGTTTCTGTATATTTTTTAGAATTATCCAGACAACGCATACGCTGCGTCTCCGAGCTTAGGGAGAAGATTTCATCAATCAACAGATTATTCGTTTCAATGGCCTTTTTTGCAAACTCTAGTGCGCTATCTGTTAGACCCTTTTCCACATATAGAGCCGCCAAATTATGTTGAAATTTACATACAATTTCAAGTTTTCCGCCTAACCCTTGAACAATCTTAAGGGATTCTATCAAACAATTCTCTGCGTCTTCATCATACATTAGTCCTATATTATTTAGTGTGATTGCATAATCCAATGAATTAATTCCCTCTATTTTTTTAAAAATATTCAAAGCATGGACAAAACATAACCTAGCCCTATTATAATTCTCCATTTCTTTAAATACAATTGCAATATTGTTTAGAGTTGTGGCTACAGATGGATGGTCTCTGCCAAATATTTGACATTGAATTCCTATTATTTGTACGTAAAGATTTCCCGCCTCGATATATTCACCATTTTTGTATTTTAAACCTGCAAGCTGATGAATTGTTCGGATATACTTAGGATGATCTTCTTTGAGGTCTTCTTTGAGGAGGACGTGTTGTAAATTTAATGCATTTGTATAATATTTTTCAGCGCGATCGTAATCATACATGGATTCATACAAATAACCCATGTTGTATAAAATAGAAGCATACCATCTAGTGTTAACTTCGTGTATTCCTGTTAAATTTTGTTTTGCTCTAAGAAAAAGATCTTCAGATTCTTTATATTTTCCCATATCTGAGTAAACTAAAGCTAAATTGTTCTGAATAATAGCTAGTTGGTGCGGATATTCTCCTGATACGTTATTAAGCATCTTTTGAGCCTGCAGATGAAATTGTAGTGCATTGTTATAATCAGGTATCTGACGATACATCTCTCCTATGTTGGTAAGATAAGTAGCTAGTTCTGGATTCGGTTCTCCATATATGTGTCGCATGATCTCATATGCTTGTAAAGCGAAAGGGATGGCTTCTTTGTGACGTCCGGTTTCAATTAATTGAAAAGCCTTGGCATTTAAAAGGTCAAATTGCTTTTCTAAACCTTCTGACGACATTGAAATTTTTCATCTTGTTATAACAGATTATCTTTATTTAGCATTCTGATCTGCACATGGATGTACTAACAATATTGGACGAGCCCAATCATTTTTGCACTATAATATATTAATCATAAGAGCATTTCTGTCAATCATGATCCTTTCTTGGATACTTGTTCAATCTTTATGCAATTCGAATACTGGAGTACATCGAAAATGTGAGCTAGTTCAGCAGCAACCTATAATACCTCAAGCTCCAACGGCCGCACTGGAGCTTGAACTTGCTGCGTTACGTTCTCCGCTTCTAGCAGCTGCTGCACCAGAACTTGCCGCAGCGCTATCATGATGGTGACCAGTCGTCGGGTTCATCGAGTCCTATTTGAGAACTTAATAGAAAAGTCGGCCCACGAATATAATAAGACAGAATTCCATTCAGAATCTCTTTACAACGTCATTGTAAAAGAACAAAAATAATGAGATGGTGATAAAATGGTGGAATTCATTCTGATTTATATTATGGCTATTTTCTTTCCGTCTTGTAGTACTTTATTACTATTTTTTAACTATGGGAATATTATCGCTATTGCGTTGTCCATAAATTAATCAATATGGTGCTAATCCATAGATTAATAAAATCCAATTTCACCAATTTCTGTATTTTACTACACTCCATCTTAACTATGTGATAAGAGCATAATTTTAATACTACGTTAAACGCATTATTGACTAAGCGTCCACTTGCCTATATGGCTATATGCTTTTCATTATTATTCTTGAAGCCACGACTTTATCGAAGCTAAAGATCACCAATACAACATGTAAGGTATGTCATGCTAGTGTTAAGGAGAATAAAAATCTAAGATTAGAGGTACATCATGCCAAAGCATTTGATGACATTTGTAAAGAAAACAATGTATCTGCTATAAAACAAGCTTTGGAGTGTAAAGAGTTATGGGATACAAATAATGAAGTTTCTATTTGTTATAGATGTCATAACGATGTAGAAAAACTAAGAACAAAATTAAGAACTATGTTTATTCTACGACAGATAGGAAAAAGCTAAATAAGCGAATGCCCGAACCCGTTTACATGCGGGGACCTAATCCCACCGAACCCGCCAAAAATACGGCGGCGCTCAATATGAATGATTCTTTGCTTTGTGTTTCCTCATTTCCCTGCTGCCTTGATACGTTTCGCCGCATACGTTACAGACCCGCAACCTTGCCCAAAGTTTCCTATGAGATAGCCCAACTCCATAACCCAAAGACAAGTTAAAAGATAAACGGGAATAAGAAGACAGAAGCACAGGCTACTTCTTTGTTCCCTTTATAATCCTGATTATTCTATCTTGTTCTTCTTCTCTTAGTTGTAATTGCCTCAGCCTTTCCTTATCTCTTTTACTAGTTGGTGACATCCGTAATGTCATACCGCAACAGGGACAGAACATACCATCCTGACAATAGTAAACCTCACACCTCCTAAAGTATTTCTTACCACCCTCATAATGACTCCTACCAAAAATAATTTTCGGATAGAGCCGCTCACATAAATTCCTGCAAACCATAGCGAATTGTATGAAAAGGTTGGACTGCTAAAAATATGAGAGCTACTTACACAGAGTGGGAGGGTTTCCACATATTATTACATACAGACTAATAGACGAGATTTTTGGTATAGCGCTCCCTATTTTATATTCCCTTATTTTGGAAGATGCTTTTTCCGAATCGCTGTTGAAGACAGAAAATTTCCAGAAAAGTGTGAAAAGTGTGGGAATTACTACGATTGGACAGGGATAAAATAATTTCTTCCTCAATATTATTGTCTTGTATGTGAATTTCCAGTAGGGAAGCGTCTATTTATTACTGAGCTAATAGATGCCTAGTGGTCAAGTCGGAGACACTTAAATCAGCCACTCAATACGAATGATGTTCTGATTTGTGTTTCCTCATTTCCCTGCTACTTTGGAAGCTTTTGCTGCATACATTACAGACCCGCAATCTTTCCCAACGTCTCCGAATTTCGTCTATTTCTGCAAAAAATCCTTTAATCATTACCAACCCAGACTTTGTTATTCTAAGGTCTATCTTTGGTGATGCTATTATTATCAGATTATTAGACCAACTTGAAGAATATAGAAAGAAGGCTAAGAAGTGACCCCTTAGGGAGTCTATAGCCCTTGTCGATTTAGCCTTTGTTCTAATGCCTTTATTTGTCCCTCTAGTTTTATTATATAGTGAGCTTCTAGACGACTATCAAAGCCATGATTATGCCTTAAATGGACTTCGTACTGTTCAAATTCCTCATTGCATGCAAATTGTTTCATTCTTTTGAAATGCGTGAACTGCTATAGTTCTGTTATTTCTTACGATTATTCTATATCGAAAAAAGATGTACAGTCTCTCTAATTTTGTTATGCAATGTGAGGCTTATTTGCTGTTATCGGCTCAAATTCCTCTTGCTCAGCTCATTGTTGTTTTAAACTCATCCAACGTGTTTAGATAGCATCTATGTCCACAATTCACCAGAGATTTAGATAGCATCATGCCTTGTAGATATTGCTAGCCTTGGAAAAGATACCAATGCTACTGCATTACTTGAAGAAGCTGTTGTTACTGCTCTGTGAAACATGGTCAATACTTTCAAAAGTTGCAAGAACTGACCAACTACTGATCTATTATTTGTTTGGATGAAAAACTTGTACATTATTATTACTAGTATCACTTACATACATGTTACCAGCTGAGTCTAAAGCAACACCCATTGGATTAGTAAACTCTCCATCGAAAGAACCAAAAGAACCTAAGTTAGTGATAAAAGTACCATCGCTGCTAAATTTTTGTACCCGGTAAGTACCAGGATCAGTTACGTACACGTCCCGTTCCGGTCCTGAAGAGTCTACAGCTATACCGGATGGTCGGTGAAACATATTAAATTGTCCGTTGCCGGAACCAGAAGAACCCCACTTAGTTATAAAAGTACCATCTCTGCTAAATTCTTGTACCCGGTTATTACCAGAATCGGTTACGTAAACGACCGTTTCCCCTCCGGAAAAGTCTACAGATATACCGGATGGAGTATTAAATTGTCCGTCGTTGGAACCAAAAGAACCCCACTTTTCCTTAAATGAATATCCATTTAAATAAATAGGAACTAAAATAATAAGAACTATCATAATACCTACAGCGGTAGCAGCTACTAGAACAGGAAGCAACAATCGGCTTTTCTTTATTGATTTTTTGATGGGTGCGGGTTTTTCTTCCACTCGCGTTTTGCTAATATTACTTATTGATCCCACGTTTGACCTAGAGTCAAAAGATGGTGGTTGAGTAACTGGAGCAGTAGATGATGATGGTTGAGTAACTGGAGCAGTAGATGATGATGGTTGAGTAACTGGAGCAGTAGATGAGGCGACAGGCTGTTCGAAAATCGCTCCCAAAAGGGGGTTATTATCTAGTTTTGCTCTGGAAAGGTTTGATCCAAAAAACTTTGCTCCGATGACTTTAGCTTGCTTAAGATATGCTCCAAAGAGATTGGAGTTAGAAAGGTCTGCATTAGAAAGGTCTGCATTGGAGAGGTTAGCTTTGGAGAGGTCTGCATTGGAGAGGTTAGCTTTGGAGAGGTCTGCATTAGAGAAGTTGGCTTCATGTAGATAAGCTCCTTCAATATCCGCTCTAAACAGATTTGCATTGGAGAGGTCAGCACCTTCGAGGTCCGCATTCGAAAGGTCAGCTCTTGACATATTTACGTTGGAGAGATTTGCTTTTGAGAGGTTTGTTGCATGAAGGTTTACCTGTGAGAAGTTTAATAAGTTAGTAGGGAGTTGGTCACGTTTTTTATTGAATTCTTCAATATTGCCATCATAAAGTAATTTCGATAAAGAAGCGAGTATAACTTCAATTCTTGTCGGCTTTAAGTCGGGGTAATATGCAAGTATTATTTCCCCTGATGCTTCAGTCTTTCTTATTGGCTTTTGTTTTGGTCTTCTGTCAGGGGGCA
>WNFX01005191.1_pt1 | contig 13647 bp, 9 predicted proteins | sample 5400111 | NCBI WGS metagenome assembly WNFX01 (sample SAMN13153363, study PRJNA577476) | soil metagenome | isolation source: 40 cm soil or saprolite under grassland replicate 1 | place: USA:California | collected 2016-06-15
AACTCTTAATGCCTGGCCTGTGCGCTTCGCTCTGCCTATACACCTGCTCGAGGAGTCGCTCCTGGAGACTGAGGAGCGCCCTACGACCTTTTGTCGCGAACTGGCAGAAAATGCTGTGGGTGGGGATGCCGAACACGAGTTGTGTCAGGATCTGATGCGCAAGATTCGCCGTACTGCGGAACTTCTCCGAAAGCAGTCAGCATACGTTGCTCTCCGCCGCCACCTTATCGAGCACGCGGTTATGCCTCTCCACGACCTGATTGATGCCGCAAGTAGCGTGGAGCTCGGGGTATTCGGAAGTGATCTTCACGATTTGTACGAGACGGTCCCTTTCTCGACCCTCGAAGGCAACCATGTTTTGCTCTGTGGGCACTGCGGGTGGACACTCACACGCAAGGAGGGACGACTACATTGTGGCGGTGCATTTTGTGAAGTGCTCACCGACGATTTCACTCGTGGAACCAGCACTTTGTCCCTCCCAGAGCGAGGAGGACTCGTGCGCGTGCGATCGGCGATACGTGACTATGTTGTTGCTCCCGGGAGAAGCGAAATCGCCCTGTTTGAAGCTCTAGAGTCCATGGGAGTACCTGTCGAACTCTGGCCGTACTTCGATCGCTATGACCTGCGCATCTCTCTTTCTCATGATGATATCTGGGCCGTCGATGTCAAAGACTGGACCTATCCACATCTACTAGCCCGCCGGCTTACCCCGCTGTCAAACGAGGAGGAGTATAACTATACCCAGGCCTTCTACGCGATACCCGATGCGCGGATACGACACACGCCTTCCTATCTCGAATTTCTTCGCGCAGCGACCATTGGGCAGCCTTTCTCTGTTGTTTCGGTCAACGCCCTGATCGCGCGCGTACAAGAACGAAAGAGGCAGTTCGATGCGAGATACTAAGACCTGGCGAACAGATTTCGCCCGCGAACTTGCGAATATGGAGTCCGTTTATGGACCGCTGAAAATGTCCTTTGCTCAATTTCTGGATACTGAGTTGATCTTGACGCTTATGAATGACCACTTGCCTGGGCAGAATCCCGAATTGGCCTGGGCTATTCTGGGCGGACATCCATTTCCCGCGCTTGAGCAATTATCTGAGGCCAGCCAACGTGCCCTTGCTCTTGTGCGCCTGCGGCTCCCTGACGTTCCTGGCCGAAGTGCGTGGGAGCGAAACCTTTCACAGTATCGTCGGGTGCCTGCTCCCTATCCGCTCTATACGTTCGACGGCACAACGTTGACGTCCACAGATACATCGGTCCTTCCCGAACGACTGCAAGCGATGCGCGGAGCATTGGAAACACCACCTGCCTGGCTACGGCGCCCCCCCCATGCAGCCTCGCCGGGAGTCTACCGCTTCTACCTGGATCGCGACCCACATGAGGTTGAGATTCCCACCCGCGCCGTTGCCATGGCCAAGCTTGCTCCACGTCCCATCCCTGAAGCGCGTACCGTTCGCCCGCCGTTACGGGTCACTCTCGATGAACTCGAGGCCGAAGCTGACTGGATGGACGTTGTAGCGCCAGAAGGATCGATCGCCGCCCAAGATTGGGGGCGTCGTATCCGCAATATCCGCCTGCAGGAAGTTACCCCGACCGGACTGCTACCAGGTAGAACCTTTACCATCAACGGGCTGTTCCACCTCGTTGGGATACTCGGCAGTGGAAAATCCAGCCTCTTCATGGTGCTGGCGGTCCATCTAGCCAAACGTGGCCTGCGTGTCGCCATCGTTATGAGTGACGTTGCCTCTCTGCTGCGTTCCTACAAGGTGTTCGAGGAATTTCGTCAGGCAGACGCCCGCATCCGTGCCCTTCCCTTGATCGGACGATCCACCCGCGTCAACCATCTCAATCGCCTTATGGCTGCAGAGATGCAGCGTGTGGGTCCATCCCTCAGCCAGGATCATCCCGGGTATGCACTCCTCTCAACGATCTGTGGGTTAGATGGCTTACGGCGAGATGTAGTGCCGATTACCCCTGGGCAGGAACCATGCACCAGCTTATATCTTACAGATCGAGAAGAAGGAGTTAGCTCCCGTTTCGATTGCCCGTTGATGCCGTGCTGTCCCGTTCACGCGCCAACGCGTAGCTTATTCGATGCAAACGTCTGGTTTGCCACACCTGCGAGCCTTCTCGCCAGCAGCCCACAGGCTCCTCTCATTCCTGAAGAGGTTCGCTACGCCGAGCTTGCTATGCGTACATGTGATGTCGTGCTCGTCGACGAAGCGGACCTGGTTCAGGTGCAGTTCGATACTCAGTTTGCCCAGGTAGAAGTGCTTGTGGGGCATACCGACTCGTGGCTGGACCGCCTGGCTCCCCAGGTTGCCCGCCAGGTCTACCGTCCAGGGCGTCCTCTCGTCGGCATGAAACCGGGCCTTGATCGCTGGCTGACGGCGCACACGAATACGCAGCGTGCGGTAGATCGTCTCTACCGCTGGCTCCGGGAGAGCTTGCCCACCCGCAACTGGTTAAGTGGGGGCTACTTCACCGGTCGTCGCCTGCTGCAGCGAGTCCGCATGCGGATCGTGCAGAACAACTGGCCAACGGCCATCTACGATGCTGCCTGCGAAACCTTTGTCCGCAACCCCTTCGGCAGTGGGCGTTTCGTGCCAAACAATGGCGGTGCTCCACCAGAGGCATGGGTACAAGCCGTCCAGGCCGAATTGTTCGCAGGAGATGCTACGGCCTCGCTGGAACTGCTAGCAGGATGGGTGCGAAGTGCATTTGAGTTGGATATGGCAGTAGACCGTCTGCAGATCGAAGCCGTCGCGCACTACCTGCGCGTTGCCTTGATCGTGAGTGTGCTCGATCATGCACTTCAGGAATTGATTGACGAATGGCCCTCTGCTACTGAAGAGATTGATCTCGACCGCGGAGCGGGTGGACTCTTTTTCTCTCCTTCGGACAGCCTGGCACGCCTGGTTCCCGATGCGCCAATGGGAGCAGTCCTGGGGTTTCAGTATTTCGATCCTGAGAGGCGGGGCAATGGCGAACTGCGCTTCTTCCGCGTCCGAGGTCTAGGGCGTGCACTACTCTACCGTCTCCACGATGCATTGCGGCTCTCAGACACCGTAGCGGGCCCTCACGTCATATTGACGAGCGGAACTTCCTTCGCGCCCACATCATGGCGCTACGACCTGCATATCCCACCCGACAGCGTCCTGCTTCCCCAGCACGTGGCTAAAGGTGGTAACGGAAATGCAACAGCGAGCGAATCGGTGCCTGTTTCGTGCTTCTTTGAGCCCTTGCAAGATCCCAGCATCCCCGAGAGATCGCTCGCGGTGTCAGCGGTTCCGTATCCTCAACGACTCAGGAACCTGCGTGCTATGGTGACCGCCCTGGCTCAACGACAGGGGTTTGACAATCGGAGCCTGTTTGAAAAAGAGCTGGCTCTGCTAGATGCGCATCGACAGCGCATCCTGCTGGTCGTCGGACGCTATGAGGAAGCTGACGAGGTGGCGACGACACTCAGCGCGGTCCTCGGTAACACTCCCGGTGAGGACGTGGTCGCTCTTGTACGGGAGCAAGATGGCGAGGTAGTGACGATGCCGCGCCCTGGTACGCTTTTGCGGAGCATGCTTTCACAGTTTCCCAACCTGAATGCGAAGTTTCTGGTTGCGCCGCTTCAATCCATCGAACGCGGACACAACATCCTGGTTGGGGAAGAAGCAGCCTTCGGAAGTGTCTACTTCCTGGTGCGTCCACTTCCAGTACCAGGAGATCCTTACACCGCTATCCAGCGCGTCAACGCATGGGCGGCCCGACAAGTTCCCCTCATGACAGGGATGGAGATCACGCAAGCCGGGAAAATGCTGCGGGAGCAGAGCAGTCGGCGCTGGGACGAGTTTCTCTCTGAAAAAGAGACCTATATGGGTGCTCCCGATCGAACGGCATTGCTCTGGACACAACTGGTCCTGGTCTGGCAGTGTATCGGCCGACTCTTGCGCGGTGGCGTAGGTGCCCGCGTTCATTTCATCGATGCCAAGTGGGCCGAAGTGACCAGCGGTTTGATCAGGGGAGCGAAAGATACGGAGCGGACCAGCATGTTGCTCGGTTTCCGTCGTATCCTGCGTGAAGCGCTCAGCGATTCTGATCCTGCACGGCGGGCTGTAGCAGAAGTGCTGTACGGACCATTTGCCGCAGCACTCGAGAATTTGGAAGGAGTTTGGTCATGAAGACCTCTGGATTGATTCAACCTGTTGCCTTTACTCTGCGGCCGGAAGCGGTGACGACGGAACTCGAGGTGTGGGGGCTCTCCTTGCCGAGAGTCTGGCGAGAGTGGTTTACGGCCCTGGAGCAGGAGCGTCTCCATCGGAAAGATGTTTCGTTCCCGATTCGCGCGCTCAATGACATCATCACGGCTCTCTGCGATCGCTTAATGACAGTGTCTGGACAAACGCGACTGGAGGAACAGGACAAACCAGCGGCCCCATGGCTGCTTGCTCGATCTCCTTTCTCCACCGAACCACTCGCACAGATCGTGCGTGCATGGTGCGCCGAGTTGTTTGCGGACTGTCCGAGCCTGCAGATGATCCAACAAGCCATCAGGGCGGATGATCTGCTCTGGAAGCCCGTACAGCTCTCTTTTAGATCAAAGACAGCACCAAATAACACTGCCAGGCCCGAGCGTTTGCTCTATGCAGCGCTTCCGGCCCACCTTGCTGATCTCCTGGTGAAGCAACACGTGACCTTGCCGGTTTACGGACTGGAGCGGGCGCTCGTCAGGGTACCGAGTGTTGATGGCGCAGAGCTGATGAGCTGGCCTCCAGTCTACCATATCGATCAGCAAGGTCAAGGGTGGGGATATAGTTATACCATTAGTATCACCGTACAGACCTTGACCGGTGATCCACAGCCCAGAATTCACCTCCATTACGGTGTGCGACGTTGGACGTCACGGCCGCTTTTGGAAGGGGACAAATTGTTCCTTGGGACGACCGCCAGGAGTGCCTTCGTGCGCTTCACCGAACGCAGCGGGTTCGACCTCTCTGATGATCCTTTATTTACCCGCGCATCTCTTCGCGGTATCTTTCAGGGAGATAAGCGAATTCCTATCTGGACAAACGCGCTTCCGGCGATTGCGAGACGGCTCCGTATTCGCTGGCCTGAGGCAAAGGACCTCACTGAGGATCCCATCAGGTACCTCAGTGAACAGGCAGGCACTGGCGTTGTCGCGGCCATCGTCCAACCTCAGACACGGAATCATCCCGTGAAATCAGGTGTTGGTCTGGATGACCATGAGATGATGACGACCATCCTTCAGCAGAAACTCGCGCGCGAGCTTGAGTGCGTCCCCCCGCTCATACGACAAAAGACGATCACAAAGCCAAGCAAGCACGCGTTGGAGAAGAACCTTCGTGATCTCCCACGAGAGCAACGACTCGAGGCGGTGGCAGATTCGATTGGACCGCAGGTGACCGTTGAGATCTGGTGGACGACTCAAGAGGGGCGAGACATGCTCGTTGACCGGCTTCACGCCATGCTTTGCGGAGATCGTCCAGTGCTGGTGGAACGTCCCCCCACGCCTCCATCATCGGAGGAAAACGAGGTAGATGAAGCAGAGGAGGAGTACCCGAATGATGAATTGGCTGCTGACATGGAATTGCTCGAGGATGAAGAGGAGGAGGACAACCTGCTGCTTGGGCTTTGGAATGACGGGGAGGATGTGGCTGTGAACAGCGAAGAGGATGCTATCATGAATGACCCGTCATCCTCTCCATCAGCATCGACGCGCAAAAAGAAATCGGTGCGTGCAAAAGAGCCCATTCCGACCCAGGTAGCTGGAGAGAGCGAGATTCCGCTCCCAGGCGGCAGACTGCGGATTGTCCCCAGACAACTTGATGAGCTGGGGGCCGTCTTCCCGGCTCCGGCCTACCCGCTTACTTCGAGAGCCGAGCGTGCAAAATATCACCGTGAGCAAACAGAAGTGCGCGTGAAGCAGATCATTGCAAAACTTCCTCAAGCAACCGAACCCACATTGGTGATCATTGAGATGCCAAACTATCGGAAGCCCAAACAACGGCGCTTGTATGGATTGCGAGACCCCAGGCGAGCGTTACGCCTTGGTTTGGCGCACACCAGGCGAGTTACCAAGTTTACTGTAGGTAATACAGACCCTGCGCTGAAAGGAAATCTCGAACTGCTCCGTCATCGTTGTACGGGAACTGTACTTGATGGTTTACGTCAGATGGGGTATCTTCCGGAGCCTATTGGCTTTACCTTGCCTACCAGCCATTCCTTTCCCAAGAACATGCTCGTGGCTGCCATCTGGATGGTTCGTCTGACACAAAAGCGTGGGTTCCTACGGGTGCATTTTCCGATGGTCACGCTGTTCCATACCGCTCACCGTCAGGTGCGGGCCTGGATTCCTGATGGCAAAGGTTCCCGACCATTCTATCAAACGCTGCTCGATATAACGACCATGCCGCCCGAAAAGGTGCAGCGAAACAACCAACATCAGGCTGTTTCCCAACTCCGCCAGTTTCTTCTGAACCTCCATAATGAAGGAGATGATGATATCCTCATCATGACGGAAGCGCAGAATATACGACAAACACTGACGGGATTCCAGAATCCGGAAGTTGTCTGGGATGCATGGCGTGCGACTCGCGATGACGACCCTGTCCCGGTGACGCGTCTTCGTGGGCGAATTCGCGTGGCCCGGTTGCGAAGTAATGCACAGCACGAGACCCCTGAGTGGTTTACGCCAGGAGCCCCAGCTGGGAAGGGATACGCGCAGGGAATTTGGCCGCTACCCGGAATGAACCGGACGTTTTACAATATCGCGGCGAAGCCATCCACAATGAGTCAACCGCGCAGAGGGAAGCAGGTCAATCCAGGTGAGCTTTACACTATCCCATCCATGCTGGAGATCGTGCTCATGGCTCTTCAGGAGGATGACGATCCGGGAATCTGGGCGTTCGCTATCAATCAGTGGCGCAAGATGAGCTATAACTCGGATGCAATGACGTTGTTACCCATGCCGCTACAATGGGCTGAGCACGTGGACCGCTATGCGGAAGTGATTGGTCCGTGGGTCTTTCAGGAACAGTGGGGTCAGGAGGAAGATGAGGGAGACGATGACGAGGACTGAGATCTAAACAATGGAAAGCGGTGAATACTGCTTTTGCGTCAATGTTCAACTAACTCTGGAGACTGTGAGGAGATCATTCGATTATGAGAAATCGGTTCACACCCTTTTAGAGGAAGCTGGGAGAGGCCCTCGAACTTTAGGGAGACGCGAGCATAAAATCATCCCATACAACGATATTTTCGTGAAAGAGACCTTTCCGACGACGCGCACCGGTGAGGCCGTGGTGCATGAAGGAGTGGGAGTGCGCATCTACTACCTGGACTACTGGTGCGAAGAGATGGGAGAAGTAGAAGAGGGTACTGAGGTGAAGGTCTGTTATGATCCTTTCGATTGCAGCATCGGGTACGCTTATATAAACAAGCAGTGGAGGGTTTGCCACGCGACTTGCGAAGAACTGGTGGGGTGTTCTGAGCGTGAGCGGCAGATTCTTACCGAAGAAATGCGGAAACCGAACCGGATTCTACATGGACGAGAGAAAATTGAGATTACCCAGGCAAATCTGGCGGAGTTCAGGCGTGAAAACGCCTCGAAGGGAAAGATCTTGCGCCAGCAGCGGCATGACCGGGAGACAAGAGCAGCACTGGTTGTGCTCGAAGGGAAAGATGCTGCACGCCTGGTAGCCAGAGATTCTTCCACTCGTAAGACAAGCGAGACAACTGATAAGAAAAACACGAGCCCGAAGAGTCCCCTACGGAACTTTACGGACCTTGATGAGGACAAGTTGATTATATTCAAGAGGCACCAGTGATGGGACGCAATAAAAAACAAAAACCCGAACCAGAGCAGCCGGAATCAGAGCAGTCCAAACCGGAAGGATCCAGGCCAGAACAGCCCGAGCCATTCCCTGCGGAATTGCTGCAACAGCCCAAAGGGGCGAGAATCGAGTATTTTGAGACACAGTGTTTAATCGAGCATACGGAACTGCAAGAAGCCTGTAATGCTGTGCTTCGCGCGGCCTGTATGCCAAAAGATGATTTGATGTATCAAGGTCAGGGCACAATGGTGCTAGTGATTGGCCCTCCACGAGTTGGTAAGACGACCCTCATTCATTTCCTTGAGAAAGAGCTACACAGACGCACGGAATCGCTAATGCAGCAATATCCGGACTACATCCCATTCGTCAGCGTTACTACGGATATCGATGTTGGAAGCAAGGCGAGTTTCGACTGGATGGACTTTTACCCGGCAGTGCTCAGAGAACTGAAAGACCCTTTCCTGCAACTGCATAAAAGATATGCAATACGAGCGCGGGATGTCAAGGAAGCGATGGTAGAGGGGTTATTGCAACGAAAAACGAGAATAGTGATCGTTGACGAGGCACACCATCTTGCGAAAGCCAGAAGTGGAAGACGGCTCCTGGATAACCTGGATCATCTCAAATACTTTGAGAATAGAACGGGCGTCAGTCATGTGCTGGTAGGTACTTATGCGATGCGTCCTTTTCGCAAAGTGAATGCGCAGCTGGCTCTCCGTAGTGTTGACGTGCATTTTCGTCGCTATGATGCGACAAAAGACGAAGACCGTATTGCATTTAAAAGTGCGCTGTGGGCGCTGCAGCGGCAACTTCCTTTGGAAGAGGAGCCCCAACTCAGACAGCACTGGGAGTTTTTGTATGCGCGCAGCCTAGGCTGTATTGGCCTGCTCAAACAGCATCTCAATCTAGCGCTTAAATGGGCCCTTGATGACGACAAGGCGAAAACGATAACATTAGACCTCCTGCAAAAGACAGCACAGCATAAGGATAAGGTAATGATGGCTCTGAGGGATATCATAAAAGGGGAAAAAGATCTTGCCGAGTCGGTGGGGGCAGACGACGATCTTCTAAAAGAACTCAACTTGATAGTCCCTAAAGCGCCTGAAAAGAAAAAGGATAATGAAGGGAAAAAAGAGGGCGAAGAGAAGAAGGATGATTCTTCAAGTGATGGACAAGGGCAGGGATCATCTGATGTCCACCGTGGGCGAAAGTTAAGGCCTTTCGAGCGTAGTCTTGGTCGGGATTCTATTGGTCCTAAGGATGATGACCAGGAAGAAGAGTACGAGAGCGATGAGGAGCTTACCGAAACTGAAGAAGAATCGGAAGGGCAAGAGGATGACGACGATGAATCTGATCTGATGGACACGTAACCTCCGGCAGACTGTGAACAGCTCACCGTTAAAGCAAGGCGAAGTTCGAAAGTTGGCAGAGCATACTCAAGCAAGGCCGAGGTTGAGGTAATCAAGAATGAAAACATTTGAGCGTCTCTCCCTTCCACAACGTAGTACAGCCTCGCGGAAATTCCACGGAAGTCTAGGAACGAGCAGGAGGTCCTTTGTAGGTCCAATGAAAAGGGCCATGGGAAGTGCGATTGTAGTAGGCAATAAAAGCCAGGATACCCTGGCGCAATTGCGCGACGGAGACCCAACTGGCGCGAGCGAGCAAGCGGCGAACCAGGAGAGAGAACCAGATCTCAATTTGGTTCAGCCAGGAACTGTGCCTGGGCGTGTAGATCAAGCGAATGCGATGGGTCGGGTCAGAGAGAAAGGCGGCCCGCGTCTTCATCGAGGCCAGATGACCGCTTTTGCCCTTGACGCCCAGCTCCTCCTGAATGCCACACAGCTGGGCCACCAGACAGACCAGCGTTTCGGACTGATGCGTGTTGAGTTGGTCGGTAATGAAGATCCAGCTCGCCTCCGGATCCGTTTGGAGGGTCGCCTGGATGTGGGCAGCGAAGTCGGCTTCGGTGCGGGTGGGTCCCAGGCTGGGTGTGATGACTTGTCCAGTGGCCACATCCAGATTGGCGATTAAGCGGCATTCGTGCCATGCCGCTCGTACTCGAATTCCTGCCGCTCCACATGACCGGGCAGCATCGGCAAGCAGGGGTGCACCCGCTCCAAGGCCTGAATACCAGTCATCTCATCGGTGCTCAGCACATGGGTGCCCTGCGCAGCAAGCGCTGGGGTAGCGCGATACGCCTCACAGACCGTGCGGATCTGCACGGCCAGATCCGTGGGGTCGTCGGGAGGAGGAGTGAGCCAATACCGCTTGCGATGCGGCTGCAAAGCGCTCGCCTTGTAAAAAACGTTCCACGGTGCGGGGCGAAATCTGCTTGACAATGCCGCGTTTGACCGCTTCCTCTGCCAATTCGCGTGGCGTCCAGGTACTGACTGGACGATCCGCCTCGGCTGGCGTTTCACACGCCAGCGCCATGATCTGCATAAACTGCTCCAACGTGAAGGTCGCGGGCGCTCCCGGACGCTGCTCATCGGTCAACAGCCCTTCGATCGCCTGCTTGAGCAGTTTCGGCTTGCCTGTTGCTTCGATGGTCTGCAAACGAGCCTCGGCTGCTCGCCAGCGTTCTCGCCACAGTCGCACTGTATCATCATCCACATGCAGGTCCTGGGTGATCTTCGTATTGGTGGCTCCTGTTGCTGCTGCCAGAATAATCTTCCCTCGCCTGACCAGCCGTTGGGGACTGGTAGCGCGACGCTCCAGTTGGTGCAACAGGTCTTGCTGCAGCGGACTCACATTCAAAGGGGTTGTGCGTGGATCTGGCATGATCTCGTTCTCCTTCTTCCTGATCTCCTTTCCATAGTCTATCATATACTTCCGACTTATTTCAGCGAGGCTGTAGTAGTCGTTTGTATCATTTAGAACCGATAGGGATAGGCACACCGTACGTAGAAAGTCTAACAAGCTATATTGTTCGCCTAGCTCGCGCTTACCGAGTGCAGTCTCGGACGTTAGTGTTACAAGAAATACTGCCTCTTTTGAAGATATCCAATGAGTTAAAGCTAGAGAATCGCCTTTCATGGCTAAGAGGTTCTACTAATATCAACGGAATGACGCTGCTGGTAAAGGATTGGGTTCAGACTTTAGAGCATTTAACTCAACGTCACGATTTGAGATTTCTGACGATGCTCACCTGGTCGAGTGTCGTCGATTACCATGGTTTGGTACGCAGTACTCGAGCTTGGTGTCCTGCTTGTTATCATGAGTGGTTAGAAGCTGGAAAGATTATCTATGATCCCCTCGTCTGGAATATACGAGTTATTACAGAATGCCCTCGGCACCATCGGAGCTTGTATACCGAGTGCCCTCGTTGTCAAAAAACTCTGCCATTGCTTATTGACTGGACTAAACCTGGATATTGCCCAAATTGCGAAAGTTGGCTTGGTGGTCTCGACGAAATGGAGATCGTGCAAGTAGCCGCTAATGAAGACGAGCGAAAATGGAACCAATGGATAGCTAACGCGGTTGGTGCGTTACTTGCTGCGGCCCCTCATCTATCTGCCCCACCTGGACGGGAAAAAATTCAGTCGGGAATAACAGCGTTTCTAGAACGATCAGCTAACGGAAAAATTGCATTCTTGGCCCGCCATTTAGGAGTGAGTGGGAGCAAACTCATAGGATGGCAAAGAGGATCGCATCTACCCGGTTTTGAAATCTTCCTAAGGTTATGTAAGCAGATGGGCGTATCACCGCTCCATTTTCTGGTTGAAGACGCTGGTACTCTGCTTTTTGATCACCCCCAAAACGGCCTTACGCGTCTTTTCAAGGAAAGGAGCAGCAGAATGAGTATTGAAGAAGTACGGCAAGGGCTGGAAAGCGCACTGAAGAGCACAGCATATCCTTCTCCCCCTTTAAAAGAGGTTGCCAGACAACTTCATTGTCCTGTGCCGGCTCTGCAGCATTTATTCCCTGAACTGTGCGATGCCATTTCACAGCGATATCAGCAACAGCTGGATCCTAATGATCAGCTAAGGGCCTTGAATGCCCTGTTAGTAGATCCCGAAATGCACTCTCTTTCTTTGAGTGAAGTTGCCCGGCGTCTTGGATGTCCTGTTACTCTTCTTAAGTACCGGTTCCCCGATCAGTGTCGTGAGATCGCGAAGAGATCTCGGAAAACTCTGAATCTGGCTAATATACGATTAGCCTTAGATACTATACTGTCGAGTAGCGATGAGCCTCCTCCGAGCATAAAAGAGGTACAGCCTCATCTTGGATGCTCTAGCTCAACGCTCTACCTCCGTTTTCCCGAGGCCTGCCACGCAATTACAAAAAGACATCAAGAATGGTTGAGTTCTCAACGCGTAAAGAAAGATAAAGCAGCCGCTACTTATAATGCCTCAATATTGTCTGCTGAAAATATAACGGTGAAAGAGAGACTTACACTAGGAGAGCCACAGGGTTTCCCAAAAGCTTTGGAAACGGGGCCAATTGACAACGCTATACCAAATGTAAAACCAGCAAGTGCATTACCGAGTCGAAAGCTAGTTGACATAAATCAGTTGAAGCTAGACTTGGAAATGGTATTAGTAACAGACGAGGAACCACCGCCGACTCTGACAGAAGTTGCTAAACGATTGGAGTATTCTTGCTCTACGGCAGTATGTCAAGAGATGTGTAAAATCTCGGCGTCTGGTTGCTTGATTGATGAAGCAGGCATGGTGAGTTTGTTGAAGTGCAAACTGCGAATGACCGCATAAAACAGGAAGAAACAACTCCCTTCGTTGCGAAAAGCCGTCAGGCAGGCCTCTAGATCGCGGCTCGTGGCACTCAATGGCGGTTGGGTAGACTGATCGATACTTCTCGACAAAAGCGGCCACCGCCTGATCAGCCGCTTGCCGATCTTTCTGAGAGAACAACGCTTTCAATTCTGGCTTGAGTTGCTCTTGCTGCTTGGTGGGCACGAGGCTTCGCACATTGTCCATCTTGTGAACCACACAGCGCTGACGAGCGGAGTCCGGAAACTTCTTGGGAATGGCATTGAGCATGGCCTGGTTGCCAGAACTTCCCCACAGGTCAATCGTTTTGACGCCCCGCTCTTTGAGATCGTCCAACAGGTCTTTCCAGGCTTGCTCATTTTCTCGATCCCCAACTCGGAAGGCCAGCACGTCTCTCTCTCCCGTTTCGGCAATACCCACCACGGCCAGGATGGGCATCTTGCATCCCTCGCCGTTATAAATCACCGTGAAGTAGGTTCCATCGGCAAACGCATAGACATAGCGCTCGGCCAGCTTGCGCCTCTTCCACTGCTCATATTCGCGATCCTTTGTGTGAAACACTCGTGAGACCGTAGAGGCACTTGGCTTGGTGCCCGTCAAAGTTTCGACCACCTCGCCCACTCGCGCCATGCTCACCCCACCGATAAACATCTCCCCGATGCTTTGATCCAGCTCACTGCGTCGGCGATGATAGCGCTCAAACAGCTGCGTTTGAGAGCCTGCCCGTGTGCGCGGGATCGGCAGATCGTCAATGTGTCCCATGCTCGTCTCCAGGCTTCGGTGGTCATGCCCATTGCGATAATCTTGTCGCTGCTCGCTGCGCTCATAGCGCACCGCTCCAATAAAGGCATCCACTTCGGCTTCCAGCACACTGATCAGTGCTGTGCGCACCGCTTGCTGCACTTTCTCCCGCAGCAGCGCTGCAAAAGTGGCTTGACTTTCGTCTTGTTCTTGCGTATCGTTCTGTTGGTGAGTCATTGGTATCCTCCTTTTGTTTTTTACTGACCTTCATGAACCGGTCAGTTCAGGATACCAGACTCCGATTTTCCACACAACTCAGTATACTGCCT
>WNFX01019097.1_pt1 | contig 13638 bp, 11 predicted proteins | sample 5400111 | NCBI WGS metagenome assembly WNFX01 (sample SAMN13153363, study PRJNA577476) | soil metagenome | isolation source: 40 cm soil or saprolite under grassland replicate 1 | place: USA:California | collected 2016-06-15
CGGGAAATGTAGGCGTCGTCAGCCTCAGCGGCACGCTCACCTACGAAGCCGTCCATCAATTGACGCAGCTCGGCATCGGCCAGTCCACCTGTATCGGCATCGGCGGCGACCCCATCATCGGCACCACCTTCCTCGACGCCATCCGGCTTTTCAACGACGATCCGGACACGCGCGCCATCATCCTCATCGGCGAAATCGGCGGCAACGCCGAAGAAAAAGCCGCGGAGTGGATCAAGACCAACATGAAGAAGCCCGTCGTCGGCTTCATCGCTGGCCAAACCGCCCCGCCAGGACGCCGCATGGGCCACGCCGGCGCGATCATCAGCGGCGGTCAGGGCACCGCCAAGGACAAATACGCCGCGATGGCCGCCGCCGGCATCCGTACCGTCGAAACTCCTGCGGACCTCGGCTCCACCCTCGCGGCCGCCCTGAAATGAAGAATCTGTAGCTCGGGCCTTTAGGCCCGAGGTTTTTCCTGATCTTGTAGAGCGGGGCTTCAGCCCGGCATCTTGATTTAAAATTTTGGAGGAGTTTCGTGGCCATCGAACGCACCTTTGCCATCATCAAACCCGACGCGGTCAGTCGGGGCCAGCAAGCCGAAATTCTTTCTCGCATCCACAAAGCCGGCTTCAAGATCGTCGCCATCAAGTCCATGCGTCTCACCAAAGAGGAGGCGGGCGGATTTTACGCCGTGCATAAAGAGCGCCCTTTTTTTGGCGAGCTCACCAGCTTCATGAGCTCCGGCAAAATTTTCGCGCTCGTCCTCGAAGCCGAAGGCGCCATCCTCAAATGGCGCGACACCATGGGCGCCACCGATCCCAAGAAAGCCGCTCCCGGCACCATTCGCCGCGACCTGGGCACCAGCATCGGCAACAATTGCACCCACGGCTCGGACGCCCCGGAAACCGCCGCCTTCGAAATCGGCTATTTCTTTTCTGCCCTCGAACTGATCTGATGGTCTTGGTGGCACAGACTTCAGGCTGTGCGCTTTCTGCTGCCGTCGATCGCCTTGCGGTTTCAGAGCGCATTCCAGCCGCTGCGCCTCCCGTCCACCTTGTTTCTGCTTCCTAACCTCGTTACTTCTTTTCTTCATTTCTTCTACAATCTTTTCATGGATCCTCTCCGCGAACTCGGCCGCACGCTCCTCGTTCTCGGCGCGCTCCTCGTCCTCCTCGGCGCTCTTGTCTACTTCGGCGGAAAACTTCCAGTACGCCTCGGCCGCCTCCCCGGCGACATCGTCCATCGCGGCGAACACACCACCTTCTACTTCCCGATCGTCACCTGCCTCCTTCTCAGCGCCGCCCTCTCCGTCTTCCTCTGGCTCTTCGCCCATTTTCGCAAGTGATCGCGCGTTTCCCTTTCCTGGACAAAAGTCAGTATGGCGCTTGAGAACGGTTTATGGGAATTAGGCGCGACCTCTACCGTGTCAATCGAGCGGGATAGGTTTTCCGCCTTGCTCCTGGGCACTAACAAATCGCCGCAAGCGTGAGCCGTTTGGTCAGATATTCTGATCCCAGGTTGCACGAATTGTTTTCAGCATGGCCGGATAGATAATCCATTTTCGGAATGGATCGATTAAGCCCATGTAAAACGGCGTAATCCATGTTGTCTGGCGCACGTAGACAGCAAAGTAGAATCGATAGCCATCGGCCCTTTCAGCGAGGGCACTGAGGGCCGCAGCGTGGACGGTACGATTCTGTATTTCAAGTAGCTGTTCGTTTTCGAAACGATAGACAACGCGGAACAGTCCTTGCTGCGTTCCCGACACCACAAAAGAACGAGCACGATCCTCTGGTGTCAGGCGACTTCCGAACGAGGCTGCCAAGGCATCCTTCGGTTCGGCCTCAAGTCGAAAAATGCGTCCAAGAAAAAACCGAAGACGGAAAAGCGCGCGGGCCACTGGCGGAAGTCTGTTGATCTCAGCATCGGTGGCGTCGCATCCGTCCTGACCCGCCCGGCGAAGAAATTCAGAAAGGGTAACGCCGTCGCGGTGCGTAGGCAGGTCTACCGCCCAGACGTCGTGCAGCGGAACATCGGCGAGAAACGAATGCACGCGAAGCGGTAGCGCGTAAAATTCCGTTGGAGAAATCCGCGGCATCCTTTTATCTCCTTTACGTCCCGGACCTCCTTGACATCATTTACCTTGCCGTCTCGATTTTGAATTCCGCGCGCATGAACGCCTTGACTCCTTCTTCGCCCGTCAATCGCAAACACACCAATTTCCCTTCGCGTTCCAGGTCCATGTGAAAATCAAAAAACGGGCAGCACTTGCTTTCCGCCACCACCCACTCCGCCAATTCCGGCAGCGACACGTCTCCCGGGCTGAACTGAAATTCGTACCCTTTCTCCGTCTCCACGGTTTCTTTCCTCGCGGCCATCAATTTTTCAGTCAATTGTTTGTGCCGCGCCCGCTGCTCGGGGGTCAGCGCTTTGATGTTGCAATAGAACTTGCTTTGCACCGTTTCCACCTGCCTCTCCGGTTGTACGACCATCGCTGAACTTTGCGCTGCCAGCCCTATCGCTGCACAGCTTCCAACCCAAAGCGTCAGCGTCACGCCCGCTATGCTCCTCTTACCCGCATTCACAAACGATTCTTTCCCGTTCTTCATGGTTTCCTCCATTTAGGACTTGCCACGTCCCATTCACGAATGCTAGAACTTAAAGTCAACTTTAAGTCAAGCGTCATTTTCCAGGAACGCCTTCGTGAAAATCGGTGAACTTGCTGCCACCGCCGGCCTCAACGCCTCTGCCATCCGCTACTACGAAAAACGCGGCCTCCTCCCCCCGCCCCAGCGGACCGGCAACCAGCGCCGCTACTCGAGCGACGCCCTCTACCGCGTGCTCCTCATCCGCTTTGCTACCGACATGGGCTTCACTCTCAGCGAAATCAAGCTGTTTCTTAACGGGCTCGGCGACAACACTCCGGTCGGTCCTCGCTGGAAAAAACTCGCCGCCCGCAAACTCATCGAAGTCGATCAAACCATCGCCCGCTCCATCCGCCTGAAGTCTCTCCTCCAGCATCTCCTCCACTGCCGCTGCGCATCCCTCCCGGTCTGTGTCAATCGCCTCCGCCTCAGCCCAAGCCTTCGCCTCCTCAAGAGCCCTCGGCGCTAGACTTGTTTTTCTAAAGGTAGGAAAGGCCAGCCGTTGCTTTAAGAGGCCCAGGCTGATATTCATACATTTTGACGCGGGCGGCGACGCCACGCTCACAAGTCACCAGTCGCTGGTCAGCAGTTACGGTCCACGGATCGCACGAGCGGAGAACAATGACGCAGCAACTCACTTTCAATCTAATGCCCAACCGCAAGACGTGGACGGTCAGCGAGCTAACGGGAAAAATCCGCGACCTCCTCGTCAAGAACTTTACCGACATCTCCGTCCAGGGCGAAGTTTCCAACTGTCGCGAAGCCCAGTCCGGCCACATCTACTTCACTCTCAAAGACGACCGCGCTCAGGTCCGCTGCGTTTACTTCAAGCAGCAGCAGCGCGGAATCAAATTCCGCCCCGAAGACGGCCTGCAAGTCACCGTGCGCGGCAGCATCAGCGTTTACGAACAGCGCGGCGAATATCAGATTTACGTCGAGAAAATCGACCTGGTGGGGCAGGGCGCGTTGCAGCTCGCCTTCGAGCAATTGAAAAAGCGGCTCGAAGCTGAAGGCCTGTTCGACGCCGTGCGCAAGAAACCGTTGCCGCTTCTCCCCAGCCGCATCGGCATCATCACTTCACCAAAAGGCGCCGCCGTCCGCGACGTTGTGCGCATTCTCACGCGCCGCTTTCCGAACGTGCACCTCACCGTCTATCCCGTACGCGTGCAGGGCGAAGGCTCCGCGGAAGAGATCGTCAAAGCGCTCAAGTTTTTTAATAAAGCGAAACTCGTCGACGTGCTCATCCTCACGCGCGGTGGCGGCTCACTGGAAGATTTGTGGTCCTTCAACGAGGAAATCGTCGCGCGCGCTGTCTTCGCTTCAGAAATTCCTGTGATCTCCGGCATCGGCCATGAAACCGATTTCACCATTGCCGATTTCGTCGCCGATGTGCGCGCCTCTACGCCTTCCGCCGCCGCCGAGCTCGTGGTCCAGACCCGCCGCGAATTTGACAAGCACATCGCCGACTTGCGCGAGACGCTTTCCGGATTGATCCGCTACCGCCTGTTGGAAATCTCTCGCCGCGTTCACGAACTTTCCGCGCGCCCCGGATTCCGCCGCCCGCTCGATCTCTTGCGCCAGCAGCGCCAGCGCGCCGACGAAATGACTTCGCGCCTGGCGCTCGGCCTCCGTGCACGCCTCGAACAATCCCGCAAACGCTTCACCGCCGCGCACCTTCGCATCGCGTCGTTCGATTTTCGCGTGAAAATCGCCGCGTTCCGCCTGCGCCTCGAAAAGCGCAGCGCCGACCTCGGCCTCCGGGCCGAGCGCCTCCTCCGCGCCAAGCGCGAACGCTGGCAGCGCCTTGCCCTGCAACTCCAGGAACGCAGCCCCCTAAAAGTTCTAGAACGTGGCTACGTCATTGCCACCGACGCCGCCGGCAATCTCCTCCGCTCTGCGGATCAAGTTAAGATCGGTGACGACCTCGCCATCCAACTCCAGCGCGGCCGCCTTCTTTCATTTTCTTACAACCAGGCGGGCGAGGATTGTCCCGAAGAGACAAGAGTTTCTCTTCAACTTTTTCAAACGAGGGAGAGGCAATCGCTTCAAGTTCTTTCTGAGCCGGGCGCAGGATAATTACCCGGTATCTCACTTGCGGTTGCGGCGGATTTCTGCGAGCGCTTGTTCCAGCGGGATACCAGTTTCCCCAGAAGCCTTTGCTTCGTCATACGCGCGAATATCTTCGAGATCTTCCAGCTCTTCAAGGATTTTTTCGTATTCCTCGATGCTGATGACGACGGCGACTTTTTCGCCGCGCTCATTTACAACAAATTGGAGTTCTTTGCTCATGGGAAGCTCACTGACTGCAGTTTACTCCCGCACTGAAGGGAGGACAATCGGAACTATTCGCTGTCGTTCTGAAAATTGAAAAGTGAACGCCAAATCTATTCGTCGTCGTCGGAGGCAACTTTCAGGACGGCGAGGAAGGCTTCTTGCGGAATGTCCACCTGGCCGACACGCTTCATGCGGCGCTTGCCTTCTTTTTGTTTTTCGAGGAGTTTGCGTTTGCGCGAAATGTCGCCGCCGTAGCATTTGGCGAGAACGTTTTTGCGGATGGCCGCCACGGTTTCGCGCGCAATCACACGGCTGCCAATCGCGGCCTGAATCGGCACTTCAAACATTTGCCGCGGAATGAGTTTTCGCAAGCGCGTCACCAGGTCACGCCCGCGCTCCGCCGCAAACTCGCGATGGATGATCAGCGCGAGCGCGTCGACCGGTTCGCCGGCGACCAGCACATCCAGTTTGATGAGGTCGGATTCGCTGTAGTCCGCAAGATGATAATCGAGCGAAGCGTAGCCGCGTGAAGTGGATTTCAGGCGATCGTAAAAATCGAGGACGATTTCGTTGAGCGGCAATTCGTAAGTGAGCATCACGCGCGTGGGTGACAAATACTCGAACTTTTTCTGTATGCCGCGCTTTTCCTGGCAGAGCTGCAGAATTCCGCCGATGGAATCGTCGTTGGTGATGATCATCGCTTTGATGATGGGCTCTTCGATTTTCTCGATGTCGCTGGGATTCGGAAATTTCGCCGGGCTGTCGACTTCGATGACTTCGCCGGTCACGCGCGTGATGCGGTAACGCACGCTCGGCGCGGTCGTAATCAGATTAAGGCCGAACTCGCGCTCCAGCCGCTCTTGCACGATTTCCATGTGCAACAAGCCGAGGAAGCCGCAGCGAAAGCCGAAACCGAGCGCGACCGAATTTTCCGGCTCGTAGAAAAATGCCGCGTCGTTCAATTGTAATTTTCCGAGCGCGTCGCGCAGCGGTTCGTAGTCATCGGCAAGCACGGGAAACAAACCTGCGAAAACCATCGGCTTGATGGCTTCGAATCCCGGCAAAGCCGCAGCCGGGCGGCCAGCATCCGTGACGGTGTCGCCCATGCGTGCATCGGCCACGCGTTTGATGTTGGCGACGACGAAACCGACGTCGCCGGCTTCGAGTTCCTCGAGGGCGACGGGCTTAGGCGTGAGCGTGCCGAGCTGCTCGACTTCGTAAACTTCGTTGCTGTAGACAAGGCGAATTTTCATGTGATTCGTGATGCGGCCTTCCATCACGCGCACCAGAACGACGGCGCCGCGGTAAATGTCGAACCACGAATCGAAAATCAGCGCCTGGAGCGGATTTTCCGCGCTGCCCTTGGGCGGCGGCACGCGCGCAACAATGGCTTCAAGAACTTCTTCGACCCCAAGGCCGCTCTTCGCGCTGATCAGCAGAGCGTCCTCGGCGGGAATCGCCAGCACGGATTCGATTTGTTCTTTTGCAAAATCCGGCTGCGCGGCGGGCAAATCAATTTTGTTGATGACCGGAAGAATCGTGAGGTTGTGGCCCGCGGCGAGAAAAGTGTTTGCGACGGTTTGCGCTTCCACGCCTTGCGACGCGTCAACAACGAGGAGCGCGCCTTCGCAGGCGGAGAGCGCTCGGGAAACTTCATAGGAAAAATCCACGTGGCCCGGCGTGTCGATTAAATTCAAGCGGTAGGTATTTCCATCTTTCGAATTGTAATGAAGGCGGATGCTTTTCGCCTTGATGGTGATGCCGCGCTCGCGTTCGAGGTCCATGGAGTCGAGGACTTGTTCGTGCATTTCGCGCTGCGAGAGCGCGCCGGTCATTTCGAGCAGACGGTCGGCGAGCGTGGATTTGCCGTGGTCGATATGCGCGATGATGCAGAAGTTTCGAATGAACTTGGGGTCCATTGTTCTCGCTTAAAAAAAGTTCTCGCTTACCAGTTTCTCGATTGCGGGCAGGATTGGAAACGCCCGCGTCGTTTGTCAGGCGGGCCTGCTGCTTTCGAACGAGCGACATTCACGAAGAGCAAAAACCGTGCCGTATGAACAACCAGTTTGCCACAAGTCCGGGTGCCCGTCAGCAGAGGTCACGCGCAGATCGTGCGAGAGCAGGAATGAGTTGATTCGAAGGATCTTGCTCAGGGACTGAACGAAAGCAAGCGAAATCCGAGTTGTCCCGCGAGAAATCTAGGAGTCTCTCAGGGCCACGATGGGATCGACGCGCAGCGCGGTCGCGGTATTCCGCTCTCTCAATGCCTCACCGGACGCCGCTCCATATGATTAAAGACACGGCTAATTTCCTAGGTTCAGAGCCATCGTGTATGCCGCAGAATTCCGCAAGAGGGGGCAAGCGGCGCGACGGCGTCAAAATCCGCGCGGGAGAGCCAATTGGCCGGTGTAAAGGAGGCATGGTGCTTGAGTGAAGCTTGGCCCTGTAGAAACAGCGGCGTGCCTTGACTGGCGAAGTTTCCCACCTTAGAGTCTCCGCAATCCTTACGCGTCTTCGGTCAACGGTGCCGGCTGAGGGGACACTTCGATCGAGGCACACGCTCATTGAGGTGCTAGTGGCCAACGAAGAAATGAGTGCAAGTACGCCCGACGAAGCCAAAACGATTCAGAAAATGCAGGTGCGGATCATTCCTTTCGTTTTTGTTCTCTACATCATTTCCTTTCTTGACCGGATCAACATCGGTTTGAAATTCCCAGCAACTTGCTGCTGCACAAGTTAGGAGCGCGGATCTGGATCGCGCGCATCTTGATTACCTGGGGAATTCTGGCGACGCTGACCGGCCTGGTGCAATCCGTGCACCAGTTGTACGCGGTGCGTTTTTTACTGGGGCTGGCGGAAGCGGGCTATTTTCCCGGAATCGCCCTGTACCTGACCTATTGGTTTCGCCAACGGGATCAGGCACAAGCAATTGCGCTGTTCCTGACGGGCATACCTGTCACCAGCATCCTAGGGGCTCCGGTTTCCGGTTTCATCCTGGATCACGCGCACTGGCTGAGCATCAGCAGTTGGCGGTGGCTCCTGATTCTGGAAGGAATTCCGGCCGTAGTCGGCGGTGTGGTCACGTTCTTTCTGCTGCCGAGCCGTCCTGCAGAGGCTAGATTTCTTAGCAAGGAAGAGAAGAACTGGATTGAGGCAGAGCTGGCGCGCGAGGAGCAAGAGAAACTGACGAGCCACAAGATTTCAGCGGTGCAAGCTCTGTTGAACAGACGGATCTGGCATCTGGGATTGATAGGTTTCACCTTGAATATCGGCATGTACACGGTGAACTTCTGGATGCCGCAGCTGATGAAATCACTCTCCAACGGAATCTCTAATAGCTTGCTCGGGGTCTTGTTGATGATTCCTCATCTCGTGGGCCTGCCTGTCATGGTGATGGTGTCGCGGAGTTCCGATCGCCAGCACGAGCGGAGATTTCATGCGGCGATTCCCGCAATTCTTGCGGGAATCGCTCTGGTGTCGTTAGGGGCGACACATTCCATTTTCGCGACGGTCCTGCTTCTATCGTTTGCTGCTCTTGGGATCTACAGCGTGTACGGTCCTTTCTATTCGCTACCGGGCGATTTCCTGACTGGATTTGCGGCGGCTTCTGGGATTGCCTTGGTCAGTTCACTTGCGAATCTGGGCGGATTTGCCGGACCGTACGCGGCAGGTTGGATTAGCCAGAAAACGGGCAGCTTGTATGGTGGCCTGGCGGTTGCAGGGGTCTCCTTGTTCGCTTCGGCGACGCTGATGTTGCTGCTGCCAAAGAGACTGCGTGGCAACGCGGGTGAGAAAGGGTGAGGTATCTGAATTGACAGGTACGTCACCGTTTGCTAGTCTCCTCGACGCAAATCCGTCGTTCCCTCCAGTTGGTCACAAAGGAGAAGCTATGTCCGTACCCTCCGCCGCGTGCCGTGTTTTTTGTTCTCTCGTGCGCTACAGCAGCGTAACGTGCTGCTGGATTTGCATCGCGCTATTCCTAGCGTTGACACTAAGCTCCCAAGCGCTTTGGGCGCAACAGTGCTCCGATACGACGTTCGTGCAGAGGGTCTATCAGGATTTGCTGCTGCGCCAGCCCAGCGCTAGTGAAGTCACGTTCTACGAGCCCGTGGCGCAGAGCAATGGCCGCCAGCCTGTGGCTTCGTCCCTACTCGCTAGTCAGGAATATTCGCTCAACCTTTCCAGCGGCAATCCGTCCGTGGTGGCCGGGTGGTACCAGGATTTTCTTGGAAGGAATCCGACTCCCACCGAGGCCCAATTCACGCTAAGCCTGGAGCCCGCGAGCGATGGCTCGATCATTGCCGTGCTGCTCTCTAGCGTGGAGTACCGCACGCGGGCGGTCACGTTGAACCCCGGGCTAACGGACGATAACGCGAAACTCGTCAATCAGATGTTCAAGGACCTGCTGGGGAGGAATGCCACCAGCAGCGAGATGGCTTTTTTTGCCGGAGCGCTTTCTTCCGGGGAGACGGCTGGAAATGTCGCCACGGCGATCCTGGACAGCAACGAGTATCTCTCTGGGCTGATCAGCCGCGCCTACCTGCGCATGCTGCGGCGTCCCGCAACTCAAAGTGAGATCAATTTTTTTCTCGGACCTCTGAAATCGGACGCGCGGCCTGATGAAGATCTGCTGGCCATCCTGGCGGGATCCTCTGAATACTGCAGTTCGACCGTGCAACCTCCGCCGGCATTCCAGTTGCTGGCGGCAGCGGCAACCTTTCCCGTGCTGAATTCCGTTACCATTCCGGCGAACCTCAGTCTTCTGCCAGCAGTTCAGTTTGGGCCGCTGGAAGCCAGCAGCAACGCCGCCATCCTGGGATTGCAAGTTGCGGTTACCAGCGAGGAAGCGACGAACAGCTCTCTGAGTGCTGAGGTATCCCGTCTCAGCGACCAGATCACGCTGCTGAATTCGTCGCTAGCCAATCAGCTGCAGACCATCAGTGATTTGACCAACACCTTGTTTGGAGCGCCGCCGACTCTAGACGCCGCCCAGGCAGCGCAGAAGGACGCTCAGGACAAGGTGGCACAGGCTTTGGCCAGCGCTGGTGGGGCCAATGCGTTGGTGCAGAATGCGCAGGCCAACCTTGCGCAAGGGGATGCTGCGCTAGCCGCCGCCGATTTTTCCACGGCCTTGAAGCGCTACCGCCTCGCCTTCCTAATCGCTGGTAATGCGCTGAAATAGGCACAGCGTTGAGGCTTTCTCAAACCCTCCCATAAACAACAGAGGTTGCGCGATTCCGAAAGCAAAGACTTGGGTTTATGTGGTTGGCATGGATGTAGTCAACGAGGTTCAGTTTTAGAAGAACGGGTCTTGCCCCGAACACCTAGACTGAAAGCAGCGCATCTGCGGGCGGACTAAATCCACTGCGGACTAAACAACACGGGTTTGCGCGAATTTTTAGGTGAGATTCTTCGCCATCCTCGTCGGACGGGCTCAGAATGACAATCGCCAAGGGGCGACTCCTCCAATGGCTTGAGTGCATGGGCCGCGAAGCGATCCCGACCGGGTCGGGATGGATGCCGCGCCCCCGACCAAGGCAGTCAGACGGGCGGGGGTTGCAGCACCGAGTGTCACCAATCCTTCTCAACGAGCGCAGCGACTAATAGCGAGGCGGCGATTGCGGTGATGCATACCGCATCGGCGCAAGACGCGTGTTTTGCCGCTTCCAGCCGAGGGTATATAGTTAAAACGGGTGGTTCGCACGTGAGCGTCGCGTGCCAGCGCAATTCAAGCATCTAGTGGGCGCCTTTTGGCGCCCGACTAACGGTTTCAGTCACCGCAAAGGTAATTCGAACGGATGGCCTCAGACATCAGCAAGCATCTGGATCGCGCGAAGCGTTTCCTGGAGAAGAACCGCGTCGAGGATGCCATCGAGGCGTACCTCGCCGTCCTGGACGAGGCGCCGCAGCATCAGGAAGCGACTCAGGCGCTGGGCGATCTCTACGCGAGGATGGATCAGCCGGACCGCGCGGCGGTTTACTACGGCCTGCTGTTTGATTTGCTGGTCGAACCCAAGGATGAAACCAAAGCTCTGGCGATCTATAACCGCTTTCTGCGTTCGCATACGACACAGCAGCCGCCCGAGCGCATCGCTCGACACGCGTTCCTGCAGCAAAGACAAAATCATCCCGATGAAGCGATAGAGCAGTACACGAAGGCCGCGGAACTATTCGCGGCAGCCGGACGCGATGAGGACGCGCTCTTTTGCTGGGAGCGCATCGCGCAGCTCGATCCGGAAAACCTTTCGCGGCAGCTGCACCTCGCGGAAGCGGGCGAGCGCATCGGCAAGAATGCCCTGGCCGCACGGGCGTTCCTGCGTGCCGGGCAGCTCGCTACGGCAAACGGCGCCGCGGCCGACGCGCTGCACCTGCTTGGCCGCGCCTACAAACTGGCTCCGCAAGAACGCAGCGTGGGGCTGCTTTATGCCCAGGCCAACCTGCAGGCCGGCAACGCCGTGCGTGCCGCAGCCTTGATGGAGCCGTTCGCCAAATCGGAAACGGACACGGTGTTTCTCGCCACCTACAGCGACGCTTTGATGCGATCGGGGAATCTGGAGCGCGCCCGCGAGCTGCTCGACCGGCTTCTCCGAGAAAGAAATGAAGGGATGACGCAGCTATTCGAACTGGCGGACCGTTATGTGGCGGCGGGGCAGGAGCAGAAAGCGACGGAGATCCTCTTGACGCTTAAGCGGCGAATGTTTGCGGACAAACGGCAAAACGAGTTCGTGGCGTTGATGGACGGAGTGGGCGCCAAGCACACGCAATCGCAGGCGATCCTTGAGTTCTGGGCTTCCCTGCACAGCGAATTGAATCGTGAATCGCAATATTTTGAAGTGCTGATCAAGCTATTCGATGTGTACCTGGCGTCGGGAAACGTTCCGAAGGCGGCGGAGTCTCTCGAGAGGCTCGTGGATATCGATGCATACGACTATCGCAACCAAGAACGGCTGGAACTGCTCCGCGGACGAGTGGATGAGGGGCATCTGAAACTTATCGGCAGCCGACTGATAAAATCAGGAATGGCCACGGCAAGCAACGCATCACACACTCCGCCGCACCAGAGCATTCCTGCACCTTCTCCCGGGAGTGAAGAGGGCCGGCAAGCGCAGGCGCTGGAAGACTTGATCGTGCAGACCGAAATTTTTCTGCAATACTCGCTGCAAAACAAGGCACTGGAGCGTCTGCAGAGAATTGCGGCGATGTTCCCAGGGGAAGAGGAGCGGAGCGCGCGGCTTTCGAATCTTTACCAGACGGCAAACTGGTGGCCACCGGGCGCACCTAAATTGAAGACGGGAGCAACTCCAGCGCAGCAGCCAGCCGTGGCTGCACCTGCGGCGCCAGTTGCGGAGGTGCCGGTCACTTCCAGGACGGGCGTTTATTCGGCGGAGACGCTGCGCGATCTGGCTAAGATTTCCGAAGTCAATCAAAAGATTTTCCGGCAGCAGACGCCGCGGGCGATGCTGAACACGGCGGTGAGCGAAGTCGGCGCGTATTTGCACGGAACGCGCGCGCTGGCAGTCGTCGGCGCGCCGGGGCGGCCGCCGGAAATGGCGGCGGAATTTTGCGCCTCGGGCGTGAAGGCCGCAGCGGGCGCCCAGGTGGTGCTGCTGCTGGCGCACGTCGAGAAGGCGGAACCGGACGAATTGGGCGGGCTGGTGGTGGAGACGAACGAAGGATCGATCCTCAGCGATCTGGGACTGGCCACGGCGCTGGGCGTGATGATCACGGATAAAGAGACGCAGATGCCAGCGGGGATGTTAATTGTCGGGCATGCCCAGGAGCACAAGTGGCGGCCGAACGAGGCGTATTTTCTTCAGGCGATTGGCGATCAGATGCTGATGAGCGTGAGCCACACGCGGCTGCGGTCCTTGGTACGGCGCATGGGCGTTTCAGATGAGCGTTCCGGTTTGCTGAGCCGGAGTTCGTACCAGAGCTGTTTGCTAACGGAGGCGGACCGGGCGCGGACGCAGGGGACTCCGCTGGCGCTGACGATTTTACAGATCGATCGTGGGGCGGAGATTTTGCGGCAACAAGGGGAATCGCCGCTGGAGCGTTTTTTGGAACAGTTGGCGCGGTCGTTGCAATCGATTGTGCGTCAGAACGATGTGGCGGTGAAATACACTTCCTGGTCGCTGGCGTTTATCTTGCCGGATACGACGCTGGCGGGGGCTCAGAATTTGGCGGATAAATTGCGCCGGGCGGCTTCCGGGCTGCGACCGCCATGGGACTCGACGCAAATTACGCTGAGCGCCGGAATTGTCGAGGCCGTCCCGAAGCATGAGTACGACAGCGAAGACATTGTGACGGATTTGATCAACCGGCGGAAACGCGGCGGGGATACGGTCGTGGCGCTGGAAACGCCGAAGTTGTGACTCGTGACTGCTGACTCGGAACATTCGGTCGCTTCGCTCAGGATGATAATCGTTCCAATTGGAAAACTCAGCTCAGAGAAATAGGAGGGAGAAGTATGTTTCCGACGGATGTGGTGATTGTGGCGGGGGCGCGGACGCCGATGGCGCGTTATACCGGGGCGTTCTCGGAAGTGAGCGCGATCGATCTGGCGGTGCATGCTTCGAAAGAAGCGATTCGGCGCTCGGGTGTGAACCCCGGAGAGTTTGATCACGCAATTTTTGGCAATGTGATGCAGACGAGCGCGGATGCGCTTTATGGCGCGCGGCATGTGGGATTGAAGGCCGGGCTGAAAATCGAAACCCCGGCT
>WNFX01005035.1_pt1 | contig 13636 bp, 13 predicted proteins | sample 5400111 | NCBI WGS metagenome assembly WNFX01 (sample SAMN13153363, study PRJNA577476) | soil metagenome | isolation source: 40 cm soil or saprolite under grassland replicate 1 | place: USA:California | collected 2016-06-15
CGGGAATGCCGCAGACCGTGTCCAAGAACTCGCCCTCGACGAACGTCCTGCCCTCGACCTCCAGGCCCAGCGCCACGAAGAAGGCGGTCACGACGTCGAGATCTGCGACCGTGAGGCCGACGTGGTCGAAGCGTCGTACGTGTGACATAGGTCCGTCCTCCCGTCGTCGTATCGACCGTGCATCCGCCACGGTAGGCGTTGTCAGTACCTCTCGTTGCGGGACCTCCTCCCTACCGGGAGGCTCGTCGTTGTTGCGGGCTTGACCACGATGCCGTTCCGCAGGACGACAAACGGGGCCGAGCGAGGCCGGGGCCAGCGCTGTCGAGATGCAGGAAAGGTCGGCGAACTCCCACGCGGGCAACCCTTGACCGAACGGGTCCGCGAAGGCTCGTTCGTCGATCTCGGCTGTCCGGGCACGACCTGCGGTTCGGTGTCGGCGTTCACGAGACGACCTTCCGCGTGAACGTGAGGTGGGTGACGCCGCTGGGGGAGGAGACCGCCTCGATGTCGTAGGCATCCTCGAGGGCCTCCAGGCCGTCCCAGATGCGCACGCCGCGGCCGAGCACGATGGGGACCTGGACGAGATGCATGTGGTCGACGAGCCCGGCGGCGAGGAAGTCGCGTACGACGGTGGGGCCGCCGCCGATCCGGACGTCCTGGCCATCGGCTGCTTCGCGGGCGGTCTCGAGCGCCTCGGCCGGGGTGGCGTCCAGGAAGTGGAACGTGGTGCCGCCCTCCAGCTCGATCGAGGGCCGTGGGCGGTGCGTGAGCACGAAGGTCGGTGTGTGGAACGGCGGGTTCGGGCCCCACCAGCCCCTCCAGTCCGGGTCGTCGTGCCAGCCGGGCGGGCCGAACTTGTTGGCGCCCATGATCTCGGCGCCGATGCCGTAACTGTGGCGCTCAGCGAAGGCGTCGTCGACTCCGGCGGTCCCGCCCGCGTCCCAGAACCGGGTACCGAACATCCACTCGTGTAGACGCTCGCCCGCATGGCCGAACGGTGCATCGGCGGACTGCGGCTCGCCGGTGGCGAAGCCGTCGAGGGAGATGGACAAGTTGTGGATCCGTGTGAGTGACATCCGCGCGCTCCTCGATTGGTGATTGCGCTCTCTGCAATCGGTTCTGGCTGGCGGCCTGCTGCGCAAACTGCGCGGCTACTTCACGACCGTGTAACGCACGTGGGTGGCATACGGCGAGCTATAGACCTTGGCCACCTCGAGGTCCATGTCCCGGTCGAACCCCTCGAACAGCCGCTTACCCGCACCGAGGATCACCGGAGCCGTCGAGATGACCAGCTCGTCGACCTTCCCCGCCGCCAACGCCTGCCGAATGACGCCGGCGCCGCCACCGACGCCGACATCACCGTCGCCAGCCGCCTCAGCCGCCTGGGCGAACGCCGTGTCAAGGTCCGAGACGAACCGGAACCCGGTCTCCGCCGCCGGCTGGTCCGCGGTGCGGTGGGTGAGCACGAGCAGCGTCCCGGGGAAGGGGTTGGTCCCACCCCACTCGCCGGCCGCGTCATACATGCCACGGCCGACCACACCGGACGCCATCGTCGAGACGAGCTCGTCGTAGAACTCCTTGTCGCGGCCGTGCATCGCGAAGTCGTGGCCACCCTCGTAGGTCCACGGGCCACCCATCACCCAGTAGTGCAGTCGCTCGCCACCTCGGCCCAGGCCGTACACCGGCCCGTCGTCGGGACCGGTGACGTAGCCGTCGACCGACGTCGTGATAGATGCGATCACCTTGCCCATGGTTCCTCCTCCGTCGGGTGTCACCAGAACAGACCCGGCAGGGAACCCCGACTCATCGCTGCGACGCCGAAGACGCAGAAATCGTTGTACCAAAGGTCCCGGCCGGGGCCACGCTCGGCGGCTACTTAGAAACTGTTCGCAGGATCGACGTCCGGCCAGACTCGGTCCAGGTGTCCGGCGAGACGCTCCCACATTGCGGCTGCCCACCGGTGTCATTGGTGTGGCTCTCTCATGGCCTGCGGCCTCGCCGGACACCGCTCGAGGAGAGGCTGGAAAGGGGTCTGTTCTGCTCAAAGTAGCGGTGCCCTCCTCGTAGATCGCTCGTCAGATCAGTCGAGGGAGGCGCCGATGACGGTGATCATCGGGATGGATCCACATAAGAGCTCCGCGACCATCGAGGTCGTCGACGAACGCGGCCGGGCGCTGGCGTGGGCCGGTACGGCACCGACAAGCCCGGCTACGCGCAGATGCTCGCCGCCGGCCGCAGGTTCGCCGACCGGATCTGGGCGGTGGAGGGGTGCAACGGCATCGGTCGGCACATCGCCCACCGGCTGGTGCACGACGGCGAGGTCGTGGTCGACGTGCCGGCGAAGTTGTCGGCTCAGGTACGCGTGTTCGCCACCGGCAACGGCCGTAAGAGCGACCCTGTGGATGCCCACTCCGTGGCGATGGTCGCGCTGCGCACCCCGAACCTGGTGCAGGTACGCGTCGACGCGGACCTGCAGGTGATGGGGATGCTGGTCGACCGCCGCGACGAGCTGGGCCGCGCCCGTACCCAGACGATCAACCGGCTGCACCGGCTGTTGTTGGAGCTTCTGCCTGGCGGGGCCAAGAAATTCCTGACCGCGCCCCAGGCCCGGGCGCTGATCGCGGCCGTCAAGCCGCGCGATGTCGTCGGCAAGACCAGGCGCCGGCTCGCGGTCGAGCTGATCGGGGAACTGGACGGCATCGACAAGAAGATCAAGGCTGCGGAGAAGGACCTGAAGGAACTGGTGACCGCCCGCGGCTGCACGTTGATGGACCTGCACGGCATCGGTCCCTCCGGCGCAGCTCGGCTGTTGGCCGACGTCGGCGACATCCGCCGCTTCGCCGACCGCGACCGGTTCGCCTGCTGGAACGGCACCGCACCCTTGGACGCCTCATTCGGGCAGCAACAACGCCATCGGCTCTCCCGCGCCGGCAACCGCCGGATCAACCGCACGGTACACATCATGGCCGTCGTCCAGCTGCGCCACCGCACCGAAGGACGGGCCTACTTCGACGCCAAGAAGGCCACCGGGAAGACCTCGATGGAAGCCATGCGCGCGCTCAAACGCCGGCTGTCCAACGTGGTCTACGCCCGCATGGTCGCCGACCAGAAACGACGCGAGGCGGCAGGCCCGGGAGGGCACTCGGGGACGACTGTGCAATCCAGCGTGACCGACCCGACCCCGGACGTCGGCTCTTCGGACAAGCCACTTCCCGGACCCGCCATGGCCCACCCTAAACCCCAGCCTCACGACGGCGCCTTGACATAAAGGGGTGCCATGAGAGTGCACTGTGCCGACCCCATCAACTCAGGGGAACGATGCACCCGGAGGCCGGGCGCCGTTTCGCGAGCGAGGAGGACTCAGCGGACGGGAACCGGTTCGGACGACGGCCGCCACTCGCGCCTGATCAGCCCGTAGACCCACGAGTCCGATACCTCGCCGTTCACGATGCAGTCTTCCCGCAACATCCCCTCACGCACGAATCCGACCTTCTCCAGGACGCGGGCAGATGCCGCGTTGCGCGTATCGGTCTGGGCCTGGACTCGATTCAGGTCCAGCGCGTCGAATGCCCACTGCAGCAAGGCACGCGCGGCCTCCGTCGCGTAGCCGCGGCCCCATGCTGCATCGTCGAGGCAGTAGCCCATCGACGCGCTCCGGTAGTCCGGGTTCCACCGGGTCAGGCTGCACCAGCCAATGAACGCCCCGTCGGAAGCACGGTCCACGGCCAGCCGCGTCCCCGTGCCTTCGTCTGCCATCTGCCGGCAAGCCGTAATGAACCGCTCGGCTCGTACACGTTCGGTCCAAGGCGGCGCGTCCCAGTAGCGCAGCACGTGGGCGCTGCTATGCAGCGCGAAGAGGGCGTTCGCGTCCGCGTCGTTGAAGGGACGCAGTCGCAGGCGAGCGGTGTGCAGCGTAGGAGTGGGCAGGGACATGCGTGCCATGATGCCTCGTCATGAGGGTGGCCGGGCAACCGCACACGCGATGCCGGTTACTCACACGGGCTCATCAGCGGGCGGACAGAAAGACGTGCCGCCCATCGGCACGAGCGCGCGCGGACTTCGTCGATCGTGGTCACGTTGGGTAACGAGGGATGTGCGCACTCCTCGGTCATTACGCCGGGGCTGCCTTGAAGAGGAATTTCCGAGATGGTGTCGTATCAGGGTGCAGCCGTTCGTGGAATTGGTGTGCGGCGGCCGGTCGGGCCGCCGGACACGAGGAGCCGGAGCAGGCCCTCGCCCGGGACCAGGAGGAGACGACCATGACGGAGTACCTGATCACCTTCAACGATGAATGGGTGCCCGACCATACGGCGGAGGAGCTGCGCGAGAAGGCTACGGCCGCCCGGGCCGTGCTCGAGGAGATGCTGGCAGAGGATGTTTTGATCTTCACCAACGGCGGGCTCGACGGGTCCACCGCGGTGTGCAGTGTCGAGCCGGTCGACGGCAAGCCCGTCTTCACCGACGGGCCGTACGTCGAGACCAAGGAGCACCTCGGCGGCTTCGCCGTCGTGGACGTGCCCGACGACGAGGCGGCGCGATACTGGGCCGGCCGGCTCGCATACCCGTCCGGGGTTTTGCCTACCCGACCGACAGCCAGTGTCATGAGGCCGTAGGGACCTTGTTGACGACCTCGGCCGCCTCGTTTCGGCAGCCGTGCGCGCCCAGGACCGAGCGAGCCAGGTTCGCCGGTATCGGCGCCGCACCCCGGACCACCAGCACCGATCCACCGGCACAACACGGCGACCAGGTTGTCGCTGCAGACCCGGAACTCAAGCAGCTCGCCGTGCAGATCAAGGCCGCCCAAGATCCCGAAATCGTCACCACGACCGGATGGCTGACGACCTGGGGCCAGCCCACGATGATGCCCAGCGGTCACGACATGGGCGGCAGGCCCGGCATGATGTCCGAAGCGGACATGGCCAAACTTTCGGCCGCTACGGGCAAGGACTTCGACAAGCAGTTCATGCAGATGATGATCGACCATCACAAGGGTGCCACCGCGATGGCCAAGGACGAGCAGGCAAAGGGGTCCAACCCGGACGCCAAGGCGCTCGCCGGCCGCATCATCGGCAGCCAGCAGGCGGATTACATCGGCTGCGTCGTTGTCGGGCTGATGCCGTTCAGCGGGTCAAGTTGTCGGGACGGCCGTTCTGGACGGCGATCCTGCGGCTAGTCCACCTACGAGTGCACCGAGCAAGGCGGTAAATACCAGGTTTCCGGCCCACATCTCGACCGGCCACTTGACGCCACTCGCGAAGTGCAAGCCGAGCAGGTGCCCCGACCACACGAGCGTGGCGAGCAGCGCGCCCGCGATCGGCAGCCGCAACGGCGCGTCCCGCCCACGGACGGCGTCGATGCGTACCACGATCAGATCCACGATGACGGCGGCCACGGTCGCGGCCAGCGCGGCGGCGCTCAACGGGGCGGGAAACTCGAACTGGGTCATCGCGAACAGCGAAAGGGCTGCCACGACGGCGGTTGCGGTGCCGAACGTGGCACGGCGGCGGTACGCCATCAGTACCGGTATCGCGATCACGAGGGTGCTGACGAGATATTTGGTGAGCCCGAACGCGGCCTCGACCGTGCTGCGCGAGTCGTCCACATAGTCGTATGGGTGGGTCGGCGCGACAGAGAGCAGCGCCGTCGTGTGGCCGAGCAGGATCGTCGCGAAGACGGTGCCGAGCGCCAGCGACAGAATGCCGCTGGCGGCGCGCCTCGGGTCGGAGCGGTTCGCCCACCAGGACCGGGCCGGGCTGGTCAGCAGCAGTGTCCCGCCGATGACGATCGCAATGTGGCTGGGGCTGTAGGCGGTGTCCAGACCCTTCTCGATGCCGAAGATGGTGTGCCAGATCATGTCGCCGATACCGGCGGCCAGGAACAGCAGGACGCCCAGCGCGCCAACGGCGTAGCCGGCGGGCCAGCCGTCGCGCCACCACCGGCGAGCGCCGGTACGGCGGCGACGGTAGGCCAGCCAGTAGGTCCACGCCGCGGTCGCCGTGAACCCGCCGTACAGCAGGGCGTGCCACGGCGTGAAGAAGCTCTCCAACTCGTTGAGGATGTTCGTGTGCGCCCAGGCGTCGGCCAGCGAACCACCGACGAGGAGCGCACCCAACGTCGCCGTTACCGCATCCTCCGCTGGCGTGGTCACGACAGTGACCGCCGGCGGCTCAGTCGTGACGAGTTCGCCGTCCCGGACATCGTTGGTCGCCATCCGAGCCCCCGTTTCCGTCGACATCAGCTGGGCTCGATGCTGTCATGAAATGGCACTCTGTGCCACGAGCACGCGAAAGGCCCGCCAGTGAGGTGGCGGGCCTTCCTCAACTGCGTTAGCCGTGGTTGTGGCGGCAGTGCTCGCGTAAGTATCGCTGCACGGCCTGGGCATCGATGCTGTTGTGTTCGAACTTGCTCAGCCGGAAGTAGTCATCGGATGCCGGTGTGAGGTGTCCGGTCAGCAGCAGGTACCCGCCGGTGTTGTTAGCCAACTTACGCAGCGCCGCCGTGTTGACGCTGGCCCCGGTGGGCTCGCCAAACCACCGCCGCCTATGGTCACAGCTCACGAAGCGCCGCGATGGATCGGGCCCGGCGCGCCAGCTGCGGCTCCTGCACGACACCCGCCTCGACAACGCGAACCGTGGTCTGTGCCCGCTGCGGTCGCCCGGTGATCCCTCGCTGGGATGAGCGACCGCACAACAGCTTGGACAGGTTAGTCCCCGGCGGGGAACTGGTATGAGCTGGGTACGTTCTTCTGCTGGTCGGCCGTGCCGTATACCAGGGCGATCTCGTCGTGTGCTTTGAGGATGATGCCGGCTGGGTCGCCGGTGTAGGGCTGGCCGTTGACGTACGCCTTGAACAGGTGCGTGTCGTCCGCCTTGAGGCCGCCGACGTTCGTCGCTGACAGGGACACCTGCCACTCGGTGAAAAACTGCCCGAGGCTGAACTGGGCCTGGGTCGGCGACTCGATGTGGACGATTCCGGTCGTGTCGTGCGTGTGCAGTGGGCTGATCTTCCTTGCCGACTCGTCGATGCCGATCTGGGCCGGCACCGCGACCGGCTTCCCGTCGACGATAACGTCCAGATGGCCGTGGAAATGCAGCGCGTTACCCTCTTCGCCGAGCATCGGCAGACCGGCGGAGGCCACTGCGGCGGAGGCGTCGGCCGGCGCCGCCCAGGGCGGCGCGTCCAAGCGGCCGGCGGCGCTGGTGGCCGGCGTGGTGGGGATGGCGGCGTGGGGCGAGGTCTTGGACCGGGTCTTGGACCCCCCGAATACCACGACGGCGATGACGATGATGGCGATCACGGCCGCCACGGCACCGGCGATCAGTCCAAGCCGGATGTTGCGCTCGCGCCGCTGCGCCCTGGCCGCCGCCGCCTTGGCGGCCTCGATCCGCTGGCGCTTCTGCTCCGCCTTGGTCAGCTTGGTGGGCGGCTTGGTCGCCATCTGGTGATGTCCTCGGGTTCGGTAGGAGATGGGGCGTTCGGCCGCAGCCGACGAAGCAACGGCGGGATCCCCCGCTGGACGACGACCCTTTCGAGACAAAGTTGCGCTGCCCGGTCCAGACGCACGGGATCACCCACACCGGATGCTACCGACCGCCGCACGGGACTAGCCTCACCCCTGCCCGGGTCCACCAGACTGGAAGCCATTGCGGGGGCGGTCGTCACTTGGCCCGTCGTCCGACCTGAGGTGATCCGCCGCAGGCGGGACGACAGCGGCGACCATCGCGCTGACGAAGCTACGCACCACCACCGCGGGACAGAGCGCCAGTGAACATCCAAGAGCGGGACCATGAGACTCGCCCGGTCTTGAGAGATGTGCGCGACCTGGACAGCCCCGGTGCCCTGGCCTCTGTACAGATCGGACCCCGGGTACAGCCGCGACCATAGTTCGTCCACGTCCAGGCGCTAGGACAGTCGACATCCGCACCGACGTCGCTTTACGCGGAGTGAGCCGCGCCCGCCCGGTACCCCTCCACCGTCGACGTCCGAAACTGCCCGGAGCGTCATGGAAGCGACCGAGTGCACGTCGCTGGACACGCATCCGAAGGGCAGCCAGCCGCGGAACCTTGAACAGGTGATCCATATCGGAACCACCGACAAACCGAGGAGCTCATCGACCGTTCCGACCGTTGTGCCCGGAATACATGATCATGCGACGTCAGTGTCGAAGGAACAGTTTTCCGTTCCTCGACAGGAGACACGCTATGAAAAGCCAGCGCGAGATCGTGTTCAAGCGATGCGGGTGTCGTCGCGTTGAGCCACAGGCCGTCAGCTGCGCGGCCGATCGCCGCAGCCAGGCGGGGTGCCGACTCCAGCGGGGTCGGCCACCTACCAGCCGGATGGGCGCTGGCGGCGCCTCACCGGGCATGGCTGGAGACTGCCCGTGCCGCGGTGTCAGGCGGGTCTGCTCGGGGCGTACTTCTCACCCCATCGGCGCAGGCTGCGCAGGACCGGTACGAGCGCGCGGCCTGCCTCGGTCAGGGTGTACTCGTACCGGGGCGGATGGTCGCTGTACCGCTGACGGGTGGTCACGCCGACGTCTTCGAGCTTGCGTAGCCGGGCGGTGAGCATCTCGCGCGGCGCGCCGGTGGTGCGCTGGATGTCCGTGAACCGGCGCACCCCGAAACCGATTTCGCGGACCACGAGCAGCGACCACCGGTCACCGATCAGCTCCAGGGCATCGGCGATCGAGCGGGTCGCCCAGGCGGTGCTGCCCGGCATGCGTACCCGCGGCCGGGGGCGGCTGCTGTTCGTCTCCAGCATTCTCGGACGGGTGGCCGTCCCGCTGTCCGGGGCGTACGCCGCCAGCAAATGGGCGCTGGAGGCTCTGGCGGAGACCCTCGCCAGCGAAGCCGGCCACTTCGGCATCCACGTGACGCTGCTGCAGGCCGGAGCGGTCTCCTCCGGCGGCATCGAACGCGCACCCACCCTGCTGACCGATGACGACCCGTACCTGCCCCTCGCCGATCAGCTGGCCGCGGTGTGGGGGACATTCATCACCGTCGAGGAGGTCGCCGCCGCCGTGGCCGATGTCCTGGAAGATCCCGACCCGCCGCTGCGGGTACCCGTCGGGCGGCCGGCCGAGACGGTGCTCGTCGCCCGCCGAGTCGCTGTCGACGACATGCCGTTCCGGATCGCCCCGCTTCGGTGGTGAACGCGTCTAAGGAGCTTCTCGACGGCATGCCTGGGGTGCGGTGCGGCGTGCGGATCTGCAGATCGACGGCGGTCAGGTCGGTGCGAGGTACGCCGCACTGACCCCGGCCGCTGCTGAGGCGATGCGCCTGGCCGCCCGCACCGAGGGCATCTTCCTCGACCCGACTTACACGGCGCGTGCGCTGGCCGGTCTCGTCGCGTGCGTCGCCGACGGACGCATCCAGCCCGGACACCGCACCGTATTTCCTGCAGACGTGAGGGTTGCCGGGACTGTTCGGCCATCCCGAACTCCCCAACCTGACAGGGTCGTAAGGAACGCGTGACCCTCGTCGGCTCCGTATCCACTCACGCAGCACGCCTCACGAGAAACTTCTGATCGCGATGATCCAGAAGGAGTGGCCAGCGACGTGGAGGATCTCGCGCCTGTCGCCGCCGGTAACCGACGAAACGCACCGGGTCACCGCGTTCGAGGTCTTCGTCGATCTGGTCTTCGTCTTCGCCTTCACCCGGATCATCTCGTTCATGGTCCACGACCTGATCTGGACGCGCTCGAAGGCGCATGTCGTCGCGTGATCGACATCGCCCCTCGCACGACGTCCGAATCAGCGCCGGTCTGCTTGGCCCTCGCGGCCCTCGAGCAGGCCCCTTGCGGTTGCGGTGATTACCCGACGACCTGCCATCGGGGAACCCGTAACGGTATCGGAGCGGCTCGGCCCGTCTGCTTGGAGTGTCGGGTCGGCGACATCCCCAGCGGGCCGACCGGAGGAGCATCGGGTCAAAAGCGGCCGCGATGTGCGCGTTGTCCAAGATTCAAGGGGCCGGGCAGCGGAGGGACATCCGTCACCGGTTCGGCCCGGCTCCGGGAGGGAGCACAATGCGTCATCTCCTGGCAGTTATGGCGGCCCTCGGCACCGCCGCGCTCGTCTCCACCTCGCCACCCGCGAGGGCGGCCGTGGGTGAAAGCCAAATCCGAGCCGATGTGCGAAGCGTCGTGCAGCAGCGCATCGCCGACGCGGTGCACGGGCTGGACACGTCGTCGTCGCCGCCAGGCGGGCACCCGGCGGCCGGCCGGGACACCCGTCTTGTCGGGTCGCTCAACCTGCCCGGCGGGCTCAACGGCGACGTGTACGCGTACCAGGGATTCGCCTACGTCGGTACCTGGAGCGGCCCGTGCCCGGGCACCGGCGTGAAGATTATCGATGTGCGCGACCCGGCGCACCCGCGGCAGGTAGCGACCGCCGGCGGTTACCCGAACACCTCGGCCGAAGACATGCAGGTGGTCACTGTACGCACGTCGAGCTTCAGCGGTGACCTGCTCGGAATCGGGTTGCAGGATTGCGGCCTGCCCAACCAGCCGCCTGGGCTCGCCGGCCTCGATTTGTGGGACGTCACAGACCCGGTGCATCCGGCGCGTCTCGGCTTCTTCGATGTCGGCGGCTACTCCGGCGGGGTGCACGAGGTGTCGCTGACCACCCGCACGATCGGTGGGGTGGCGCGGCTGTACGCCCTGGCTGCGGTGCCATTCGCCGAGGTGATCTCGACCGCGTTCACGAGCACGCCGCGTGGCGATTTCCACCTCATCGACGCAACCAACCCGACCACACCCGTTTTGGCGGATGACTGGGGTGCAGGCAAAGACGGCGGCCTGCCGTACGGATCGCCCCTGGTCGGCCTGCCCGCGCCGTTCGACTGCACGCCGCCGCCCGGCGCCCCGGCCCTATGCCGCGGCCACTCCCCCGTTGTCTACGACCACAGCGCCAGTCCTAGCGCCGACGGGCGCACCGCGTACCTCGCGTACTGGGATGCTGGCGCGATTCTGTTGGACATGACGGACCCGACCAACCTGCGGTTCATCGGCCGCACCGTGTACCCGGCAGGCAGCGAAGGAGACACCCACTCCTCGGTGCCGAACGCGTCCGGCAGCCTGCTCGTCACCACGGACGAGGACTTCTCGCCGAGCGAGACGATCGCCGCGGGTCTGCCGAAGGAGCCGGGCGACACGTGGGGCTTCGCCAGGATCTGGAGCCTCGCCAACCCGGCCAACCCGGTACGGGTCGCCGACGTGGCTACCCCGCACTCATTGACCAACAAGACTGACGGGTTCTACTCGGTGCACAACCCGCAGGTGGTCGGCGACTGGCTGTACCTGTCGTGGTACTCCGACGGGCTGCGCGTCTACGACATCGCCAACCCGGCGAAGCCGCGCGAAGTTGCCTTCTACCGGCCGCAGCCGACGCTGGACCCGACAGGGGTGTTTGCTGAGTTCGGTGCCGGCACGCACCCGATCCCGTTCGTTTGGGGGGTGCACGTGACAGGTGGTCTGACCTACTTGTCGGACATCAACTACGGCCTATATGTGGTGCGCGTCGACTGAGTAACCGACGCTCGTGGGCCCGCCCGCTCACGGGCGGGCCCACGAGCGTCGCTTGGTCAGCGCGTCGCTGGCGTACACGCAGGCGCGTAAAGCGCTGCACGGGAGAAGGTGTCGACAGCGCCTCGGTGCGGCTCTGAGCTGCAGACGATCGACCGGTTAGCCGGCTCGCACGCGATCGTGAGTCCGGGCGGGGGCCAGCGCCAGGATGAGTCCCGCGAAGGAGAAGGCGAAAAGCCCGTTCACCCGGCGTGGGTTCGTCCACCCAGGAGTTGACCGAGGAGGATGGTGCCGGATGGCAGAGATAGGTATCCGAGCACCCGGGCTCCCAAGATCTACCGCCAAGTCCGTCCGAGCGCTCGGGCAGACCCGCTCCGGGCCGCCGACGGAAACGGCACTGATCCTCGTGGGCGCCAACGCCGATGTGGCGCATGATCGAGTGGCGGTGGCCGCACGCGGACACCGAAGCCAGCCCCTGTCCCGCACCGCGCACCGACCCCTCATGGCCCCGGTTAACCTTGGGCAGCGTCGCAGTCGGCGCTCGACCTCACCCTTTCGCGGACTCACGTTTCGCCTTGTGCGCTGCGCGGCGCCATTCACCTGCTGGCCATATCCGCACCGTCGCCGATGGTGATGGGCGATCACGGATCCGCTCCTCGGCCGCCTCCCGTTAGGCGGGCTTCCGCTATTGACCGGCTGGGACGCCTCTCGGGACGTGCGCGCTGACGGCCACGCGGGGGATCCGGGACGAGCGACTCGACCCCGCCAGTGAGGTTCGTGTTCCGGCGATCATCGGTGAGGTTGTTTGCCCCGGCGTCGCCGACCCCGCGGCGTCGTTGACCCCGCTTTCCCACCGGGCAGATACTCGGCCAGACAAATCAAAGGTCTCCGGGCGGCGAACAGCCGATCGAGACAGCCGCCGTCGTCGACGCAATGCCCCTGCCTCGTCTGGCGCTTGCCTCCCCTGGGACCGGATTGAAGGGGGTACGATGCGCCGACTCCTGCTGATCCTCGGGGTAACGGCCGCGCTGCTTTCGATGGGTACGCTCGCCGCCGCCTCGCCGAGCGGTGACCTGCTGCCGAACGAGCAGCACTACCTCGACGACAACTCCTCCGGCAACAACGGCACGAAGAGCGGTTCCGCACTCAACATGGCCGCGATCGGCCAGACCAGCCTGGGCGACCGCGGGTTCAACGGCGACGTGTTCATCCACAAGGGGTACGGGTACGTGGGCCGCTGGGGTTTCTTCGACCCCCAACACCCGCAGTTCTGCCCGGCCGGCGGCGTGGCCGTCATCGACCCGCCGCGGCCGGCAAACGTGGCCTGGGGCTGTGGGACGTGACCACTCCGGCGGCGCCGGCCCTGCTGGCCGTATTCGACACCGGCTGCTGCACCCGCGGCTTCCATGAGCTGGAGGTAGGCGACCGGGCCGACCTCGGCAAGACCTTCGTGTACGCCAGCCTTCCCTACGCCGAGCGGGCCGACTCCGGGTCGCCGAACGGGATGCGCGACCACCAGGGCCGCGGCGAGGCCTGGATCGTCGACGTCACCGACCCGGCACATCCCGCGCTGGTGTCGACCTTCGGCATCAAGAAGGACCTCGGCCTGGACCCCGCGGCCGGGCAGGGCTGCTTCGCGCTGAGCTTCGGCCACGGCATGGACCCCTCCGAGGACGGCAAGACGCTGTTCGTGTCGTACTGGGACGCCGGCTTCATCACACTGGACATCCTCAACCCGGCCCAACCACGCTTCGTGGGCCGCTTCACCTATCCAGCCGACGCCGACGGCGACGCCCACTCGACCAGCTACGACGACGCGCGCAAGCTGCTGTTCGCCGCCGACGAGGACTTCTGCAAGAACGGACCGGGCGTCGTGCCCGGCTGGGGCTATCTACGGGTGATCGACGAGTCGAACCCGAGTGCGCCGGCGCAGATCGGCGAGTTCCACACCCAGAACTCCTACGGCCAGGCCGACCCCGGCGCGGGCGACTACGTGATCCACAACCCGCTGGTCGTCGGCACCGACGTCTACCTGTCCTGGTACTCCGACGGCATCCGCGTTGTGGACGCCCGCAACCCGCGCAAGCCGCGGGAGGTCGCCTACTTCGTGCCGCC
>WNFX01004522.1_pt1 | contig 13634 bp, 12 predicted proteins | sample 5400111 | NCBI WGS metagenome assembly WNFX01 (sample SAMN13153363, study PRJNA577476) | soil metagenome | isolation source: 40 cm soil or saprolite under grassland replicate 1 | place: USA:California | collected 2016-06-15
AGGCTGGCGAGCACGGGAACCGGGCGGTACCACCACGCACGCCAGATCTTCTTGTAGTGCTTGAGCTGATTGACCGGCCAGATTACCCAGATGGCGCGACGCTTGGGCCGCTTCACGAAGCCCAAGAGCTCCGGCTGGTGAACGGCGATGTAGAGGTCGCAGCTCTCGGGACGCGCGCCGGAAAGCGGCTTCCAAACCACGCCTTCGTGCTCGATCGGCCCGTCGCAATTGGTGTAGACCGTGACCTCGTGCTCGCGTCGAGCCAGCGCACGGGCGAGCTGAATCACCGAGGATTCGGTACCCCCCAGGGCCCGCGTCTCCAAATAGGTGCCGTCATAGTGTCGCGTCTTGTCAGCAATGATGATGCTGGCCATCCGTTGGGTCCCGGGCGATCTGATTTGGGGAATGACGAGGTTCAGCTGGCTCGGTACCTTGCTATGTCAAGGCGCGTGCGCGTGATAGTTACCCTGGTTTGCTCTTTGCTGCCAACCCAGACCGTCTCAAGCCCAGCCCGCGGCCTCCGCCAGGATCGCCTCGATCTTGGGAATGTTCACCTCGGCACTGAATTGCGCCTCGAAGCGGCGTCGGCCCTGAAGCCCCATTTCGCGCCGGCGCTCGGGGTCGCGCAACGCGCGCACGATGGCTTCGCCCAGCGCGTCGGGCTTGGCCGGCGGCACCAGCTCGCCGGTCAGGCCCGGCACGATGAAATCCGGCATGGATCCGCAAACCGTCCCCACGACCGGCAGCCCAACCGCCATGGCCTCCAGCACCACGAGCGGGCCGGTCTCGACGTCCGAGGCCTGCACGTAGAGATCGGCGGCGCGAAGCACGTGCGCAATGTCGGCGTCCGATATCCGCATCAGCCAGGTCACCCGTTCGGCAATGCCCAGCGCGCGCGCCCGCTCCTCCACCTCGGCGCGGTAGCCGTCGCTCTGAAACCAGCCCGCCACCACGAGGCATACGTCGAGCCCGGCCTGAAGCACGCGCGGCATCGCCTCGACGATGTCGTGAACGCCCTTGCGCCGCTCGACGTTGCCGACGGTGGCGAGCATCAGGCGGTCTTCCGCGATGCCCAGGCGGCGGCGCGTCGACGCCGGCGTCTCGGCTGCGGGCTCGAGATAGGACTGATCGATGAACGCCGGCACCTGGCGCAGCTTGCGGCGTGCCACGCGGTTCCAATTGCGCATGAACCGCATGGATTCTTCATTGTGGCAGATCACCCGATCGTTCAAAAACCAATGCAGCTGATAATTAAGGCTGTGCGCGGTCGCGACGCACGGCACGCGGTAGAACAAGCGCAGCAGCGCGCCGAACGAATGGGCGCTGCTCTTGTGGGTGTGAATGGCGTCGATGCCGCGCCTGCGGCAGAACTCTCCGAGCCGGCGGATCTCCTCGGGCACACGCCGCAACGAGGAAGTCTGGACCTCGATGTTGGCCGGCATCGACAGGATTGAGCCGAGGTCGAGACCCGGCCGCTGCAGGATGATGATTTCGTGCCCGCGTAGCGCCAGCAGGCGCGACACCACCGCCGCGTAGCGGACGGCGCCGTTGAAGCTGAATGGATCTGCAGAATTCTCATCTCACTCAGGAGCCGCCGTCCCGCGAGGGCGCGCGCCCGCCGCGATGCTTTCCCTACCGCCGCGAATCCGCGTTGCTCCGCGGCGCACGGCGGGAACGGCTTAATGTCTCGGACGGCCGACGGCAAGTCGGGGTGTTCCGCCGGCGGATCGCGGAATTGCCTGAAAACTTCGCCGCGGGTATAGGGAGCGCCGAACGAGATCGCAGCGGACATAGCCGACAAAAGGGCGCTCATCACCGGCATAACCGGACAGGACGGCTCGTATCTGGCCGAGCATCTCCTCAACCTCGGGTACGAGGTATGGGGGCTCGTGCGCCGCACCAGCCTCGATCCGATGATGCGGATCGATGCGCTCATGCATCCGCGGCGGCGGATCCATATCGTGTACGGCAATTTGCGCGACAGCGCCTCGCTGCGCTCCGCGCTCGAGCAATCGCAGCCTCACGAGATCTACAATCTTGCCGCACAGTCGGACGTGGGCATCTCCTTCAAGTGCCCCGACGAGACCATGGAGGTGAACTATCTCGGGGTGGGCCGCCTGTTGCACGAGGCGATGCACGTCAATCCACAGGTCCGAATCTATCACGCCTCCACCAGCGAGATGTTCGGGAAAACGCCGCCGCCGCAGAACGAGCACTCGCCATTCGCGCCGGTGAGCCCCTATGGCGAAGCCAAGCTCCTTGCCTACGAGCCAAACCCTACCGTGACAAGCACGGCCTGTTCATATGCTCGGGCATCCTCTTCAACCATGAATCTCCTCGCCGCGGGGAGCATTTCGTCACGCGCAAGATCAGCATCTCGCTCGCGAAGCTGAAGCTGGGACTCCAGGACGACTTTTCGCTCGGAAACTTGCGCGCGGTGCGCGATTGGGGGTTCGCCGGGGATTACGTGAAAGCGATGCACCTGATGCTGCAGCACGAGAAGCCGGACGATTACGTGATCGCGACCGGCACGAGCCACTCCGTGCGGGACTTTGTCGAAGCCGCCGCGAGGGTGCTGGAGATCGACATGCGCTGGAGCGGCGCCGGCTCCGAGGAAGTGGGATTGGACCTCAACGGCAAAGTGATCGTCCGGATCGACCGGGAGTTCTACCGTCCTGTGGAAGTGGATTCCTTGCGCGGGGACGCCGACAAAGCCCGCCGCCAGCTCGGCTGGAGCCCGGAGGTGTCGTTTGCAGGCCTGGTGGACATGATGGTGAAGAACGACTTCGAGCGATTGGCGAGGCGGAGTTAGCGCATATTCCGATGAGTTTTCCGCAATGATGATGCTTGCCATCGAGCCTTCCGGGGCCGTCGAGATGTTTGCTGAAACTCGCAGGATTCCGACCCTTTAGTCCGTTGCGCGGGTCGCCGGCCGAGCGCGATGCGCTGCTAGAATTGCGGCGGCACCGTGATGATCGAATAGCGTTCCGGCTTGCCCGCGCGGCCGAGATAGCTCCGCGCGATTTCGACTTCGATGCGTCTGCCGCCGGATAGCCGCGACGCGAGCGCATCGGCGGCTTTCAGGCACCCTGTCTCCTCGCTCGCACACACGAGGGCGATGCCCTGCCGGGCGATGCGAGCCTCGTCCGCCCACGGCGTCTGCCGCGGATCGAGCACGTCGAAGGTCGACGGCCGGTCCGACAGGTAGAACGCCACGCCGTTGCCGAGATTGGTGTCGCTGCCGACGAGCCGCATCGGCTGCGGGGTCGTCGCACGCCAGGCTCGGTCGACGGCCTCGGCGACCAATCGATAATGCACGGCATGGTGGGGAACGCCGTTGCGATGGATGATGTAGGCGATCGCCGGAGCGGCCAGCGTGGAGAGCACCGGCACCGCAATGGCGACGCCGAGCAGCACCGGCAAGGCGCCACGGCGCATGCTCACGAGCGGCGAGGACAGCAGCACGACCGGGACCAGCGTGGCCGCCGACATGATCCACAGCGAGCTGATCAGGATTTCGGCCACCAGACCGATCAGGATGGCGACGGCGAGCGGAGCCCAGAATGCCAGCGCGGCGAGGCGACGATGCGCCGTGGCCGGCCAAAGCGTATCGAGGATCGCGGCGGAGTTCGGCAGCGTCGCGGCCGCAGCGAGCACGATCGGAGCGCCGAGATAGGCGGCGCCCCCGCCGAGGAACCTCACGGAGCCGACGATCGCGTCGAGCAAGCTCCGAGCCGGATGCTTGTCGAGCGCATAGTCGAACGGCGAGGAACCGTGCGCGAGCAGCCAGGCCACATGCAGGGCCAGAACCAGCAGGCCGGCCGCGACGGTGATCCAGGGCGCCGGCGAGCGGAAATAGGCGCGCCGACGCGGATCGCCGAGCGCCGCGATCGCCAGTCCGGCCAGAAGCACGATCGACCAATATTTGCCCAGCATCGCCGCCGCCGCCGCAACGCCCGCGAGCGCCGCCATGAGCGGATCGCGCCGCTCGAACGAGCGCAGAAACCACAGCGTCGTTGCCGCCCACAGCGGGATCAGCACCGTGTTGGCGTTGAACTTCAATGCATGGAAATTGAAGAACGGCACCAGCGTGAGCAGCGCCAGCCCTGCCGCCCGTTTCCCGCCGTCGAGCCAGCGCGCCGAGAGGATCCAGGCGATCCACAAGGCCAGACCGGCAGAACTCATGGCGAGCAGATAATAGGCCCAGTCGGCGAGCGGCAAGAATGTGAACCAGGCCTTCACCACCCAGGCCGAGAGCGGCGGGTGCTTGGCGTAGCCCAACGCCGGCTCGCGCGACCAGGCGACCGCCTCGCCCATGTCGAAATGCACGTCCTGACTGCCCTTGGCGAGCACGCCGTAGAGCGTCCACAGCGCGACATAGGCGACGAGCACCTGCACCGCGGTCCGCTCGCGGCGGACGGGGTCGACCAGCGCCGCGGCGAGGCGGTCGAGCGGGCCGAGCACGGCGCCGCCGAGATCGGCAATGGTCATCGGCTGCGCCAGACGAACACGGACGTGACCACGTAATTCCACACCACGCCCATGATCGCCCCTCCGAGACCCGCCAGCCACCAGGCCCGGTTCGACGCGAACAGCCAATTGCCCACCCCGATGTTGGAAACGGCACCGATCAGCGACACGACGTAGAACCGCAACAGACCGGTGACAAATCGGGACCCGCTCAGACGCTGGTCGCGGTAGGTGACGAGATTGTTCAGAACGAAATTGGCGGCGATGGCCGCAAGCGTAGCGCTCGTCTGTGCGGCAGCGAACGACAATCCGGACCAGCCGAAGCTCGCGGCCAGCACCAAAAAATGCACGCCGAGCCCGATCAGCCCCATGAGCGCGAACAGGACGAAGCGGATTCCCAGAAGATCGTTGGTGGCCTTGGCGAGAAACAGCCCGACAAATTCCAGCAGCACGCGGGAGTCGAGCTTGCTGGTTCCGTGAGATCGCGGACGGAATCGATAAGGCAGCTCGACGACCCGCAGCCGACCGCGCGCGCTCAGCACGATGTCGAGCAGGATCTTGAATCCCTGGGTGGAGAGTTGCGGCGCGAGATCCTCGACGACCTCCCGCCGCATCATGAAATAGCCGCTCATCGGGTCGCTCAGCTCGGTCCGGAGCAGGGCACGGGTGACCGCCGTCGCCCATCGGCTGCTGCGCAACCGGGATTGCGGGAGGGTAGCGGCCGAGCCTCCGGGCTTGTAGCGGCTGCCCACCACGATGTCGGCGTTGCCGTCGCGAAGCGCGGCGACCATGGCCGCGAGCAACGCCTCGTCGTGCTGCAGATCGCCGTCGATCACCGCGACGTAGCGCGCCTGGCTCGCGAGCATGCCCTCGAGGCACGCCCCGGCGAGCCCGCGCCGGGCGATGCGACGGATGCAGCGGATGCGGGCATCCGCGCGGCCCATCGCCTTGGCGATCGCAGCGGTGCCGTCGGGAGAATCATCGTCGACGAACATCAGCTCCCAGTCGATCCCGTCGAGCGCCGCGCCGATCCGCTCGATGAGCTTCGGGACATTCTCACGCTCGTTCAACGTCGGCACCACAATGGTGAGCTCCGGAGCGCCGCGAATTTCCTCGGGCGCCGGGAGTGCCGGCGGCGCCGACGGCGCCGCCTCCGCGCGCAGGCGTACGCTCCCGGTCATGGCGGTCCGCGCCTTTGGGATTTGCCGACCAGCGCGCTCGTGCTGTGCCCGGGAACGCTGGGGACGATGACCACCTCGCCGCCGTCGGCTTCGACGACTTCCCGGCCGACCACGTCCTCGCGGCGGTAATCCCCGCCTTTGACCAGCACCATCGGCCGCACCTTGCAGATCAGCGCGAGCGGGGTGTCCTCGTCGAAGATGACCACGAGATCGACGGCTTCGAGCGCGGCCAGCACTTCGGCGCGCGCCTTCTCGTTCTGGATCGGCCGGCCGTCGCCCTTGAGCCGCGCGGCGGACGCATCGCTGTTGAGCCCGACCACGAGCCGATCGCAGGCGGCGCGCGCTTCGGCGAGCACACGGACATGACCGGGATGCAGCAGATCGAAGCAGCCGTTGGTGAACCCGACGCGCAGCCCCTGCCGCCGCCATTCGCCGAGCCGCTCGTCGAGCAGCGACCAGTCGAACACGATCTTCTCTTCCGACGCGAGCGAGGCCGCGGGAAGGATGCGGGAGCGCAGCTCCGCAGCCGAGACCGTGGCGGTGCCGCGTTTGCCGACCACGACCGCGGCGCCGGCGTTGGCGGCGCGCGCCGCCGGCTCGAACCCGGCGCCGAGCGCCAAGAGGCACGCCAGCACCGCCACGACGGTGTCGCCCGCCCCCGAGACGTCGCGGATCTTGACCGGATAGGCCGGCACATGCACCGGCGCCGCGCCGTCGACGACCAGCGTCATGCCCTCCTCGCTGCGCGTCACCAGCACGGCTTCGCTTTCGAGCATGCGGCCGAGTTCGGCCGCCGCCGCGGCGACGTCCTCCTCGGCGACCGCGACGCGGCGCGTCGCCTCGGCAAGCTCCTTGCGATTGGGCGTGATCACGGTCGCGCCGCGATAGACGCTGAAATCGCTGCCCTTGGGGTCGACCACGAGCGGCTTGCCCTGCTGCCTTGCGGCATCGATCACCGCGCGAATGACGCGCGGGGTGAGCACGCCCTTGGCGTAATCCGAGAGCACGACCGCGCCCGCGCGCGGCATCGCCGCGAGCGCGTGGCCGATGAGGGAGTGCTCGCTGTCGCGATCGACGGGCCTGGCGAGTTCCCAGTCCGCGCGCAGCAAGTGCGTGGAAAAGTGCTCCGAAACGAAGCGTACCTTGCGCGTGGTCGGGCGCGAGCGATCGGTGACGAGATACGCCTCGATCTTCGGCTCGCCGAGCAGCGCATTCATCAGCCGCCGCCCAGGCTCGTCCTCGCCGACCACGCCCACGAACAGGCATCGGGCTCCGAGCGCGGCGATGTTGCGCGCCACGTTGCCGGCGCCGCCGATCACCACTTCCTGGCGTCCCACCGCGATCACCGGCGCCGGTGCCTCCGGAGAGATTCGCAGCACTTCGCCGTAGACGAAATCGTCGAGCATGAGATCGCCGATGCAGAGCACGGTCTGGCTCGCAAGCTCGGACAACCGGTGTTCGAAGTCGAACATCATGCGATGCGACCGCCCGCCCGCTCATCGATACCGATCGGCGGCATCGAGATAATTCGTGACATAGTCCCGCACCGAGTGCTCCAGGGGGGCGAACTGCCCGGGATATCCGGCGCGGCGCAAATTCTCGACCGGCGCTTGGGTGAAATATTGGTAGCTCGCCTGGATCGCCGGCGGCATTTCGACGTAATCGATCTTGGCGGGCCGGCCCAGCGCTTCGAACATGGTGAGGATCATATCGCGAAAGCTGCGCGCGTTTCCGGTCCCCACGTTGTAGATCCCGCACACCGCCGGCGTGTCGATGAGCCAATCAACCACGGCGACGGCATCCTTCACGTAGATGAAGTCGCGCCGCTGTTCGCCGTCGGCGACGCCGTCCCGGTACGATTTGAACAGCTGCACCGGGCAGCCGCGCTTGGCCTCATCGAACACCTTGGCCAGCACGCTCATCATCGCGCCCTTGTGATATTCGTTCGGACCGAACACGTTGAAGAATTTCAGTCCCGCCCATTGCGGCGGCAGCTTATGACCTTTGCTGAAGCGGTCGACCACCGCAAGGTCGAACAGATGCTTGCTGAAGCCGTAGAGATTCATCGGCCGCAGCCGCTTGAGCGCCGCGAGCGAGCAATCGTCGGAAAATCCCGCGGCTCCGTCGCCGTAGGTCGCGGCGGAGGACGCGTAGATGAACGGCGTGCGGCTTGCCGTGCACCAATCCAGGAGCCGCAGCGAGAGGCCGAAATTGGTGGCGAGGACGAGATCGCCGTCGGTCGCGGTCGTATCGGAAATCGCGCCGAGATGAATGATGGCATCGAGCTTTCGCCCGGCGAGCCATCGCTCGAGATCGGCGGGCGCGACCACATCGGCGAGCTGGCGTTTCTGCAGGTTGCGCCACTTGCTGCCGGTCTCGAGCCGGTCGCTGACGGCAATGTCAGTGCGTCCCCGATCATTGAGGTTCGCAACCACATTCGACCCGATGAATCCGGCCCCGCCGGTTACCAGCAGCATCAGCCCCCTGTCCCGCGGCACGTTGGCTATCGAAAGATCGCGCCCTCCTTTGCCCCAGTCCGCACGCCCGCGCAATATCGGGCGGACCGCCGCTCCCGACGCAATCCCGACACAATCCGGGCCGCCGATGCCGGGATGAACAGCCTGTTCCGGCAACCTGCTCGGACTGGACACGGTCCGCCGCTCCGGGTACCGCCTGAGCCCGGCATGAGCATTCCTTCGCAGGCCGCGGACGGCCCGATCCTCATCGTTCCCTACATGTGGATCGGCGATTTCGTGCGCTGTCATTCCGTGGTGAAGCTCTTGCAGGCGCGCTTTCCCGGGCGTCCGATCGACCTGCTCACCACCGACTTGTGCGCGCCGCTCGTCGATTACATGCCGGGCGTGCGCCAGGGGATCGTCTGGAATCTGCCGCGCGGACGGCTCGCCGTAGCCGAGCACCACGCGCTTTCGCGACGGCTGCGCGCCGAGCGCTACGCCATGGCTCTCGTCATGCCGCGCACGTGGAAATCGGCGCTGGCGCCGTTTCTCGCCGGCATCCCGCAGCGCGTCGGCTTTTTCGGAGAGCTGCGGCTCGGCGTCGTCAACGATGTGCGCTGGGGCGAGCGCGCGCTACCCCGCATGGTCGACCGCTGTGCCTCGCTCGCATTGCCGCGCGACGCGCCGCTGCCGAAGCAATGGCCCGCGCCCGAGCTTGTGGTGCCGGAGGCCGAAATCGCCGGCTGGCGCCGCAGATCCGGGTTTTCACCTTCGGAGCCCGTGGTCGCCTTGGCGCCCGGCGCGGTGGGGCCTTCGAAGCGCTGGCCGGTCGGGGCCTATGCGGTGCTGGCGCGGCGATTGGCCGAGCAAGGCTCGACCGTGGCGATCGTGGGCGGCCCCGACGAGAAGCCGCTCGCGGCGGAGATTGCCGGGGTCGCCGGCGCCAAGGTGCGCGACCTCACCGGACCCGACTTGCGCAACGCGATCCTGGCGCTCGCGGCCGCGAAGGCGGCGGTGTCGAACGATTCCGGGCTGCTGCACGTCGCCGCCGCGCTCGGTACGCCCGCGATCGGGATTTTCGGGCCGACGAGCCCCTGGCACTGGGCCCCGCTCAACCCGCTCGCCGCCATGATCGAGACCGCGACCGCGCTCGATTGCCGCCCCTGCCACAAGCCGACCTGCCGCGTCGGCCATCATCGCTGCATGCGCGACATCGCACCGGATCAGGTACTGGAGGCGACGCGCGCCACGCTCGCGCCGGCATAGCCGCGGCCGGCCCCGTCGGCGTGGTATCCGCCTGCTCGGTTCGAGCCGGATAGGCTTGGACCAGATCCGGCATCGCCCGTAAGGGAAGCGATGCTCAATGCCAGCCGCCGAGGAACTCGGCCGGAACCGGAACGTTGATGGACGCGTGTAACCTACCAATTGGCGAAATCGGTACGTCCATCCGGCTCCGGCGGGCGCGCATCAGTCCCCGTACTGGGGCGCTAAACCTCATGGGAGTTGAATGGTCGAGATGAGCGACGTGCTGGTTGAAGGTGGCAAGCGCCCCCCGGCAACCAAGGACCTGCGCGTCCGCGAAATTCTGGGCGCGAACACGTACGCGGAGCTGGGGCGATTCAACCTCGTGCTCGAGGCGTTGCCGGTCGCCATCTACACTACCGATGCTGCCGGGCGGATTACCTTCTACAATCAGGCGGCGGTCGAGCTGTGGGGCCGCAGCCCCGAGCTGGGCAAGAACGAGTGGTGCGGCTCGTGGCGGCTGTATTGGCCCGACGGCCGGCCGATGGCCCACGATCAGTGCCCGATGGCGGTCGCGCTGAAGGAACGCCGACCGCTCAAGGGCGCGGAGGCCGTCGCGGAGCGTCCCGACGGCACGCGCATCCCCTTCCTCGCCTATCCCTCACCGTTGATCGATGAAACGGGCACGCTGCTCGGTGCGGTGAACATGCTGGTCGACATCAGCGGGCGCAAGCGCGCGGAGCAAGATGGGCAGCTGCTCGCCTCGATCGTCGACTTCTCCGACGACGCGATCGTGAGCAAGGACCTCAACGGCATCATCACCAGTTGGAACAAGGGTGCGGAGCGTCTTTTCGGTTATTCAGCCGAAGAAGTGCTCGGTAAGCCGGTCACGATCCTCATTCCTGCGGACCGTCAAAGCGAAGAACCGGAAGTTCTCGCCCGCATCCGCCGCGGTGAGCGCATCGACCATTACGAAACGATCCGCCAGCGCAAGGACGGGAGCCTGATCGATATTTCACTCAGCGTCTCGCCCGTAAAGGACGCCGGCGGCACGATTGTCGGCGCGTCAAAGATCGCGCGGGACATCACCGAGCGCAGGCGAGCCCAGGAGCAACAGAATCTTTTGGTCCGAGAGATGAGCCACCGCGTGAAAAACCTGTTCGCGGTCGCAAGTGGCGTCGTGACGCTGAGCGCACGCTCTGCGGACAGCCCGGACAACATGGCCAAAGCGGTTCGGGAGAGGCTGGATGCGCTCACGCGCGCCCAGGAGCTGACGCGGCCGGGACTGATCGACACTTCGGAGATGTCCAATCGCGATACGACCCTGCACGCTCTCGTTCGCACGATTTTATCGCCCTATGTCGATTGGGCGAAAGACGGCGAGCGCGTGTCGGTCAGCGGACCGGACGTGCCGATCGGCGGCAGTGCCGTCACGAGCCTTGCGCTGCTCCTGCACGAGTTTGCGACGAACGCCGTCAAATACGGGGCCTTGGCTTTCGCATCCGGCGGCATCCGCCTCGAGTGGTCCGTCGAGGCGGACCAGCTCGCCATGACGTGGACGGAGCACGGCGGGCCTGCTGTCGACGGGCAGCCGCAGTGCGAAGGCTTCGGCAGCTTGCTCGCCCGCCGGATCGTCGGCGGGCAGTTCGGCGGCCGGTTCGTTCATGATTGGAAACGCGAAGGCTTGACGGTTCACTTGTCAGTGCCGATCGAGCAGCTCACCAAGTAATTTGCAAGTAATCTTGGTCGACCGCCTAGCGGCATTACCGCGCGCCGAGAATGTGGCGGCGGCGCCAATGCAGTGTAGAATACCTCATGCTCGGCGTGAGGCGGGCGCGCATCGGAGCGCCAAGGCTCAAGCTCACGGGAGGGACGGATGGCATTTCGGGTCGGAGACATTGTACAGCTCCGGTACGGCGGCGGCCCCCGGATGAAGGTGGAGAAGACGGCGACCTCCGGCGGGAACGAGTGGGTCACCTGCGTTTGGGGAGCCAACAACGAGTGCCGCAATCATTTCGCGGCGGAGATGCTGCAGAGCGTGGGGGCGAGAGCCGAACCGCAGAGAAGCAGCCCCGCCGCGAGCCTGTGGGATCGGCTCACATCGTGGCTGCGGAGCTGAGGGTGACTCGCGCGACGGCGGACGCTCGCGAGAGCGAAATCGCCCGGCATTTCCAGCGTTCGCGCGACGCGTTCGAGCGCGCGTTCACCGACCGTGAGTTCCTGTCCGCCGTAGCCGCAGTCGCCAAGATCATCGCCGACGCCTACCGCAACGGGGGCAAGCTGCTCATCGCCGGCAACGGCGGCAGCGCGGGCGACGCCCAGCACATCGCCGCCGAGCTCCTGTCGCGCTATCTGTTGGATCGGCAGCCGCTGCCGGCGATTGCGCTCACCACGGATACGTCCGTGCTGACCGCGGTCGGCAACGATTATGGGTTCGAGCGCGTGTTCGAGCGCCAAGTCCGCGGGCTCGGGCGGCGGGGCGACGTATTTCTCGCCATCTCGACCTCGGGACGATCCGCGAACGTGCTCGCGGCGCTGCGGGCGGCGCGCGAGATCGGCCTGGTCACCGTCGGCTTCACCGGGTCCGGCACGAACGAGATGCGCGGGCATTGCGACCAAATGCTCTGCGCGCCCTCCGCGGAGACCGCGGTGGTTCAACAGATCCATATCATCGCCGCGCACGCGATTTGCGGCGTCGTCGAGCGCGAATTGTTCGGCGGTCCCGGAGCATGAACCGATGCCGGCCCTGAGCTCCGCCGCGCTCGGCACCGCCGAGTTCCGCCGGATATTGCTGATCAAGTTCTCGGCGCTGGGCGACGTGGTGCACAGCATTCCGGTGGTGAACAAGCTGCGGCGCCGCTATCCGGCGGCCGAGATCGATTGGCTCGTCCGCCCGGCGTTTGCCGAGCTCATTGCGCATCACCCGGCGGTGAGCAATACGATCCTCTTCCCGCGCCAGCGCTGGGGGAGGCCGTGGAGCGGGCAAGGGTCGCGGCTTGCGGACCTGGCGCGGCTGATCTCGCATTTGCGCTCGCGCCGCTACGACCTCGTCATCGATCTGCAGGGACAGTTGCGCAGCGCCATCCTCACGCTCGCCACCGCCGCGCCGGTGCGCATCGGCTTCGACCGGCCGCGGCCGGAGCTCCGGCGCGCCTCCAAGCGCGAGCTGCCCGCGGAAGCCTGGAAGCATTGCTGGAAGGGCGCCCGCGAAGGCGCGTGGATGGCGTATTCGCACCGCATCGCGCTGCCCACGATCGATCTCCACGCCGTCGATCGCTACCTTTGCGTCGGCCCCATGCTGGGGCTCGACCAGGATCCCCCGGATTTTTCCCTCGCCATTTCCGCCGACGCGGTCGCCCGGACGGAGCGATTGCTGTCGAGCCCCGGCGTTGGCGCGCCGCTCGACGCGTCCGCGCCGCTCGTGCTCGCGCCGAGCACGCGCTGGGAGACCAAGCATTGGCGCGGGGAAGGTTTTTCCGAAGTCGCGCGGCATTTCCTCGCGAAGGGCCGCGCGGTCGTGGCGATCGGCTCGGCCGACGAGCGCATCGCCTGCGAGAAGATCGCGGCGGCGGCGCCCGGCACCGTGAACCTCGCCGGCCGGACCAGCGTGTCCGAGCTCGCGGCCTTGCTGCGTCGCTGCGCGGTCTGCGTGACCAACGATTCCGGTCCCATGCACCTTGCGGTCGCGCTCGGCCGGCCGGTGGTGAGCATGTTCGGACCTTCCGATCCGCTGTGGATCGGCCCGTACCGCCGGCCGGACGCGGTGGTCAGCGCCGAGCTCGCCTGCTCGCCGTGCTATTTGCGCGAGCTCTCCCGCTGTCCCTACGATCATGCCTGCATGCGGCAAATCGCCAGCGAAACCGTGATCGAGCGCATCGAGGCCACGCTTGCGGCCGATGGCTTTACCTTGTTGCCAGCCGCGGCGGCCCGCTAGGAAGATCTTCACCGCGATACGCTAGGCCTTGCGGCTCACGCGATCGGGGCGGCAAAACGCATGACCATCCTCGTCACCGGCGGTGCCGGCTATATCGGAAGCCAGATGGCGTACCAGCTCGTCGATTCCGGCGAGCGGGTGGTCGTGCTCGACAATCTCTCGACCGGCTTCGATTGGGCGATTCCACCGGGGGTGCCGGCGGTCGCTGGCGACGTGGGCGACGCGCGTCTCCTCGATGCGCTCATTGCCGAACACGGCGTCTCCGCCATCATTCATTTCGCCGCCTCGGTCGTGGTCCCGGAATCGGTCGCCGATCCGCTGCGTTATTATCGCAACAATACCGTCAATTCC
>WNFX01004529.1_pt1 | contig 13620 bp, 14 predicted proteins | sample 5400111 | NCBI WGS metagenome assembly WNFX01 (sample SAMN13153363, study PRJNA577476) | soil metagenome | isolation source: 40 cm soil or saprolite under grassland replicate 1 | place: USA:California | collected 2016-06-15
GAATATGACACTTGTCCGTTGTCGTCTGTACTGCCTCCAAATGATTCCTTGACTACATCTCCAGACATGCTAGTCACTTTGCCTACAACTTTGGCTCCACCCACCTTTTCCTTTGAGGTTGCATCAGAAACTTGAAATAGAAAAGTTTGTTTGCTTCCGCGAATAATAGGATCTTTAGCAACGTCAACTGAGAGTGCTAAAATTTTTGGATTATTATTACCTAATGTTTTATATGGAATAGAAGGTATCGCGGTAGGAGCAGCAGGAGCGCTATTTATCTTTTGGGTCGTAGTCGATATTGTTTTCTTGCTTGAAACAGTATTTTCCTTCTGTATTGGTGCTATCGTTGCTGCTGTTGTTGTATTTGAAGGGAGAGATGCTTGTCCTTGTTGTAGCATCTTCGTGTTGGCAACTCCTGTAACATTAACACTATACCATTTAGCTAAGCTAGCTACGCTAGTAGGTGTGCTCGGACTACAAGATATCTTGGAAGTTATTTTGTTTTCTCCTTCTTTGATAACAGCATAGCTAGGAGTGAATGTGTATTTCCATGTTGAGTAATCAGTTGCTTTTCCTGATTCACTGCCAGGTCCTGTTGCAATAGTTTCTTGATATGGTTTTACTCCGTTTAATATAATTGATACCTGACAATTATCAACAGGGTCATCTGTAGATGTACCGCTGATCGTAAGGCCCCCAATTGGTACTTGTTGACCCTTAGCGGGCGATGTGATTTTTACACCTAGTGATGATGTATTTGTATTTGGTTGTATTTGTTGTTGTGCATTTGTTTCAGGTGCAGCTAATATTACATGACCGAAAAAAATAGAAAGGACTACACCGAATACAATAGCTACTATTAATGCTTTGAACTTCAAATACTACTATACCTGTTTCACGTAATTACTATAAATATATTCAGTTAGTGAAAGTTATGTTTGTTTGTAGTGTGTTCAGTACTCTAAATTTATTATATAATACTAACCCTTAAATGTAGATATTTTTACTTTATATGGGTACTTATCCCTTTCTTTGTCCTTTGTTATACTATGTTGTTTGAACAGATTTTAACTAGTGCGATCGGAATCTATTGAAATAGAATGATTTTTTAGAATCCTAGATATATTCCTGATGGTAACTTCTGTCACCCCTGCTGCTTGAGCAAAAATGGTCTGGTTTCTATGATCTCCGTTAAACAAACATGACAGGTAAAGAATTGAAGCTGCAAGGCCCATAGGATTTTTCCCTGCAGATATCCTACTTCTGATCACTTTATCCATTATGTGCATTGCTTTACGTTTTGTTTTTTCGCTCAGATCTAGATTATTAGAGATCTTAATGATACATTTCATGGGATCAATTAAAGGAATCTTAAAGTCAAGTTCAAGTACTAGCATTCTGTAACTTCGAGTAATATCTTTACGTTTAATATTCATAATGGTGGCTAAATCCCTCAGGGTTCTTGGATTTTCTATTTCTCTACACGCAATGTATACACAGGCAGCCAATACTGCGTGCATTGTTCTTCCTCGTATCAGTCCTTTCTCGTGTGCTTTTCTGTAGGTGTATGCAGTTTTTTCTACTATAGCATCGGATAAACCGAGTTTATCCTTTAATCTATCGAGATTGTTGAAAGCTTTTTGAAAATTTCTATGAGAAGCAGAAGCATCCAATTGTGTCCTGTTATCCCAGACCCTTAACCTTGACATGGTAGAAAGCATAGGTACACTCAAATTGTGTCCGCTAGCATCCTTGTTTGTCTGTCCAATAATTGTATAAAGGCCCATGTCATGACGAGCTAAAGAACTCCTAGCTCCCGTTCTGATTCTGGTATTATCTTTGTCTGCATAGACAAATGCTGACCATTCTGGTTGAATTTCCTGAACCTTATCAGTCATTACCCTACCGCAGTTACTACAAATGATCTCTCCACGGTCAGGATCAGTAATCATCTGATCGCTATTGCATGCTGAACAGAGTATGGTTCGAGGGTTTCGCATTGACGAATAAGACTTCCTGCTTTCTTCCCTCCTGTCGATCTTATAAATAGTGGGTACAGGAGACCGCTGTAAAGACTGTTGGGATTATGGCTTGATTATAAAATTCTAGAGATTTAGTATTTCTAGTGATGCAGATCACCCAAAGGAGTATTTCCCTTACACAACCGTCGATGAAGCCTGTTGATAAAGCAAAATTTAGATTTCATTGTATTTTCATCTTATTAGATTGAAAATCATAAATTTCATTATATAATCGATAATATGGATTCCTAGCGATTAGGCTAATGAGAATTAGAGTATTCTGTGGATTCAAAAAGAATGCAATGTACATAAAAAAAGTATTATTTTATCGAATAAATTACAATGTAATAATAGGACTTGTAATATTTATTTCAAGATACTTCAATATATCCTCACTATGATGCTCAACGTCTGCCAAGATTTGTGTAACAAGATTATAAGTTACAAAATCATTGTCTTCTACAGCTTTTTTACAATATTGTGGTATTTTTCTCTGCATTGCCTTCAAACCTATTTACTAATGTCGCTCCTGATGAAAAGTATTGCGATTGGGTCTAATTTAGCAATATCTCCTCTTTTTACAAAGAGGGATGTCCCTTGTAGCCTTCTGTCCTACTTCTGAGATTCTATTTGAAAGCTTTTAACAACACAAGTATACCAATATTCTCCAAAATATTGGCTACAATAGATAGCTCTGATCCGTCAATGGATGCAGCAGATTATGCCATCTACATATCTGAGAAATATAATTCAGAACTTTGTGCTTTGAATGTTATGGATGTTGGATTTTGATTTATTTGGACCAGCTTAAATACCTGAGTAGGCATATCTTCTATTATTTCAGGCTTGTATTTATCATTAGTAAGCAATCTAATTTGATTGCATAACATTAGTTTGCTATAGTTCTTCAATATCCGATATAGGAAAGGTTTTTCCGTTTAGAATTTCAAACAATTTATTTTGCTGTCGGGTTGATAGATTGCTTACTGCTTCTCTTTGGACTTGCTCGTTTTTAGATTTTTGTCTCGGATCTGGAAAGTCACCATCGTATATAATATTGACAAAGTTAGCTTTAACCCTTGCTACTTGTATGGTTAGTAATTTTATCTCTATAATCATGGATTAGTTGTGTAAAGATATTTTTAGCCTACAAAGGATTTGCTGATATATGTGAAAGGACTCGCGAAAGCAATTATGGCGTTTAAGTGAAAGTATAAAGGGTATGCTATCTCGAGAGAAAACTAAAGAATCAGGTTTACAAGCATTGAATAGATGAAAGTTATGCAACGCAATAGCAATTAGCCCCGGAAAAGGACTATATGCATTGACCGCATATGAAAAGGTTAAACGCGTTACAGCACCACCGGTCTATGATGAACATGTTCTTCTTGCAAGCACTGAACCTAAGCCGATCATGTCAGTATAATCTACAATATTCAAGTTAATTCATTAAATGATGTAACGACATACCTGGGAATATTCTTGATCAAGCCTTTCAAAGATAACACTACTTATTGGACACAGAAGCGTGTTTTTGATGATATGGAGAAATTAACAATCGAAAAACTGGATACAGTACTGTTTGGATTATTATTCTATGTCTATTCCCCATTATTCAAATGATGACTACATCATCAATAGATGAAACTACTACAATCCCTGCGCTAGTCGTTCCTGTCTTTGCTGCTTCTTTGATAGCAGAGACTGTTTCCTTGACCTTGTTCTCATCAACAATTGAAACTACTATACTCCTAGTAGAATATGGCATCTTTTGAGTTCCTCCACCTTTAGCATAGCTTATTGTATATTTTTCACCCTTTCCCATTCCTTTAGATTCATAGAACGTAGCCTGAAAACCTCGGTCTTCTAAAGCAGATAACACGGCAGAGGTCTTTTCAGATGTAATAAATGCTTCAATTCTCTTCATTACCATAAGTATAATGATGTTACTGCAAGTAATATACTTTGTATGATAGTGTGTTTAGATGAAGGTTTCGCTGCATTTTCCTCTTCTATTGAGATAAGAAGACTCAAAGTAATATTAGCATAACAACATAAATTAATCTGACACCCATTCTTCTGAAGCAATAAAATTTTTATGCCTTGCTGAAGGGTGGCGAAGTAAAATATTATGAGGTTTTAAGTACTATGGCTGCAAAAAAAAGTTAAAGACAGACAATTCTTCAGTAATTATCCAACAAGAAAATGAAAGAATAACAAACAAGGTTTTCTGAAGAATGCTCATTATTTTAAAAAAAGAATAGCTATAATTTCATAACGATTTGTCTTTTGTATAAGGATATGACCTTGTAATGCCAAAACAGCGCAACTGCCATCATAATATATGCCGCATTATATACGCAGCTCCAAAACCAGTTTACATCTTTTGCTATACCTAATACTTCAGTATACCCAAATCCTATATCTGCAATAGTAACTAGAACTATGGAGGTTAATAGTAGTATCCAATGAGAAGAGAATTTTTTCCTGTCTCTCAACGCTAAAATGATCATAATGCAAGGAACAAGCGCAATAGCATCAAGTATTGGATAGACCATACTAACTACCCAAAGGATTGTATTCTGTTGGTTAGATATAATATCTGCAACTCCAAAAGTCAAGTTGAACACAAAAGCAAGAGATATTGCACTAGCTGCAGACACTAATACTAAGACGTCGCGATCGGAGCGGTATTTTTCTGATATGGACGAGTAGATACCAAATACAAAATAAAAAATGAAAATATAGCCAAAGATATAGAATGCATCAGCAACAGATGGAAATGGGTTTTCTATATTAAGAACAAGCTCATAATATGCCCAAGTTACTTCTCCAATAAGCCACAAGACTAAAGCTATTGTAAGAGAAGTGTAGGGATAAAGATGCTTGGTATCGTCATAATTGCTAGTATCATTACTTTGTTTTTTCTTTTTGTTCTTATCGCCTATTATTTTATTGATCTTGTAGATGTTCCATGTTGCTAAACCAGACATAGCTAATGCAGCAGCAGCAGAAACATTTGTAGTCGAGTTTGAAAAGAATAGCCTAGTGATTGAACCTTCAGCTGAAAACACTATAAGCGAATCTGATATAACTATCGAAATAATCATAACCAATAACACGAGAGTTACTATTCTGGATTTTGAAGGTAAAGTGTTTTGTAACAGCAAAGGTTTTGAATAGTATTAGTCTAGTAAGTGATGTTATTAATACATTTTTTTAGGCTTATTTTTTTTACTACAAACAGGTTTCTTTAAAAGCCTAGGAGAATCATTAAACATTTCTATGGTAAATATGCTTACAACACCCTTGAAATCTCTTGCGGCATATTGATCAAATGCTCTATAGTAACTTACTAGTATCTCATTTCCTCTAGGGGGTTGAATCAAATCAGATTCTCCCGAAGAAAAAATCCCACAAACATGAAGAAGAAGAAACGAGTAACAATTGAATAACTGAATGGTGGACCAACAAGATATGTAATTCTGAAGTAATGTTTAGAGCATCTACGGATGGAGGACACATTTGGAATTAAGATAAACTAAACAATTCTATCTGACTTGATTCTAGTTGATGCAGAGACGGCAGCATAAAGAGATACTTATCTGTATTGATAAAGATAACTTAAGTATACCTATAGGAGCAATAGGAGAGAATACTTGAGCATCATTACAGGAATTTATTAATCGTTAACAACTTGACTGCCAAAAACAACAACTATGAGAGATGTTTTTAATTTGTGGCATAATGAAAGTAGTTGTTGTAATTAATGTTGATATGATTATTAGATTACTCAATTGCTTGAATTAGCTGTGCATTACATACTGTTATAGATCTTGCTAAATGTTGAAACTGAGTCCTTCAACATTCTTTTAATTGTCTTTGCATCGCTATTATTATCATCTTCCTCAAGTTCTTTTTGTTCTGTCAAATCTGTTGAAAGGAATTCATCGTATACTTCAGATTCAATTTCATCATTTTTAGCAGATCGCATATTATTATAGACTCTGATAATTTGTGTGCACACATCCAATTTAAACCCTATCAATAACCCAACCCTACTTTTTCTACGGTCTCCTAACGTGAAGCTAGTCTTGTTAGTAAGACGTACTTTGATTATTCATACATTATCGAAGCTAATGATATAGTAGTAGTAGTCTACTGTTTGGGTTAACCTAGTTAAGCCAGATATTTACAATTGATGTTACAAAGAAAATTATAAAATGGATAATAGCATTCCAGATTTAGCTTGATAATTACTAGTCTAATGATAATGGCTGTTGGTACTACGGTATTTGTTGGTTATTTCTATTTACTCCGGTGACATTTGCACTATACCATTTTGACTTAGCAGGATCGTCAACACACGATAGTTTGGCTGTGATTTTATTTATCCCCTCTTTAATGACAGCATAATGATGGGTAAGTGTGTAAGACCATTTGGAATAATCGTTCTCTCCATTGGTTCCCATAGGTATTGCATCTTGATAAGGTTTAATATCATTTAGAATGATTGAGACTCTGCAATTAGTAGTTGCATCATCAGTCGAAATACCAGAAACTGTAAGTCTCCCACCAACAGGAATTTGCTGTTCTTTAGTAGGAGACGTAATTTTAATAGCTAAGGTTGTAGGAATAGCGGTAGTAGTAGTAGCGGCTACCTTTGCAAGTGGTGTTGTTGTTCCATTGGGTTTAGTGATCGATGACTGAGGTGACTGCGATGCCTCTGGTGACTGTGCTGCATTCTGTGCGTAAACAACAACAGTATTAGCAAAAATAACCGACATAAGCATTCCGAATATAATAATAGCAAAAATCATAGCTGAGAGCTTGTTCATTAAACAGGATCCCGTTTAGAACTATAAAAATATTATAAATATAAAATAAGGGATTTTTAATACTACGAAAGTAACTTCTCAGCTTAAGTGGGATTAGCCAAGAGGATTATTTGTTAATTAATCATACATTCATTAGTAATGGTTATGTTAAAGTGTGAGGCACAATGATTTTTATCATTTGTTACAGTCATGAAACATTTTTATTTGAATTATATCATTGATATGAAGCTACATGCCTTCTTGTTGTTATAGGAAAACTAAGCTTATTGTTATAGCTAGCATTGCAATCGTATTAATTACAGGTATTGGACTATATTACTTTTCACAAACATCTTTTGCATCTTCCTCTGCTATAGATGGTATACAATGCAATACAATGGAACATTTTGCTCTTCATATCCATACTCATCTTGATATCTTCATTAATGGCAAGCAATTTAATGTACCTTCACAAATTGGTATTAAGCCTCACGAAAGATGCCTATATTGGATGCATACTCATGATGATAGCGGAATCATTCATATAGAATCTCCTGAAAAGAGAGACTTTACATTAGGACAGTTCTTTGATATATGGAATGAGAAATTTAATAATACTCAGATACTTAATAACACAGTTAACGGTAATAATGCGTTAAGCGTATATGTTAATGGTCATAAAGTAACTGGAATGAATTATAGGGATATTAAGCTGCATGCACACGATGAAATTGCGATAGTTTATGGCAATCCTCCAGCTAATATACCTTCTAAATACGACTTTCCGCAAGGACTATGATCCGAATAAACTGCGATGTGACATAACCTATCAAAAGCAGCGCAACAACACAAGTGAATAAAAAAAGTGCCTGTGATTTTCTCATAGCAAACGAAATCAATGTAGCTCCTAATACATTCCGAAGAGTTTATCGGTATTATTCTGCTTCTCATCGTTTAGGTAAAGTCCAAACAAAACAGAAGGTTAAAAAACAACAATTCTTCTTCCAATGCAACTGATGAATATAGTAATACAATTAATGAATTAGACATAGCTGATGGACTTAGGTAGATGCTAATTAGCTATGGCATTACATTATTACATTATTACATTAGATGATTTACTAAATACATCAGCTACAAAAATTGCAGGTTCCCATGGTAATATTACATCTCCTAAAGGATTCTGATACGTACAAAGAATAACTAAGCTTATTTTCTAGAATGGTTTTGAGTATAGCTTAAGTATAGCTTAAGATAAGAGAATAGATTTCTATTTCATAGAATGTTAAACAAGTGCAGGCAATATACTAGCGCAGTTAATTCCAACTATGAGTATTTCTCAGGTGAATCATTATTTTTGGTTTTAATTTCCCAACTATAAAAAATGATTCACCAGCTGATTGGTAATCTCTCAAAATATAAGACAAATACAGATTAAAAGAAAGAAATATGTGTACTGATTATTACTTAAATGGGAGAATTTCTAAAGACTGTTCTGGATGGAGCTATACATCATGGAAAAAGTGGAGGTAATCTCAGCTGTGGAAGTCCAGGAATCTGAGGTAGTTCTGGTATAGGTCCCAAACCGAAAGGTAATTGAGGTCGTGATGCTCCTGTGGTTGCTGTTTGTGTTGAAGATCTATCTCCCAAAGTAGCCGTCATCTCAATAGTCTTACCGTTTCTAAGTACTGTTAGTTTTATATTTTCTCCTACTTTCTTGTATTGTTCAACATAATTGATTATATCATCGATCTGTCTTACAGGATGACCATCAATTGCAGTTATTATATCTCCAATACTTGTAATATCACCATTGTCATTCTGAATTAATCCTTTCAAGCCTGCTCTATCAGCAGGACCGCCAGATTGAACTGAAGCTACAAGTACACCTTTATAATTTGGTGACAAACTCATACTTTTTGCTAAACTCGATGGTATTTTACCACCAGAGATTCCAACCCATGGGTGCTGATAAGTTCCTGTTTTTATCAGCGATGGTAATTCCCGCATTATGCTGTTGGAAGGGACCGCAAAACCAACACCCGAATAAGCACCAGTACTTGAGAATATGGCAGTATTCATTGCAATCACTTCTCCTTTCGCATTAAGCAGAGGCCCCCCTGAATTGCCCGGGTTTATTGCAGCATCAGTTTGAATTGTGTTCGGAATTGAATAGCCTGAATCAGCATTAGGCAGCAATCTTCCTATCTGACTTACAATTCCTGTTGTCATAGTGGCACTGAGACCAAATGGATTGCCTATAGCTATGACTTGTTCTCCTACTTGTACATTAGAGGAATTTGCGATTGGAAGCGGCTGAAGTTTTTCTTGTGAAAAATCATCTGTTATTTGCAACAATGCCAAGTCGCCGTATTGATCTTTTCCTATAACTTTTGCAGAATATGTGTTTCCATCAACGAAAGTAACATCTGCATTCGTTGCCTCTGCCACTACATGATAATTAGTTATAATGTTACCCTGTTTATCATATACAAATCCAGAACCTAATGCTGTATTCTTTCTAGCAGACGGTACGCCATTAATTATTATATGTTGATTTGGATCAGCTCTAGTAGCTGTTATTTGTACAACTGAATTCTCTACTTTTTTAAAGACATCAGATAATGAGGATGAAGGTAATAAGTTCTGTTGTAGGCTTTCGCTAACTTGAGCATTCGCAACGTTCTTTTCTGGTCCTTGTCCATCTCTTTGTTGTATCAATGTTGCCGCTAGTATTGAACCGGTAGCAAGCACGAAGCATGCACATATCATTATCATGAATGCCTTCCTCATTATGCGTTGTATACGGACATAGGACTATATATATATTGACATTTGCGTCATGATAACAGTAGAATTTTGTCATTTGAGCTATAATCTACAAATAAACCGGTACAGACATGTGGTTAACCTGTGTAGAGGGATCGATTGAATAATAGATGAATATTACTACTTACCTTCCTTCCTGACTGTAATAGTAAACTCTTTAACGTCTAATAACATATCATCGCCGACCTTCAATTTTAAATCCTTTACAACCTGGGAAGGTATTGCAATCATAAAGCTGCTGCCAACCTTACGCAGTTTTAATCGTATTTCCATATCTATCAGATATCTTATAGATATATTTATATAACGCGATATCTTATCAATATCTAATGCATATCCTTCAATTTATTTTAGGAATACAAAACAATGAGGATCTCTGTAAACTGAGTTTTGAGAATGCTAGTCTTATTAGGATTCTCTGTTGGCTTTATGTAATAAAAGGGTTGAAATAAATGATTCTCATGTTCTTGCAAATAAATGAAGTACAAAGTAATAGAATAATTCTAAGTCAATTTGAAAAAGGATCTATTCACATTTATTGGAAATAAGCAGGTAAATGAAATGAAATTATTTAATCGTTGGAGAAAGAAGAATGATGATAATAACTTATCAAAGTCAGAATTCATTGACAATAGAAAACATTCTAAACCAACCATAGAAGAAAAACTTGGCTTATTTGCCGACATCTTTGGCTATGAAGATATCAAAGAGATATTTGATATGACTATAAAAGCGAATAGACCTGTACATGTTTTGTTAGTTGGCCCTCCTGCATCGGCCAAGTCGTTATTTATGAGTTCTCTTACCAAGTTAGAAAGATCTTATTATGCTATAGGAAGCTCTTCAACAAAGTCTGGGATTTTTGATTATTTGTTTGAGCATAGACCCAGATACTTCATTATAGATGAAATTGAGAAGATGAACAAAAGAGATCAGACAAGTCTCTTGAATTTAATGGAATCTGGTGTTTTATCTGAATTAAAACATAGACAGCACAGGACAACACAATTAAAGACTTGGGTTTTTGCTAGTGCTAATAGTATAGATAATATACTACCTCCACTGCTAACAAGGTTTACAGCCATTCATCTTAAACCATATACAGAAGAAGAGTTTATTAAAATTGCTGTTGAGATTTTAGAAAGGCAAGAAGGAATAGACAGAGAAATTGCTGTACTTATTGCCGAAGCTGTTTTTAATAAACTCAAAAGCGCAAATATTAGAGAGTGTATAAGAATAGCTAGACTAGCAAGGGATAATCTTTCTGAAATTCAAAAAGTTATTGACACATTTCTGAAATATAGCGATAGTAGTAGTAATAATAGCATGTTATAATGGAATAAAATTCTCTCATAGAAAGTATTATAGCTTATCGGCTTGACTTTTTTTATTTCAGAAGCACGATCAACTACTCTAGAGCCTGCTTTATCGCTATCTGCATTTGCTATACTCGCTCTATTTTTTATAGCAATAATAAAAAAGTAAAAAGATAGGCGCTCTTCTAAAGAATCTCATCTATGAATATAAACCCGGTCAAAAGTTTGCCAATTATAGAAAGAATATCGCCAATGCACATCCCGCAATTCTGGAACTAGTACTTCTGCTTAATATAGTTGGAATAGATGTAGCAGAGATAGCAACCAGGAATGATAAATGCGCAAGCTTTCGAGATATTCAGAGATATATTAACAAGTCGTTAGTGTCAGTAATTACGAAAAAGTATTTCCACGTATACATGAGGCCAGCCAAATTAAAAAATATATAGTCTGGTGCTATATGGGTATATATCCTTCTATGGTATAATCCAAGGAAGGCAACATGTTCTAACAACATACAATTTTCCTGTGAGTGAGCTTAGATACACCAACTAACTCTCACGTATTCATTTGAAAATAGTGCCAATCAAGTAGTAATCATATTTCTATAATACTTTAGGATTCGACTAGAGTTTTTTTATTTAATATATTGTTACTTCAGTACCCATAAGGGATCAGTTTTTTTCATCACTGAAAGCCAACCCATATCTGGCGGTTGGATATTCATTTGCCAAAGAATTGCTATTATTTCTCCCCTATGATGCAATTCTTCAGCCATGACATGAATTAGCACGTCTTTAACTGTGGTATTTCTTCTTATTCCATCCTTGTTAACTCTTGAAACTGATTTGCAAAGATCATCTGGCTTAAGTAAAGACAGATAGTTGTTGACTTTTGAAGTAGAATTAAAGTTATAGTCGTCAATTGTACTCCATGACTTGTAATTAGAATAAGGAAATGGTCTATTAGGATCTTCTATACCTTGAATAGAATAATTAATCCAAGAGTCCTCAACCCATATAATATGCAGTAAAGTATCTTTCAATGACAGCCATGCAGTTTCGTGATTTTTGATCATGTCTTCCCATGATAATTTTTTAAATGCATCGACATAATTTTGTCTTACTGTATGATTATAGGTGAACAATTCTTTGACGTCAGATGTTTCCATTGTGATATTCTTGATAGTTTTACAAGCACCGACTACAAATAGATTCCCTCTTCTTTCTTTATCGATCTTACATAGAAAAACCATATCTGTATATATAATCAAAAATGACTATCTCTACTTTTCTGCCTCCTTTCCTTATTCAAAACATCCACATAATTTTTTCATTAACCTATTCATATTAATTTGCATGCCATTTGAGTCGAGCAACTTTGCATCTTGATATCAGAGATTTACATACGAATAAAATACTTACCATATAGAGTATATTCAAATGATGCATCGAAAGCAACTAATCGTGCATTTCGATATTACCTAACAGGGCTGCATAAATTAAAGTTCTCTCGCTTCAATAAAACGTAAATGCCGCAGATCTCAAGTTTCAGTAAATCTTATTAAATTTGCTATGGATACTAAATAGTGGATCATAAACGAATTAATAAAGAAATCATGAACATCCTCCCAAATGTTAGGCTTGTAACAATTATCTAAATGGCAAGTGATACATTGATTAAAGATTACTCTGAGAATGGAATAACTCGCCCAGTTCCAATCCGGGGGCTCTTTGAGACACATCTGACCGTGAGCAACCTCCAACGGTCGATCGACTTCTACCGCGATGCCTTAGGCCTTAAGCTCGCCCTTGAGGTATCAGACCGAAATGCCGCGTTCTTTTGGATCGGCGATTCGAGGCGCTCGATGCTAGGACTATGGTCGCTTGGTACAATGCCGCTGGGCCTCACTCTACACGTGGCGTTTGAAGTTACCATAAACAATCTCTTGCACGCGCCGAAACGGCTGAAGGCCAAGGGAATCACGCCTCTCTCGTTCTTCGGCGTGGAGACAATAGAGCCAAGTGTCATCAGCTGGATGCCTGCAGCAGCCCTATACTTTCGAGATCCCGATGGTCACTCGATCGAATATCTGACGATGCTGAAGAATGAACCAAGGCCTGAGCTCGGAATCGTCCCTTGGTCAGAGTGGCTTGCCCAAAGCAAACCATAGATCTCTATTTGGGTCAGAGCTAGGGTTTATTTTTGGCAATGATATAAACAGAATTAAGTAACACTTGGAACTTCTGCGGGTATGCCTAGTTTACATGCAACGTCTATGACTCGCCTTAAGAAATGCGAAATTCCTTTTTAGAATTAGTGGAAACTTCTTTTGTTACTACAGGATCTAGCCCTTTTTAAAATCGTGCTAACATATAGAATCCAAACATGCACACTTTCTGTACATCTTTATAAAAAACTATTATTTACCTGATCTGAAATCAATCATAGGTTTTAGTCTCAGAATGTTGAACGCTTTAAAATAGATATTTATGTTAATGACATCCTCTATAATATACAACAAACAGATCAGACATGACCTCATCTGAATCAGCAATCTATATCTCTATAGATATAGAATGCTCAGGATTTATTCCTGCAGAATATAGTATGTTGAGCTTAGGAGCTTGTGTTGTA
>WNFX01004530.1_pt1 | contig 13620 bp, 11 predicted proteins | sample 5400111 | NCBI WGS metagenome assembly WNFX01 (sample SAMN13153363, study PRJNA577476) | soil metagenome | isolation source: 40 cm soil or saprolite under grassland replicate 1 | place: USA:California | collected 2016-06-15
CCGCCCCACTCGAACTGCGCCAAGCCCTACGCACCATCGACCGACATATCGACGATTACCTCAACCTGGCCGGAGTCTGCCCAGGCTGAGACGTTCCTTGCTCAAACGTAGAAAGACCCAACGCCAAAGCGGGGCTAGAGGACATGACGCTCGGTGCGAACCTTGAACTTGGGGATTTTGGCGCATGTAGACGCCGGTAAGACGAGCCTGACCGAGCGGCTGCTCCACGCCGCCGGTGTCATCGACGAGATCGGCAGCGTCGATGACGGCAACACTCAGACCGATTTCCTGGCGCTGGAACGGCAGCGCGGCATCACGATCAAGTCCGCCGTCGTGTCGTTCGTCATCGATGACGTCACGGTCAACCTGATCGACACGCCCGGCCACCCCGATTTCATCGCCGAGGTGGAACGGGTGTTGAGCGTGCTCGACGGTGCCGTCCTGGTGGTCTCCGCCGTTGAAGGTGTCCAGGCGCAGACCCGCGTGTTGATGCGGACGCTCCAGCGGCTGCAGATTCCCACCCTCATCTTCGTAAACAAGATCGACCGCGGCGGCGCGCAGGATGAAGGCGTCCTGCAGGGCATCTCCGAGAAACTGACGCCGGCCATCATCGCGATGGGATCGGTGCGCGACCTCGGCGCACGCAGCGCTGATTTCACACTGTGCGGCGCGGCGGATGGTGTCTTCACCGCCGCGCTGGTCGATCTGCTCGCCGGCCACGACGATGCGATCCTGGCCACATACGTCGACGACGAGACGACGGTTCCCTACCACCGACTCCGCGACGAGCTTGCCGCGCAGACCAAGCAGGCGCTGGTGCATCCGGTGTTCTTCGGCTCGGCGACTACGGGTGCGGGCGTGGATGCGCTGATCGCCGGTATCACAGAGTTGCTGCCTGCGGTCGAAGGCGACGTCGACGGACCTGTTTCAGGCACCGTGTTCAAGGTCGAACGGGGTTTGGCCGGGGAGAAGATCGCCTACGTACGTTTGTTTTCGGGAATCGTCCGAACGCGGGATCGGCTGCGGTTCCGTGGGGATGACGAGCAGAAGGTCACCGCGGTCCGTGTTTTCGATCGCGGGTCGGCCGTCAAGCGCGCGTCGGTCGCCGCAGGAGAGATCGGAAAACTGTGGGGCCTTGCCGATGTCCAGATCGGCGACACGATCGGCGTACCGCGAACGGCGTCGGAGTGTCACCATTTTGCCCCGCCGACACTGGAAACAGTCGTCGCTCCGCGCCGCCCCGGAGAAAAGGGTGCGCTGCACGTTGCGCTCGCCCAGCTCGCTGAGCAGGACCCGCTGATCAACCTACGACAGGACGACATCCGGCAAGAGCTGTTCCTCTCGCTCTACGGTGAGGTGCAGAAGGAGGTCATCCAGGAAACCCTGGCGACCGATTTCAACATCGACGTCGACTTCCGCGAAACGACGACGATCTGCATCGAACGGCCGATCGGCACCGGTGCGGCCGTCGAGATACTCGGTAAGGCGCCCAACCCATTCCTCGCCACGGTCGGGCTGCGCGTCGATCCGGCCGCCATCGATTCCGGCGTGGGATTCAGGCTGGAGGTCAAGGTCGAGTCGATTCCCCTCTATGTGTACAAGGCAGTCGAGGACTTCCGGCAGGCAGTCGAGGACACGGTGCAGGAAACACTGCACCAGGGCCTCCACGGATGGCGGGTCACCGACTGCACCGTCACCATGACGCAGTCCGGCTACGTGTCCCCGGCGAGCACAGCGAGGGACTTCCGCCTTTTGACGCCACTGGTGCTGATGAGCGCGCTGAAGCAGGCCGGTACAATCGTGTGCGAGCCGATCCACCGCTTCCACCTCGAGGTCCCAGCAGACACGATCGGACCGATTTTGCCGGTGCTGGCGCGGCTGCGTGCGGTTCCGCGAACACCGGCGATGCGGGGTTCGACGTGCACGCTGGAAGGTGAGATCCCGGCGGCCCGGGTGCATGAGCTGCAGCAACAACTGCGAGGGCTGACTCGCGGCGAAGGCATGCTGGAATTCGCCTTCGACCACTACGAACCGGTTCGCGACGCGATCCCGACCCGGCCGCGGACGGACCACAATCCGCTCAGCCGTAAGGAATACCTGCTGCACGTCAGGCGGCGGGTCTAGCCGAAGGCCACCGCAACCCGAGGAACCCGACGCTACGCATCTGCCCCGGCTGCGGTCAGCTGACGGCGGAGTAGGTGACAGGGCTTCGACCCCCCGCGCGGATCTGCGCGAGCAGGCCGCCGGCTCGCAAAATCTCCCGCTCGGCGGGCGATACGTTCAGCGCCAACTCGATCCGGCCGACGCCCTCCACCTCGGCCGTCAGCGTGTCGGTGGTCGCGTCGAGCGCGGCGGCGACGCCGGGGAGCCGCCAGCGCTGGCCGATCTCGGCGGCCGACCACGCGGCCTCGTCAACGAAGACGAGGGGGAGAATTCCCACGCCGATGAGGTTGCGGCGATGGATCCGGGCGTAGCTGCGCGCGATGACCGCTCGTACGCCGAGGTGCAGTGGTGCCAGGGCCGCGTGCTCGCGGGAGGAGCCCTGGCCGTAGTTGTGGCCACCGATGATCAGACCGCCGCCCCAGGACAGCGCACGGTCGTGGAACTCCGGATCGAGGCGGCGGAACATGAACGTGGCGCATTCGGCGATGTTGGACCACACGGCCATCCCGATAGCGCCGTCGGGTGCCATGTCACCAGTGGAGATGTCGTCGCCGACAACGATGAGTACCCGCGCGTCCAGGTCCTCCGGGGGCGGCTGCGGCACGGGTGGCTGGATGATGTTGTCGCCTCGCTCGATGACCACCGCCTGCCGCTGGGACTCGGGCAGAACAGCGGCGATGTGGCGGCGCCCGATCGTCGGGTCGGGCGGCACGGCGGAGCGCAGCGGCGGCCAGTCGACGGTTCGTGGATCGGTGATGGCGCCCGTCAGCGCCGACGCGGCGGCCGTCGACGGGGAGCACAGGTACACCCGGTCCTCGGCGGTACCGCTGCGACCGGGGAAGTTGCGGTTGAAGGTCCGCAGCGAGGGCCGGCCCTTGATCGGCGCCTGGCCGATCCCGATGCACGGTCCGCAGATCGGCTCGAGCATGCGTGCGCCGGCGGCGAGTAGGTCGGCGTACACGCCGGAGCGCACGATCGTGTCGAGAATCTCCCGTGAGCCCGGCGTCACCGTGAGCTGGACGCCGGGGTACACGGACTGCCCACGCAGGGCGGCGGCCACCGTGGCGAGGTCCTCGTACGAACTGTTCACCGACGACCCGACGCAGACCTGCACGACCTCGATGCCGGCGATCTCCCTGACCGGGACGACGTCACCCGGCGAGTGGGGCACCGCGACGAGTGGCTCGAGCCGTGCCAGGTCGATGTGCTCGACGGCGTCGTAGGAGGCGCCCGGGTCCGCCGACAGCGCCTGGAAGTCCGCCTCGCGGTCGTGGTCGGCGAGCCACCGGCGGGTCTGCTCGTCCGAGGGGAAGATCCCGGTGGTTGCTCCGGTCTCGACCACCATGTTGCAGATCGTCGCCCGTCCAGTGGTGGACAGGTCGTCGAGGCCGTCGCCGAAGAACTCGAACACCGCGCCCCGGCCGCCGCGGACACCGTAGCGGCGCAGGAGCTCGAGGATGATGTCCTTCGCCTCCACCGATCTGCCGAGACGCCCGGTGAGCTCGACACCGACGACCCGCGGACAACGCAGCTCGAACCCGTAGCCGGCCAGCGCGACGGCTGCCTCGAGCCCGCCCACGCCGGTGGCGAGCATGCCGAGCGCTCCCGCCATCGTGGTGTGGGAGTCGGCGCCGACGAGCACCTCCCCCGGGCGGCCGAAGTGCTCGAGGTGGATGTAGTGGGAGATGCCGTGGCCCGGTGGGGAGAAGCGCACGCCGTATCGGTCGGCGAAGGACCGCAGGTACCGATGGTCCTGCATGTTGCGGTCGTCGATCTGGATGACGTTGTGGTCGACGTACAGGACGGCCAGCGGGACCGCGATCTCACGCGCGCCGAGCATCTCGAACTGCATGCCGGTCATCGTCCCGGTGGCGTCCTCGACGAGGACCTGATCGACGCGGACGGTGATGTCCGCGCCGGCGACGAGATCACCGGCCGCGAGGCGCGACTGGAGAATCTTGTACGTGAGATTCAGCGGCACCGACGGCCTCCTGGGGTCACGGGAACGTGCCGTCGCGCGGCAGCAACGCCGGCACCTGGTAGCAGCAGCGCATCCCGGACGCGCTGTTCGCGGCGGCCCTTCATCACCGTCATTGTCAGTGCAGCAGAACCTTGAGCAGCACGAGGGCGACGCCGAAGGCAAAACTGACAGCCACGTAGAGCACCAGCTCGGCGAGGTGAAGCTTGGCACGGCGTCCAGCGAATACCGCCCAACCCGCAAGTACCACGGCGTTGACCCACAGTCCCACGCGCACGGCGGTGTCGGCATCGGCTCCCCCGGCGCGCGTGAGGACGATGGCAATCAGCGGACCGAAGGAAGCGGCCACCAGCGGCCAGTCGTCACGTAGCAGTTCCCGGATTTCACCGCGGAAAGGCCGCTGTCGGGTACCGATACGCCGGCCGACGAGTTCGGCATACACGTGGGCCAACCAATACACGCACTGGGTAGCCACAACCACGATGACTAATCGCTTCACATCGACGTCGTCGCGGGAGCCCTCGACAGCAATCAGCGATCCGGCTAACACGGTTCCGTAGACTGCACTGGCCGGGTTGCCCGTCGGGCGCGCCGTCGGGGCGCCGGACCGGGCATCGGAGGATCCCGGAGCCGCCGATTTCACCACGGCCAAACCACCAATAGGTCCCGTGCGCGGCTCGCGGAGCGGAGTTCGGCGGAGGATGGTCCGGTCATGGTCCGCTCCTCCGTCGCGCCGACTCGTGCAGTCACGTAGCGAACGGCCGCCGCCCGCACCTGGCCGCTCGTGAACGCACCCAGTGTCCATCGGGAGCCCGGGTCGCGCGACCGGGAGGCAGACCTGTCGGACTCGAGAATTGGGAACGAAACGATCAGTACTGGTGCCAGGTGCGGCCGTCCCGGGCGAGCATCTGGTCGGCTTCCGTTGGCCCCCAAGAGGCCGCTTCATAGAACGGTATCCGGATCGGGCTGTCTTGCCAGTGCGCGACGACCGGGTCGACGATGCGCCAGCACTGCTCGACCTCGTCGGAGCGGATGAACAGGGTCGGGTCGCCGATCAGCGCGTCCAGCAGCAGCCGCTCGTAGGCTTCTGGCGACTCCTCGGCGAACGTGTCCTCGTAGGAAAACTCCATCGTGGCCGAACGAACCCGGAAGTGGAGGCCCGGAACCTTCGCGCCGAAGCGCAGCGTGATCCCCTCGTCGGGCTGGATGCGCAGGATCAGCGCGTCCGGTCGCAGTTCGGTGACCTGGTCGGCGCGGATGGGCAGGTGAGGTGGCCGCTGGAACTGCAGCACGACCTCCGTCGCCCGCCGGGGCAGCCGCTTGCCGGTACGCACGTAGAAGGGCACCCCGGCCCACCGCCAGTTGTCGACATCGAGCCGCAGCGCCGCATACGTCTCCGTGCGGGAGCGCGGATCGACCCCGGGTTCCTCCCGGTACCCGGGCATCAGCTCGTCATCGGTGCCTCCCCGGCTGTACTGCCCACGTACCGCGATCCGGTCAATGTCCCCGATCGCGGGCAGCCGGATCGACTGCAGCAGCTTGACCTTCTCGTTGCGTACTGCCTCCGGCCCGAACGACGCCGGCGGCTCCATCAGCGCCAGCGCGAGGACCTGCAGCACGTGGTTCTGGAGGATGTCGCGCATTGCGCCGGCCTGCTCGTAGAAGCTTCCACGGGTGCCGACGCCGAGCGTCTCAGCCACCGTGATCTGCACATGGTCAACCCAGGTCCGGTTCCAGATCGGCTGGAAGATCGCATTCGCAAAGCGCAGCGCGAGGACGTTCTGGACGGTGTCCTTGCCCAGGTAGTGGTCGATGCGAAAGACCTGCGACTCGTCGAAACCAGCGTGCACCCGCTCGTCGAGCTCGCGTGCCGTCCGCTCGTCGCGCCCATACGGCTTCTCAATAACCACGCGGGAGAAGCCGCCCGGCTCCGCCCGGTGCAGGCCGGCGCCCGCCAACCCCGTGACGACCTGCGGAAACGCCTGCGGCGGGGTGGCCAGGTAGAACAGCCGGCCGGCCGCGGTGCCGACCGTACGGTCCAGCTCCGCCAGGACCTCCCGGAGCCGGGTGTAGGTGGCCGGATCGTCGTACCCGCCGCTGAGGTACTGGGCAGCCCCGGCCAGCCCGTCTTGCCCGCCGCTGAAGCGACGCTGGAAGTCCTCATCAGCAAGCTCACTACGGCCGACACCAACGACGGCAAACTCCTCGGGCAACCGCTTGTGGTCGGCAAGCCGCTGCAGCGCCGGGATCAGCTTGCGGGTGGTCAGATCACCGGACGCGCCGAAGATCACCAACGTCGCGGGCGGTGCCCGCCGCTCCCCCGCGCTCCCTTCATCATGTGCGGTGGCCATGGAGGGCTCCTTCCTGCAAGGGCGTCCGATGTGCCTGGTAGTCCCCCTTCCTGAATGTCCACGCCCTCGTCACTTGGCGCCAGTCCCACCATCGCTTCCCTGGCAGTGCTACCGGCCTACGCCGGTGTCGAGCCGGCTGGTCCACTCGTGCGCCGGCCGACAGACCACGCTCGGACTCGCCATCGCGGCCCACCAGCGGGGTCCAGGCTGGCGTCGACCTCCGCCAGTACTTGCCAAAGCCGGCGTCTCGGAACTGACCACCGCGTCCGCCCGCCCGGTCCGGCGCGCCGGTCCACGGATCAGCGCTGCCGGATGGGCAGGTCGTAGTTTCGGCGCACGCTGGAACCGATGCGGGAGATGTCGGTGCCGTAGATGTTCAACGAGATCGCGGTGCGGTCCGCGGGGTTGCGCACCCTGTGGATGTCGCCGGGCGGGGCGAACCCGCTGACCGACCCTTCCTGATTGGCGTTGTCACCGGCGGGCACGAGGTACTCCCCCGTGGGGCAGGTGAAGAGTTCTTCCTGTTCGACGCCCTGGATGACGCCGACGACGCACCAGGCGACGTGATCATGTATTCGCGTCACCTGCCCGGTGCGCCACACGACAGCCACGATGGAGAAGGTGCCGTCCGGCTCCACATGGAGCACGTGGCTCTGGTAGTTGGCAGGGTTGCCGGCCCGCTCGTCTGCGGTGAGCAGATCGGGCGCGGGCAGGTGCCGCCGGAGCACGTCCGTAACGAGCGAGGCAGTTCGCCCCCAGTCGGCGTGCCGGTCAACCACGGCGCGCACGCCGTCCACAAGTCCGGCGAGCCCGGCCCTGGTCACGGTGGGCCTGATGAGTGTCGCGTCGGCGCTGATGAGAGTCATGCCTCCAGGCTGGGCGTTCATCGTCCATAGGTCTAATGCCAAAAACGTTCCGATCACATAGATGCGGTCGATACATTGGCCTCATGCTGGACGTCAACCGGCTGCGGGTGCTTGTGGCCGTCGCCCGCACCGGCTCCGTGACCGGCGCCGCCCGAGAGCTGCACTACTCGCAGCCTTCGGTCAGCCACCACCTGGCCCGGCTCGAGGCGGAAACCGGCGCCACGCTCGTTCAGCGGGCCGGGCGCGGGATCCGGCTCACCGAGGCCGGCCGGCTGCTCGCCGACCGCAGCGCCGAAATTCTCGGTCGTCTCGACGCAGCCTCCGTCGAACTCGCGGCACACGTGGGACTACGCAACGGCCGGGTACGGCTCGCCGCCTTCCCCTCCGCCCTGGGTACGTTCGTACCGCAGGCGGCCGCCCGGCTGGCAGGCGAGCATCCGGGTCTGGAGCTGCGGCTGGTGGAGACCGAGCCGCCGGAGGCCATGCGGATGCTGCGCGCAGGCGACGTCGACGCCGCCGTCGTGTTCCGGTATGACGACAGCGCGCCGCGAGAGGACGGTGTCCGCACTCGTGCACTCATGGCGGACCCGATGTTTCTGGTGACCACCGACGGCGGTTGCGACCTGGCCGCCTACCGAAACGGCGAGTGGATCGCCGGCTGCGACCGTTGCCGCGCCCACCTGCTCGACATGTGCGCGACGGCGGGCTTCCGGCCGCGCATCTCGTACACGACCGACGACTATGTCGCCGTCCAGTCCCTGGTCGCCGCTGGGCTGGGAGTCACCGCGCTGCCCGGCCTGGCGCTGGCGGCCGCACGCAACCCGGGCGTGCGGGTCGCCCGGCTGCCGGACTCGACGCGGTATGTGCTCGCCGCGACCTACGGGGAACCACCCGATCCCCCTGCCACCGCCGCCCTACTCGCGGCTCTCGCCGATGCCGCGTCCGGGCATCGAGGAGAAGTCGGATGACGGTTGATGTCGAGTGGCTGGCGCGCCGAAGAATGGCGGTCCGGCCAGCGAGGTAGATCGCGACGCCGCCATACAGGGCGATCAGGGGCAGCCACCCCAGCGGCGCAGCAGCGTCACGCGCGTTGGGGCTGGACACGTGTGCGAGGACCTCTCCGATCCCCAGCGCGATGTAGATGACGCCGGCGATCAGCGGGAAATGCAGGAACGTGCCGGCGTCTCGGGCCAGCCAGGCGCGTGCTGTGCCCTGCAGTTCGCCCAGTCGCCTCTCGGTGGCGGGTGCGACGCCTCTGAAGTAGAGCAACCACAGACACACGGTCAGGGCGAGCCCGAGCAACGCAGCGGCCAGGACCGGAACGCTCACGGGTAGGGCGCCGACGCCGGCCCCGACGGAGGCGAGGGACTCACCGAGGGCGATGATGACGACCAGGCCGTGCCGCTCCGCGAAGTAGCCGGGGCTGCGCACCCGAAACCCGTCGGTCCGGCGGCCGGCCGCTCGGCCAGCTCGCCGTCGGGCAGCGCGCCAGTGACGCCGCGGCAGCCCGGAACGCTTTCACACGATGGGTAGCCTGGTGCGCCCGTTCGAGGAGAAACGCGATGTGTGCGGCGGTTTTCGATCGGGACACGGGCGGCCATGGGACGACGATAGGACTGCGCGTGCCCTCGACCGGACGGCGCGACGGGACAGTGAATGTCAGAGCCGGCCGATAGTGTGCGCTGCGCGTAGGGCGCATGGGGGAGGACGTACGTGGTCACCACGCTTCGGGCGGCACTGGCAGCCGCCCTGCTCGCCGGATTCTACCTGCTGGCATTCGGCATCATCGGCGGGCTCGGCTGGCTCGCCGTATGGATGTGGCGCACCCACGCTGGAGCTGGCGCGGGCAAGCTCAGCTATCTGGTCCTCGCCCTGGCTGCTGGCGTCGTGGTCGCGCTGTGGAAGGTCGTCCGGTCCAAGCCGGAGCCGCCGGAGGGTGTGGTCCTCGACGAGCGGCAGGCGCCGGAGCTGTGGGCGACGGTCCGCGAGCTGGCTGGGGTGGTGCAGACCCGCACACCGGACGAGATCCGGTTGGTCGCCGAGGTCAACGCGGCCGTCACCGAGGACTCCCGGCTGTTGGGCCTGCAGGCCGGCCGCCGATACCTCTACCTGGGGGTGCCGTTGCTGCAGGCACTCACGGTCGCGCAGCTTCGCTCGGTGCTCGCACACGAGCTCGGCCACTACTCGCACGGCCACACCCGGCTCGGTGAGCTGACCTACCGGGGCCAGGCCGCCATCATTCAGACGATCAACCAGGTCGGGCCGCGCAGCCTGACCGGCCGGCTCTTCCGCCTGTACGCCCGGCTGTACTTCCTGGTCTCGCTCGCCGTGAGCCGGCGCATGGAGCTCGAGGCCGACCAGGCATCGGTGCGCGTCGCGGGGCGGGATGCGGCCGCGGCAGCGCTGCGCGAGCTGCCGGTGATCACCGCAGCGTGGGGCTTCTACCTCAACAACTACGTCGGCTGGGGGCTCGACTCCGGCGCGGCGCCGACCGGTGTCCTCGCCGGCTTCGACAGGCTCCTGGCGGCCCGCGGTGGTGAGCTGGCCAAACTACGCGACGAGGGGCCCGACGACGAGCGCTCGTGGTGGGACTCGCACCCGCCGATCGCTGCCCGCATCGCTCTGATCGAGCAGCAGCCGCAACTGCCGGGCATCGTTGACGGCCGCCCCGCGGTCACGCTCGTCGCGGGGCTCGACAGCCTGCTCGACACGGTGGAGCAGGCGACGTTCGACTTCGGCAAGCGCACCCGGGTGTCCTTCGATGAGTACACGTCCCGCGCCATGCAGGCCGGCTCCCAACGCGACGCCGACGTGCTTTACCGGGCGAGCGCCCGCCTGGGAGATGCCGGCCAGGGAACCCTCGACGCGGTGCTCCGCCTTCTGGAGTCCGGACGGCGCGACGAGCTGATGCAGGCGTTGTTCCGCCCGGCCGAGCTGGCGGACGCCGAGGCGGCGGCGGCCCAGTTCGCGTCCCTGCTCGACAGCGCGATAAGTGTGGCGCTCGTGCGAGCCGGGGCCGCATCCTGGCGCCACTCCTGGTCAGAGCCTGCGGTACTGGTTGGCCAGGACGGCCGGCCGGTCGCCGTCGAGGAGCTGGTCCGGCAGGCGCTGCAGGGCCCCGAATCGGTCGGACGGCTACGGGTGCACCTGCGTCAGTTGGGCGTGGACGAGTCGAAGGCCGTGGCGGAGGAGACGGCCGCGACAGCCATCGGCGCCGATGTGGTTGCCGCCGTGAGCGACCTGAAGGTCGACGGCGACCTGTCCGACATCCTGGTGGCCGACACTGGTCTCATCATCGTGCCGTCGCCGGGCAAGCGGCACAGCGACAAGGCGAAGCAGCGGTTGCACGCGCTGGCGACCCAGGCTTCGCCGCAGGAGCTCGCGGGGCGTGCGGGGAGCCGTTTCCTGGCGTACGAGGACGTGCTGTCGGCCCGCCTGGCCAAGCGGTTGCCGGTGGCGTTCGAGGTCAATCTCCGTGACGGTCGCACCGTCATGATCAAGCAGACGCTCAATTCGGAGGAGCTGGGCGAGGGCTTTGCGGCCCTCGGTCAAGTGCTCGGCGGGATGGGACAACAGCAGCAGCAAACGGCTGGCGCAGAGCCGGACGGGTCCTGACTACGCTGTGAGCGTGCGGACCATCGACTGGGTCGACGGGACGGTCGAGATCGTCGACCAAACCGCTTGAGCGGGCATAGCGTGACCTCGTTCGGTGTCGAGGAAACTCGTGCGGAAGCAGGGTAGCGGTGGACGCGAGCGAGGAAGCCCGACGGGTGATCGAGGACCTCGCTACATCGGTCTGAGCCTTCTCGACGTTAAGCGCGGCACTGGAGTCAGGCCTGCTGGATCAGTTGGTGCAACCGCGCACTCTCGAGAGCGTCAGCGAGCAAAGCGGGCTGGATCATTCCCTGGTGGAGCGCATGCTCGACGTCCTGGTTGCGGTAGGACTCGCTCAGCGCGTCCCGATCGGCTTGCGACCGGCGGTGCTCATGAGACGGACGCTATGGCCGAGCGGCGGGACAAGCGGCGGTCACGGTTCCACCCGGTGGAGCGCCGCGACGGCGCCGGGAGCCAGCGCCCAGGTGGGCAGCGGCGGTGGCGCGGTCAGGGTGTCGACGAGCGTGGCGGGGAACCCGTCCAGCACGGAGCGGTCGGCGAAGCGGTCGCGTTGCTTGACGCAGGCGCCGGCGCGGACCACCGACTCTGCCCCGACGTCGCTCCAGTCACAGACGATCGCGGCCGGCTCGATGACACTGCCGCGCCCGATGTGGCAGCCGTGGATCATCGCGCCGGGGCCGACGACCACGTCGTCGCCGATGACGAGTTCGTTGTCGGGCAGTAGGTGCAGCACGGTGTTTTCGAGGATCTGCACGCGGGAGCCGATGCGCACCGGGCCGTGCGAGTCACCGATGATTTTCACACCGGCGCCGATGAGCGAGTCCTCGCCGATGACCACGTCGCCGGTGATCTCGGCGGAGTCGAACAGCAGCGTGCCGGCGCCGATCGTGGGGATCTTGTCGCGATAGGCGTACAGGGTGCCCATACGTGCTCCTGCTCGGGTCGGCCCGCGCACGATCGTGCCCGGGTGGTTGGTCAGGTTGGTCTGGTGCTGGCGTAGCACCGCCAGTCGTTCCCGGTCGGCGTCGGTGGCCGACCGGATCACGTGCGGCGGCCGCCCGACGAGGACCGCGTCGTCGGGTATCACCGTGTCGGGCGGTACCAGGGTGCCCTCGCCGAGGATGCACCCGTTGCCCAGCCGCGAGCCGGACATCAGGATGGCGCCATTGCCGATCTCGCACAGGTCGCCGACGGTGGCGCCGATGATCGTGGCGCGGTGCCCGAAGACGGTGCGTTGACCCACGCGCACCGGATGCTGCGGCGTGCCGACCACGACCCCGTTCTCCAGCACCGCTGAGTGGTTGCCGATGCTGACCGCCCGGCCGTGCGCCCGGACCACCAGGCCCTAGGCGAGTATCACGCCAGCGCCGACGTGGACGTCACCGATAACCACGGCGGAGCGGGCGATCTGCGGGTCGGGCTGGTCGATGAGAAGCTGGTTGAAGCTCATGGTGGCCTCACTGCCCTCCTGGCCGGCGGGGTGTCCGGCCGGCCCGTGTCGAGGCTACGCGTGGTCCGGCTCGCTTGCGGCGGGTTCGAGCTGGAACCTGGCCCGCTGGTCGGACGGCACCAGGTCCACGTAGTCCGGGTGGTGCTGGATATAGCCGCGGATGAACGGGCAGAACGGCAGCACCGAACCGCCGACGGCGCGGGTGGCGTCCAGCACGCCGCGGGCCAGCTTCGAGCCGAGTCCGCGACCCTCGAAGCTGGAGTCGATTACGGTATGGGTGAACGACATCGTTGCACCACGCCGGGTGTACTCGGCGAAGCCGGCCACCTCTCCGTCGACCACGATCTCGAATCGGCCGGCTTCAGGGTTGTCCACGATGCTCGGCTGCGTCTGGTTCCTCATCTCCCTCTTCCCCGTTCTGTGCCGGGTGTCGTGGGTTCTATTCCGGACGCGGCACAGTTTGGGCGCCGTGCGCGGCATTCCCCTGGAGACCCGGTGGAGCTGCCGTTTCCTAGAGCCGTTCGCCGTTCACGGCGTGGAATGCGTGGTGCGAGCCCACCCGCGGCTTGACGTAGACGATGTCGTTGAGTTGCGGGGCCTGCCGCGAGTCGACCCGCACGACGAACCGCTCGTCCTGGCCCTCCAGCGCGACCGTGCCGTAGACGAATGCGTCGGAGCCCAGCTCCTCGACCAGGTCGACGTGGATCGGCATGCCGCCGTCGTTGGGGCCGACCAGGTCGGTGTCCTCGGGCCGGAAGCCGAGCAGCACGTGGGCCGTGCCGTCGCTGCGGGCCGCCTCGACCTGCTCACGGCTCAGCGGCAGGATCATCTCGGCGAACTTGCCGCCTTCGTCGGTCAGCGGAACCACCTTGATGTTCATCGCCGGGGAACCGATGAAGCCCGCCACAAAGACGTTGGTTGGCCGGTCGTAGAGCTCACGCGGGCTGGCCACCTGCTGGAGGAGGCCGTTGTCCAGTACCGCCACCCGGTGACCCATCGTCATGGCCTCGACCTGGTCGTGCGTCACGTAGACCGTCGTGATGCCCAGGTCGGCCTGTAGCGTCGCGATCTGCGAACGGGTCTGCACCCGCAGCTTCGCGTCGAGGTTGGACAGCGGCTCGTCCATGAGGAAGACCTGCGGCTCCCGCACGATCGCCCGGCCCATCGCGACCCGCTGGCGCTGGCCACCGGAGAGCG
>WNFX01004531.1_pt1 | contig 13619 bp, 13 predicted proteins | sample 5400111 | NCBI WGS metagenome assembly WNFX01 (sample SAMN13153363, study PRJNA577476) | soil metagenome | isolation source: 40 cm soil or saprolite under grassland replicate 1 | place: USA:California | collected 2016-06-15
CCCACCGCCGGATCGCCGGAACTGATGCGCTCCGGAGCTAAATAGTGCTGGCGCAAGGCCGAGAGTGTGCTGTACGACGAGCCCAAGCGGCTGGTCCGGCTCAGCCTGGCCACGGCCCGCCAGGAGCCGGCGGGACGGCGTACCCAGGCGGTCTACACCATCACCGGGCAGGGCCGCGGTGCGCGGTGCTTTGCTGGACTCATGCAGCGCGATCGGGTGCTGATCTCCCGGGAAGCGCTGCGGCAGGGTTTCTTGGAGGTTCTGGCTGGTCAGGTGCTTATTGGGAGCCTGGGCGGCCAGGCTGACCGGTACAGCGGGAAAGTACCGCAACCGATGCGGATCTGACCGGACTCGTCCGTACGCTCTGGGACGGTGACCTGCACAGAGGTACTCCGGTGGACGTGCTGCCTGCTGGTGGCATGCAAGAGGTCAGGGGTTCGAATCCTCTTAGCTCCACCCAGGTCAGAGAGATAAATTCGAAATCCTGAGCCCCGAGTTCACGGGCCTTGTACAGCAGCAAAATACAGCAACGCCGCAGCACGATGTACCTGTCCACGAGCCGGGAGCTGGCTCCGGCGCTGGGCGGGGCTGCTGGCACGGCCCGCTGAAACCGCACGCCAAGCCGGGTTCGGGGCGCCCTGACCAGGAAGAACGTTCCTTTCCCCACTCCTTTGACACTTGCACAGGTGCGGCTGCGTGCGCCTTTTGGCGGGTGACTCTTGCCGCCTGCGCAACGGGTCGGGCCAGTCGGTCCGACCCGGGAGTATGCGATATACGGACTGAGTCGGCGGGCATCATGCGCCAGGCGCGGTCGGCTCGATGCACGGCGCGAATGCTGCGCGCCGTGGCGCAATTCGGCGCAGTTTGGAGACGCGCTGCCGCAGCGCCAGGCGCGGGCCAAGCGCCTGGCGGCGCACCGGTAGCGGAATGTCGGCGGCCGGGCCACCGGGTGGATCACGCTGGCTACGCAAAGTGAGCAGAGCAGTTGTGCGCCGAGCCTTCCATCGCGGCCTCCCTGCCGAATATTCGCTCGAAGGTTGTCAGGTGCTGGTATCGCGAGTGAGGCCCATATCGGCCATTTCGGTATGCCGCTTGCCGCATCCGAGGTGTTGCCCGATGGCTGCACACCCTCGATGAAATCGTGGCGGCCCTGTCTTGGTGATCCTTGGGCCCGGGCTGGCCGATGACCGGCAGGGGCCGGGGCTGTGCCGCCCCGGCCCCTGCGTGTGGTCAGTCCGGAGCGGCGTAGAAGATGACCTGCTCGGTCTTGATCTTGCCGTTTTCGTCGAGGAGGTAGAGCCGGGCCGCGGGGAGCGTGGCCTTCCCTGCGCCCAGGTCCGCTTCGACGGTCAGCATGAGCAGAGCGTTACGTTCGTCGCCGATGCTCGCGATCATGCGCGCGCTGCTGGGTACGACGACCTGGCGGCGTGGTGCGCAGACGCGCTGGCAACGCTGGTGGGCCCTCGTCCGAAGAAGGACGTCGGCTCCGATCCACGGCCGCACAGGGAAGTCTCCCGCTGGGTTCGTGGACGTGGCGGTGTGACGCCATCGGCGAAGCCGCCTCGGCGGGTTCAGCTCGGCTGTTTGTCGGGGAACGCGAGGGTAGCTGCGGCGCACAGCTCCGCCGCGGCCTGCTCGATGCCGGAACCGGCGCCGGTGATCAGCGCCACCTTGCCGTCGAGTTTCCCGGCCATCTGCTGTTCCTCTCTCCGGACCCGGGCTAGAGCGCGAGCCAGCCGCCGTCCACCACCAGCGTGTGGCCGGTGAGATAGCCCAGTCGGGTCGACGCCAGCACGGAAACCGCGTCGGCGAGTTCCTCGGGCTGGGCGACCCGGCCCATCGGGATCCGCGCCACCACGGCCGCCCGCAGGTCCGGCTGGTCCAGCCGCCATTGGGTCATCGGGGTCTGGACGAAGCCCGGGCAGACCGCGTTGGCCCGGATGCCGTGTTCGGCGTAGTCGATCGCCAGCGACTTGGTGAACTGCACGACGGCGCCCTTGGCGGCGGTGTAGGCGCACCGGCCGGGAAAGGCGACCAGCCCGGCCACCGACGCGATGTTGATGATGTGCCCGGAGCCTTGCTCGAGCATGGCTGGTAGCACGGCCCGGGTGCACAGAAACGGGCCACGTGAGTTGACTGCCTGTACCCGGTCCCACTCCTCGATCGGGGTCAGGTGGCAACTGGTCGCCTCCGGCGAGCCGCTGATCCCGGCGTTGTTCACCAGCACGTCGATCCGCCCGAAGGTGCGGCGGACCTCGGCGACGGCGTGGTCCACCGCGGCCGGATCGGTCACGTCGGTAATCAGGCTGACCCCGTCGCCCCCGACCCGACAAGCGGTGAGATCGAGCCCGGCGACCCGCAGCCCGTCGGCCCCGAGCCGGTCCGCGATCGCCGCACCGATCCCCGACGCCGCACCGGTCACGATCGCGGTCCGCGTTTCCGACATCCGACTTCCTCTCTAGGCAGGAATGGGCTCGTGCGCAGCTGCTGCCTGTGCGGTGAGCAGTACGGGCTCGTAGACAGAGGCATGCGACGGCGCGTACGACAGGTCCAGCCCGGTCAGGTCGTCCACGTCCAGGCCGGCGTGCGGGGCGACCGCGACCACGTCGATCTGCTTGGCCACCCCACGCCCACCAACTGCGCGCCCGAGCAACCGGCCGACGGCCGGTTGCTCGTCGGCGCCCACGATCACGGCATCCACCGTGGTCGAACGCCCACCGATCGTCGCGGACAACCCGGATGTCGTCGAACGCACCTCGGCCAACGCCATGCGCAGCCGCAGGTCGATGCCGTGTCGGCGAACCTCGTCGGACACCGGGTCAACCAACGGCGGGTCGGCGGTGCCGAGGACCCGATCGGTCAGTTCGACCAGCACGACGTGGATGCACTGGTGGACCAAGGCCGCCGCCATCTCCAACCCGAGATAGTCGGCGCCGACTACCAGCGCCCGGCCGATCAGCCCGGCGTCGAGCAGACCGCGCAGACTGACCGCGTCCTCCAGCGTACGCACGCCGAATGCCCGGGGGTGGTGGGGACCGTGGATCGACGGCCGGTTCGGGGTGCCGTCGGCGGTGACGGCCGCCTGCTGATAGCTCAGCCGGTGCCCCCGGCCGTCGGCGAGGTAGTGCACGACGTGTCGGTGCGGGTCCAGCCGAACGGCGCTGTGAAGCTGCAGGTCGATCTGTCGTTGCTCTCGGGAGAACGCCGGCGGGTAGGCCAGCGGCGCGTCGGAGTGGCGCACTACCCCCCTGAGGTAGTAGGGCAGGCCGCACAGCCCGTAGGCGGGCGAAGCCGCCAGACCCCAGGACGACGATCTCCCGAACAAGATCGAACGGCGGGCCGTGGGCGCGGCCGATATCCTGGCCGCGCCGCCGCCGATCACCACCCGGTCAGTCCGCACTCCCGACAGTTAAGGACGCCGTAGCCTGCAGGCCCATTACCGCAGCGGGCAAAGGACCGCCTGGTATTTGTCCTGGCGGGACACTGACTGGCGACTGAGCCAGTCATAACGTCATCTGCATGAGGGACGGCCCCGACTTCCTCGACTTGCCCGCGCGGGACCGCAAGCCGCGGCTGCGCGGATTGACCCACGTGCTCGACAAGGGCACGACGATTCCCGAGCTGGAGGCCGTCCTGGCTGGCGCCGGCCATCTCATCGATGTCTTCAAGATCGGCTGGGGGATCTCCTATGTCGACCGGACGGTGAAGGAGCGGGTCGCGTTGTGCGGCGCGGCCGGCATCACGGTCTGCCTGGGTGGCACCCTGTTGGAGGTCTGCACCGCGCAGGGCAAGGTCGACGAGCTCCGGCGGTGGGCCATCGACCTGGGCGTGGACGCGGTCGAGGTCTCCAACGGCCTGCGGGCGCTGCGCGCTGGGCAGAAGACCGGCCTGGTCCGCACGCTGGCCGCCGACTTCCAGGTGTTCGCCGAGACCGGGGCCAAGGATGGGCAAGTCCCGGTGGTCACCGCCGACTGGCTGGAGGAGATGCAGGCGGACCTGGCCGCCGGCGCGCGCTGGGTGATCGCCGAGGGCCGGGAGAGCGGCACGGTGGGGCTGTACACCGCCGACGGCTCACCCCGGGCCGAGCTGGTGGACGCGATTGCCGAGCGGATTGGCCTGGACCGGGTCATCTTCGAGGCACCGAAGAAATCACAGCAGGTCTGGTTCATCCGCCGGTTCGGGGCCGGCGCGAACCTGGGCAACGTGCCGGTAGCTGAGGTCCTGCCGCTGGAGACGCTGCGGCTGGGCCTCCGGGCCGACACCGCGCTGGCAGGCGTCGCCCCGTGATTGAAGACCCGCACCGAACACGATCGCCCGTCCGTATCGCGGGTTGTCGGTGCAGGAGGTCGGCCTGCCGCTCACTGGGCCGGACCTGATGCCGTTCCTGCTCGGCCGCGAGGTGTACCGGCGGACCGACTACATCGTGCTGTGCAACGGCGGCGATGCCGCGTTGGTGGCGGTGCGCAAGGCGTCGACCGAGCCGCTGTTCTCGGGTCCAGGCGCGAGTGCTGGCCGGGCCGGCCGAGTTGGCCTGGATCGACGAGCCGGACGTCGACGTCGTCAACACCACGGCGCGGAATGTGCGCCGCAACGGCTGGGCACCCCTCCCGAGACCAGTTTGCGCGCGGTGAAGGTGCGGTCGGTCGCGCGGACGGTGTTGCGGTCCAAGATGGTGGCGCGGGCGTTGAGCACGTACTCTACGTCGAGCTGTTGCTTGGTCTGCCAGTTCACGAACGCGTGCGCGCTGCCCCGGCCGGCCTGGAACACCTTGATCGTCGATGATGCGGGCCCGGTCTGGGTCGAACCTCGGGAAGAAACATCTCCTCGGAGAACCAGCGCATCCGGTCGTGTTCCTCGGCCGAGTCGCAGAACAGGTGGTGCGGTAGACAGGCCTGGTGGGCAGGACCCTGCGGAACGGCCACGCGTCGGTGATCAGCGGTCGGCCTGGATAAGGAATCAGTGGTCGGTGTCCCGGATGGCGAGGGCCCGGATGATGGTCGCGGCGAGCTGGGCGTCGAACCGGTCCTGTTGCGTGGCCAGGTCCAGCTTGGTGAGCTGCTCGACTCGACTCAGCCGGTAGCGGATGGTCTTGGGGTGCAGGCCGAGCCGCTTGGCTGCGCTGCGCAGGCTGCAGTTCTCGGCCAGGAACGTCTCCAGGGTCTTCATCAGGTCGGTCGAGTACTTCGCCTGGTAGTCCAGCACCGGGCCGAGTACACGGCGGGCGAAGTCGTCAAGCTCGTCGCGGTCGCCCGGCATCAACAGGAACCGCAGCACGCCGAGACTGTCGAAGAGCGCCACCGGTGCCGCAGGGTCGGCCTGGCGAATCGAGGCGAGCGCACTCTCCGCCTGGCCGGTGGCCTGGCGCAGGTTGGCCGAACCCGCCGACGGCGCGCTGACCCCGGCGGCAAACCGCAGCTCTGGGTTGGCTGCGCCGAGGCCATGGACGACGTGCTCGGCGAAGGCCCGGGCCCGGTCCGCGTCCGCCGACCACGACGATGACCGCTCGGTGTCGGTGGCGTCCCGCGGATCGTTGGGCAGGATAATCGCAATCGTCGGCCCGCGGCGGGCGATCAGCGGCCGGCGGATGCCGTAGCTGCTGGCCAGGCTCTGTGTGGCGGAGACCAGCGCTTCCCAGCGCCGGTCCACGGCCCTGGCGTCGGACCCGGATTCGCGGGCCCAGGCGACCAGGCCGGCGATCGAGATGAGCACGACCCGGGGCTGAGCCGGCAGGACGTAGCCGAGATAGCGGGCCCGCGCGGCCGCCTCGCCCTCGGCGTCGATGTTGCCGTCCAGCAGATCCCAGACGAAGTGGCTGCGCACCCGGGTGTGCGCCTCCATCACGGCCCGCTCCTTGGTGAGCTCCAGCGCGCACACGATGCCGGCCTGCTCGACGATCACCGGATCGAGGTCGCCCGGCTGATGATCAAGCGTGACGCACAGGAAACCCATCACCTCACCACCCGCGGCCGCCGGGCTGATCAGCAGCCAGCTCGTCCACCTGCCGGCGGGCCTCAGCACGGCCGCGCGCGGAAACGCGGCCTGCGAGTAAGGCCGCGCCTTCTCCAGGTGCCGCCGCGCCCGAACGGCGACCGAGTCTGCGCCGGGCAGGATGGCCAGGTCTCGGAGGTCGGCGTCCAGGACCGCGACGCCACCACCGGTGTGCCGGGCCACGGTGTCCACCAGATCGGCGATCTTTCCGCCGGAAAGGACCAGCTCGGTGAGCTCCCCGTGAACGCTGAACGCCCTGCTGAGCAGGTCGAACTGCTGGGTCAGTCGCTGGTTGGCCTCCTCCAGCGTGCGCACCGCCGTCCGCTCGATGTCGTAGAGCCGGGCGTTCTCGATAGCGATGGTGGCCAGGTTGGCCAGGCCGGCTAGGGCCTCCTCGTCAGTGGTGGTGAAGGCCGCAGGCTGGCGGCTCCACGCCATCACGGTGCCGATCACCTGGCTGCGCACGATCATCGGGCAGCCGAGCGCGGATCGGGCGTCTTCCAGCTGGGCCAAGTCCTTGAAGTGCGTGGAGATCGTGGGACCCGGATAGTCGTCGACTCGGCACGGCTTGCCGGTTTCGAACACCTTGCCGGCGACTCCCTGACCGCGTTGGGCGACGAGGCGAACCGACTCGATGCTGCGGTGGCCCCGGCAGGCCCGCATCCGGAGATCGCCGTCGCCCCCGGCGAGCAGGATCCCGGCGATGTCGGCGCCGAGCAGGCTGACGGCGCCGTTAATCACCGACAGCAGGGTCGCTTCCAGATCGAGATGGCTGAGGATGTCGGTGGCCACCGTCTCCAGGGCCTTGAGCCGATCGGTGGCGGTTCGTTCGGGGGTCTGAAGGGACGAGCCGTCGCTATCGTTCGGTCGGATACTACGGCCCACGGTGTGCCTCCAGGGCGCGAAACTCTCCTGAGTATTTATCCCCCGGGGGGCAGCCGCAAAGCCGTTGGTCCTCCAATACTGGGCCTGTCGACCCGAGGAGGACCCGGTGGACGTATCTAACATGTCGATCCGCCTCCCGGACTGGACGCCGCTGGTCGAGGGCCACCTGGCCACCGGGGAACCGATCGTCAATCTGGCCGGCGACGGTGAGGGCGTCTATGACGCGATCTTCGTCGGCGGTGGCGCCGCCGGGCGATTCGGATCCTCCTATCTCAAGGCGATGGGCGGCCGTCCGCTGGTGATCGACCGCTGGCCCTTCCTCGGTGGTTCCTGCCCGCACCAGGCCTGTCTGCCGCACCACCTGTTCTCCGAGGCCGCCGCCCTGCTCGACCGGGAGCGGTGGCTGGCCGGCCAGCTGTGGTTCCGGCCCGCGGGAGAGGTCAAGGCCAGCATCCTGGAGCTGGTGGAGCTCTTCCGGCGCGGCCGGGTCGCCGGCCATGCGTTCATGAACTGGCAGACCAAGACTCAACTCGGTGTCGAGTACCTGCTGAACACCTCGGCCCGGGTGCTCGACCCGCACACGGTGCAGGCGGGCGGGCGCACCTTCCGGACCCGCAACGTCGTGCTCGGACTCGGCGCTCGGCAGAAACCCATCGACCCGGCCGAGTGCCCGGGCGGAGACCTGCCGGGCGTCTACGACTTCGGCACGTTGGTCGAGACCCTGGACTATGAACCGCGCCGGTGCGTGATCGTCGGGGGCAGCAAGGTGGCCGTCGAGTACGGCAGCTTCTTCCAGGCTGCGGGCTGCCCGACCACGATCTTCACTCGCAACCCGCTGCTGCGCACCAAGACCATGCACCACGTCGACGAGGACGCCCGTCGCTATGTACTGGACGGCATGCGCAAGCGGGGAGTGGAGATCTATGAGGGCGGAGTTCCGCTGGAGATCAAGGGCACCGACCGGGTGGAGGCGGTCGTCGCCACAGGCCCAGACGGAGAGACCTTCCACATTGAGTGCGACTTCGTGTTCAACGGCACCGGCGAACGGCCGAACTCCGAGCCCGCCCAGGAGTGGCTTGGCGTCGAGGTGGGGTCGGCGGGTGAGGTCGTGGTCGACCGGCGGATGCGGACCAGCGTGCCCGACGTGTACGCCGTCGGGGACCTCATCGGCCCGCCGATGGAAATGTTCAAGGCCCGCAAGACTGGGGTGACCGCGGCTCGCAACGTGATGGGCGAGTCGGCCGAGTTCGACTTCACCGAGTACCCGGACTTCCTGCACACCACCTATGAGATGAGCTGGGTCGGTCTCACCGAGGAGGAGGCCAGGGCACAGGGCTACGACGTGATGGTCATCCAGATGCCGCCGAAGGGCCTGGACCACGACGACATCCTGCTGCCCTGCGCCGAGGGCACGATGCTCTACGCGTTCCTCAAGCCGGGCCTGTCCGGATTCCAGAAATGCGTCGTCGACCGAGCCACCAGGCGGATCCTCGGTTTCCACCACGTCGGTTACGGGGCAAAGGACGCATTCCAGTACCTCGACTATCTTCTGCGGCGCCCGGAGGGGATCACGATCGACGAGATGGGCCAGCTGAACGAACTGTTCCTGAACCCCGAACATTTCATCCAGCTCTGCCGGTTGCGGGCCGGGGGCGCTGAGCTCGTGGATATCTAAGAGGTGCCGTGATGACCATCACTACGCTGGATGCTGACTTCCGCTATCCCGATGCTGGACTGGTCCGGCCGATAACCGAGGAAGAACGGGCGGCCTACGAGACCGACGGCTGCACGATTCTCCGCGGAATCATCCCGATCGAGTGGGTGGATTTCCTGCGGGACGGTGTAGACCGCCTCATGGCGCGGTCGGACCGGTCGTCGCAGAACTACGCCGACGAGGGTGAGCCCAGGTTCTTCGGACAATCCTGGCCGTGGTTGCTCGACGATGCCTTCAAGGCGTGGGCACTGCACGGGCCGGTGCAAGATGTGGCCCGCCAGATCATTCCGGACCTGCGCAGCCTTAACTTCTTCTACGATCAGATCTTCGCCAAGGAGCCAGGCGCGACCAAGGCGACGCCGTGGCATCAGGACTTCTCGTACCTGCCGCTCAAGGGAAACCAGATCCTGCGGATCTGGGTACCGCTTGACCCAGTGCCCAGCGACGGCGGCGCAGTGCATTACCTGAAGGGCTCCCACAAGTGGGGGGTGGTGTTTCAGCCGACACCGTTCAAGAACATCCGCGAGATCGTCGACGCCTACGTCGAACCACCATTCGACTTCGCCGTGCCGCCCGACTTCGACGCCGACTACGCCAACTACGACTGGCTCGTCGGCGAGGTGGAACTCGGTGACGCGATCGTCTGGCAGGTGCTCACCGTGCACGGCTCGGGGGCGAACCGGACCGCCAACTACCGGCGGGCGGTGACCAGCCTCTACACCGGGGATCAGGTGACCTGGTATCCGCACTCGGCGAACATGTTCAAGAACCGAGACTTCGCCGGCCATGTCCGGATGCCCGACCTCGAGCCGGACGGACCGATCGACTGCGAGATGTTCCCGCGGGTATGGACCGCGGCCTGAGCCCGGCTGGGCGGACTGGCGGCAAAGTCCAGTGGGCGGAGTTAGCCGCCGAGGATAAAGACCGGAGGTAGGTCATGAAGGTCAGAGGAAACGATGTCTTGCTCCCGACAACTATTGTCGGGGGGTATCCGAGGCCGATATTCATGGAAGGAAAGGTCTTCGGCGAAGGCGTGCACGCGCCGGAGTTCCCCAGCTATCGAATGCGGGAACTGTACCGGCACGCCGTGGCGTTGGCGGTCAAGGACATGACCGACGCCGGCCTCGACATCGTGACTGACGGGGCCCAACACTACGAGAACGAGACCGACTACGAGTACGCGGAGATCTTCCACTTCTTCGAGAACCGGCTCGACGGGGTCGCGCCCTACGGCGACCACACCCAGGTCGCTGACTACGACCTCCCGATTTACCGGCCGACCGTGCTCGGGCCGGTAACCTGGAAGCGGCCGGTCATGAAGCCGGTGGTCGAGGCGGTGCGGGCAGCGACCGACAAACCGTTCAAGATGAATGTGTCCCTCGGCCCGGCCAGCCTCGCCGCCTTGGCCATGGACCGGCACTACGGCGACTTGAAGGCCCTTTCCATGGACATGGCCAAGGCCTACAACGCCGAGCTGAAGGACCTGGACAACCGCGACGTAGACATTGTCCAGATCACCGAACCGCTCACCCTTTTCGACCCGCAGCCGTGGATTATCGAGGCGATCAACACTGCGTTCGAGGGTGTGCAGAAGAAGCGGTTGGTGCACATCTGCTACGGGCACGAGGAAGGGCAGCCGGGGACCTATGAACTGCAGGCCCACAAGCTGTTCCCGTGGATCTTCGATGTCGACTGTGACCTGATCCACCTGGAGATGGCGAGCCACGATTTCGCCGAGACCGAAGCGCTGCGCGGGTGGCCGAAGGACAAGGACCTCTTCGTCGGGGTCATCGATATCAAGGACATGCGAGTCGAGAAGCCGGCGACGATTGCGAATTGGCTGCGCAAGACGCTGGAAGTCGTCCCGGCGGAACAGCTTGGTGTGGCCACCGACTGCGCCATGGCGTCGGTGCGGCGAGCGATCGCCAAGCGCAAGCTCCGGTCGATCGTGGAGGGCACCGAGATCGTGCGTAAGGAGCTGACCGGCTGAACCGAAAGGCGCTGACCGCTGCCGACGCGGCGGCGACCGTGGCGTCCTACATAGCGGCCTGGAACACCCGGGACGACGCGGCTCGCCGTCGCCTGCTTGAACAAGCATGGAGCACCACGGGCACATACACCGATCCGGTGGTGCACCTGGACGGTCGGGCGGCGATGTATCAGCACGCCACCGGCTTCGGCGAACGGTGGCCGGGGGCGAAGATCGTGATCACTGGTGTATTCCCGCCGCACAACGGCCTGGTCTGCTTCAGTTGGCACGTGCTGGGCCCGGCCGGTGACATCCTGCGCGCGGGAGTGGACTTCGGCGAGCTGGATCCGGACGGGCGGTTGCGCCGGGTCGTCGGGTTCTTTGGCGAGCCGCCGCCGCCGCTCGGGCGCGGAGACCGGTGATGTCCCACGCCTGGGTCGCCGGCGCGGCGATGACTCGGTTCGGCAAGGAAACCGCAGGCGATCTGGTTGATACCAGTCCTCGAGTCTCAAGCGGTCACGATGAGATCGTCAGCGAGTTCGAATCCCGGACCGCTGAGGCCATCGCTGGGGTTGCCGGTGTCGTACTCAATGGCATGGTCCATCGAACGAAGGTCCACGAGGTCGAACTCATCCGGCTCCAAGACATCGAGCACCGCGCTGAACTCGCGCTCAGTTGGCTCGAAAGCGGCGAATGATCATGCTAAGCGGTACATAAGAATGTGTTCGCGCAACACACGCTATTCGGCTACCGGACATTCAGCCGAAGCCCGGCCCGGCGGTGGCCGGTAGTTCAGATCTCGGGTCGGCGGCAGTGGGGGAGAGGCGGTGGTTCGTGGCCGAGGCCGGGCTGCCTCCGGCACTTTGCTATCTCATGTAGCACGATCGGATGTTGGCTTCCCCGGGAAGCGCCGCGGTAGAGTTCTTGGAGGTTCTGGCTGGTCAGGCGCTCATTCCAAGGCCCGGTCGGCCAGGCTGATCGGTACAGCGCGAAAGTACAGCAACCGGTGCGGACTCGGCCGGACCGGTGCGCACGCTCTGGGACGGTGACCTGCGAGGACAGACACGGGTGGACGTGCTGCCTGCTGATGGCATGCAAGAGGTCAGGGGTTCGAAGCCCCTTAGCTCCACCCTTAGCTCCACTTGACTTCTACGGAGGTCAGAAGGGGTCTCTCCGCTTTGCGGAAGGCCCCTTTCTCGGTCTTCAGTGATCCGGGGGAGCCAAACGGGGAGCCAATGGGTCATGCGGACTCGGCTTCCTTCCGCTTGTTGAAGATGGCGTCCATGTCTCCGCGCCCTGGGCGATCACGGGACGGATCTGGTGAGGGCAGACCCTGGCCGTGACCGTTGAGTTCTTGTGCCCTACCAGTGAAGCGCTGGTTCCGGGCTGGATTCCTTCCGCTATTGGTCCGTAACCAGCGCCGAGCTCGTTGGCCATGTCGCGACGGTGGCGGCGAGGGCTGCCGTCAGCGCTGTCAGTCGCGGATAGTCCAGCCGACCGGGAAGATCGCCTGCCTGGTGGTAATGACGGTTTCGGAAGGGGGCTGTTGTCGTGACCATCATCGCGGGAATGCCGTGATTCCAGAACGGGGCATGATCGGAGCGGTCGAGGATGGCATCGACTTCAGGCACCTCGGCAGCGTCCTGGTGACCGCGCTCGCCGTGTACACAGCCGCCGCCGTAGCCGGCCTGCTGCAGGGCCGTGTGACCACCACGATCGTCCAGCGCGCGGTGTTGCGGCTGCGCGAGCGGGTCCAGGCCAAGCTGTCCCGGCTGCCGCTGAGCTACTTTGACCGCCAGCCGCGGGGCGAGATCCTCAGCCGGGTAACCAACGACATCGACAACCTCGCACAGTCCATGCAGCAGGCGCTCAGTCAGATGGTGACGTCGGTGCTTACCATTGCTGGCGTTCTGACCATGATGCTCGTCATCTCGCCGCTGCTCGCGCTGATCGCACTGGCGACCGTGCCGGTCTCGGTGTTTCTGGTGGCGTGGATCGGCAAGCGCGCTCAGCCTCAATTCGTCCTGCAGTGGTCGGCGACCGGCAAGCTCAATGGCCATATCGAGGAGATGTACACCGGGCATTCGCTCGTGAAGGTGTTCGGCCGGAACGAGGAAGCCTCGCGTACCTTCTCCGAGCACAACGACCAGCTGTCCGGTGCCAGCTGCCGGGCTCAGTTCATCTCCGGAACGATCCAGCCGGTAATGATGTTCATCGGTAATATCAACTACGTCCTGGTGGCGGTGGTTGGGGCGCTGCGGGTGACCTCGGGCGTACTGTCGCTCGGCGACGTGCAGGCGTTCATCCAGTACTCACGGCAACTTAGCCAGCCGCTTACCCAAGTGACGAGCATGGCCAACTTGCTGCAGTCGGGAATCGCCTCGGCGGAGCGAGTCTTCGCGCTGCTGGATGCCGGCGAGCAGGATCCCGACCCCCGGCAGCCGCAGGTGCCCGCGCAGGTACGTGGCCGGGTGGAGTTCCGCGTTGTCAGCTTCAGGTATTCACCGGATGTGCCGCTGATCGAGGACCTGTCGCTGAGCGTCGAGCCCGGCCAGACCGTTGCCATCGTCGGCGCGACCGGCGCCGGAAAGACGACGCTCATCAATCTGCTGATGCGGTTCTACGAGGTCAGCAGCGGCTGCATCACACTGGACGGCACGGACATTGCCGCAATGACCCGCAACGAGCTGCGGTCAAAGACAGGTATGGTGCTGCAGGATGCCTGGCTGTTCGGTGGCAGCATCGCCGACAACATCGCCTACGGTGCCGACGGCCAGTCCCGCGAGCAGATCATCGCGGCGGCGCGGGCGACATACGTGGACCGGTTCGTGCGCACGCTGCCCAATGGCTACGACACTGTCCTGGACGATGAGGGCTCGAGCGTCAGCATGGTCGAGCGGCAGCTGATCACGATCGCGCGGGCATTCCTGGCCCAGCGGGCCATCCTCATCCTGGACGAGGCGACAAGCTCGGTCGACACTCGCACCGAGATACTCATCCAGCGCGCGATGAGTTCGCTGCGCCAGGGCAGGACGAGCTTCGTCATCGCCCACCGCCTGTCCA
>WNFX01005330.1_pt1 | contig 13619 bp, 13 predicted proteins | sample 5400111 | NCBI WGS metagenome assembly WNFX01 (sample SAMN13153363, study PRJNA577476) | soil metagenome | isolation source: 40 cm soil or saprolite under grassland replicate 1 | place: USA:California | collected 2016-06-15
CGTTGCAGACGCTCAACTTCTGATGGGGGAAGGATGTGTGCAGACGTTTGCGTGAGGGCATCCTCAAGTGCCTGAGCAACCGTTGCTTCGTGGACATGACGCAAGGCTGGAATATCAGCGTAATGGTCACCGGCCACCTGGGAGGTGTGGACACCACTGGCAAAATCTTCGAGCTGCCCGTGGCTGAGAAGATAACGTTCAGCGCGACGGGTCTTACGCAGACGCAGGAGCTGTAAGGAGAGCCGTTTGCCTTGCTCATCATGAAGGTCATGATCAGCCACGAAGCGTGCTACTGGCCCCCTCTCAGGGGTGATTGCAAAATCGGGAACGTAGAGGTGCCTGTTTCCAAAAGCAATCCAGAGCTGCTCGGTCTTCAAGTGCGTGCGTGCACGGGCAGTCACCCGCAGAACCAGACGGATGATTCCTCCTGGCGTCGTGATCCCCCCGTCGCGCACACGCTCCGTTCTCCACTCTCGGGGATACGCCCGCCGTTTGCGGTATCGGACCTCGACAGTCCCATTAGCAGGATTCTGGAGGCAGTCTACGCGAAGATTCTTCAGACTTTCGATGGCGATGTCGGTTGAGAGGGCAAGGTACACAAGAAAGGGAACAAGATCACGTGCAGTGGGAAAAACTTGAGCGTGCAACTGCTCTGAATACCACCGATTCCTCTCGGCTGGGGATGCCTGAATGACCCCAAAATGTGCAATGTGCCAGAGAACGTTGTGGGGATCTTTCCATCCGTACTCTTCGGGATCACGTCCTTCCGCCAGTTTCTGATCGCAGAGCACTGTGAGCCGCTCCGTCACGAGTGGGATGTCTTTGAGGCAGGCTGCACGCAGGGCATCAGTAATCACGCCACTGTACCCGTCGCGGGGAGTATGGCGACCCGTTGTTCCATTGACAATATATATCAATCGTGCTTTGAGGGGGGCCGTGATGCGTTCAGGATGTGTATCACGCCACCAGCGTAACAGTCGGACAATTGGTACCATCCGTATGTAGGGAGTGGCACTCTCTTCGTGGGTTGCCTGACCTCGGAGATAGGCTTCAAACGTATCCAGATCTTGCGGCGTGAGGTCAGACACGGTCAAGGTGCATTCCTGTGAAGCAGATCGGTCAGCCAAAAAGCGAACAAATTTGCGGATACTCTGTGTATACTTCTGGGCTTGACTTGGCGAGTTGAGTGTCCCGCCAAAGTCGCACAGTGCGGTAAGGGCAGTCAGTAATTCACAGACCAGCGCAGAGCACGGCTCCTTGGCGAGGAACACGCGGCATTGTCGTCCTTCTGAAAACCGCAGAGTCATGTCCAGTGGCACGAGACGATCAGGGGCTCTCTCACCTGAAACGTCTGGTTGCGCAGGAAAGGACACATGGCGTCGCCCTTTCGTGATGGATGGATCAGACATGACGGTTCTCCTCAATGGATGGAATGAGTGCATCGGCATACCGGTCCAGCGCGTCATCAACCAATGCCTGTGCCTCCAACAACACCGTGCGCTCGCCTGAGCAAAAATAGCTTCCCAGGCATCGGATGTCATGGGCATGCCCTGCTCAGTCAGCCAGAGGCTCATGGGAGCGACGCCCGTTCCATTAGCATGAGAGAGTAGTGCTGAACTGCGCACATGGGGCATGAGTCGGGAGACCGGAACAGATGTCATTTCCTCGCCCATCTGTACTTTCCATGTCCGACGAGATGCGGATGTGACAAGTAGTGGATGGGACCAATGTTCATATGCGTGTCGAAGCTGACCACAGGCAATCGCGTTCGCACGTTCAATCTCACAATAGGACGTAACCTGACGCAAGATACGCATGGGGATGTAGACTTTGCGCTTTTTTCACCTTTTGCGGTGGACGAAGCTAGTAGAAAAGGAAGGCTCTTTGGCCCTGATTCCCGCAGTTCTGGCAATTCTGGATGGACGAGGCTATTGGCTTCAGTGAGACGCAGTCCGGTTGTGACAAGCAACTCAGCGAACAGAGCATTACGCTCTCCATTGCGCCCGCAAAAGGTAAGATCCTCGGCTTCGTTGGGCAAACGTCCAAGCATCCCAACGTCACGGAAAAACACATACGAGTCCATCGTCAAGAACTTCATATCACGATGGCGTGAAACACGTTCTAATGCGGTATTCTGCCTCACTGTGACACTATGGTACTGATTCATACGGGTGGCTTCTCGATAGGTAAAGGGGAGAACTTGGACATATCCTTCATTATGCGCCCATTGATAGAATTTATCCAGAACCGCAATGGTGTGATTCCACGAAGATGCGCTGATAGGCGCTGTAATGGAAGGGTCTAGTGCTGTTGTATCTGAGGATAAGGGCGGAAGCACTCCACGACGGGTTTGATGATAGACGATGAGGTCGGATCGTGTTGCTTTCCAGGCCGTGGTGTCATGGCGCTCCTCTAGAAAACGGCACCACGTCAGCAGAGTGAGGGCATAGCTTTTCCAGGAATGCCAGGACCTCACCCCATTGTGTGGCAGCTCACGCAAGAAGCGATTGAGTCGCACATCATAGGAGCCATCAGTATCAAGGATGAATGGCATCCGATCAGGTACAGCGGCCTCGCGAAGTGTATCTATCAGGCCATGTTCATCTGGAGAAAGTGCAGCGAGCCGATGATAATCAGTGAAGAAAATTTCCACACCCCACCTACCCTATCCCTGTGAGAGAAGCAATGAGCGGTTGATACGACAGATGAGACAGTCTGTCCACGAAGACTAATTACAGTATACTAAGAGGGCCAAATTCAGGTGAGAATTGTTTTCACGTCTAACTGGTAAATAGCGTGAATGTTCGACGATTTTTGAGGTGAATGGTAGGCGCATCGGCGCGAACCATGGGAAGCGACCTCGCAGACCTCCGTAAAATGGCGAAAGCCAGCGGGCTGTTGCATGCACATGTTGTAAATTCGTAGGAGAGCGACTTCCGTCAGCACCCATGCTCGGCTTTCGTCAAGAGAGGAGCAGGCGCGTCGGCTGATCTTTCCCAGGCAAGAGTCGGGCCGAGGATTTGAGCAAGAATGGAGAAGTTTTTTTCTTGCTCTGCCAATAGAATAGATAGACGTGCAACTTGCAAGAAAATCTACGCTCTCCATCAGCCATGCCGAATGCAAGAGGGAGAGAAAAGAAAGGAAACACCGATGAACACACGTGATCAGCACCAAAGGTCGCCAGATGTTGGAGGATGGAGGTCATGAGAAAAGTTATTGTACTCGAATTCGTCACCCTTGATGGTGTCATACAAGCCGGAGGCGGGCCAGAGGAAGATACCAGTGGTGGCTTCGCGTATGGCGGGTGGCAAGCTCCATATTCTGACGATGTTATTGGAACAGTCATGAATAAGCAGATGAACCTGCCGTTTGATCTGTTGTTAGGGCGCAAAACCTTTGAAATTTGGGCACCGTACTGGCCTCAACATGCGGACGGATGGCCCGGCGTCATGTCAGCGACCAAGTACGTCGCCTCGAATACGATGACTTCTCACGAATGGCAGCCCTCCGTATTTTTAGGCGGAGACATTGCGGAAAAAGTCACCAAACTCAAGCAGCAGCAAGGGCCGGATTTGCACGTTTACGGAAGTGGAAATCTCGTTCAGACGCTCATGAAGCATGATTTGGTCGATGCGTTCTGGCTAAAGATATATCCGCTGACGTTGGGCAGTGGAAAACGGTTGTTTGCCGATGGCACAATTCCGGCGGCGTTCAAGGTGACGAATAGCCAAGTCTCCCCAAGTGGCATCATTATCGTGAATTACGAGCGTGCAGGCGCGGTTACAACCAACACGGTGTGAGGCGCGCAGACATCCCTGAGGTCGCGAGGAGCATTCCCAAACCCACACTTGCTTCGACCGCGCATCACGCGCGAACGGGGGAACATCGGCAGATGGGTGAACAGCAATTCGAGGAGGCGCGCCTGTGCCGATGTTCCACGTCGCTTTTTCGAGCCGTGAGATGCTGGTCAAGCGTCAGATACTCTTTTTGTTAATTGCCTGAATGACCAGAAATGGCGTACCGTCACCCGCTGGCTTTCGCCATTTTATGGATGGTACATAGGCTGAAGGTTCGCCCATTTTTTGGCCCAAGGATGAGCCATGTTGTGAAGGTTCGAACACCTGATTTCCGTCTGGAGCGACCATTCTGACCTTTGGAGGCATCGCGTCGTTTTTGCCTTTCTAGTTTTCCTTCGCGCAAAGAGAATGGACTGATATCTTCTCGCTTCCTGCGAGAGAAACAGAACGATTGAAAGGAGTTCTTAGGATGAACAAACCCATCACAAAACTCGACACCCGACACAGCGTACCAGATGCAGTGGTCACGCCATGGGAGGAGACGCGTCGGGTGCTGGAAACCGCTGAGATGTTCTGGCTCGCAACGGTGCGGGCCGACGGTCGCCCTCATATTACACCGCTCGTGGCCGTGTGGCACGATGGGGCTCTTTACTTTACCGTTACCGACACCGGACAGAAGGCGGTCAACCTGCGTGGAAACCCGCACGTCATTCTGACGACCGGCTGCAACGATTGGAAGGAAGGACTCGACGTGGTGGCTGAGGGCGACGCCGTGCGGATCACCGACCAGGACGAGCTCGAACGCGTAGCCTCGGTGTGGGCGACCAAGTGGGATGGAGAAAGCTGGAAATACCAGGTGCGCGACGGTTATTTTTGCCTCTACGATGAAGACGAACAAAGAGTTCTCGCAGATTCGAACCTCGTGTTCTCCGTCAAACCCACCAAGGTCTTCGCCTTCGTCAAAGGCCGCAGCCATACCCGCCACCAGTTCTAACTGCTCGCGTCGCGTAGCCACGCGACATGCATTGGCCGCGTTCTGTCTCAACCGATGGAACGCGGCGGTGTTCGAACCTTCACAACATGGCTCATCCTTGATCCCCAAAATGGATGAACCTTAGGCTTATGTACCAATGGAGGTCTGCGAGGTCGCTTCCCATGGTTCGCGCCGATGCGCCTACCATTCACCTCAAAAATCGTCGAACATTCACGCTATTTACCATTTTCCTGCAAAGGGTTAAAAAGCCTCGCACATGTCACCTCATCATGCTCAAAAAGCTACTCAAATGAATGGATGATACGCTTATGAGACAGGTCGCCTATCCAGATAACAACAAGGACAACGGCGCGTGGTGTGGCCACCAGAGCAAGCAGAGCGTCCTTTGGTTTTCTCTCACCGCACATAATCGCTCAAGATTTCCGAGATCTTGAGTGGTCACAATGCCTTTTCTCTTGCGAAAAATGAATCTAAAAGAGTAATCCGCACTATTTTAAGAGCGGAGAGGGTTTGCTCGTGTTGTCATCCTCAAGAACACAAAGCTATGCTCTCAGAACAAGAACGCCAGCAAATCTGCCAGTTCTGCCATGCTCTGCCCGGTGTGAGTAAAATTCATCGACCTGGCATGCTGTACAGATCGTCGGTCCCTCAACGTGCTTTATTCCACACACTTCGAGCTGCCAGCGAAGTGCAGACCACATGTCGAAATGGATGGTATCGTCGGCTTGTGGCAGGATGAAGTCTCTTGCCTTTGTGGGGAAGGTCTCAGTGAATGTCTCGATAAAATCCTGGCAGACTTCGTAACAACAAGGGCCGAGGCAAGGGCTCACGCCGACCAGGATATCTGATGGATCACTTCTATAGGTATCACACATCGTTGTTATCATGGCCGGAATAATGTTGTGGACAATCCCCTTCCACCCGGCGTGGAGCATGCCGATGACTCGTTGCTTCGGATCAAAAAAAGCGACAGCAGCGCAATCCGCAACCGGGATAAAGAGCGCCACATCTGCTGTATTTGTCACCAAGCCGTCGGTTGCTGGGAACTTATAAGAAAAGCCTTTCGGTGATTGCTCTGTGATAACCTCGATATGGTTTCCATGGACAAGTTGGGCTTGAGCCACCCTTCCAGGCTCGATGGTTATACTATGACAAAGACGCAAACGATTCGTGTTGACACGGTGCTCATCATCACCAACACGCGTCGAAAGGTTCAGTGAGCGAAGTGATCCTTCACTCACCCCTCCAAGTCGCGTCGAAGTGATACATGTTATCTCTGAAGAGAATGGCTCAAATAGGTTGTAACTATAATAGGCCAAACGCTCTGACGATTGTTCCTGTACATGCCGTTTCATAAGATGTTCATATCTCTTTTGGATTCCAATGGTGCTACGGATAGATTCTACGGTTGTCTGTAGTGTACTCCAAGAGAACCTGTTTGGTCAAAAAAAGCAATTCACGCAGAGAGATCAGTTCTTCTGGGATGCAGCCCTAAGAAGAGATTGACAGATTTTCTCGATCAAGAGAGGGAAATGTCATTCTCAAGTCTGTCTCCATTTGAATAATCTGAACTTTGCCAAACACGATGAAGAAGTGAGTTTCTGGCTAGTGGTCTGTCAATCAGGAATTGAGGGGTAAAGACGTTTGAGTTTGATGCGAGCATCAGCGGTGGTGAAGCGCCAGTTGATGCCGACCGCATTCGCATTGCGTCTGGTTTGCCAAGCAGCCACCCCTCGTTCCAATTCCGCGAGTGAGCCGATGCGACGGTCTAAACACTGGCGACTGAGCACACTTCATTCGATTTCGGCCATGTTGAGCCGGGCTTCCATGTTTGGGGGTGTAGTGGACTTCCAGCTTGCGAGCCAGGCGTCGGGCCTCAGCGGGCGGAAAGACCTCATACAAAGCGGCAGAGGTATGGGTGTTTAAGTTATCCATGACCAATACCAGTTTCTCAGCAGTGGGATAGTACACATCCACCAGATCGCGAATGAAGCGCGCCCAATCTTGTTTCGTGCGGCGCTCAGTCACCTGGAGAAAGCGCTTCCCCGTCAACGGTTCATTGGCGATAAACAGATTACAGGTGCCTTGCCGCTCGTATTCAGCATCGTAACACGCAGGTTGTCCCGGCTGCATCGGCAATGGCACCCGTGTTTCGCTGATGAGTTGTTTACTCATCTCATCCATGCACACTTGCGGATACCGCGCGTCGTAGGGACGGGTGTACACGTCCAGCACCTCTTCCATCTGACAAACAAACTCCGCACTGCTTTTGGGCGGCAGACACCACTGTTCTTTGAGCCAGGGTTTGAGTTCGTTGGTATGCAGAACCTGTCGGATGGTTTCGTAGCTCAGATGCTCTCTACCACGCGTAGTTCCACCAGCTTGTCGGCCAGCAACTGCAGCGTCCAGCGTTGTTGGCCTTCCTCCGGTTGACTACACGTCAACGCGACCAGATAGGCTTCCTGTTCTCCATCCAATTTGCGCAGGCGAGGCGTTCCTGATCGGTGCCGATTGAGCGCGGCTGCCAGACTCTCTTCAACGAGACGTTCTCGCACTCGCTCGATGGTCGCAATGCTCACGTCCAGCGCCTCGGCAATGCGTTGATCGGTCCAGCCTGGCCCGCCCTCACTGCTATCCGCTTTGAGTAAGATACGTGCATGTGCCAGTTTGCGGGCTGATGTTTGCCCTTTCGCTATCAGTTCCTGCAATTCTTCTCGCTCTTCTTCGCGTAACTTCACGATATACTTCTTCATAGGGGCTCCTCCTTGAAAGCTGTTCAATTCGTCTTCAAGGATACCCTTTTCCCTCCACTCCATCCTTGTGGAAGAGCATCAGTGACGCCTCTAGTGCATATTCAGAGGCCGTTTGTGGAAGAGATGCCAGGCTCTGTTTTTGACCCAGAGACCGCGTCGGAAGAGAGATTTCAGACTTACAATCTGACCGGAATCGGTCCTTCACAGTCGTTCCGGTCAGATTGTAAGTCTGGGATCAGTTTCTCTGCACGCGACCCTCCCCACTTCTACAGCATTGGCTTAGTCAAGGGTGAGCACAAGCTTGCCACGTACATGTCCGCCCTCGCTCAGTTTGTGGGCCTGAGCCACTTCTTTGAGTGGGAAAACGGCGTCGAGATGGGTTTTGAGCTGGCCTGCATTGGCCAGGTTCGCCATTTCAGCTATCTGCTCGCCTGATCGATGAACTCCGATGACTGCAAAGGCCACGCCTGACTTCGGGGCAAGTTGGTCACCAAGATCTTTCACCCCCAGATGGACGGGCAGAGAGACAATCGAGCCGCCGCGTTTGACTACCTTGAACGAGTCTCTGAGTACATCCCCACCGATGGTATCCAACACCACATCGACATCCTTCACAACATCTGTCAAAGCTTGCCGCGTATAGTCGATGATGATATCAGCCCCCAGATCACGCACAAACTCCACGTTGCGGGTAGAAGTGGTCGTAATGACCATCGCACCCTTCCATTTGGCGAGTTGGATCGCATAATGACCGACGCCACCCGCTCCGCCGGAAATGAAAACGGTCTGTCCCGCTTGCAGATGGGCGGTATCAAAGAGCGCTTGCCATGCCGTCAGCCCAGCCAGCGGCACACCAGCCGCTTCCTGATGCGTCAGTCTTTGTGGTTTGAGCGCGATATCCGCTACGGGCGAGGTGATATACTCACTGTATGCCTTCGCTTCGCCAGGAAAACGCGGCATCCCATACACCTCGTCACCAACCGCGAACTGCGTTACCCCTTCGCCCAGCGCGATGACCGCGCCTGCGATGTCCCAACCCAGGATATACGGGAGGTGCCCTGCTGTAAGGCCGGGCACAGGGAATTTGCGAGCAGTGCAATCCACCGAGTTAATGCCTATAGCCTGCACGCGTACCAGCACTTCACCAGCCTGTGGTTCAGGTCGCTCAACATCTTCATATTTCAAAACATCAACATCACCAAACGCATGTATCCGTACAGCTTTCATTGTGGCCATAGTGTTATCGTTCTCCTTGTCGTATCAATAATAGTTGTGTCGTGAGGCCATAAAGCGGTGCATCTGCGTATTCGCCGTGTTTCTTCATCTCTCTTGTGGCCTCACCCTGTCTTGATGTACAGAGTATACCCTTGAAAGGCGAGACGATCTATGCCATACTGTCCACAATATATGTCTGATCATCCAAACTTTGGAGAATATCATGGATGTCCTTACCGATGTGCTCAATACACTGGAACTGAAAGGCTGGCTCAGTTCGCGTACCGCAGTTGCCACTCATTGGCGCGTTGATTTCCTGGCCAGTCAAGACAGCCCGTTTCACATTTTCCACGTTGGTGGCGGCTACCTGCGTGTTGAAGGAGATCTCACGCCTCTGCGGGTCGAGGATGGAGATATCGTGGTCTTTCCCCATGGACATGCTCACACGATCTACGATGAACTCGCTTCACCTCAGACACAAGCGGCTGTCCATCTGGATTATAACGCCCATGGTGAGTACGAGATTTCCCCTTTTGAGGGTGAAGAAACAAAGACCGTTTTGCTCTGTGGTGCGTTCCATTTTGAGAATCCCAGCGATTCCCTCTTGCTCCAGGGTCTGCCCAACGTCATCCATATTCCTGGAGAACAGGGACGCATGGTACAGGGCCTCGCCAATATCGTGAATTTGATCACCTCCGAATCGACCTCGCGACAGGCTGGTACGGAGGCTATGTTACGGCGCTTGACCGAGATGCTCTTTATTCAGGTGATCAGGGTCTGGATTGACCAGCAAGCTGAAGCCAGCGGGGGATGGTTAAACGCGCTGCGCGACCAGCCCATTAGCACCGCCCTTGGTCTGATCCACCAGTCTCCCGAACGCGGCTGGAAGGTAGAGGAACTAGCAGACGCGGTTGCCCTCTCCCGCTCAGCGTTCTCCTCTCGCTTTACCCACCTTGTGGGTGAGCCACCCATGAAATATCTCACGCGCTGGCGTATGCATCTGGCGACTCGTTTGCTCAAGAAGGAAAGAGAGATGGAAAAGATCGCACAGCAACTCGGCTATGCTTCTGAAGTCGCCTTTCGCAAAGCCTTCAAGCGAGAAGTAGGCATTCCTCCAGCTACGTACCGGAAGCTTGGGTAAAACATTTGAACGAACGAAGGTCTCCATGTCTATCAGAGCCTTGAGTCCAGTTGATCAAGCAGGGATCGAAGCTGGACTCTCGCTCCTCAAATGCCTTGTTGGTTGCCTATCACGGGTCCATAGCTCAATGAGGTTGAGCCAAAGCGAGTTCACGGCAAGCGAGCGATTGTTGAACCAGCTCGGCTTTTGACGGCGGAAGTGCTCAGGCAGCGCGTCTGCGACTACTTTAGCCGTGAACGGATCGAACCTCTTACACAGGAGATCTCTTGAACCTGCACTAGAGATGTCACCGATGCTCTTCCGCGAGTATGTTCTACCCCTCAATTCATTCTGGACAACCCACTAGCACACCAGCAGATTCCTTCGACACCAGGAGAACGTAGACCAATACCAAACCAGATAAGTTAAAGGAAGAGAGTAAAGGAACAATCAGATGACGACGCTGTGTGCATGCACTCTCGCGCCTCTATCTCGCCAACCGGGAACGCGTTTTCTCACACGACGAGGTTTTCAGGAAGAAAGATGGCTTTGGGTATCTCGCCTGGATCTTGCACACGTTACCGCTCCTGCTTCTTCTCTTGGAGAAGAGGAACTGACAATCTGGATGAGGCGGCCTTCCGGTCGTTGTCGCATGGCGGGAAATTATTCATCCGAATCTTGTGGGAAAAGTGTGTCTACCAGGGCGAATAGAGAGCCGAGCCCGTCAGGTGGTTGTGCTTTGGATCGTCTCGATGTTCGGTGATGCTTTGTAGGCCGATAGGAGGTGAGAAGTTTTGTACGCAAATCCTGATCGATCGCAATATCTGGTGTCCAGAGGCCTTCCTGTTGGAGAGAGATATGGCAAGGGCTATCTTCTGGTGCCTGTGTTTGCTCATTCTCTCGTTGCTGGCATGACCATGGGCGTCGAAAGCAACGAGCAAGCTGATGCAGGTGGAGATTGATCCGACACATCATCCATCCTACATACGTCAACTCCTGGCCGTACACCTTCACCTGACCTCTATCAAGCACCTCAGGAGAGTAGGTATCTACGTAATCCAGTACCCCCAGAAGAAAAGCTCCCGATCCGCAGCAGGGATCATGAACTGTTATCGGTGGATCACCTGGCTGTGGGGGTCTGAAATCAATCAAGGTAAGACGAACAACAAGTTGGACGAGATCCCAGGGCGTATATTCATCGCCAACGTCCTTCCAGGCCAGATGAGCCAGCATAAAGGTAGCGCCGAGGATATCATAGTAGTTCTTGACAGCCTGGGCGAACAATTCTTCAAATGCAAGGGCGATTTCGCTCATGGCCTTCTCTACACCCACACAGGCGACATTGAGGAATTCGTCCATATCTGCTTGCCGGAGCATGGCATCCCACACCAGGAGTGCTTGCGTAAAAAAGTTCGAGCGAGAGAGAGCGGTTTTTGCCTTCCCCTGCTCTAAGAGAGTGATGATGCGTTGCGCTGACTGGTTGATGAGGGGCTGGCCTGGTGAAGATGAGAGGGGTGACACGGAAATGCTTCTCTGTGAAGTCATGATGAAGTCCTTTGTCTGGCAAAACTTATACGAGCAGAGCGGGATCATGAGAGTGAGTAGCAGAGACGCCCATGCGTATCAGACGTAGCATGAGCAATTGCGTATACTCCTTGTTGAAGAGCCCGTTCTCAGGTTCGTCTTGGTGCGCCTGCTCGAAGTCGGCGAATGCCTGATCGTAATTGCCTATTTGCTTCTGGACGAGACCACGCCGATAGAAATGAATCGCCTTTTTTTCCAAGCTAATGGCCCTGGTACAATCGGAGAGTGCCTGAGTCCATTTCTCAAGATGGTTATATGCTCCTCCACGAACCGAGTATGCCTCAGCATACGAGGGATCGAAGACAAGCGCTCGGTCGCAATCAGAAACTGACTGTTTGTAGTTTTCACACCTGGCGTAGAGCCGGGCGCGATAGGTATAACCGACGGCGGCCAGTTCTTTGGCAAAGCGCTCCGGTTGGGAGGAGGCATGCTCAATGCGCTCAAGCACATAGGTCCAGTCGTAGATCGATCCCTTGTCTTGCCCGAGTGCGTCCTGGACACGTGCGCGGTACAGGTACGCCGTATTGGTCTCGGCCTCGCCCACGCCCATGGCAATGACCTGTGAAAGATCACTGAGAGCAGGCTGCCACTCTTCCAGGAGTATGCACGCAACGCCTCGGCGAAGGAGAGCACGGGCCACAAGCAATTTCGTCTCGGTATCCATTGTCTGGGGAGATGAAAGCCGATCAATATACTTCGTCCATGCCATCATGTTCTGGCGGAGTTGCTTGATGGTCTCATCATCGACTTCAGACGGGATACTCCCATCGTCCAGGCTGACGAAAAGTGGGTGAAGAGCAATGGTCCTCTTTCGGGCTTTTTGAGAAGAGCTGTGCTGTTTTTTTGATACACGCTTTGCTTTGCTCATAGAACGATCCTTTCTGCAAAACAAAGCCAGACGGCCTGCACATCTCTTTTAGGAGGTCATGTAGACTGTCTGGCGTAAAAAATCGCTAGAGTGGACAACGAAAGGTGATTTTTAGAGGGAAAACAGAGCTTTCTGGAAGTAGTCGCCTGGAACCAGTTCCCTAGACGCTGGTGCGGACAAGGTGGCGGACGAGCAAAGGGCAGGGAGAGCAGCCTCAATCGCTTGATGATCTCCCTGCCCTTCCTCAGAGAACTGATATCGTGCCTGTTTATGATGCTCACACTGACAATTGAGCCATCCATATTCCAGAAAACGCTGTTCCATGGAATGAAGCGAGACCTGATCCAGTTCTATCTCGATCCACAAGTCGCTTCTCGTATGCTTGATCGCGTTGGCGAAGAATTCATGTAAGACGTGTTGCGTGCGATCCCACTCTGGATGGTCTGGACTTTCTGGCAGCTCCCCACGATCAACTTCCTTCCAGATGTACCATTGTCGTTTGTTTAACTCCCTTGTCTGAGCGATATGCGAATCCAGCATGTAGCAGTGCCAGTTTGGATATCCTGCATACGGCTGCATCCTCCATGACTGGTCTTGCTTCATCAGCGATACCAAAACCGTCTCTATGGGCGTGCCGCTTTCCTTGAAACGCCCGGCGGGGTAGACAAATGGCGACTCTTCACAGTAGGTGCGCAAGAGTTTTCTGAACTGTCGGCATTGTTGATCACTGCGCCAAAAGAAATTGGTGGGTGCGATGAAGACTAATCGTCCTTCACGTGGATTGAGCAGGCTCCAGGCATGTTCGATATGCTCAATATACTCAAGATCGTGAAAGGGCGGATTCATCATGATAAGGTCATAGCATGGCTGATGGGGTTTGGGGCGATAATGGAGGAAATTATCAGCCACGATCCGAAAGCCTTGCTGTTGGAGTACCGTCTGGTTGATGGGATCTAGCTCGCAACAATGCAAAACGTAGTCCTCGCGTCCCAATGTGGCATACATCTGTCGTATCCAACGAACTATTGCTCCCTTCCCCGCGCTCGGCTCCAGTAGATTCTCCAACGTTTCAGGTTTTGCTTGATTGCATATTTTCTAGTACACCTCGACATCAAAGAGCGTGAAGTCTATGACCTGCTCATCGTTGATCTCATACCAACTTGCGGTCTGTGGTAGGATTCTGAAAAGAGGAAACCAAGATCGGAAGGAAAGAGCAATGGCAAGGATAACAAGAGCAGCACCTCATATATCAGTAGAAGAAGTAAAAGAGAGGATGAATAATGATCTC
>WNFX01009840.1_pt1 | contig 13619 bp, 9 predicted proteins | sample 5400111 | NCBI WGS metagenome assembly WNFX01 (sample SAMN13153363, study PRJNA577476) | soil metagenome | isolation source: 40 cm soil or saprolite under grassland replicate 1 | place: USA:California | collected 2016-06-15
GACGAAAGTACGCCAAGCGGAGCATGACGCATCGTGGCAGGAATTCCGTGACTCGGCCGCCCATCTCAGTCAGACCATCAATCGGGCTATCGACGAACTGCCGGACTGGGTGCCCACGGCCTTACGGGTCAACTTGGACCGCATCGCACGAGCCCTCTCCCAAGCCCAACCCGACCTCACAGAGCTTCCTGCTGACGTCGAGCAGGCACGCGGGCTAGCTAATGACCTGATTCGGCGCCTCGCAGACGATCAGACCCAGGTGATCGCCAACGCACGGGCTGAAGCCAAGCCCAAGCGAGCCGAGGTCGAATCGCTCCAGAGCCGCCTTGCGGCACTCGAAGCGGCCCGAGACATTCCTCCCATGGAAGACTCACTCCCGCGGGCCCTTGAGGGCATAGAGAAGGACGTTTGGGTACTCTACCGACAGGCGGAAGTTCTGCCTGACCGAGAGATGGACGCACGGCTACTCGAAGCGTACCTCCCGAGAAATGTCCTGGCGGCGATTCTCCCCAGGCGTCCGACCGACCTAGATCGTATTCGGCGGCACGTTCAACGGCGAACGAGGGATGTCAAGGTCGTTAACGTGTCCGAACTCCCACCACCTGACCTCGCATCCCTACCATCGGATTCCATCCTTCGCGTCCTAGACTTGACCAAGACCGAACCCATCGCCTTCGCTTACCTCCTAGCAAACTATGGTGACGTGCACTTGCTAAGTGAAGGTGCGAACCGCGGTGACATACCCCGCGTAATCTGGCGTGATGGCGAGGTCTATGACGGCCACGCCTGGCATCTGGAAATCAGCGCCGAAGGTCTGGAATACTTCGGGTTGGGTGCTCGCAAGCGACGCCTCGAGGCTTTCCGCGCAACCCTGCGCGAACAGATTCGTGAGCTTAACGGCCGCGTCCTAGCCCTCGACCGAGAGGCAGAAGGTGCGGAGGCACGCAAGGTCAGACTCCAAGCCTTGCAATCCACTCTTGAGCGTGGCTTCCAGGTCGCCCGACTTCACGATTGTCTGCAGCGCTTCCACGACGCCCGCACTCACTTGGCCACCGCGGCAAGCGTGGAAGCCCGAGAACTTGCGGCTGTCAACGAAGCCCGGCGCGAGCTTGAAAAGCGTCAGACTATTTGGTCGTCCCTCGACGCCCAAGTCCGAGAGACTGGGGCGGAGGAAGTTCGGAGACGGCTTGAACTAGCCCAAGCACATGTACAAACCTGCAATCAAGAGCAGACAATCGCAAACAAAGACTATACCCGAGCGCAGACTAACGTCGAAGCCTTGCAGACAACTCTCGACGAAACCCGATCGGAAGCTCGGCACGCTGAGGACGAACGCGAACACCGACGAAAAGAGCTCCTCGCCGTGGGTCCCCGGGAAGGTTTCACCGAAGCAGACTTCGAAGTGTATCTCCAACAACGCGGATTCTATACCACGAAGCCCGCTAACCTCGACGGTCTCGAAAGCCAAGCTAATCAAGAGATGGGCCGTGGAAGGGAGAAGATTCAAAACCTTTGCCTGGCCCTCGCCAACCGCCGAGCGCTCCAGTACAGCGACGACTCCAACACCGTGCTCGAGGCCGTCACCCGAGTTCCACTCACGGACCTGGTTGGCCGACTCGAGCTCGAACTGGAATCGAAGCGGAGGGAGCTGGTGGCCAAGACAAAGGAACTCAGTCAACAGGTCTTCGTCCAGCGAATCGCTTCGAATCTTAAGCAGGAGGTGGCGGAAATGGAGGACCGCATCGACCGCGTAAACGCGGAACTCGCTCGTTCACCGTTCCGCGGCGCGGTGTTCAGGATCAAGTGTCGAGCGCTGCGGAGCGACCCCGAGGTAGATCGTATGAGGACGCTCGTGCTCGAAGCCTCCGCCGAGGCCAATTCCGCCATGCTCGGCGAGTTCATGCTCGCTATGCTTCGCCGTACCGACCTGAATTCGGACCAGGTGCCCCCACTCTTCGACTACCGCAAATGGTATGAGTTCCGCATGGTCCGGGCGGATCCTGCCACCGGTAAAGAGGTCGACGAGGAACAGTTCGCCAAGGCTAGCGGTGGCGGACAGGCACTCCCCCGTTACCTATTTTGCTTCAGCCTTTTCCGAACGCTCTATGATCAGTGTGACGCTAAACTGCGCCTGGTCTTAATCGACGAAGCCTTTCTGAGGATGGATCGGGGCAACATCGATCAGCTCATTGCCTTTGGTAAGGGCCAAACCCTTCTTTTCGTGGTCACCAACACTGAACTCGATGGCGCCACTGACGCGATGGAATCAGGCACTGTCCAGATGTTCAACAAGAACAGCCGCAACGAGACGCTGATCGGACCATGGTCGTACGATCGACGCGCGCCAGAAACACCGATAGCAACCCGCTGAAGAGTCTCTCGGGGTACAGGAAGGCGGTGAATGCCGCCCTCGATCAGGTGGATCGCCGAGACGGAGAGCTGCCGAATCAAGTAACCGTCGAAGGCCTTACCTTGGAAGAAATAGGTCACGTTGTCGCTTCATTTCGGCGGAACCACTACCGCCGCGATGGAGAGCGCATCGTTCTTTACCCGGCGCGAATTGTCCGTGACCTATTCGATGCCCAACCGGGTCGCCTCCTCGACTCGTGGTATGCACAAGCCCATCGGACACCCCACAAGCTGCGAACTGAGCATGCCAATCGAATCGAGGCGCTTCGACAGAGGCTTTCCGCCCTCCCCGATATTCCAGTCCGCGCTCAACTCCTCGACGATTTGGACCGTGGAAAAGGATGGATTACAGGGAAGCTCGAGAGATATGGAATCGATGCAGCCGCGGTTGAAGCTCAGGCCGTTGTCACCACAATCTCGCTACTGCCGCTCGCTTCGCCCACGCGCATCAGGACGTTCGCGGCAAACCATCTCCACGACAGCCATCGTCTTGATCCGGGAACAGAAACCTACCTCCACCTTACTGACCTGCTTCTCGCCGCGACGCCCGTGTCCGACGAGGACGAGAGTCCCTTAAGCGCAATCCGGCGGCAGGTGCTGGAAGACCAGAACCTAGTTCCCAACTTGACCCAGGCCAAAGCACTAATCATCGGCAACCTTCACTTACGCTACGACAACGAGGTCGATGAGAAGGTGGTCCGCAACACCGATCGCGTCCTTGCCACGGCACTCACTCTGGATGAACTGCTTAAGGTTGACCCGGCCCCCCCACTCCCCTCGATTGTCTTCAGCATCGAGAACGAGACGCCTTTCAATGAAATCGCGGCCAGGGTGCCCGAGGGCGTCCTTGTTGTCATGACCAGCGGACAGCCCAACGCTGCGGTGCGCCGACTCTTAGGCCACCTGGCTCTCCGAGGTGTCCCCCATTACCATTGGGGCGACATAGACGCGGGGGGCTACCAGATTCTCCGTGAGCTGAATCGTCTCGCGCCAACTGCACCATTCCTGATGGACGAAGAAACGGTGCGGACCAATTCTGGCCGGCTGACCCGAATGACCGCGCGCAAGCGACGGTCCATTCAGCGCTTCCTCGAGCATCCACCGCCCGAATCAGAGTCGGCCCTTCGGGCCTGCCTTGAGTTGGACGGTTGGCTCGAGCAAGAGTCCATCCCTATCGAAAATGTGCGAGAATTCCTTCTGCGCCTCCCGACCGAGGTTACCGGCGCCCGTCTATAGTGCCGGCGATCGTGTGAAGGTTGCCCCTCTTGGTCTGCACTACGAGATCGACTTCCTTGGTGTGGCCGAAGGTTAGGTCACCATGTGCCCCTGTCGCTGTAGCTGGGAGGCCGCGTAGAATTCGGCACACAGGTTCGTGTCGATGGCGGATTGGCTTCCAGTCCGACCGGCAGGCATGGTCTCCGCATTGGTTCCTGAAACGCTAAGGCTTTTCACATGCGCTGACCAGCTCGTGACGCAGGAAGAGAGCGTTCTCCAGCGGATGGAGACGGCGGCGTCGCCTGGGGATCCAAAGCCAGCATCCCGCGAGAATCTCATATCCGGCTCGAATCCGAAGAGAAGCGAACCTCGAGGAAGCCGAGACCGCATTGTTCGCAAGTTCGCTTGTCGGCATCGGTGCGTTCGCCGCCCAAGCCAGATCCGGTTCGAATCCGGTCGGAGGCGAACCGTTTTTGTGACAGGTGAAACAGGGAGCGCATCCCGTGTGGTTCGAACCCTCAAGAAGCCGACTTCAGAGGTTCAACTATGAAGTTCGAAGGCCTACGGCGACGCGTGCCGGATCGCGAAGGTGTTAAGTAGAGGGATAGCCAAGTCGTGTTCGATGCCGACTGAAACGGCGCTGCACGGATTCTTGGGGCGCGTTGCGCTCCCGTGTGAAAATGCAATGGATTGGATACCTGCAATACAGGCTTGGTTTGTTGATGTGAAGAGGCCCCTGTCCGGGATTTCGGACTTCGGGGCCCAGAGCCCGCCAACGTTTTGGAGCGATCTCGGATCGTTTCGAGGCACCGGGCATTGGAAGCTGAACACCCTCGAGCATTGAACTGGACTGGATACAGCTTAGCATATCAGAAACAGGACGCGAAGCGCTGTTCCACCGACTTCAGGAGACGTTCGATGTCAGCCGAGGGAAGGGACGCCCATCTCGAAGGCGCTCCCAAGGACCGTGGGCCAAGTGAGAGACTGCAGCTTCCACCAGTAAGCGTGAACTGGCACGTGTGGCCGTCGTGCAATTACCATTGCACGTTCTGCTACGCGACGTTTGCCGAGATGGTCAACGTCCTTCGCAAGGACGAATCGCTGACTGTTCCGAGACTCCTGCGGGCGGCCGGTACCGAAAAACTGACCTTCGCAGGAGGAGAACCCACCCTTTGTCCGTATCTTTCCGACCTCCTCCGCGAAGCGAAGACCGCCGGGCTCGTGACGATGATTGTGACGAACGGCACTCGTTTGACGGACACCTATATCGATCGGATTCGACCCTGGGTCGACTGGATCGCGGTCAGTGTGGACAGTGTCTCTAGCGAGGTAGAGACTCGGTTGGGCCGAGGCCGTGGAAACCATGTGGAACAGACGATCGAGGCCGCCCAGAGAATCCGAGCCAAGTCTTGCCCATTCGGCGAGAGAACGATCGGTTCGACCAGCAGGGTTACATAAGCCGCGAACAGTTCGCGGATTTCCTGGAACGACACCAGGATCTGGACCCGGTAGGAGAAGACAACGACGCAATGACCGGCTCGTACGTGATGCTCGACCCGCTAGGCCGATTCTTCCAGAACACGACCGGTGAATACACGTTGAGCGATTCGATCCTAACGGTCGGGGTCAAGAACGCTCTCCGCCAAGTCGGATGGGATCCCTCAAAGTTCGTGCGTCGAGGAGGGATCTTTGACTGGGTCTTGTCTGGGAATTCTGGGGGGAACGTACCCCATCGATAAATGGTCTGGGACCTCGCTTTCGGCGCCCCACGGACCTTCGCCTCAAATCGCGACCTGGAGTTCAATTCTCTGGGCCGGCTGGCTTCAATCCCTCTCACATTCGTCCATGGACCGGTGAAAATTGGTCTACCGATGTTCCACTCTTTCTCGAACCGATAAAATCGGACAGACCCGAGGCTATACGGCAAGAAGCCATGCAAGCTTGTTCTTGAGTGCATCTATCTTGGCGCCATCGACCGTCTTCGACCTTACGGCTAGGAGTAGCTTTGAGGCTTTCCAGCGGTCCCTCTTCTCCACCTTGACCCCTAGGAACGACTCAAGGTTGTCTGGGAGAGTATCGATCTTGCGCGTGAAGGTGTTTCTTGAACTCTCGATCAGTCTGTTCAGACGTCTGTGAAGTTCCTCATCCGGCCCTGTCGTCCTTGAATCCAAATCATAGAGAACTGAATGTGGAATCTTCATCTCGCCTAGCAGATTCATGAAAGCGGGAATGTTGAACTTCCCTTCAGTTTCAACGACAAACGTTCCTGTCTTCGGCGTTCCAATCTCTCCAGTCTTGATAAGATAGTCGGTCAGAACTCTCTCTGACAGGCCTTCTACGATAAGCACATGATCGGCGAAGAACAGCATGGAACGTTCGGGGTTGAGCCAAAGAAAGTGACGCACAGCTTCCAGCTCAGACTCGGCCTCAGGTCCACCTTGCGGAGATGGCTCTTTTTGAACTTCCTTTAGGAGGTTCCGGATCTCTTGATTTGTCTCAAAAATCGCTCGGAGCCTATCCGGCGTAATCTGGGCAACTTCAGTCCTGCCTGTAGTTCGGAAGAGTCGGACTAGACAAGCGATGTCGTCAATGTTATTGCTCACGAATAGCGGAGAATGTGTCGCCGCAACAACCTGTCTTCCTTCTTGCTGAGCGATACGCCGAAGACCGATGTCGAGGAGGGTTTGTTGCGGTGGATGAAGGTATGCCTCTGGTTCCTCAAACAAGATGACATCCAGGAATGGCGAGAAGACATCCTCAGATGGCGTGGGCCTTGGCTCCGCGTAACCAGCAGCGAGACGAACAAGTGTGAGGATTAGATATCTTTGGAGGCCGTGACCGAATGCCTCCGGATCCATCGGTCTGTCCATCTTGCGGTCTGTAATAGTATGCCTGATGAATCCTTTGATAATCTCCTCGTCGTTGGGAGGGGAGATGCTCAATCCGAATGTGACCTCCCACCCCTTAAGTTCCTCGTTAATCATGGCCTCGAGTCCGGAGAGGGATCGCTTGCCTGCAGTCTCCTCTTTCTTGACGGTCTGCATGAAGCCCTCGAACTCTTTCGCAAGCTTTGCGAAAGCAGGGCTCGTGTCCAGAACAGGCTTCAGGATATCTCGGAGGAGGTCCCTCAAAGCACTTGGACCCGTCAGCTTCGTGTGCTCCTCGAGGTGGCTTACGGGCGGGATGTAGATGACATTCCCGAGCTTCCCTTCTGCTGCGCTCTTCCAACCGCAAAACCGGTTCTGGGAAAGGCTCCCATTTTCGAAGGCGAGCAGACCCTTCTTCGCTTCTTCGATCGGATGAAACCATTTCCGCACTCTGACCCGGTTCTGACCAGAAACGTACTCATGCTTGACTTGCGCTAGTTCTGCGGCTCCGAGCTTGTACTCTACTTCGACCCAGCTTTCGTCGTTAGGTGACACAAACTTTGGAGAATCCCGGTCGGCCTCGAATTTCGCATCTTTCTCATAGAAAGTGCGCAGGGCGTCGATTACGTTCGTCTTTCCAGAGTTGTTTGCACCAACCAAGAGGGAGTAATCACCGAGACGAATTGTCGCGTCTGCGACAGATCGGTAGTTGTGTATGCTGACCTCAGTGATTTTCAATATAGCGCCTTGAACGGATGAGTGGGAGTCGTGGCCTGAAACCGTACCGGTTAGGTTGGTCCTCCACGCTCTGAAAAAGGGGTACAAGGTGATAGTTCTTGCGGCACATGTTCTGTTTTCTCTGCCTGTGGGGCTTGCCGGTAGAGACCAAGGACAAGACCAATTCTTGATTCCTCTTTAAGTCCTGCGAAGATGCAGTCGTGATAAGGACAACCGGCTCACCGATTGTCACCGTTCGCAGTTGTGGATCCAAGTGGGGGGGGGCTTACGCCGGAGTCGCATGGTTTTGCCACATTGCGGCAGGTATCCCGACGGCTGCAAACCCAGTGCGCGTTAGCTGCTCACCCTCGGCGAAAACCTGCGCACCAGGGCCTCGAAGTCGATTCCGGTGTGCCACACCTGTTCGTGAATCTTGAAGCGAACATTCGTCCTTTCGATTGCCACCTCAACGTCCCCCGTTCGAGTTACTACGCCAATTTCCGCTTGCTGAAGTGCATTTACTTGGCCGAGCAGAGGACTTAGCCGAGTGCCGAGTCCGAACACGAAGCGAGCATGGGTGCGGATGGCTTCCTCGCCAGGATGATCATCAGGGAGCGGCACGACGCAGAGTATGTAGTTGTCTCCGATTCTTACAGCTTCTCGCGCTTGCGCGGGAGTCATTTTCACCAAGTCGCCACGTGCGGACTTGACTTCTAGGAGGAAATTTCGGATGCTCAAGACAGTTTGACCATCGGGTCCTACAGAGTCAAACTCATGGTCGAACTCGAAATCACTCCCTCGCCCGGTCACTTCCAAGCTTATCCCGTGAACTGCGAGTGTACTCTTCAGTAGACTCTCAACGAGTGTACCGACCGTTCTGTTGCGGTCTGCGACTTGTTGCATTTCCCTAAGCTCGGCTATTTTGACTCGGAGATGCTGATCCTTCCAGACTGCTGCCATCTCCCTCAACGCCTCCGCGTCCTTCCCGCTTGCGAGTAAGATGCCCACAAGTGCTTTGTCGATAGCTAGTCTTGAGGCTTCGTCAGTCTCGCCAACGTTCCGCATGACATCAGTAATCGTTACAGTCATTCGTTCCAGAAACCGTGAGACATCCTCTTCCATGAGGAGAGCCTGCAGGTCGTTCCGTCCCTCAATGAGTTTTGCCAAGCTGTGGGCGTTGGCTGGACGTCGATCCTTTTTCGTAAGACAAACCCAGATCCGAGTCTTCACCGCGTACATCCAGAAGCAAGGGTACACCATGTGTGTCGATTCACATTCGCAAGTCGCCTCGACCGGGTTTTGCCAGCTGTTGTCCAGCTTCAGAAGCTTGGAAAAGAGGAACTCGATGAATTTCACCGACCGCTCGCGACTATCCCTCGTGCGATCCATTATCCCACGGTCGGTTTCAAGAAACGCCAAAGTGGACATTGCAAGTCTTGCACGGTGATCCACGTCCTCGTCCAGCGGGTTGCTTGGTGCGAGAAGGGCTCGGAGGTGATCGCGGTCGAGGGAGTACTGTCTTTGAGTTAGTGGACTTGCGAGCACAAGTCCCTTGTCCGCGAGGACCTTCCATCCCTCGACGGACACGACGTCTATGTACCCCTTCGCCAGAATTGAGTCGGGAGGAAACAGGTCGACATAGCCCCGCAGTACCTCTTCCCACAGGTCGACAGGAGCGAGAAGGGGAAAATCCGGATTGAGTTCTGTCATAGGTTTCGCTTCTTCTAGTCGAGTGCTGCTCGTCATGACTGGGTAGCCCTTCAGATGAGTGTCAACGTTGTGTGACACCAACCAACCTAAAAGAACGATGCTCGCACGCTGATACGATTCGCTCACCGGATTCATCCGAGATTGAGACCGAATCGCATCCACCAATTCCACAACCAGTTGATTGGGATCTCGTGGCTCAAGAAGCTCTTGAAGCTTGGGATTCATCTCCGATGCGAGGAGTTTGTAACGCTCGTCAATTCCGAGATCTCTCGAAACGTCCTTCAACGTCTCGTCAATCCCGTCATCCCTCCGAATTTCGTTTCTCGTGCGAAACTTCCCGTTCTGATCCGGCAACAGAGGAAGCCGACTCAGAATGACCTCATCTTCGCGTGCGGCTACCTGGAGGAGCGCATCAAGCGCCCTGATTGCTCCCGCAGCGCCCTCTTCGTGGAGCGCATCTTGTAGTCGGTCTAGCGATAGGAGTCCCGAGACTCGCTCTGCTAGGCGGGTGAGGGTGAGCGCCTCAGGGAACTGTTCAGTCTCCATGCCCCGCAGAGCTGTCCACCCCTCGAGAGTCTTTGCCCACGGCTCACAAATGCCAGCCTCGGGAGTCAGCTCTCGATAGAGTGCAGCGCTGAGCCGCGAAATTTCAGCCAGCACTTCCGGCTTTGGCGAATAGGGAATTAGCGCCTTCCGAGGCGCAACGAGGGTCCCCGAGGCCGTCTTTACGATGGGAAGCTCTCTTGCCGGTTCGATCGAATGCGACCATATCTGGTCCGCAATCCAGCCCGAGTCGAGCCACGCCTTTTGTGGGACGAGACCTGCGCGAGCGGCCTGATACAGCGAGCCCCACCCATTCTCGACAGCTACATTGGTTAATGTTTGAGTCAGCGCGAGCGCGGCTACCATCAACTTTCGGTTGACGCTGCTCTGCGGTGTGATCGCAGCAAGCCAAATGCCGTCTCGCTCTTCGGTGGCCTCGAACGCGCCGCTATTTACGACAACAGGTAGGGGCAGATCCTCCGTGCCCGCGAGGGGAAAGATCGCGAAGAGTTTGGGCAAGTCCGCCGTCCCCGAAAGAGAATGCCCTCCTTCGACTGGTTCAAGGCCTAGCGCCGCGGCGCAGTCTGGTCCCTTAGCCATTATCACCTGAAATTGACGAGATGTGGTACCGGATTCTTGAGTAATCTCAATCTTCTGGACTTGGTCAGCGATTTCCGTAATGCTTCCACGCTTCCATGTCTGGACTCTGCCTTGTCGCACCACCTCCACAGAGTGAATTGAGTCAATAAAGGCAAGGACGTATGGCAGAGTCTTCTCCAGAGTCTCAAGCGCCGCGTCAGCAAGTTCGCGTTTGGAAGATTGGCTCAGATGAAATCGGAATGATGTCGTGAAACCTCTCGGGGGAGTGAGTGCACTCGTGGAAGTTTTCTTCAGCTGGTCTTTGGCCGCCGTCATCTTTGCTTCCAAGTCACGGGCAGACGCCGCATTCCTGTCCAATCTGAAGGAGAACGTTGGACCCTCACGCAGCATTCCGACAACGTCAACATCCTTGGAGAGAAGATGTGTCGTCAAGAACCCTGTGCCAAACTTGCCAATCTTGCCGGCCTGCAGACGCTTCGTCGACCCGTGCAGGATCAGTTGGACAGCTTCTTCCACTGAGAACGGGGCACCGTCATGCGAGAACACGAAATCGTCACCGAATTCGATTCTGGTCCTGACGGTCTTACCGTCCGAGGCGTCGACGGCGTTCTGAAACAACTCCCAAAGCCAGCGGTTCCGGAAAAGATGGGGTTCATTCTCGATCTTCGTTAGATTGTCGAAAACAGTCTGGGCGGTCGCGCGCACCAGCGCTTCGCTCCATGCATCCTCGACCGAGCCAAGCTGGGCCGGTTCCCCCACGTCTGACACCAAACACAAACCCTGTTTGTAAGTATTTCGTTCCGCCCAGTTCGAGATCGAACCCTCTTGACAACCCAGTTCAAAGGGGGTTGCGCACACAGCCTTTGGACCTTTCCGATCATCTACATTCGGAGCGGCAAATGGCAGGCGCCAATCCCTTTTCCAGGCAGCCACTCGCAAGACCGCCTGTCCTCGTCCGTGAAATGATTAAAGACGGCGTGCAACAACGACGGGGCTAACGTCGCTCACACGCGCTTTCCGAGGCGCTTTCGTTGCCTCGCGATCTGAGAACATCCCCACCACACGTAGCCCTAAACCATTGACGAATCTCCTGATCTCAGGAGGAGGATAGACGCGGGACTGCGAACCGTCATGAATCTCTCGGATGATCCGTTTTCCAGCGACGATGAACGAATGATACTCCCACTCCAGGATGTCTCGGAAGAGACTTCTGCGTGTCTCGATGAGGTCGATTACCTTGAAGGGTCTTGTGCTGCAAGCCCATTCTTGTCCATCCGGCATGCTGAGTCTCCTCGGGAAATTGAATGTGTAGATGCCGCCCGAACGGACAGCATGCCAGCCGCTAGATATCGCTTACGGACATGGTCGATGAAGAGATCGCCGTTGCACAATTGAGCAATCATACACGAAGAGGGCGAGTGGTCCCCTATCCGTCCAAGGCGACTGCCCCACCGTTTGGCAAGTTATAAACTCGGAGACACTGGCTGGTCAGCGGTCCTCGCACACATAGAAACCGTCTGCGACTCACATGTCGGCCAAAATCCGTGAGTTGGCTTCGAACCCGATGAGATTCGAACCCTAGATGGTTGTTCTGAGAGTCCAGCAAGTGGCCTCCGCGAAGGATCTATCAATATCGAGGTGGCTGATGACCCCGCCTCGAAAATAATGGAGACCACCCAGCGGCAATGTGCGCCGACAAGCCCAGGCGGTATTGTGGAGGGATGCTCGCGACTCCCAGAAGGCCATGTGAGTTGAAGGCGTTTACGATACGGTCTCAAATTGAAGAACCAGAAACCAAGTGTTATGTGGAGACCCCAGGAATGTGGCCGCAACCGCGGTCCCGCGGCCAGGAGTCCGGAGGGATTTCTATGGTGATGGAGCCGGTGAGCGTCGAGAGTGCCATCGAGAAAGCGAAAAAGAAGGGGCTGAAACCCGGCCGGGTTAGAGGTACGGACGGGATTCAGTTCACCAAGGGACGCAACAAAGGGATCGAAGTCATTGGCTGGGACGAATTCCGCGAGACGTTGAAGAAACGGAGGCTCCAAATTTACGAGTCCAGCGGCTACTTCAAAATCATGAAGAAGCGCCGCTGAGCCCGCCTGCTCGAGGCGACGGTTCATTTTCCCGAGAGTCTCGGAGGCACCTTCCCCAGCTCCTTGGCAAGTGCAGGAACTTGGCTGGCTCGGTAGACCGTGACCCCTGTCCGCTCGAGCCCCACAAGGTCGAGATTGTCGTCGACATCTCCCAGGGCAACAATCACGGTCTGAAAGGGCGGCATGTCTGGAAACCGCTCCTTCAGCATTTTCTGAAGTTGCATGATCGGCCCCTGTATCGCCATGGCCTTTCCCTGATCCACTTTGGAGGTCGTCGCCGCGAGGAACACCACGCAGGGCGGATGGCCGATTCCGAGCGCGTCCACGTCTATCTTCGAACCGAACGCGTTGAAGGTGATGCTGATCGCTGAATCGTGTCCTTCCTCCCCTGCGCGTACCAAATGGTAGCCAGCTGATTCCAGCGAAGCTGCCGAGTACAACTCTAAGGGAACGTGCAACCCCACTCCCTGTCTCACCACTGCGCCGAGGTCGAAGGATGAGAGGCTAACCGTGGGCGAGTGGCAGCGCCCGCACGCTCCTTGCACAGAGGAATTGTTGAGCAAGCTGCAGTTTGCACAGAATACCGTCGTGGAGTGCGCGGGAAGGCCCGCAGAAATCCCGAGCGCAAGCACATTGAGCCGGTCAGGATTCAGGGTGCCGACGTCCTTGAAGAAAAGCGTGTACGCGCGGAGGAGGCGACGAAGATCGTCGGTCGGCCCGGTTCGGTACGCCTCATCGATGACGGCTCTGAGCTGGCCGAGTGAGGGCATCCCCGAGAAGGCATAGAGCTCAGAAATCGCTAAGCGATGCTCCTCCAGTCGGTGGAGGAGCGCAAGACCGTGGTCCCGTCCGTAGAGTGCCGACAGGCGGACCAAAATCCGGTCCCTTTCGAACTCGGACCGCGTCGGGACTGGGTTGAGAGTGCGGATGTTGCGGACAAGGCCTTCGCACAGATCGCGGTTTCTACAGGGGGAGGTGCTGGATGGCACTGGAAGGGACCCCCTCGCGGGCGGCCTCGGCGAGACGCTCCGCGATTTTCAACACGAGCGGATGCTTCCATGTGGTCGACGGCGCGGACCAACTGAGGTGTGTCAAGTCGTGGTATTCGGCGGAGATCGAATCGATTCTAGAGGTGCCGATGACCCGTCTCAGGCCGACAGGCACGACAGTGCCCCTCCAGATCCCACGCTCAGCGAAGCCAGAGGCCGCTAGGAGGGCTTCATCCTCCGACCAGAAGATCACCGTTCCCGGTGGCGGATTTCGTAGCCCGCCTTCCGAGCGCACGAAGAACCGCCGGTGTTCATTGAAAACAGCGACGAAGTCAACGGTCTGGGGCAGAGTGGACGCCCGCTCCGAGAGGGACTTTCGAATGGCCTCGATCTCGACCGGGTCCAAGCGTCCGGTCCGATAGATTACTAATCGGTCGGAAGGCTCGCCCTCCAAGAGCGGGTGTACTTGGTCGAGA
>WNFX01004998.1_pt1 | contig 13618 bp, 8 predicted proteins | sample 5400111 | NCBI WGS metagenome assembly WNFX01 (sample SAMN13153363, study PRJNA577476) | soil metagenome | isolation source: 40 cm soil or saprolite under grassland replicate 1 | place: USA:California | collected 2016-06-15
TGACCGGGACGAACAGCAACTGCGCCCCAGAGATCTCTCGCGGCGGATAGTCATGAGCGTTGATCTGTAGACGGCTCTCCCCCAGCCAGCGCATATCAGGGCGCATATCGGCCAACGCCGCGGCCCAGCCGCCTTGGCTCAAGGTTCCCGTCCGCGCGACCACGTCGGCCTCGATGATCCGCCGGCGGCTGCGAGTCCCTGTTCGTCCGCTACGCCCCGGGGCACGCGGGGCTCCTGTTCGCCTTCGCCGCACTCGGAATGCTGGCCGGGGACACCCTGACCGGCCGGTTCATTCCTCATCGGTGGCGGGAGCGGCTCGGCGCCCCGCTGCGCCTGCTTCTCGCTGCTCCGTACCTGATCTTCGCCCTGCATCCGGCGCTGCCCCTCGCGGTGGCCGCCGTCGTGTTCGCGTCGATCGGATACTCGGCCACGCTCATACTCCAGCAACGCCTGATGGCCCTGACGCCGGACCAACTAGGCGGGCACGCCCTCGGGCTGCACTCAGCCGGCATGCTCAGCATGCAAGGCATCGGCGCGGCCATCGCGGGTGCCGTCGCCCAGCACACCTCGCCTCCGACCGCGATGGCCGTGATGGCAGCGGCCTCCATCTCGGTCACCTTGACCCTGGCACCTGGGCTGCGCCCCGACCGCAGACCCACAGCCCGATGACCGCCGCGGTTTTCGCTCTTCGGTGAGCCAAGTGCGGGATGTCGGACGTGACAATCAGTACCGATGCCGCGCGATCGGCTATTTATTCGGCGGGAGCGGTATTCGTCATCCGGGTCCACGTCGCGGCACGGCCGGTGCCGTCCGCGATCCTTCTGTCCAGTAGCGCTGAAGCCGGGCAACTGCCTCTTCCTTGCTCATCCGCGCGACTTCGGCCTCAGCAAGGCCAACGCGAGTGATCAGCAGGTGGACCAGATCGGCCGACAGCGCCTCGGTCGATGGCTTGGGCATGCCCCGGTCCGGCTTGACCCCGTCGCGCACACAGCGCCAGAACTCAGCCTCGGACACCTGGAGCTGATCACGGAGGATGTGGCTCCAAATACTCGCCCCATAGGTGTCTCGCCCCGCGGGTCGGCGTCCCCGGCATGCGAGTGTCAGTGGTCAGGAGGCGTTGCCCAGCTTGCTGACGTGCGCAACAGCGACACCGGGCCGCCCCGCGACGAGCTTGGTCAGATGCGGCAGGTCGGAGGTGATGATCAGTACGGACGCCACCCGGTCGGCCGGTTCCGCCTGCTCAGCTTCCGCTATCGCGGTCGCGGCCACCATTGCGTCCACCGCCTGTCCGGCCGACACTCCCGCGGCACCGATCAGGAGGCCCGCCCGCTGCCCTATTGCTTCGCTGACCGGCTCCACGGCCACCCGGGCCAGCACGCGGTGCACCTGCGCGTCACGGATGCCGCCGCGCAGGATTTCAGCGAGAATCGCGGCGGAGGTCAGCACGCGGTGCCCGTCGTCATAGGCCACCTTCAGCCGCACGTACATGGCACGGTCGGTGGCTGCCTTCGACACCCCCTCGTTGTCGAGCACCATTACTCCGGCAGCACGGGCACGGGCTCGCCGCCGACGGCTCACCGTTGGGGCCACTCCGACCGGGCCGCCGCCACCTCATCGTCGGTGACCGGGCCATGCACGTGCTCTAGTTCAGCAACCAGATCGCCAAGACGATCATGCTCAAGCTGGCGCAGCAGCGCATGCGTGACATAGGCCGACACGTTGCCGCGGCCGGCGCGTTCCCGGATCTGGGCGGCAAGTCCCTTGGGAACGGTGGCGGACAGCTTCTCAGTGCCGGGAGATTCACTCACATCGCAATCATACCAACGGTAGGATCGAAGAACTCGGCCACTTTGGGACCATCTCGGCTCCGTCACCGACCGCATGACACGGGGGCAAAGCGAGGTAACCCACCGAATGCACGCGGTTCCCATGTTGCATTGAACGCAACATGGGAACCGCCTACTCTCCAGGCGGGAAGCGGGTTCCGCTGCCGCTCTGCACCGTGACCAGGTATTTCGCCAGAAGCAGCGCTCGGTCTTTAGCTGCAGCCGCTGGTAGCGCCGCAGCCCTCGCAGACGTAGCAGCTTCCGGCTGGGCGCATCTTGGTTCCGCAGGTGAGGCACAGTGGCGCGTCTGCGGTGCGGCCCTGGTGCTCTTCGATCAGCTCCATGGACGAGTGCGCATGTGCGGGCGGCGCGGACTGCGGCAGCCGTTCTGGATGCTTATGTTCCACCGGTGCGGACTGCGCCATCGCCTCCGGGTCTGCTTCGGCCAACTCGGCCGGTTCCGCACTCGCGAGTTGCGCGCTGCGCTCGGCCGCCGAGAGAATGCCCAGCTCGGCGCGCTCGTCGTAGGGCAGGTGGTCGAGCGCAAGGCGCCGGAAAATGTAGTCCATAACTGAGCTGGCGATCCGGATGTCGGGGTCATCGGTGAGCCCGGCCGGCTCGAACCGCATGTTGGTGAACTTCTCCGCCCAGGTCCGCAGCGGTACCCCGTACTGCAGACTGATCGAGATGGCAATGGAGAAGGCGTCCATCACGCCTGCCAGCGTAGATCCCTGCTTGCCAAGCTTGAGGAAAACCTCGCCGAGCCCATCATCCGGATAGCTCGACGCGGTCATGTACCCCTCCGCGCCGCTGACCGCGAACGAAGTAACCGTCGCCGTACGCTGCTTGGGCAGCCGCCTGCGCACCGGCCGGATCTCGTGCGCCTCCGATGTGGCCTCGACCGCCGTCTCCGTGGCGCTGGCCACCTTCTTCCTCGCGTCCGATAGCGGCTGGCCCACCTTGCAGTTGTCGCGATAGATAGCCAGCGCCTTCAGGCCGAGCTTCCAGCCCTGGAGATAGATGCCCTCAATTTCCTCGACCGTGGCGCTTTCCGGCATGTTGACCGTTTTCGAAATAGCACCGGAGAGAAATGGCTGCACAGCGGCCATCATACGGACATGGCCCATCGGCTTAATCGCGCGCTCGCCCATGGCGCAGTCGAAGACCTCGTAGTGCTCCTGCCGAAGGCCCGGCGCGTCCACCACGTGCCCGTGCTCGGATATGTATTCGACGATGGCCTCGGTCGGTTCGGGCTGGTAGCCGAGGTTCTTCAGAGCACGCGGCACGGTCTGATTGACAATCTGCATGGACCCGCCGCCGACCAGCTTCTTGAATTTCACCAGGGCGAGGTCCGGCTCGATGCCCGTGGTGTCACAGTCCATCATGAGGCCGATAGTTCCGGTCGGCGCGAGGAGGCTGGCCTGAGCGTTTCTGTAGCCGTTCTTCTCGCCCAGGGCGAGGCACTCGTGCCATTCCTTGGCGGCCTCGCCGAGAATCTCCTGACCCATTCCGCCGAGCGGGCGGACCTCGTCATTCGCGGCGGCGTGCTTGCGCATGATGCGCTTGTGAGCGGCGGCGTTCCGCGCGTACCCGTCGTATGGCCCCACCACTGCGGCCAGCTCGGCGGACCGCCGGTAGGCCGTGCCGGTCATCAGCGAGGTGATCGCCGCCGCGATCGTACGGCCACCCGACGAGTCGTAGGCGTGGCCGGTCGCCATGAGCAGCGCCCCGAGATTCGCGTAGCCGATGCCAAGCTGGCGGAATGCCCGGGTGGTCGCGGCGATCTTCTCGGTCGGGAAGTCGGCAAACGTGATTGAGATGTCCATCGCCGTGATGATAAGCTCGACAATCCCCGCGAAGCGCGCCGTGTCGAATGTATCGTCGTCGCGCAGGAATTTCATCAGGTTAATGCTGGCGAGATTGCACGAAGAATTGTCCAAATGGACGTACTCCGAGCATGGGTTACTTGCGGTTATCCGACCTGATTCCGGGCAGGTGTGCCAGCCGTTTATGGTGTCGTCGTACTGGATTCCGGGATCTGCGCAATCCCACGCGGCCTGCGCCATCTTGCGGAAGAGGGTCTTGGCGTCGATCCGCTCGACAAGCTCACCCGTCTGCCGCGCGAGCAGATCGAACTGCCCGTCCGACTCGACGGCGCGCATGAACTCATCAGAAACCCGGACCGAGTTGTTGGCATTCTGGTACTGGACGCTCGCGATGTCCTTGCCGCCCAGGTCCATATCGAACCCGGCGTCCCGCAGTACCCGGATCTTTTCTTCCTCGCGCGCCTTGGTCTCGATGAACTCTCCGACATCGGGGTGATCGACGTCGAGCACGACCATCTTGGCCGCCCGCCTGGTGGCACCGCCCGACTTGATGGTCCCCGCGGAGGCGTCCGCGCCGCGCATGAAGGAAACCGGGCCACTCGCGGTGCCGCCCGATGACAGCAGTTCCTTGCTGGAGCGGATGCGCGAGAGATTGACGCCTGAGCCCGACCCGCCCTTGAAAATCAGGCCTTCTTCCTTGTACCAGTCGAGGATCGAGTCCATGGTGTCGTCAACCGCCAGGATGAAGCAGTTGTGGACGCGAAGATTGCTCGAAAGGTATTCACCACTCTCGGTTTGGATGTCGTAGACTTCCGTCGCCCCGAGTGACTCGATACGCGCGATTTCCAAGCGCTTCACGCCGCGAGCAGGCCGACCCGGAAGATCGAAGCTGCGATCGAGCTTCCCTGCCTTGACGGGATCGATAAAACCGATCGTGTCAGCAAAAATACGTCGCTCGCCTGCCGACTGGATGCGCACACACCACGTGTCGTAGCGGTCCGGTCGTGGATCCTTCTTAGTGCCGACACGAGCGTAGATGCCGAAGCGCAGCAGCAGCTTCTGCACCCCGCGGATGAGCTGCTCCGAGATCATGTCTACCTCGACGACCGTGGACGCGGCGCGCGCTGACACGAACCCCTCAGCTTGGAAGATGCTCTTCAGATACGCCGCAACTACAGGAAGTGGCGCAGTAAATAGACGCGGCGGGACGACCATGGCAGTACCGCGGGGGCGCAAATCCCACTCTTCAACGAATTCCCGCAGGCATTCACCGTACAGACGCGTCCGACGGCAGTCCAGACGGCAATCTTGGGTCTCGACCATTCGCTCGTGCCGATGCACTCCTGGGAATACTTTGTCGAGTGCTGCCGTAACCCAACTGAACTCTGCGTCGGTGACGGTCATGGCCTCAATGGTGAGCGACCGGTTGCTTCCATAGTCGTACTGGCCAACGAAACCGTCCGACTGAAGCCAGCCCGCAAGCGCAGCCTGGGCGATTTCGTCAGGATCGATCTCCGCTTCGCCATGCGAATCACGCCGATGCCATTCCAGTTTGTCACCGGGCCTAAGCTCACCTGCGGGCACGAATCGTCCCGACAGCTGGTCAGAAGACCGCCAAACAAGGTGATCGGCAGTTGCATCCACGGTGTAGCCAGCCTTCGTGTGAAGGCGCAGGACATCCTTAACGCCGTTTGCCTTCGTCGCGACGATGCGAGTCAAACCGTGGGCATCGTAGACCTTGGCGCCGACGGCATCGCCTTCGACAAGCTCGCCGATGGGGATGAGCCCAGCCGGGGTGCTGACCAGCGCATCGTAGGGCTGGCACGCCGATACCTGTTGCGGCGAAGTGGTCCCGACGTTGAACCAGACAGGCGAGTTGAAACTGAAGATCTGGTGGACGAGCGCGTGCTTCAGCTCATGGTCGAAGATCTCCGCGTCCTCGTCGGTGGCAAAGTAGCCGTGCTCTTTGCCTGTTGCCACGTAGACGCCGACGACACGGTCGACGAGCTGCTTGAGGCTCCACTCACGCTGCGGCGTGCCCACCGCGCCGCGGAAGTACTTGGTGGTCACGATGTTGGCAGCGTTGACCGACCAGAAGTCGGGGAACTCCACGCCGCGCTGCTCGAAGTTGACCGAGCCGTCCCGCCAGTTCGTCATGACGACGTCCCTGCGCTCCCAGGTGACCTCGTCATAGGGATGGCTGCCCGGCCTGGTGTGGACGCGCCGTATCCGCAGCCCGCCGGCCATTCCCCTGCGCGCGCCCTTTCCGTTACCCCGCCCGGCTCGGCCGCTCGCCGTCTCCGTCATCTTCTCCCCCTCCCGGGATCCGTCTGGACCCTCAGGGGCCCCAGCGGGGCCCGCCGCCGATGTTTCACCGCGCCCGCCCGTGACCGGCTCTGGACGCCTGTGCTGACTGCTCACCGGGCCCGCACCGTCATTTCGACGAGGTCGGGCAAATCCGTTTTGCCGTGCGCCGATGGTTCTGCCGAACCGCTCTCGCCGCCCGCCGATATGGTGCCTGTTTCACCGCTCCCCGGGGTTTTCGCCGCAGGACCGTGCTTTACCTGTCGCACTACATCGCCGTGGGCCGCCCGCAATACGGCAATCTCTTCCTCGAAGTCGGCAAGCGACTCAAATCCCCGGTAGACGGACGCGAACCGCAGGTATGCGACCTCGTCAAGCTCGCGGAGCGGCCCCAGGATCGCGAGGCCGACCTCGTGCGAGGCGATCTCCGCGCAGCCACGGGCCCTGATCGTGTCCTCGGCCCGCTGGGCCAGGATCGCGAGCTGATCGTCGTCAACCGGACGCCCCTGGCAGGCGCGCCGAACACCGCGGATGATCTTGTCACGGGAGAACGGCTCCGTGACACCGCTCCGCTTCGCCACCATCAAGATCACGGACTCCTGGGTGGTGAACCGGCGCCCGCACTCGGTGCACGACCGGCGGCGGCGGATGGCCGTGCCGTCCTCGGTCGTCCGGCTGTCGATGACCCGGCTATCCGCGTCCTTGCAGAACGGGCAGTGCACTGATGCCTCCGACGCGTAACACAACTTATAGAAGAACTACAGTGTTGTAACTACTAGATGTTGTGGTTACAGTACAGCACGCCGGGACTGATCGCAAGCGCAACCCGCCGGCTAGGCGCGGCCTGACGTGCTGGGCTGCGGGGTCGCCGGGCGGCACGCCAACTGCGCCAAGGGGCAGGAAATCACGTGCCAAACCCGCGCTGCGAGGCGCAGGGACTCACGCCAGACCGAGCCGCGCGAGCCAGGAAATCACGGCCAGACCCGCGCAGAGCGGCGCGGGCCGTGCGTCGGCGGGCCGAGCGTCGGCGGGCCGGGCGTCGGCGGGCCGAGCGGCGCGGGCCGAGCGGCGCGGGCCGAGCGTCCATGATCCGTTTTCGTGTTAAGTTACCCGCGATTATCGCGGGCAGGTTTACATCAAAACGGATCATGGACTGCAAACCCCGGCGACCCAAGGCCCGGGCGACCCCGGGGGCCGGCCACCCGGAGGCCTGGCTGCCCAGCGACCGGGAGACACGGCGACACGCCCGGGATGCGAGGCGGTCGCGGCCGGCGGCGCGCCAGCATCGCGGGGCAGTCGCGGCCGACGGCGCGCCAGGATTGCCCGGCCGACAGTGCGCTCGACCAAGCGGTCATCGTCACGTCCGGCGGCGCGGCTGGCTTCCTTGCCCGGCGTCAGTCCTTGGGCACCCACATTCGCTGACCCGGGGTGACCTGCGGGCCCTGTAGCGCGTTGATATCGGTGATCTGCTGAACGACGAGCCTTGGATCGGCGCTGGGTTCAGCGCGTGCCGCGATTGACCAGAGTGTGTCGCCCGGTCGCACAACAACCTGGGACATGTTCTTCTCGAACACGCCTGGTGGCACGCCCGTGCCCGTGGCATCGGCGCCACGCGCCGCGACGAGCCAGATTAGCCCGGCAACGAGAACAAGGAAGCCGACAAGCGCGATCCGGCCTCGCCGGGTGAGCCTCAGTGCGGGTGCGGCGACTGCGGTTGCCGTCATCACGATCTCCTCCGGATAGGCACAGGTGTTCGATCGAACGTACGTGCGATCGAACACAAGTACGGTTGTACCGCAGGGCTACGACATTTTCCACGACCCTCGAACAGGTGTTTGAGCTAGGGCCTTGAAACCGCTAACGTCGCTCAGTAAGCGAACACACTCTGCGCACGCCAGCAGGTCAGCGGAGAACCCTTCCGCAGTCCGGCCGGGCAGCACTCGCCATGGACGAGGCGACCGCTATGCATCAGGCAACAGCCAAAAGGAGACCACGGAGATGAGCAGCCAGGACAGTGGCGGCCCGGCACGGCGGAGCCCGGGCCGACCGCGTAAACACCCGCTCGACCCGGTGGTGACGCCAAGAAAGAAAGGCAAGAGAAAAAATCCAACTGTGCTCGAGTTCCCCGACCAGCCGGATCCAGCACACGTGCTCACCTGGCGGCAGCGCCGCGTTCTGCAGGTGATCCGTGAATCCGTCCAGCGCCGCGGCTACCCGCCATCGATGCGTGAAATCGGCGAGGCGGTGGGCCTGACAAGCACATCGAGCGTCTCGTACCAGCTTTCCACCCTGCAGAGCAAGGGTTACTTGCGCCGCGACCCGAATCGGCCGCGTGCGGTAGAGGTCAGGCTGCCGGGAAAGCCTCCGGTGCAAGCGGAAGCGGCCGTGGACGGAATGGGCGAGGCACTCGCCGAGCACGTCGGCCAGGTCAGCCAGGTCGAGGCGGAAGCCGCAGCCGCCACGGCCTATGTTCCCGTTGTCGGACGCATTGCCGCGGGCGGCCCGATCCTGGCGGAAGAGCGTGTGGAAGACATCTTCCCATTGCCGAAACAGGTCGTCGGCGAGGGCACTTTGTTCCTCCTCAAGGTGGCGGGCGACTCCATGATCGACGTCGCCATCGCCGACGGCGACTGGGTCGTGGTCAGGCAGCAGCCTGTCGCGGAAAATGGTGACATTGTGGCCGCAATGATCGAGGGCGATGCCACGGTGAAGACGTTCAAGCGCAAGGACGAGCACGTATGGCTGCTACCGCAAAACGAGGCCTATGACCCGATCGCCGGTGATGAGGCCACCGTGCTTGGCCGGGTGGTGGCTGTGCTGCGTCGGGTGTGAGGTGGCTCGTCCGCGGCCGACCTGGTCGCGGCGCTCGCCACCCGCGCCACCCGCGCCACCGCGCCACCGCGCCACCGCGCACCCGCGCACCGCGCACCCGCGCACCCGCGCCACCGCGCACCCGCGCCACCGCGGCGCTGATGGCATGCGCAACCATCTGGCAGTTGGAGGTGGAGCCCCGGTCCCTGCGCGCGTGCTTTCGCGCGGATTTGGCCGCCACGGCGACCGGTCTGTCCCTCCCCGCCCAGGATGCCGCCTGGCCGATGCTGCGCTAGCCTTGTGACATGCGAGCCGTTAGGCGGCTTCTTGGTAAGCCGCGTTGACATACCGAGTCAACGCGGCGGCCCCTCCTTTGTGCGAGGGGTTTTTTCGTGGCAAAGGCCGATTGTGTTGAGGACCCATGAGCGAGACCGCTAACCGTCCGGAGCCGGACGAGAACACCGCTCCCGCGGGCGCGGCGGGCGCGGGCGCGGCCAGCACCGCGGGCGCGGCGGGCGCGGGCGCGGCTAGCACCGCGGGCGCGGCCAGCGCAGCGGGCGCGGACGATCATCCGCCGTTCCGCTACCAGGCGCGCCTCGCCAATGAGATCGAGTTGCGGTGGCAAGACCGCTGGGAGGCAGAGGGAACGTTCAACACGCCGAACCCAACCGGGCCGCTTGCCGACCGCTTTGACCGCGTCGCCGGAGCGCCGAAGTTTTTCATGATGGACATGTTCCCCTACCCCAGCGGGGCCGGTCTGCATGTCGGTCACCCCCTGGGGTACATCGGCACGGACGTATATGCCCGCTACCTGCGCATGACGGGCGACAACGTGCTCCATCCGTTCGGCTATGACGCGTTCGGCCTGCCCGCTGAGCAGTACGCCATCGACACCGGGCAGCACCCGGCTATCACGACGCGAAACAACATCGCGAATATGCGGCGCCAGCTGCGCCGGCTTGGGCTCGGCCACGACAAGCGGCGCGAGTTCGCCACCACAGACGTCGGCTACTACAAGTGGACCCAATGGATCTTCTTGAAGATCTTCAACAGCTGGTTCGATGAGCAGGTCAACCGCGCCCGGCCGATCGAGGAGCTGATTGCCGAGTTCGAGTCCGGCGGACGAGAGCCCGGCAGTGATGCCAACCCCGATGGCCGTCCATGGGCCGGGCTGACCGACGTCGAGCGGCGCAAGGTGATCGACAGCCACCGCCTGGCCTACATTTCCGAAGAGCTCGTCAACTGGTGCCCCGGGCTCGGCACGGTGCTGGCCAACGAGGAGATCACGGCCGACGGCCGCAGTGACATCGGCAACTACCCGGTCTACCGGCGCCCGCTGCGCCAGTGGATGCTGCGGATCACCGCGTACGCCGAGCGCCTGCTCGACGACCTGGCGCTGCTCGACTGGACCGACTCGATCAAGGCGATGCAGCGTAACTGGATCGGGCGGAGCGACGGCGCCCACATCGACTTCGCGGTGGCCGACTCGCAGATCAAGATCCGCGCATTCACCACGCGGCCCGACACGCTCCCTGGCGCCACCTACCTGGTGCTCGCGCCCGAGCACCCGCTTGTGGACCAGCTGACCGCCGGTCGCTGGCCGGATGGCACGCCGCAGGAGTGGCGCTACCCGCAAGCCGCAGGCGGCGGAGCTGGCGACTGGACCCCGGCCGCGGCGGTGCAGGCTTACCGTGAGGCGGCGTCGCGGCTGGTCGACCGGCAGCGGGCGCAGGAAAGCTACACCGACAAGACGGGCGTCTTCACGGGCTCGTACGTGATCAATCCGATGACGGACGAGCCGATACCCGTGTTCGTCGCGGACTACGTGCTGATGGGGTACGGCACCGGCGCGATCATGGCCGTGCCCGCGCACGACGAGCGGGACCTGGAGTTCGCGCACCGGTTCGGCCTGCCGGTCCGCGCCGTGCTGCAGCCCACCACGGCCTGGTTCGAGGAGCACGGCGTACCTGACGACACTGCGGCGAACAAGTGGCCCGTCGCGTACGTCGGGGACAGAGGCTACCTCGACCTGGGCGTGCCCGGGCTCAACTGCGCGGGCCTGGACAAGGAATCCGCCGTCCGAGCCAGCATCGGCTGGCTTGAGGAACGTGGCATCGGCCAGCATGAACGGTCCTACCGGCTGCGTGACTGGCTCTTCTCGCGCCAGCGCTACTGGGGCGAGCCATTCCCGATCGTGTACGACGAGCATGGGCTGCCCATCGCGGTTCCGGAGGATCTGCTGCCCGTCAAGCTCCCGGAGATGACGGACTTCCGGCCCGAACCGCAGGAGGACGAGTCAAGCGACCCCGTTCCCCCGCTGGCGCGGGTAACCGACTGGGCCGAGGTCGAACTGGACCTCGGCGACGGCCCCAAGCGCTACCGCCGTGAGCTCAACACCATGCCGCAGTGGGCCGGTTCGTGCTGGTATCACCTGCGCTATCTCGACCCCACCAATGACAAGCGCCTGGTGGATCCTGAGGTCGAGCGGTACTGGATGGTCCAGCCGGGCGCCGCGCCCGGTGACGGCGGCGTGGACCTGTACGTCGGCGGCGTCGAGCACGGTGTCCTCCACCTGCTCTACTCGCGGTTCTGGCAGAAGGTCCTCTACGACCTTGGCTACGTCTCGACCACGGAGCCATACAAGCGCCTGTTCAACCAGGGCTACATCCTGGCGGACGCTTTCCTCGACTCGCGCGGCATATACGTGCCGGCGGCCGAAGTGATCGAGAAGTCTGAGAGCCGGTACCTGTACAAGGGGGAGCCGGTCACCCCCCGCGCGGGGAAGATGGGCAAGAGCCTCAAAAACGCCGTCAGCCCAGATGACATCTATGTCGCCTATGGCGCCGATACGCTGCGCCTTTACGAGATGGCCATGGGCCCGCTCGATGCCGACAGGCCGTGGCGGATCGACGACATCGTGGGCGTCTACCGATTCCTGCAGAGACTGTGGCGCAGCGTCATCGATGAGTCCACGGGCGAGGTCATGGTGGACGATGAGCCCATCGATGACGGCACGGCACACCGGCTGCACCGGACAATCAAGATCGTCCGGCGAGACTTCGAGAACTTCCGATTCAACACCGCCATCGCGCGCCTGATGGAGCTGAACAGCCACGCAAGCAAGATCGCGTCCAGTGCGGGCACCCTGCCTCGCGCGCTGGCCGAACCCCTCATTCTGATGGTCAGCCCGCTCGCGCCGCATATAGCCGAGGAACTGTGGTCCCGCCTGGGGCACAGTGAGTCGCTGGCGCGTGAGCCGTTCCCTGTGTTCGACGAAACATTGGCTGTTGAGCAGGCGGTAACGATCCCGGTCCAGATCAACGGAAAGACACGGTTCCGCGTCGACATTCCTGCCGATGCGGGCGAGGACGAGATCCGTCAAGTCGTGATTGAACACCCCGACTACGCGCATCACACGCAGGGGACGACGATCGAACGTTTCGTGATCGTCCCTGGCCGGATCGCGAACATCGTGGCGCGATGATGCACTTGGGCGGCCAGTTCGCCGCGGCGGCCGCGGGCACCCAGATTACGCACCCGCCGATAAATCAGGATCGTGCAGAACGGCTTACGCGAGCTGGCACAAATTACTGAAATAGACGTCACTCCGAGCAAAAGAGTCGATTATTTGCACGCCCTTGACCGGGTCGTGGGATGCCAATATGGTCCTCTCCGGGTTCGAACGGCCCGGGACGTTTCGTGGGCGTCGTTTGGATGGCATGGTCGGGGATTCCCGGGGGTCGCCCCCGGGGCTAGCACCGTGGGGGAACATTGGACTTTCTGGGGCGAGCGGCACGCATGCGGCCCGCTCGGAGAACTTCTGCCGCAGGGCCGTGGCAGAACCGGGCTGATCGCGCCGGCCAGCGGGCCGTCCGCGCCCCGGATCCGGTCTGTGCGGGGAGTTGACCATGTCTGCGCAGGCCATTGCCATCGTCGGGCTTGCTTGCCGGTATCCGGACGCACCCGACCCGCAGTCGTTGTGGGGCCTGGTCCTCAGCGGTCGGCGGGCCTTCCGCCCGATCCCGCCGTCCCGCCTGCGTCTCGGCGACGACCATCGCACCGGCCGTGACGCGCCGGCCGCGGCCGGTGTCGTCCGGGCGGCGCTGATCGAGGACTGGAAGTTCGATCGCGCCGAATTCCAGATCTCTGACGCGGCCTATCACGCCGCCGACCCGGCGCACTGGCTGGCCCTTGAAACAGCCGCGCGCGCACTCGCCGATGCCGGATTTCCCGGCGGGAACGGCCTTGGCCGTGACCGGGCGGGCGTGATACTTGGGCATTCGCTCACCGGGGAGGCAATTGCGGCGGCGACGCTGCGGCGGCATTGGCCATACGTTCGCAAGGTTCTCGCCGGTGCCCTCGAGGTGCCGACCGACGAGGACGGCCACGCGGATTTCCCAGTGACAGCGTCCACGGCTCTCGAGCGCGCTGGGCGAAACGGCACTGGACCATGGAGCGGCGACCCGACGGGCTCCCTGGTGGAATCCCAGCGTGGTGAATGTGGCAGCGAGCAGGCTATAGCGGGCCAGTTGCCACATTCACCACACAGATGGCGCCACGACGTGCTCGAAGCGGCCGCGAAGGCCTTCCTCGCGCCCTGGCCCGAGGTGACGACCGAAATGTTGGCGGGCGGGCTCTCCCCTGCCATCGCCGACCGGATCTGCGGCTATTTCGGCTTCCGCGGCGGCGGGCACACCGTCGACGGGGCCTGCTCCTCGTCACTGCTCGCCGTGGCCTCCGCGTGCCGGGCCCTGACGACGGGCGAGCTGGATTTCGTCCTTGCGGGCGGCGCAGAGATCGGCCTTGACCCGGTCGAACTGGCCGGGCACGCGAACACCGGCGCTGTTGCCG
>WNFX01009641.1_pt1 | contig 13618 bp, 15 predicted proteins | sample 5400111 | NCBI WGS metagenome assembly WNFX01 (sample SAMN13153363, study PRJNA577476) | soil metagenome | isolation source: 40 cm soil or saprolite under grassland replicate 1 | place: USA:California | collected 2016-06-15
GAGGAGAGGAGCTCTTGAGATTATGAGAGCCGCCGTGACTGGCAACAGGCCGTCTCGGGAGGACGCGGAACAGGGAGCGTTGGCGGACGCGGGCCTGATCGCGGTGCTTGGGGCGGTGGCAGGCCATCTGCCGGGCGAGATCATTAACCGTGTCATCGGCCGGCCCGATGGCAGCTACCTGGTACGGCTCGCCGAGGCCTGGTACACAAACACGGGCGCCGTGCCGACGGGCCGGACCATCGAGCTTAGTGTCACCCCGGACCTGCCGGTTTACGACTCTTCGCCAGGTGAGCCCGCATACGCCAAGGCGGAGACGGCCGCGTGGGCGGCGATCGCGGAGAAGGCCTTGGCCGGAGTCGACCAAGCTTGGACCGCGCGTCGGCGTGCCCAGTGGCAGGATACCTGGGCGCGATTGTGCGCCGATGACCCGCGGAAAGCCAACAGCCGCGAGGTCCCGTCGGGGTATGTGCGGCTGAATCAGGACTCGACCGCGTTCGACTACGCCGAGGCGCTTACTCAGCTTACCGGCCGTCAGGCGGTCGTCCGCGAGTTACCGGCGGGCCGCGGACGGCGCCGCCGGGCGCTGCGCCGCCAGATTCGCACCGGCAAGCCCGTGATCGTCAGCACCCGGCCAGCGACCTTTCGTGGCGAGATCATGCCGTGCCGGCTGATCAGCACGCACTGTTACGAGGTTATCGCCGTGCGCTGGCGAACGATTGGACTGCGCAACCCCTGGGGCTACTATCATCCGGCGCCGGTCCCGCTAAGCCGGTTAGCCGCCGTGCTCGAGCCGCGATACGCGACGCTCGCATGAGCGAGCGATCCCGAGTCGAGGTCAGCATCCGGGTCGCGCACGGCCGGGTCATCGGTCACCAGGGCGTCCGGTTCGGCGGCATCGCATGCGTCCCCGCGGCAGACGGCAAGCCCTCGTCGGTCCGAGTCGCCATCCGTGGCCACAACGGCGAACTCCTCGCCGACTTGCACGAAGGTGCCACGATCCAGGTCGCGGGTCAGACGTGGCGGCTTGGGCGCATCCACAGTGACGGGCGCAGCTGGCACGCCTGCCTCATCCGGGTCAGCTAACGGGCGCGGACCTCGTGTGTGCCTGCACGGCGACGGCGTGACACCAAGCGTTAGCCGTTAAGGAGCTGGGGTGGTGTTTCCCTGGCCAAAGGGCGCGTCCGACCGGTAGGCGGGAAAGCCGGTGATCGCCTCGCCGAGGACAAGAGTGTGGATTTCCTCGGTGCCCTCGTAGGTCAGCACCGACTCCAGGTTCGCGGCATGCCGCATGACCGGGTACTCGAGGCTGATACCGCTCGCCCCGAGGATGGTCCGCGCCTGGCGGGCGATCTCCAGCGCGGCGCGCACGTTCGCCATCTTGCCGAGGCTGACCTGCTGGGCCGTCAGTTCGCCCGCCTCCTTCAGCCGGCCGAGGTGCAGCGCGAGCAACTGCGCCCGCGCCAGGTCCGCGAGCATCCAGGCGAGCTTGCCCTGCGTCAGCTGAAACGCCCCGATCGGCCGCCCGAACTGCTCGCGCGAGCGCGCGAACGCCACCGCGGTCTCGTAACAGGTCCGCGCCGCCCCGGTGACCCCCCAGATGATGCCGTACCGGGCTTCTGACAGGCACGACAGCGGGCCGCCAAGACCACGGGCAGTTGGCAGAACGGCTTCCGCGGGCAATCGCACGTCCTCGAAGTGCAGGCCCGAGGTCACGGAGGCGCGGAGCGACAGTTTCTTGCCGATGCTGTGCGCGGTGAAGCCGCGGGCGCCCTTGGGGACGAGAAAGCCGCGGATCCCCTCGTCCTGCGTGCGGGCCCACACGACTGCGACGTCGGCGGTGGAGCCGTTGGTGATCCACATTTTGGCGCCGTTCAGGATCCAGTCCGTGCCAGCGCGCCGTGCCGTGGTGCGCATGCCTGCCGGGTCGGAGCCGTGGTCCGGCTCGGTGAGCCCGAAGCAGCCGATGGCCTGCCCAGCGGCCATCCGCGGAAGCCATTCCTGCTTCTGCTCCTGCGAGCCGTACTTCCAGATGGGGAACATGGCGAGCGATCCCTGGACCGAGACCATGCTGCGCACCCCGGAGTCGGCGGCCTCGAGCTCACGGCAGGCGACGCCGTAGGCGAGCGCGCCCGACCCAGCGCAGCCGTAGCCGGTCAGGTGCATGCCGAGCAGGCCGAGCGCGCCGAGTTCCGGGGCAAGCTCGCGCGGCAGGGTTCCGGCCTCGAACCAGTCGCCGACGTGGGGGAGTATCCGGTCGGCGGTGAACTTGCGCAGCGTGTCGCGGAGCAGGCGTTCGTCGTCGCCGAGCTGATCGTCGAGGCAGAGCAGGTCGGAGCCGGCTGCACCGGCGGGGTTCGGCGGCATTCGGCGCGGTCCTTTCTGCTGGCGCGGCGTTTCCAGGAGGGCTTGCCATGTGCGCTTTCCACGATGGCTTTCCCCGAGGCGGCGTCTGGAATCTCGATGTCGTCAGGGTACGTTGGCCAGGACCCGCCACGGGGGGCATGATCTGTGTCATGAGTGAAGGAACGCAGGGCAAGCAGCTCTACCGGAGCCGCGAAGGCCGCATCGTGGCCGGCGTGTGTGTGGGCCTGGCGGACTACTTCGGGATCGACGTGAACCTCGTCCGCCTGATCTTCGCCGGTCTCACAGTGTTCGCCGGGATGGGCGTGCTGCTCTACCTGGTGGCCTGGGTGATTATTCCGGAACAGGGCGAGTCGGCCTCAATAGCGGAAGGCTTGATCAACAAGAAGAAGTCGTGAGGCCGGGCGCGGGCTCGGTCCTCGGGTCGGTTCGCCCTCGGCCTTCCGGGTCAGCCCGCGGTCGCTTCGGCCTCCGCTGGTCCGGCATCGCCGTGGGCGCCTGTTCCCGCGTGGGCGGCACGGGCGTCCGCGCGGGCGGCGCTGTCATCCGCGCGGGCCGGGCTGGCCTCTGCGCGGGCGGCGCTGGCCTCCGCGCGGGCGCGGGACGCGGCGATGACCTGACCGCGTAGGTGCGTCCAGCCGAGTGCGAGCACGGTGGCGGCGCCGAGCCCGGTGGCGCCTGAAAGCGCGACCACCCGCTCAGGCCCAATCAGCTGCGCCGCGGCGCCGCCGACGAGAATGCCGAGACCCTGCGCGGCGAGCAGCCCTGACTGCGCGAGACCGAACGCGAGCGAGCGGCCGGAGTCAGGCACGCTCTGTACGAACGCGGCGGCGGCGGCCAGCTGGTACCCGCTGCCGAGCCCGGACAGCACCCACAGGGTCAGGACCACGCCAAGCGGCGGTGAGGTGGCACAGCCGATAAGCGGAGCGCAGGACAAGATCGCGAGCCAGCCCATCATCCGCAGCCGGTTGGACGGCCTGACAAGCCGGCCGAGCACCAGGGCGCTGACGACGGTGCCGACCGGCATCGCGGCCATCAGCAGGCCAACCGTCAAGGTGCCGCCATGCAGCGCACGCGCGTAGGGCGCCGCGAGTCCTTCCGGCAGCACGTAAAACCCGGCGAGCCAGCCAAACAGCACAAGCGTCCGCAGCGTGCGGTCGCCGAATACCAGCGTCGCCCCGTCGCGGGTTATCGACCAAAGTGATGGCCGCGTGGGATGGTGCGGGCGGGCCGCCGGGCGGGGTTTGGTCCAAAGCGTGATGATCAGAGCGGACAGGCCGAACGTCACGGCGTCGAGGGCGAGCGTCCGGCGTGGATTGATCGCCACCACCACGGCGGCGCCGACGACGAAGCCAAGCACTTGACTGGTCTGATAGGTCATGTTGCCGATGGCCGAGCCGAGCACGAACTTGTCGCCGGGAAGCACCTCAGGTAGCAGGGCGGTGCGAGCCGACGAGAACGGGGCGCCGAGCAGAACCGTGCCGAACAGCAGCACGCACAACAGCGGCAGCGAGACCGCGGGAAGCGCCATCAGACCGACGAGCCCTGCCCGGATCACATCGCAGGCGATCATCACTTGCCGCCGCGGGATGATGTCCGCCAATCCCGACAGGAAGGGGCCGCCGATGATCGGGGGCAGATAGGTGAGCGCGTAGGCGAGCGCGGTGAGGAACGGCGAGTGCGTCCGGTGGTAGACGAGGATGGCGATCGCGACCTGGGCAAACTGGTCGCCGCCAGCGGAGAGCACCTGAGCGGCCCACATGGCGCGGAACTCGCCTACCGCGAAGACCTCGCGGTAGGAGGCGCGCTCCTCCGGCGCCCGGCGGTGGCGCCCGCTCATGGCCTGCCGTCGGCGCTGGCTGTCGGGGGAGGAAGCCTGGCCGGTCGATGATGTCGCCGGTCCGCCAGGCACAGGCAGTCCCGCCAGGCCTGCTTCGGTCGGTGAATCGTGCCGGTCGGCCGCCGGGTTGGCCGGCGCGGCGTTCTGTGGAGCAGGGGGTCGGCGGCCGGTCAGCGGGGCGGTGAGCCTGAGGCCGCCGAAGGCACGCCCGTTCAGCATGGGTGAGCGGCGAGCCGCGTCCGGCGGCTCAGGTGGTTGTGTACGCTCACTTGCCACAGTCTTCCCGACCGAACTCCCTGTGCCCGTGCGGTGTTCGTCCGCGCCTACGCCTCGCATGGTGGCCCGCCGCCAACCAGTGGTCCGGCCGCCGCGCACATGCGCAGCTACTCGGGGGCACGTCGACGGCGGGCCCCGCATGCGAGTCACTTTAAGTCGCACCCACGTTGCCTACAGTGTCGAATTCTTGGCGCGTTTGCAAGTGGCCGTGCAGGTGCACACTCTCTTACCTTGAGTGTTGGAATGTACACTAATCGCTTCATCGTGGGCGTGGGTTGGCACCTGCCCGTGGCCGGTGAGGCTTGCCGGAGCGGCACCGCGTAGGCTTTGCTGATTGTCGGCTCCGTACCCTATGCTGAGGCGGTCCCCGACGGCGGGCGCCACGGGTCACGGCGGCAAATGACCGTCCCCATCGTCTAGCGGCCTAGGACACCGCCCTTTCAAGGCGGCGGCACGGGTTCGAATCCCGTTGGGGGCACGGCTGGAACGCGGTACGTTAACCACGCACCCTGTCAAGGTGGAGGTCGCGGGTTCAAATCCCGTCAGGACCGCCAGGGCGGTGACGGTGCTCGCCAGGCAGCACTACCGCCCCCCAGGTCAGGTAGCTCAGTCGGTAGAGCGTCCCCCTGAAAAGCGGAAGGTCGGCGGATCGATGCCGCCCCTGACCACCACCTCCTGCGAGATCCCTGAATGCCCTCTCACCTGCGCGGGCATGTGTACCCCAGCTATTTCTCGCGCCGGACGCTGCGTGAGCGCAGCATGTTCAGGCACACGCGAGCGAGGATCGTGGTCAGCCGTCCGCCGAGGTTCTCCACCTCGTCGGCCCGCGTCCGTCTGTCACATCCTTGAGTCGTCAGGTGTCAAAGAAGTGACCCGGCAAACACGATCGACGTGACAAGGGAGACACGGTGAAAGGCCCGGATGGACCCCGGCCTGGCCGGGCTCGACGACCAACGAAGGCACATGCCAAGACCCGAGAGGATAAATCCATGCGAGTCCTGGTCGTAGGGGCCAGTGGCGCGATCGGTGCCCGGCTCGTTCCTCAGCTACGTCAGCGGGGGTACGAGGTGATCGGTAGTTCCCGCTCATCAGGCAAAGCCGGGGGCCTGCGCGCGCTCGGCGCCGAACCGATCGTGCTCGACGCGCTGGACGCCAAGGCCGCCCGCGAGACGGTTGCCGCCGCCCGGCCCGATGCGATCGTCTATCAGGCGACCGCTCTGGCGGATGTGCGCCTGTCCAGGAACCTCGACCGCAGCTTCGCGCCCACCAACCGGCTTCGGACCGAGGGTGTCGACGCGCTGCTGGCCGCCGCGCGCGCTGCAGGCGTGCGCCGCTTCGTCGCCCAGAGCTTCGCCAGCTACCGCTACGCACGCGAGGGCGGGCCGGTCAAGGCCGAAGACGATCCGCTCGACCCCAACCCGCCGGCCACGGCGCGCGAGACCAACGCCGCGATGCGCTATCTAGACCAGGCGGTCACGGACGCTGGCGGGATCGCACTTCGCTACGGCGGCTTCTACGGCACCTCCAACGACGGGCTGGTCGGGCCCGTGCGCAAGCGGCAGTTCCCGATCGTCGGCGACGGCGGCGGCGTCTCCTCGTTCATCCACCTCGACGACGCCGCCGCAGCGACCGTGCTCGCGCTCGAACACGACGGAGCCGGCATCTACAACATCGTTGACGACGAGCCCGCCCCAACGCGCGATTGGCTCCCCGTGCTCGCGAAGGCGCTCGGTGCCAAGCCGCCCCGCCACGTCCCCCGCTGGCTCGCGCGGCTGTTCATGGGCGAAGGCTTGGTGATGATGACCGAGTCCCGCGGCGCCTCCAACGCCAAGGCCAAGCGAGAACTCGGCTGGACGTTCCGCTACCCAAGCTGGCGCCAAGGCTTCGCGGCGGCCTACAGCCAGCCAGAACCACTCAAGGCCGCCGCGTGACAGGGCAGGACCGCACGCCAGCCGGCGCCCGCGGCTTCAGCGACGTCATCGCAGCCGCCCAGGCACCGGCGGGCGGCGGCCCGGCGATCACCACCATCACGATCGCCGCCTGAGCCGGGCGGCGGCGAGGTCCGCAGCCAAGCCAGCCCGGTCGGCGCGCGCTGTACAGGCCGATCTGGAGCGCCCGGCGGGGGATCTTGCGTGGACGTGGGCGTCCTGATTCGCGGCTCAGCTTCCAGCGAGCTTTTCTGCGGCGGTTCGGCCGGCCTCGGCTGTGCGGCGCAGGAAGTCGGCGACAAGCTCGAGATCATCGTCTTCATACTTCGCGCAGATCTGGTCCATCGCCGTGTTCATCCCCGAGTCGACGAGGTAGAGGCGGAGCACCTCCGCGCCCCGGCCGCGCGCCGCCCGGACGACAACACCGCGGCGGTCGGAGGGGTCGCGGTCGCGCTCGATCCAGCCGCCGCGTTCGAGCCGGTCCAGGATGCCGGTCATGGTGGCGGGGTGCAGCCGGGCGCGCCGGGCCAGGGCGCTCGGGCTGAGGGGGCCGTACCGGGTGATGAGATCAAGGCACTCCAGGTCGGTGGCCTTGAGGTCGAGGCGCGCGCCGACGCTGTGGTTGAGCACGGTCAGCTGGGCGCCCAGGTCGCGCAGTGACTCCTTGATCGTGCGGTTCAGTCGTCCGCGGCGCCGTGCCGCCCCCGTACCGGCAGGTGATATTGATTTCATATGATATTGTCTCCGTATTATATGGATACGGAGACAATATACCGGAAAGCCAGCCGGAGCAGCGGCAATCCGAACCCCAGGAAGGCGAACACGATGAAACTCACGATCCTCGGCGCGACAGGCGCCACCGGAACGCGCCTCGTCGAGCAGGCGCTCGCGGCCGGGCATGAGGTCACAGCGGTCGTCCGCGACCCGGCCCGCCTGGCAGTCCCAGCCCAGCAAAGGCTGCGGACCGTCACCGCTGACGTCATGGACCCAGCCTCGATCACCCCGGCCGTCGCAGGCGCGGACGCCGTAATCTCCGCGGTGGGCCCGCGCGGCACCGGCCCCACCACGGTCATCCAGGACAGCGTGCGCAGCATCATCCAGGCCATGCGGAAAACCGGGACCCGCCGGCTTCTTGAGGTCAGTGGCTCGGTCGTCGCCGACGAAGGCGAAAGCCCCTACCTGCGCTACCTGCTCAAGCCCGTGGCGCGGCGCACGTTCCTCCGCCACGTCTGCGCCGACATGCGCCGCGGCGAGGACGAGATCCGGCAGAGCAACCTGGAGTGGACGATCTTCCGCCCGCCCTCGCTGACCGCCAAAGCCGCCAAGGGAACCTACCGCACCGCGATCGACCGGAACCTGCCACACGGATTCACGATCTCCCGCGCCGACCTGGCCGCCTGCATGCTCGCGCTGCTCGACGACGCCTCGACCGTGCACAGGCATGTCGCCATCGCCAACTGACACACAAGAACTGACACACAACAGAGGGCGGTCGCCCGCTCGCGCGCCCGCCCTCTCTTGTTCGTTTCCTGGCAGCCAGCAATCAGCCGCACATCGGCTTGTCGAACGCGACCATCTGCCCGCTCGCGCTCGTGCTCAAATGCGCCGTGTCGTGGAACTTGATCGTCGAGCCGTCCGAGCCGGTTAGGTGCACCGTGAAGGTCGAGTGGTCGACACCGTTCTGCTTGTTGTCGGCCTCGCCGAACCAGGTCGTGAAGTGGCCGGTGAAGGACGGGTTGCTCGGATCGAGCGGCACGACCGCAACGGTGCCGGTCATCGTTCCCGTCGCCCAGAAATCACCTGCTTTGTTGACGGTGGAGTGGAGCACGCCGTTGTAGGTGATCGTGATCGTCGCCTGGAAGTCGCGACACGGCACGAAGTCGACAAACGGCGGATCGGTCTGATTCTTGAACGTCTGAGTGAACGTCTGTGCCCCGTTCCCGTCGGCAGAGGCGGCCGCCCCTGTTAAGCCAAGTACGCCGCCCGTCGCGAGCACGAGGGCGACGAGCGCAAGGATCCTACGCATGGCCCTCCTTCCGATTCCCCGGCGCCCAAGTTACGTAGTGACGCCGGTGGTGAAGCCATCGCCTCCCATCACGCCACAGTCGGCGCGCGAGGAGAAGGGTGAAGGCACGAACGCTCCCGGTGGTGCCTGCTTTACCCCGGAGCGCGAGGCAGCCACCCTGGGACACTCGACCTGGTCAAGAAAGCCCGGAAACGCGGGCTAGCCTGCATACTGACACTCTTCTCCCATGGCAGCCCGCGACCTCCTGGAGCTTTGCCCCAACGCTCTACGGGCAGCTGGGGCCGCCATGTGCGGGGGAACCTGATGTGAGCATCCGCTCGTCGAGATTGGCGTCGACCCTATGACCATGCCCAATGAGCAGGGCATCAGGGCGGTGCAGCGCCGACTGCGTGCTCACCAGGGCGCGTTCAGCCCCAAGCCGCGGCTGCCGATCATCGACGAGGTCGTGGCGACAGTGCTGTCCCAGCACACCTCGGACGTCAACTCCGAGCGGGCGTTCGCTCAGCTCAAGGCAAGGTTCCCGCGCTGGGAGCAGGTCGTGGACGCCCCCGCGGGGCAACTAGCCGACGCAATCCGCTGCGGCGGCATCGCAGACCAGAAGGCGCGTCGCATCCAGGCGATCCTGACCGCCATCGAGGAGCGAGAGGGCCGCATCGACCTCGGCCGCCTGCATGATCTCGAGGACGCGGCGGCGGAAGCCTATCTCCTGTCCCTGCCCGGCGTGGGCCCGAAGACGGCCGCGTGCGTGCTCGTCTTCTCCATGGGAAGGGCCGCGTTCCCCATTGACACTCACGTCCATCGTGTCGCGACAAGGCTCGGATGGATCCCGGCGAATGCCACCGCGGAGAAGGCGCACCGGCTCCTCGCGCCGCGAGTGCCACCCGACATCCGGTATGACCTGCACGTCGCGATGATCACCCACGGGCGCACGCTCTGCCGCGCACGGCGGCCACGCTGCGAGGAGTGCGTGCTGCGCGACCTGTGCGCTTACGGCTCGGCCGCGACAGCTCCGCGAGCCCGGATGATGTAATATGAACCAGCCTTCATGAACCTTGGTTCATGAAGGCTGGTTCATAAAGAGATGAGGCCTGCCTGCTGCCGCGGTGTGGCTGGGGCCGGGTGTAGGGAGGACCGATGGCGGAGATCGAGGTCCGCGGCCTGACGAAGACGTTCGGCCGGGTGACCGCCGTACGGGGACCGTCTTTTACGGTGCCGACAGGGAAGGACACTGGCTTCCTCGGGCCCAACGGATCGGGTAAAACCACCACCCTGCGTGTGGTGCTTGGCCTGGTCCATCCCACCGCGGGTGAAGCGCTGATCGGCGGCGTCCCTTACCGCAGTCTCACCCGGCCGCGCCGCTCGGTCGGCGCGCTGCTGGAAGCAACCGGCTTCCATCCAGGGCGTCGAGCCCGCGACCACCTTCGGGTCCTCGCCGCCGCGAGCGCCGTGCCCGGTCGTCGGGTGGACGAGGTTCTCGATCTCGTTGACCTGGCCTCGGCCGCGAACCGGCGCGTCCGCGAGTTCTCCCTTATTCGCCAGCCACGTGCTCAGCGAGGTCGCCCATACGGCCAGTCATGCGGTGATCGTAAACGCCGGAGAACTCCGCTTCGCAGGGCCGCTGCACGAGCTCGGTGAAACGAGCAACACTCTGGAGTCAGCGTTCCTGAGACTGACGGAAGCGCCGACCTGACAGGCCCGCCCGACAAAGAGCGGGGGCGCCGCTCCTTATCGGCGTCGGCGTCAGCGTCGCCCCCAGATGCCAAGGAGAACCACCCGTGCTGCCCATGATCCACAGCGAGCGCCGCAAACTCACCACCATCCGCAGCCCGTGGCTCCTTCTTGCCGCAGGCCCGCTGGTCGTCATCGCAGGCGTCACCGGCCTGGTCATGGCCCTCGACCAGGCCGCGATGTCCGCGTCGCCGCAGCTGCTCCAGCAGTGGGCCGGCGGGCTCGTGCTGCTCGGGTACGCCGCCGCGTTCGGCGCCGCCGCTGTCGTCGTCACGCTTAAGCGCGATGTCACCTAGGAAGCCAGCGGTCCTGCGCGACGGCGATGGCCAGGACCTGCGCGAGTACCTCATCGCAACCGCCGCCCGGCTGATCGGCCAGCGGGGCACCGCCGGACTGTCCGTCCGTGACATCGCCCGCGAGGCTCAGGTCGCCGACGGCGTGCTCTACAACTACTTCGAGGACAAAGAGGACCTGCTCGCCCACGCCCTGCTCTCCCACGTCGGCGCCGTCATGACCAGCGCGCCGCTCATGCCCTCGGCCGGGACGCGCACCGTTGCGGAGAACCTGCGGTTGTTCATCGACCTCGGCCTGGAGGTGCTGAGACGGGTCACGCCCGCCTTCGCCGGGCTCTTGTCACAGCCGAAGGTCCTCACCCGCTTCCACGCCATGGTCGGCGGCGACGCGGCCTTCGGCGGCGCCGAGGCCGACGAAGGCAGGGACGCCCACGGGCAGGCTGACCGGCGCACCGGCCCGGGCCACACAGGCCCACTCGGGCTCCCCGACATGCTCGCCACCTACCTGCATGGCGAGCAACGGCTCGGCCGCATCGACGACGACGCCGACATCGACGCCGCGGCAACGCTGATCATCGGCGCGATCCACGGCCAGGTCCTTCCGCGGCTCCTGTTCAACCCGCGGGACAGCCACGCCCGCACCCCGCCAGACTTCGCCAGGCGACTCGCGCACATAGTCCTCAGCGGAATCGCGCCACGATCACAGCACCAATAGAGTTGCGCTGGATGGGAGTAACGATGGCTATTGGTTTCCATGACGGCAGCCGGTCGTTGCAGGACCGCTTCGACACGCGCGGCCTGGCCGACCGTATCGACGGGCGGCTGGTGAGCGACATTGTCAGTGAGCACGACCGGCGTTTCATTGAAGAGCGGGACATGTTCTTCCTCGCAACGGCTGACGCCGAGGGACGGCCGACGTGCTCATACAAAGGCGGCGAGCCCGGGTTCGTCCGGGTCCTGGACCCGCGCACACTTGCGTTCCCGAACTACGACGGCAACGGGATGTACTTGTCCACCGGCAATATCCTGGTGAATCCCGACGTCGGGTTGCTCTTCATCGACTTCGAGCGGGGGCACAGAATGCGGGTCGAGGGAACGGCCAGCATCGATCCGGCCGACCCGTTGCTCGGCGACTATCTGGAGGCGCAGTTCATGGTCCGGGTGCGGACCCGGGCCGTGTACCCCAACTGCCCTCGCTACGTGCATCGCTACGCGCTGGTGCGGCGCTCAAGCTTCGTCCCCAAGCAAAACAGCCTGACACCGGTGCCGGAGTGGAAGCGTTCGGACTGGGCCGCAGACGTGCTGCCCAAGGATGACCCGGCCCGAGATCCGGGCAAGCGCCACGTACTGGGCCGCTAACGGGGGGCCGGCATCCCCAGTCAAGCTTGAGAGCTTGAGGAGCGGAGCGGTTCACCCTGGTGCCGTGCTGACACGTAGGGCTTTCTTCTCACTCGGTGCGGCGGCTGGCGCCGCGGCGGTCGCAGGTTCCGTACTCCCCGCTCGGCCGTCAGGCCCGAAGGGGTCGGTGAAAACGGCCGCGGAACTGCTGACGGGCGTGAACCCACCGTCATTCGCGCTGCCGCTGCGGATTCCGCCGACGCTGCGGCCAGTTGCGCGCACCGATGACTACGACCTGTACCAGACGATCATGCGCCCAACCGCCGTGACGATCGTGCCGGGGCTGAGCACGCCGGTGTACTCATTCGACGGCGAGTTTCCCGGCCCGACGATCGTGGCGAGTCGTGGTCGGCCAATCGTGGTCGAGCGGGTGAACGCGCTCGGCGTTCCCGTCGCAACGCACCTGCACGGCGGGCACGTGCCCGCGGATAGCGACGGGCATCCCAAGGACCCCATCCAGCCCGGCGGCCGCCGCCGCTACTACTACCCGAACGACCAGCTCGCCGCGCCGCTCTGGTATCACGATCACGCAATGATGGTCGAGGCGGAAAACGTGTACCGCGGCCTGGCCGGTTTCTACAAGCTCACCAGCTCCAACGAGGACAAGCTGCCACTCCCGGCGGGCAGGTACGACGTGCCGCTGCTGCTCAGGGACGCGCAGATTGCCGACGACGGCACCCTGGTCTGGGACTTGGGCGGCTTCAGCCAGCGAAACCTTTTTCTGGTCAACGGCCGCCACCGGCCTTACTTCCAGGTGGCGGCGCGCAAATACCGGCTGCGCTTTGTGAACGTCTCGGTTTCCCGCGCGTTCGGGCTCCAGCTCGGCGACGGCGGCGAGATGATCCAGATCGCTTCGGACGGTGGGCTGCTGCCACGCCCGGCGCCGACTAGCATGATCACCGTGTGGCCGGCCGAGCGCGCCGAGGCCGTGGTGGACTTCTCGCGTTATCCGGTGGGAACGAGCGTTGTGCTGCAAAACGGCGCCGCGTTCCCAGGCGAGGAACCAGCAGTCATGCGCTTCGATGTGGTGCGCAAGGCGACGGACGACAGTGAAGTGCCGAGCTCGCTGCGGCCAGTGCCGGTGTTCGGCACACCAACCGTGGAACGGACGTTCGTGATGACGTTCGACCCTGCGACCGGCCAGATGCTGATCAACGGCAAGACGTTCGACATGGACCGGGTGGATATCTCGCCGACGCGCGGCACCACCGAGGTCTGGACGATCGTCAACCCGGCGGACCAGGTCATTCCGATCCCGCACGTGTTCCACGCCCATCTGGAGCAGTTCCGTGTCCTCGACCGTAACGGCAACCCGCCAGACGCAAGCGAGCAGGGTCTCAAGGACACCGTGCGCGTGCTTCCCGGCGAGACCGTGCGCATCCTGATTCGGTTCACCCGCTTCACCGGGCGCTATCTGTACCACTGCCACATGCTCGAACATTCGCACCTGGGCATGATGGGCCAGATGGAGATAGTCGCCCCAGCGTGAAGCCCTGACCTTGGCTCGCGACCGCGTCTTTGTACTCCACAATGTTGTTACTGGCCGGTATTTCGAGGGCCGGAGCAACGCTGTGGAGTACAAAGTGGTCGCGGCTGGCCTCGGGGCGGCTGCCGGAGCCGTAACCGTTACGCGGGCCAGCACAAAACACAACCAAACCGTGGACCCCAGCTTCACTGAGGGTCCACGCGTCACAAGCCCGTAAATTGGACCCCCAGCTTCACCGGGGTCCACGCGCCACAAGCGCGTAAATTCGCCCGAAGGTCTGCG
>WNFX01004535.1_pt1 | contig 13615 bp, 12 predicted proteins | sample 5400111 | NCBI WGS metagenome assembly WNFX01 (sample SAMN13153363, study PRJNA577476) | soil metagenome | isolation source: 40 cm soil or saprolite under grassland replicate 1 | place: USA:California | collected 2016-06-15
GAGGCGGGCCCCGGCCAGGGCGCCCGGGTCGAGGTAGGCGGTGTAGTCGCCGGGCCGGCCGGCCGCGGCCGCGGTGACCGGGTCACCCGGGTCGGCGCCGGCCATCGCGGACAGCAGCGCCGCGGCGTCCGCCACGCTGCGCGTGATCGGCCCGGCGGTGTCCTGGGCCAGCGATATCGGGACGATCCCGCCCCGGCTGACCAGGCCGAGCGTGGGCTTGAGCCCGACGATCCCGCAGGCACTGGCCGGGCAGACGATGCTGCCGTCGGTCTCGGTGCCGACCGTGGCCGCGGCCAGCCCGGCCGCGGCCGCCACCGCCGAGCCGGAGCTGGAGCCCGACGGGTTCCGGTCGAGCGCGTGCGGGTTGGCCGCCTGCCCCCCGAGCGTGCTCCAGCCGCTGGTGGGATGGGAGGACCGGAAGTTGGCCCACTCCGACAGGTTCGCCTTGCCGAGGATCACCGCTCCGGCCTCGCGCAGCCTGGTGACCAGCCAGGCGTCGCCCTGCTCGGCCCCGGCGAGGGCGGGTGACCCGGCGGTGGCCGGCATCCCCCTGACCGCGATGTTGTCCTTGATCAGGACCGGGATGCCCGCCAGCGGGCCCGCCGGCGCCCCGCCGGCCCGGGCTTCGTCGCAGGTCTGCGCCTCGGCGAGCGCGTCGCCGCTGACGGTGATGACCGAGTGGAGCAGCGGGTCCAGGCGCTCGATCCGGCTCAGGTAGAACGCGGTCAACCCGCGCGCGGTGAGGGTGCCGGCCGCCAGCGCTGCCCGGAGCACGGCGACGGTGGCCTCGGCGGCGTCGATGGCGGTGCCAGGGATCGGCTCGCTCACGGCTGGCGGCTCCGGCATGGGGGAAGGATAACCGCCCCATCGCGGCTGGTGATCATGGCTCGGGCGCCGCCGGGACGCCGCCGATCAGGGGAGCCAGGAGACGTGGCCGTGCAGGGCCGCGTAGCCCACGAAGGCGACCGCGTCGATCAGCCCGTGGGCGACGATGAACGGGGTCACCCGTCGCCACCGGTAGAACAGGATGCCGAACACCACGCCCATCGCGGCGTTGCCGAGGAACCCGCCGAACCCCTGGTAGAGGTGGTACGACCCGCGGAGCACCGCGCTGAGGATGATCGCATGGGCCGGTGTCCAGCCGAGCTGATCCAGCCGGCGCAGCAGGTACCCGAGGACGACGATCTCTTCCAGGATCCCGTTCTGCAGCCCCTTGAGGATGAGCACCGGGATCCGCCACCACACCGCGGGCAGGCTCTCCGGGACCACGTTGAGGCTGACCCCGAGGTGGAACGCCGTGAAGTAGAGGCCGAGGCCCAGCCCGCCGATGATCGCCGCCAGGGCCGCGCCCCGGGCCAGGTCGCTGGCCGGCCGGGTCGTGTCCAGGCCCATATCTGACGGCGATTCGCCCGACCTGGCCATCAGGTAGAACACCAGCGCCACCGGGGCGAGCGTGACGCAGATGTTGGCCAGCTGCAGCGAGAGGTCCAGCCAGGGGCGGCCCGGTGCCAGCGACCCGACCAGCAGCGCCTGCTGGTGGCCCAGTGCCTTGCGGGCCGTGAGCGACCCGATCAGGCTGATGACCGCCAGCAGGGCGCTGGCGCCGAGCGACACCGCGAAGACGACAACGATCTCCCAGCCCAGCAGCCGTCTCGTGAGCGGCGGGAGGCCGGTTTCCTGCCTCGGTAGCACGTTTGGACTCTATAAGGCAGGTACCTGCACACCGTCCGCCTGAAGCCTGCCCGGAGCCAATCTTCAGCTAACCTGCAGCCAGCCCGGAGCCGATCTGCAGCTTCAGGCCCCGGCGGCGGAGACGATCGCGTCGGTCACGAAGCCGAGCACCAGCCCCAGCAGGATCCCCCAGGCGACCAGTTCCTTCAGCCTGGTGGCCCGCGCCACGGCCAGGAGCTCGATCACGACGTACAGGATCGAGCCGGCCGCCAGCGCCAGGAAGGCGATCCCGAGCAGGGGGGCGGTCACCTGCATGCCGATGAGCGTGCCCACGAAGGTGGGACCGCCGCCGATGAGCCCGAGCAGCGCAAGCCGTCCCCAGGACGGCCGCTCACCGGCCGCCGCCAGCGGCGCCACGATGCCGAAGCCCTCCGTCGCGTTGTGCGCGCCGAACCCGATGACCAGCAGGAGCGCCAGGCTGAGCTGGCCCGCCGCCGCGGAGGAGCCGATGGCCAGGCCCTCGCCGAAGTTGTGCATCCCGATGCCGGCCGCGATGAGCATCGACAGCCCGGCGGCCCGGGCCCGGGCGGCATCGGGGCCGGCCGGGATCAAGGCCGGCTGTGCCGTCGCCGCACCCGGCCCCTCCGGCCGCAGCCGCGCCGCCCGGTGCTTCATCCACCGGTCGAAGTACACCAGGCCGATCAGCCCGGCGCCCACGCACACGAGCATCACGCCGCCATAGGTGACCGCCGTGGCGTAGTGATGACTGCCCAGGGCCTCGTCGGTTGGTTCCCACGCGGCGGTGAGGACGTCCCACAGCAGGAAGATCAGGATGCCGATGGCCAGGGCGTTGAGGAACGCCTTGGCCCGGGGCATCTCGGTGCGCACGCGGCCCAGCGGCAATCCAAGGAAGATCGTGAGACCTGCGAAAGCTCCCAGGATGGCGATCTGGCTTGCGGGCACGAAGAGATCCTTTCCTGATGGCCCGGCGGTCAACCCGGCGGCACCCGTCTGGTGCGTTTGGTCAGGATAACCTAAGTTAGGTAAACCATACCTAACAACCAGCAAAGATTACTGGGAGGGGCCAGGGCCAGTAGACGCGACCCTAGCGCGGCCGGACGGACGGCCCGGGCGCGCGCCGGCACCGGCCGCTGGCCCGCACGCAGCGGTGCGGTCCCCGGGAACGCGGCGGCCGCCGCATCGGGTGGACGCGGCGGCCGGCGCTCCCGCCGTGGCGGGCAAAGGCGACACAGCCTCGTCGCGGTAACACCTGGTGGGCTGCCAGGACAGGCCTCTCACCAGGGACATACCCATGGATTGTTAATTGTGAGTAATTCCCCGGCAGGCTGTCCAGCCCGTCTAAGCCGGTCAGAATGCTGCCCCCATCAGCAGGTCGTCGAATTCGCCCAGCTTGACGCCTTCGATGAGGGCAGCTATCTCGGCCCGGGTGTAGATGAGCGCCGGACCGTCTGGGTTTCTTGAGTTACGCATGGCGACCTCGTTCTCACCGACCTTGGCGAGCTCGACGCAGGTCCCCTGGGAGTTGCTGATGCTGCTCTTGCGCCACCTGGCTCCGGAAAGCTCTGTGGCCGACATTCCATTGTAGGTGTTCATGTATCCATGACTTCCTCAAGCATCCCGCTCAGAATATCGACAGAACGTTCTGGTGACTCACTCTCGACACTAAGACGCTCCATGACCTCGGTGTACTTCTCGACGTCGTCACGTTTGTCGAGATAAAGGGCACTTGTGAGCTGTTCGAGATAGACCACGTCCGGCAGGTCGGGCTCCGGGAAACGCATGATGGTGAACGCCCCGGCCTCGGCGGCGTGACCGCCTGACCGGAAGGGCATCACCTGGAGCGTGACCTGTGGCTCCTCAGTGGCCAGAATCAGTTGCTCGAGCTGCGCTCGCATCACCTCCTTCCCGCCGATGGGGCGGCGCAGCGCCGCCTCGTCCACGATCGCCCACAGCCGGGGCCCGCCCGGCTTCGTGAGCAGCTCCTGCCTCCCCATACGCAGGCTGATCCTGCGTTCTATCTCCTCCGGTGCCGCGCCCGGCTGCCCGAGCCGCACCACCGCGCGGGCGTAGTCGGCCGTCTGGAGCAGCCCGGGCACGAACTGCACCTCATACAGCCGGATGAGAGAGGCCGCCTCCTCCAGGCCCACGTACACCTGGAACCAGTCCGGCAGGACATCGCCGTACTTGTGCCACCAGCCGGGCGAGTTGGCCTGGATCGCGAGCGCCACCAGCGTGGCTGTCTCGTCATCGTCGACGCCGTACAGCTTGAGCAGGTCGGTGACGTCGCGCTCCTTGAAGCTGACCCGGCCGAGCTCCATCCGGCTGATCTTGGAGCCGGACGCGCGGATGGCGTAACCAGCCTCTTCGCGGGTGATCCCCTTCACCTCGCGCAGCATGCGCAACTGGGAACCCAGGAGGATGCGCAGAACCGTCGGGCCGCCGCCCGGCTGCGCTGTTATCACCTCGGCTCCCCTCAGCACCCGCGTCGGCTATCTGTGGCCCTCGCCGGGGCCTCCATCCACGCACGTGCAATCTAACAGTCTCATCTGCACGTGCATTCGGCCTTGCGTTTGCAAGGTACACAGGGGATGATAGCGCTTGCGCTGCTAGCGCACGACTTAAGTGCTAGCGACCACGTGTCAGCGATACAGACGGGAAGCCGATGACCGCACACCGGGCGGCACTGCCTGTGACGACGGAGGTCAGCGGCGTGACCGGGGTCGGCTTCCGCACGGCTGGCGCGCCCCAGGGCGTGCGCCCGGTGAGCCACCTGCTGCCGTCACAGCCCCAGGCGTCACCGCCCCCGGCCGGGGCTGCGCGCCGTCTGCCCCAGCCGACCGCCACCTGCCTGCTCGGGCCCCGGGCCGAGTCGGTCAAGACCGGCCGGGGCTTCACCCGGGCCACGCTGGCGGAGTGGGACATGCCCGCGCTCGCCGATGTGGCCGAGCTCGTCGTCTCCGAACTGGTGACAAACGCGCTGCGCCATGGCATCCCGTCCGCCTGCCAGCTCGTCAGCGAGCACTGCGTCCGGCTGCGGCTGCTCGCGCAGGCCCCCTTCATGATGTGCATGGTGACCGATCCGGGCACCGACATCCCCGTCCTGCGCGAGTCGGGGCCGACCTCGGAAAGCGGCCGCGGGCTGAACGTGGTCGAGTCCTGCAGCGTGCGATGGGGCTGGCATCTTCTCGACGATGGCGGCAAGGTCGTCTGGGCCCTGCTGCGGCCTCCGCTTTGACCCGCGGGCGCCCGGCGCCGCGGCGGCGGGCACGGGGGTAGCCGGCCGCGGCGGCGGGTACCTGGTCAAGTGACAGTGGCACGGCTAAGCTCAGTGCGCTGCCGTCCCGGTGAAGCACGAGCCATCGTTCGGCATGCTCGCCGGAGTTGGTGAGGAGCCGACATGTACCAGCCCTACCCGCAGGGTGGCGAGATGCCGCCCGACCCGACCCGACCTGGCCCGCCCCGCCCGGTGCGGTCGGCGGTCCTGCTCATGTACACGGGCGCCGCGCTGAGCGCGGTCAGCCTGATCGTGACGGTGCTCAGCCTCCACGCCATCGAGAGGGTCATCCGGAACGCGTCGTCCACGCTGACCGCGCAGCAGGTGCACAACGACGCGATCGTCGCCGTCACCATCGCCGTGGTGGAGAGCCTGATCGCCATCGGCCTGTGGCTGCTGATGGCCTGGGGGAACAAGAACGGGCAGAGCTGGGCCCGGATCGTCGCCACCGTCCTGTTCGGCCTGAACACCCTCTTCTTGCTGCTCAGCTTCGTCCGGGCGACCGTCTCGGTCAGCCTGGCGTTCTCGGTGCTGGTCTGGCTGATCGGCCTGGGCGCGATCGTGCTGCTGTGGCGCAAGGAGTCCAGCGAGTACTTCGCCCTCACCGGCCCCCGGCGTTAAGCCCCGCGCGCGGCGCGCCGGGCCGGGAGTGAGCGCCGCTGGTGCCCGGCCATCAGCCGCCCCGGCTCATCAGCGCGTAGCAGGCCACCGCCGCGGCGGCGACCACGTTGAGTGAGTCCACCCCCAATGCCATCGCCTGCGGGCTCATGGGGATGCAGACGCTTTCGTCGGCCTCGTGCCGCCAGCGCGCGGACAGGCCGTCGCCCTCCGAGCCGAGCAGGAGAGCGACCCGGCCGCGCGCGGCCACCCGCTCCAGGGCCGCCGTTGACTGATCGGGCACCAGGGCGAGCAGCCGGAAGCCCGCCGCGCGCAGCCCCGCGAGGCCGCCGTGCCAGTCGGTCATCCGCGCGTAGGGGATGGCGAAGACCGCGCCCATCGACACCTTGACCGCCCGCCGGTAGAGCGGATCCGCGCACCGGGGGGCCAATACCACCGCCCCCACTCCCAAGGCGGCCGCGCACCGGAAGATCGCGCCCACGTTCCCGTGATCGACAAGATCCTCCAGCACCAGGATCCGGTCGTGGCCGGCCACGACATCGCCCGCCCCGGGCAGCGGCCGCCGGGCCATCGACGCCAGCGCCCCCCGGTGAACCCGGTAGCCGGTGATCCGCTCGGCGACGTCGTGCGCGATGACGTACACCGGGCCGGCCCCGGCCATACCGGCGAGACCGGCCACCCGGTCCGGGGTCACCAGCAGTGAGCGCACCGGGTAGCCGGCCCCCAGGGCGCGCCTGATGACCTTCTCCCCCTCGGCGATAAACAGCCCATTTGCCGCTTCCAGGCTCGTGCGCAGGGAGGAGTCGGTGAGCCGCACATAGTCGGCCAGCCGTGGATCAGCGGGGTCGTCGACCCGAATGACGTCGGTCATCCTGCCCAGTCTGGGCATCTCACGGCTTTCCGTCATGATCATGTCCGTTTCGTCCCTATTCTTGTGACGAAAATCCGCGTCAGGCACGGGCGCGCCCGCCCCTCCCCGTCGAGGCCCGGTGAAATGGGGCAAGGCACGTCATATCGCGCCACGGTCCGCTACAGTCATGCGCACGAAGACCCAGCAGGTGCAGGCGCCCGGGACGACGCTGGCGGGCCTGCGGGGCTCCCGCGTCCGGGGATCCGCGGGCCTCCGTGAGCTGCGGCCCTTTTGACTGAGGGATGCCGTGAACGCTGGACCGGGCCGACGGGGCCGCAGCTACCGTCCGGCGCGCAGGCGCCGGACGCGCACGGCCGCGATGACCGGCCTCTCGGCGGCCATCGCCGCCACCCTCCTGCTCGCACTGGGCGCCCGGACCGTCATTGCCCGCACCGACTGCACCGACCATCCGCTGGTCGTGAACGTGGTCGCCGCCAGCGAGATCGGGCCGGTCGTCCGGCACCTCGGCCAGTACTTCAACCGCACACGCCCGCAGGTGAGCGGCCACTGTGTGCACGTCGCGGTCACGGCCGAGCCGCCGGGCACGGTGGCGGCGCAACTGGCCGGGAAAGCACCCCACGGGCCGCCGGCCGACGCCTGGGTTCCGGATTCGGGCCTGTGGGCCGCCTTTGCGGGCCGGACGGCTGGGGCGGGGCGCGTCCGGCTGTCCGGCATCACACTCGCCAGAACCGCGCTGGTCATCGCGATGCCGCGGGCGGCCGCCGCCCGGTCCCCCGCCTATGGCACCGCGGTCAGCTGGAAATTCCTGCTCCCCCAGAACGCCGGCGGCCCGGCGTCCGCGCTGGGGCTGCACGTCGAGTTCCCCGACCCGGCGAGCAGCATAACGGGGCTCGTGGCGCTCACCGAGCTCCAGCGGCTCTGCGGCCGGGGGGAGGCCGCCCAGGCCGTACTCGCCAGCTTCGCGGTGCATGTCCAGATCGAGCCGGCGCCGGGCGGCACCCCGCCGCTGGCCTCGCTGGCCACCTGGGTGCCGCCGCCCGGCACCGGCGCCGTCACCGCCGCGCCGGTCACGATCACCACCGAGCAGGCCGTGATCCAGTTCGACCGGGCGCACCCGGGGCAGCCGCTCGCGGTGCGCTACCCGGCCGAGGGCAGCCAGGAACTCAGCTACCCCTACGTGCTCACCACCACCGACCCGCTCAGGCTGGCCGCGGCCGGCCGGTTCGGCGAGCTGCTGCGGTCGGCGTATGCCGCCTCGTACGCGCGGTACGAGGGCTTCCGCTCGGGCAGCGGAGTGGCCGGCGACTGGCCCGCCGTGTTCGGGCTGGCCAGGAGCGGCCCGCATGTGCTGCCGCTGCCGAGTCCGGCCCAGGCGGGGACCGCCCTCCGCGTTTGGCAACAGCTCAGCCTGGGCACACGCGGCCTCACCCTGATCGACACGTCCGCGGCCATGACCGCCCGGGCCAGGCCGGGCGGGCCGGATCTGGGACAGATGCTGGCCCGGGGCGCCGGGGACGGCCTGGCGCTGTTCCCTGACAGCACGCAGATGGGCCTGTGGACGTTCCCCAGCCATATCGTGGACAGCCTGTCCTACCAGGAGCTGGTGCCGATCGGACCGATAGCCGATTCCCTCGGGCCGGTCACCCGCAGGCAGCAGATCCAGCGCCTGGCGCAGTCACGCCTGCTGGCGGTGCCGGGCACCCAGGCCGCCCTGTACGGCACCATCCTGAACGCCTACCAGCTGATGCTCGCCACCTACCAGCCCCGCCGCACCAACGTGGTGCTGGTCCTGACGGCGGGGGTCGACCATGATCGCAACGACATCTCCGCCGCCGCACTGGTACGCGACCTCCAGGTGCTCCACGACCCCAGGCGCCCGGTCAGGATCGTGGCGATCATGCTCGGCCGGGCGGGCGACCTGCGTGCGCTGCAGCGGGTCGCCGCCACAACGAATGGGCAGGCCGTCGCCATCACGCGCTACTCCCAGCTCGGCCAGGTCATCCTCCAGACGGTGACCCGCGCGCAGTGCCAGCCATCGTGTGCCGGCCGGGCAGCTAGCTAGCACGAGGCGCGGCGGGGCGGGCGTGGAAAAAAGTCAACAGAAACCCGCGCCGTGGATGTGAACCTCATCTCGGGGTGGCGCGTCTTGCTTACGAGGCCCGGCGAGAGCGGGGCGCCGGGCCTCATAGGAGCTCCCGCCGGATCACCGATCCGGCTGGGGATGAGGCCCGGCGAGAGCGGGGCGCCGGGCCTCAGACAGCTCCCGCCGGATCACCCGATCCGGCGGGGATGAGGGCCCGGCGAGAGCGGGCGCCGGGTCCTCATATATGGCTCCTGCCGGGCCACTGGCCCGGTGGGATGAGGCCCGGCGAGAGCGGGCGCCGGGCCTCAGACAGCTCCCGCCGGATCACCCGATCCGGCGGGGATGAGGGCCCGGCGAGAGCGGGGCGCCGGGCTCTCGTACAGCTCCTGGCGGGCTAGGCCCGGCAGGGATGAGGCCCGGCGAGAGCGGGGCGCCGGGCCTCATCAATCCCCCCGGAATCGTAGTGGGGACCGGGGGCCAGGCAGGAATCTACCGCTGCGCGGTGATCTTTTCCCGCTATTCCGAGAACGTCACCCGTCGGCGTCAAGCATCTGGTGGGCACGCTCGATGAGAACCGGCACCGCCGGCCCCTCCCGCTCGAACCCCTCGCCCACCGTCTTCCGCTGCAGGAACCGGGCGTGGATGCCCTCCAGGACCACCGCCAGCTTGAAGCAGCCGAACGCCATGTAGTAGCCGATCCGGGACAGGTCCCGGCCGGTGATCCGCGCATACTGGGCGGTCAGCTGCTCCCTGGTCGCGAAGCCGGGGGCGGTGGTCACCGAGGCCGCCAGCGCGAGCCAGTCCTGCTCACCGGGGTTGGTCCAGTAGACAAGGGCCAGGCCCAGGTCGGCCAGCGGGTCGCCGAGCGTGGACATCTCCCAGTCCACGACCGCCGAGATGCGGGGCTCATCGCCGAGGACGATCAGCATGTTGTCGAGCCGGTAGTCCCCGTGCACGAGCCCGCCCGGCGGTGCCCCGGCGGTGACCGCCGGCAGCCCGGCGGCGAGCCGGCGGGTCAGATCGTCGTATCCGGGCATCTCCCGGGTCACCGACAGCTCCCACTGCCGCTGCCAGCGAGCGAGTTGCCGGTCCAGGTATCCCTCCGGCTTGCCGAACCCGGCCAGCCCGACCGACCCGACGTCCAGCCCGTGGATGCGTGCGAGCATCTCCACGAAGCGCTGGGACAGCAGTCCCGCCTGGCCGGGCGCAAGCACGCCCGCGTCCTCGCTGGTCCGCAGCACCGCCCCGTCCACGTAGTCCATCAGGTAGAACGGCGCGCCGACGACCGAGGTGTCCGGGCAGAGCGCGACCGGGCGGGGCACCGGGACCGCCGTGCCGTTCAGGGCGGTGATTACCCGGTACTCCCTGGCCATGTCGTGCGCCGTCGGCAGCACATGGCCCAGCGGCGGGCGGCGCAGGATCAGCGGGGCGCGGCCGGGCCCGAGATCGAGCCGGTAGGTCAGGTTGGACCGTCCGCCGCCGATGAGCCGGACCGCCGGTGGCCCGTCACCGGCTATGCCGTTGTCCGCCAGCCAGCTGCCGAGCCGGGCGACGTCTTCCACGCCCGGCACGCCGCCTTCGGCCATCACCTTTGCTCCTGTCCGCATCCGCCCCGCCTGCCAGCATGATTCCCGAAACACTGCCATCCCCGCCAGCAGGGCAGCCGCCAGGCCGGTGCGTCGGCCCCCATCCCGGGGCTGCCGTACTGACAAGCTCGGGCCAGGCTGGTCATGGGCGGCGGGCCGGCGCGTCGGTGGCGAGGCCGGCCAGCAGCTGGCAGGCACGGGTGATCTCGCCCCCGCTGGCGCCGCCGTAGCCGAGCACCAGCCCGTTCACGGTGACGGGCCCGGCGAAATAGCGTGCCAGCGTGGCCACCGCCACCCCGCGCTCCCACGCCGCCCCGGCGATCTCTTCCGCGTCCCGGCCGGTCCGCAGGACCATGTGCATGCCTGCCTCCTCGCCGAGCAGCCGCCCGGCAGGGCCCGCGCCCTCCGCGTCCCCGCCGCCGAGCACGGCGGTCATCGCCTCCCGGCGGCGGGCGTATTCGTGCCGCATCCGGCGGATGTGCCGCTCCAGGTCGCCGGTCCCGATCAGGCTGAGAACCGCCAGCTGGGCCGGGCCGCCGGCCCATTCGCCGAGCCCGGCCGCCACGTCCGCGAGCCGGGCGACCAGCTCCGGCCCGGCCACCAGCCAGCCGACCCGGAGCGCCGGTGTGAGGATCTTGGTGGTGGTGCCCAGGTACACCACGACGCCGGGGTCCAGTCCGAACAGGGCCGGCAGCGGGCCGACGTCATACCGGAACTCACCGTCGTAGTCGTCCTCGACGATCAGCGCCCCGGTGGAACGCGCCCAGGCGACCAGCGCCTGCCGGCGCGGGACCGGCAGTCGGCCGCCCAGCGGGTACTGGTGGGCCGGGGTGGTGTAGACGAGGCGCAGCCCGGCCGGGAGCGCGTCCACGACCAGGCCGTCGGCGTCCACCGGGCAGGGGACCAGCCGGGCCCCGTGGGCGGCGAAAACCGCCCGCGCGGTCGGGTAGCCCGGCTCTTCCACCCCGACCTTGTCGCCCGGCCGCAGCAGACCGGTCGCGATCAGGCCCAGGCTCCCCGCCACGCCCCTGGTCACCATGATCTGCCCGGGCGCGCAGCGGACCGCCCGGCTGCGCCGCAGGTAGCCGGTGAGGGCCACCCGGAGCGCGGCGCTGCCCTGCGGTTCGGTGGCGACGGTGGGCGCCTCGGTGCCGGCGCTGCGCCAGGCCCGCCGCCATGCCGCACGGTCGATGCCGGCCGTCCAGGGTATGCCGGGCCGCAGCTCGATCACCGGCCTGCCCGGGCCGGCCGGGCCAACCGGGCCAGCCCGCTTCCCCGGCTGCCGCCCGCCGTTCCCTGCCCGCCGCCCGCCGTTCCCTGCCTGCCGCCCGCCGTTCCCCGGCTGCCGCCCGCCGTTCCCCGGCTGCCGCCCGCCGTTCCCTGCCTGCCGCCCGCGGCCGGCCCGCGCATCGGCCGCCCGCCCCTCCGCTCCCTCCCCCGCGCCCACGTCCGTCCGGCTGCCGCCGTCGGAGGCACCGGCGCGACCGGAAATACCGGCGCCGTCGGAAGCGCTGGCGCCGTCGGCAACGTAGGTGCCCGAGCCGTGCCGCCCCTCGATCCATCCCTCGGCGAACAGCTGAGCGTACGCGCCGGTCACGACCGTCCGGCTGACCCCCAATGTGGCCGCGAGCGCGCGGGTGGACGGCAGCCGCTCGCCCGCCGTCAGGGGCCCATCGGTCATCGCCGCCCGCAGCTGGCCCACGATCTGGACCGTGAGCGGCACCGGGCCCGCCCGGTCCGCGGCGAGCGGCAGGTCCACGCCCCCGCGCCTCAAGGTAGGCACAAGTGGTCTTCCATTCTTCCGGTAAAGTGGCTACTCCTATCAGACCACTTTGCCGGTAGCCTGGCCAGTATGAACGCCCTGCACCCCCTGTCCGTGACCGAACGCACCCGGGTGCACCGCCACTCCGAGCGGGCCAGGACCGACCGGGCCGAGCTGTACGACGTGCTCGATGCCGGGATGATCTGCCACTTCGCGGTAGTAAGGGACGGCTCGCCGGTGGTGCTGCCCACCGCCTACGGCCGCGTCGGCGACACCCTCTACCTGCACGGATCCTCGGGCAACAGGACCCTTCTGGCCGCCGACGGCCAGCAGGTCAGCGTCGCCGTCACCCATCTCAACGGCCTGGTCTGCGCGCGGGCGGCCTTCAGCCACTCCGTCAACTACCGCAGCGCGGTTGTGTTCGGCGTCGCCACGCTCGTCCAGAACGATGCGCAGCGTCTCGCGGCGTTGCGGGCCGTCACCCAGCAGCTGATCCCCGGCCGCTGGGAGGCGCTGCGCAAGCCCACCCGCAAGGAACTCGCCGCTACCGCGGTGCTGGCCCTGCCGCTCGCGGAGGCATCGGTCAAGATCCGCACCGGGCCGCCCGCCGACGACCCGGACGACATCGGCACCGGGGTGTGGGCTGGTGTGGTTCCCATCGCGATGACGTTCGGCGAACCGGAGCCGGACGCGGCCCTGCGCCCGGGCATCGCGGTGCCGGACCACATCACCGGTCTGGGTGCCGATCGCCGGCGGAGCGCCTGAAGATCGGTAACTATGACGAGCCCTCCGGCCAAGCCTCTAGGCTGGGGGAATGACCGACCGGCTCGTGTGGATCGATTGTGAGATGACCGGCCTCGATCTCGCGCACGACGCCCTGATCGAGATCGCCTGCCTGGTCACCAATGGTGACCTGGCCGTCCTTGACGAGGGTATTGACCTGGTCATCAAGCCGCCCGCCGAGGCGATCGACAACATGCTGGACGTGGTCAGGGAGATGCACACCGCCTCTGGGCTGCTCCAGGAACTGCCGTCCGGGGTGACGCTGGCCGAGGCCCAGGACCAGGTGCTCAGCTACGTGCGCGGCCACGTCGCCGAGCCGAGGAAGGCCCCGTTGTGCGGCAACTCCATCGCCACGGACCGCTCCTTCATCGCCCGGGACATGCCGGCGCTCGACGCCTACCTGCACTACCGCATGGTGGACGTATCCAGCGTCAAGGAACTGGCGCGGCGCTGGTACCCGCGCGTGTACTTCGCCAGCCCACCCAAGCACGGCGGGCACCGGGCGCTCGCGGACATCAGGGAGAGCATCCAGGAGCTGCGTTACTACCGCGAGACGGTGTTCGTGCCACCGCCCGGCCCGGACTCGGTGAGCGCGCGGCAGATCGCGGCGCGCTATGCCATCGGCACCGGGCAAGATGACCAGGAATCCCCTGCCCAGGAGGCGGCCGAATCCGGTTCGGCCCAGTGACCGGGTACCGCTATGCTTCATCAAGCCGGGCGGCGGGGCTGCCGGGCGATGGTGGGCGTAGCTCAGTTGGTTAGAGCACCAGGTTGTGGTCCTGGGGGCCGGGGGTTCGAGTCCCCTCGCCCACCCCACTGAAGTAGCAGGTCAAGAGGCCCGGCCGCGGTTGCGGCCGGGCCTCCTGGCTTTGCAGTGTCCGATTTTGGGAGCGGTTGCGACACGAGGTCGCACGTTGTGAGTGGCTACGTGAAGGAGGTTCGGCCG
>WNFX01010269.1_pt1 | contig 13613 bp, 15 predicted proteins | sample 5400111 | NCBI WGS metagenome assembly WNFX01 (sample SAMN13153363, study PRJNA577476) | soil metagenome | isolation source: 40 cm soil or saprolite under grassland replicate 1 | place: USA:California | collected 2016-06-15
ACGGCCGTCAAGGTGGCGCTGCATTTCGCGATCGGCCGCCTCGGCGCAGCTATGCGGGAGCTCCGCCTTGCGTTCAGCGCCAAGGCGCAGGAGTTCACCGACGTGCTGAAGATGGGGCGAACGCAGCTCCAGGACGCCGTGCCGATGACGCTCGGCCAGGAATTGACCACGTACGCCGTGATGCTCGAGGAGGATGAAGAGCGCTTGAGGGAGGCGGCGCTGCTCATCACCGAGATCAACCTCGGAGCGACCGCAATCGGCACCGGAATCAACGCCCACCCCGACTACGCGGCGCTGGTGTGCCAGCGGCTCGCGGAGCTCACCGGCATCCGGCTCGTGACGGCTCCGAATCTCGTCGAAGCGACGCAGGACGCGGGCGCCTACGTGCAGCTCTCGGGCGTTCTGAAACGGATCGCGGTGAAGCTCTCCAAGGTGTGCAACGACCTGCGGCTGCTGTCCTCGGGCCCGCGAGCGGGCCTGGGCGAGATCAACCTGCCGCCGGTCCAGGCCGGATCGTCCATCATGCCCGGCAAGGTCAATCCGGTCATCCCGGAGGTCGTGAACCAGATCGCGTTCGAGGTCATCGGCAATGACGTGACGGTGAGCTTTGCCGCGGAAGCGGGGCAGCTGCAACTGAACGCCTTCGAGCCCGTCATCGCTCACAGCCTGTTCAAGAGCCTGATGCATCTTCGCAACGGGTGCGACACCCTGCGCGAGCGCTGCGTGACCGGAATCACGGCGAACCGGGAGCGCATGGCGCGGACGGTGCGGGAGTCGATCGGCCTCGTGACCGCGCTCAATCCCTATATCGGCTATTCCGCGGCGAGCGAAGTGGCGCGCGAGGCGCTCGCCACCGGCAGGACCGTATACGATCTGGTTCTGGAGAAAAAACTGCTTTCGAAGGACGAGCTCGACGAGATCCTGCAGCCGGAAGTCCTGACGCGGCCGGGGCGCCCGGTACTGCCCGAGCCCTCGGGGGCGAAGAAGGCGAAGCGCTAGGCTACGCCGCGCGCTTCACCCTTTTTTCCAGCACGTTGCGCAGGGTTCGGCCGGTGAAGCTCGCGTCCAGGGCGGCCAGGTCCTCGGGCGTGCCTTGGGCGAGGATGCGCCCGCCGCCCTCGCCGCCCTCGGGTCCGAGGTCGATGATCCAGTCGGCGGTCTTGATCACATCCAGATTGTGCTCGATGACGACCACGGTATTGCCCGCGTCGCGCAGTCGGTGCAGTACCGAGAGCAGCAGGTCGATGTCCTTGAAGTGCAGGCCGGTGGTCGGCTCGTCCAGGATGTAGAGCGTGCGTCCGGTGTCGCGCTTGGAGAGCTCGAGCGAGAGCTTCACCCGCTGCGCCTCTCCGCCCGAGAGCGTGGTGGCGGGCTGGCCGAGCTGGATGTAGCCGAGGCCCACTTCGAGCAGGGTCTGGAGTTTGCGCTCCACCGCGGGGACCGCGTTGAAGAACTCGTACGCGGATTCCACCGTCATCTGCAGAACGTCGTGGACGTTCTTTCCCTTGAACTGCACTTCGAGCGTCTCGCGGTTGTAGCGCTTGCCGTGGCAGGTGTCGCAGGGCACGTAGATATCCGGGAGAAAATGCATTTCGACCTTGATGACGCCGTCGCCCTGGCAGGCTTCGCAGCGCCCGCCCTTGACGTTAAAGGAGAAGCGCCCCGCCCCGTACCCGCGCTCGCGCGCCATCGGCACGCCCGCGAAAAGCTCGCGGATCGGCGTGAAGAGCGCCGTGTAGGTCGCAGGGTTGGAGCGCGGGGTGCGGCCGATCGGGCTCTGGTCGACGCTCACCGCCTTGTCGAAGAATTCCAGCCCCTTGACCGAATCGTGCGCGGCGGGCTCGTGCGTCGAACCGTAGAGCTCGCGCGCGACGGCGTGATACAGCGTGTCGTTGATGAGCGTCGATTTGCCCGAGCCCGAGACGCCGGTGACGCACACGAACAGGCCCACCGGCAGCGCAAGGTCGATATTCTTGAGATTGTTCCCGCGCGCCCCGCGCAGCCTGAAGACCCGCGTCCTGTCGAAGCGGCGGCGGTTCTTGGGCACGGCGATCTCGAGCGCGCCGGAGAGGTACTGACCGGTGAGAGAGGCGGGGTTCCTGCGGATCTGCTCGGGCGTGCCTTCCGCGACCACCTCACCGCCGTGCTCGCCCGCTCCCGGTCCCATGTCGAGCACGTGATCGGCCGAGTTGATCGCCTCTTCGTCGTGCTCGACCACGATGACGGTATTGCCGATGTCGCGCAAGTGCTTGAGCGTGGTGAGGAGGCGGGCGTTGTCGCGCTGGTGCAGGCCGATCGAGGGCTCGTCGAGCACGTACATGACGCCGGTGAGTCCCGAGCCGATCTGGCTCGCCAAGCGGATGCGCTGCGCCTCGCCGCCCGAGAGCGTGTCTGCGGCGCGGTCGAGCGACAGATAGTCGAGGCCGACGTTGTTGAGGAAGTTGAGCCGCGCGGCGATCTCGTTGACGATTTTCTCGGCGATGGCCTGCTTGCTGCCTTCGAGCTTGAGCCCCCGGAAGAATTCGAGCGCCTGCTTCAGGGGGAAAGCGCTCACCTCGAAAATCGCGCGCTCGGCTATCCTGACGTGCCGCGCTTCCGCGCGAAGCCGCGTCCCCCCGCACGAGGGGCAGGGCCTGGTGTTCAGGTATTTCGCGAGCTCCTCGCGCACTACCAGAGAATCGGTCTCCTTGTAGCGGCGCTCGAGGCTGGGCAGGATGCCCTCGAAGGCGTGCTCCTTCACCACCGTGCGGCCGCGCTCGCCCAGGTAGGCGAACGGGATCCTCTCCTGGGTGCCATGGAGCACGAGCGTCTGGACCGGCTCGGGGAGTTTCTCGAACGGCGCCTCGACATCGAAACGGAAATGCGCGGCGAGGCTCGTGAGCATCTGAAAATAGAACTGATTGCGCCGGTCCCAGCCCTTGATCGCGCCGCTCGCGAGGGAGAGGCCCGCGTGCGCAACCACGCGCTTCGGATCGAAGAAAGTGATCGTGCCCAGGCCGTCGCACTCCGGGCAGGCGCCCATGGGGTTATTGAAGGAGAACAGGCGCGGCTCGAGCTCGGGCAGCGAGTAGTCGCAGACCGGGCAGGCGTAGCGCGCCGAGAAGAGGTGCTCGCGGCCCGAATCGAGCTCGAGCACCACGGCGCGGCCATCGGCGTGCTTGAGCGCCGTTTCGAAGGATTCCGCCAGGCGCTGTTTAGCGTCGGGGCGGACCTTCAGCCGGTCGACGACCACGTCGACCGAGTGCTTGATGTTCTTGGAGAGCCTGGGGACCGAGTCGATTTCGTGGACCTTGCCGTCGACGCGCAGGCGCGCGAACCCCTGCGCGCGCAGCTCCGCAACCAGCTCGTGCTGCTCGCCCTTTCGGCTCGCGACGATGGGGGCGAGGATCATGAGCTTGGTGTCCTCGGGGAGCGACAGCGCGTGGTCCACCATCTGCGACACCGACTGCGCCTGCAGGGGCAGCTTGTGCTGCGGGCAGTAGGGGGTCCCGACGCGCGCATAGAGCAGTCGCAAGTAGTCGTGGATCTCGGTGATGGTTCCTACGGTCGAGCGCGGGTTGTGGCTCGCAGCCTTCTGCTCGATCGAGATCGCGGGCGAGAGGCCCTCGATCAGATCGACGTCGGGCTTTTCCATCAGCTGCAGGAACTGACGCGCGTACGCCGAGAGCGACTCGACGTAGCGGCGCTGGCCTTCCGCGTAGAGCGTGTCGAATGCGAGCGAGGATTTGCCGGAGCCCGACAGTCCGGTGATCACGATCAGCCGGTTTCTCGGCAAATCGACGTTCAGGTTCTTCAGGTTGTGCGTTCGTGCGCCGCGGATGCGGATCTGGTCCATCAAAGCCGGTCGAGGAGAAAGGCCAAACCCGCTACTATACGAAATTCCGCGGTACCTACGCTACCCCCATGACTTCAGCCGAGCTTTCCGTTGCGTTCTTTTTGCAGATGTTCTTCATCCTTGCGGCCTGCCGGGCGGTCGGCTGGGTGGCGCGTCGCTGCAGCCAGCCGCAAGTCATCGGCGAAATGATCGCGGGGGTGCTCATCGGGCCGTCCTTGCTCGGGCTCTTCTCGCCCGGGGCGCAGCAGTTCCTGTTCCCGCCGGAATCGATGAAGACGCTCTACGTCTTCGCGCAGCTCGGCATCGGGCTCTACATGTTCCTGGTGGGCGTGGAGTTCAATACGGAGCTTTTCCGCAGCCGCATGCGCAGCGCCGTCTCGGTATCCCTCGCGGGAATGCTGGTGCCCTTCATCATCGGCACGGCGCTCGCGCTGTGGCTTGTTAAGGTACCGGGGCTTTTCTCCGAGAAGACGCGCACGTTCGAAGCGATTCTGTTCCTCGGCGCGGCCATCGCCATCACGGCCTTTCCGGTGCTTGCCCGCATCATCCACGACCGCGGCCTCACCGGCACGGCCCTGGGCACGCTCGTGCTCGCGGCCGGCGCGATCAACGATGCGGCGGCCTGGTGCGTGTTTGCGGTCGTGCTCGCGAGCTTCGGCGGCGGAACCATGCCGAAGCCGAACGGAGGATCAGCCCGGGATTGCTCGGCGTGGTGCTCATGCTCCTCATGCTCGCCGCGTGGGCGATGGACGCGGCGGGCATCCACGCCGTATTCGGCGGCTTCGTGCTCGGGGCGGTCATGCCGCGGGGTTTCCTCACCCAGGAGCTCAGGCGGCAGCTCGAACCGCTCGCCGTGGTGTTCCTCCTGCCGATGTTCTTCACGTTCTCGGGCCTGAATACGCGGCTCGACGTGGTAGCGCGCCCCGAGCTCCTTTTCATCGCCGCGGTCGTGCTGGCCGCCTCGATCGTGGCCAAGGGCGTGGCCTGCTGGGCCGCCGCACGGCTCGCAGGCGAGGACAACCGGACCGCACTGGCCGTGGGCTCCCTGATGAACGCGCGGGGCGTGATGGAGCTGATCATTCTCAACATCGGCTTGCAGAAAGGGATCATCCAACCGGCGCTGTTTTCCATCATGGTCTTGATGGCCATCGTGACCACGCTGATGGCCTCGCCCTTGTTCGAGTGGGTGTATGGGAAGAAGGCCCGCGCCGCAGGCGAGCTGGACGCGCTTTCTTCGAAGGCCTGAAGCGCCGTGCATGTCTCCGCTCGAACTGCGCGCTAGCCTCTCGCTCGCGTCCCTGTTCGCGCTGCGCATGCTCGGGCTCTTTTTGATCCTGCCGGTATTCGCGGTGCACGCCCATCGGCTTTCCGGCGGCGACAGCCAGATGCTGGTCGGGATGGCGCTGGGCGTCTACGGCCTGACCCAGGCGATCCTGCAGATTCCCTACGGCATGGCTTCCGATCGCTACGGCAGGAAGCGGGTGATCGTGATCGGCTTGCTGGTCTTTGCGCTCGGAAGCTTTCTCGCGGCGTGGGCGTCCGACATCCAGTGGGTGATTCTCGGGCGCGCGATGCAGGGAGCGGGATGGACGGAATCTTCACCTTCGCCGGCGCGCTGTCGCTCGCTGCGATCTGGATGACGCTCTTCGTGGTCCCCGCGGAACCTCGAGGCGGCGGCGACCCCCTGCCTCGGACGCGGTCCAGGGCGCTTCGCGAGACCTTGCGCAACCCCGAGCAGCTGCGGCTGAACCTCGGCATCTTCTCGCTCCACGCCGTGCAGATGGCGATTTTTGTCGTGATTCCCGCGGCGTTCGTCCGCTACGGCGGGCTCGCCGTCACCGAGCATTGGAAAATATATCTGCCGGTGGTGATCGGCTCGTTCGTTCTCATGGCGCCGCCCTTGATCCAGGCGGAACGCAGGAGCCGCCTCAAGTTCCTTTTCATTAGTGCGATCGTCCTCCTGCTTGCCGTCGAGCTCGGTTTCGCGGTGTGCTACACGAATTTCCAGATGGCCGTCACACTGCTGCTCGCCTTCTTCGTCGCCTTTAACATCCTCGAAGCGAGCCTGCCGTCTTTCGTGTCCCGGATCGCGCCGGCGGCCTCGCGCGGCGCCGCGCTCGGGGTGTACAACACCACGCAGTCGCTGGGGCTGTTCGCCGGCGGGGCCCTCGGGGGCTGGCTCGCCGGGCGTTTCGGCGATTCCGCAGTCTTTGTATTCGGAATCGCGATTGTCGCGTTATGGCTGGGGACGGCATGGCAAATGCGCATTCCGGGTGAATCTGCGGAGCGGATCTTCCCGGTGGGCGCGGGGGCCGATCCGGTCGCGTTGCGCGAGGGACTCTTGCGCCTGCGCGGGGTGCGCGACGCCGTGATCGCGCCTGAACGAGGCGTCGTCCGGTTAACCGTGTATCCTGATTCGTTCGACGCAAACACGGCGAGAAAATTGATCGAGGGGGAAAACTAAATGGCTTCGGTAAACAAAGTGATTCTCGTAGGCAACCTCGGGCGCGATCCCGAGACGCGTTACAACCCCGAAGGCGGGGCGATCACCAACATCTCGGTCGCCACCACGGATACCTGGAAGGACAAGGCGAGCGGCGAAAAGCAGGAACGCACCGAATGGCACCGCGTGGTGTTCTTCAGCCGGCTCGCGGAAATCGCGGGCGAGTATCTCAAGAAGGGCTCGCAGGTCTACATCGAAGGATCCTTGCGCACGCGCAAGTGGCAGGACAAGGAAGGGAAGGAGCGTACGACCACCGAAATCGTCGCCGACCGCATGCAGATGCTCGGCAGCCGGCAAGGGGCGGGCGATACGGGCGCCCGGGAAGCGAAAGAGCCCGCCGCCGCGGGCGAGGGCAAGGCCGCCAAGAAACCGGCGGGCAAGTTCGACGACATGGAAGACGACATCCCGTTCTAAGGGCTTCCTCGCCGGCACAGCAGCAGGACTTCCCCGACCTCGGCGGTGTCGATGAGGCCCTGTGCCAGCGCCAGCGGTTTTTGAAAGCGCACGCCCAAGGGCATCATCACGCGGTTGTAGGTCCACATTGCCAGTTCGCGCTGGTGAATCAGGAACCACATGCCGAGGTCCACCAAGCGCGAGGATTTCGGCATCATCCCGAAGGCGGCGCTGCGCTCTACCGCGAAGCCGTGCCGCGCGAGCTTGGCCCTCAATTCCGTCGGCTCGTAGCGGTGCCGGTGGCCGACGAAGGCGTCGAACCCCGACCACTTCGCGGGATGCAGCGGCACCGACGTGATCAGCGCGGCCCCCGACGCCGCCACGCGCGAGAGCTCCGCCAGGGCGAGCTCGTCGTCGTCGACGTGCTCGATCACATCGAAGGCGCAGATCAGGTCGAAACCCGCATTGCCGTAGGGCAGCGCCGTGATGGAGCCGAGCGTCCCGGAGCCGCCGCGCGCGCGCAGCTTTTCCAGCGCCGCCACGCTTATATCGATGAACTGCGTACCCTCGATCGGGAGGCGGGGGCGCAATCCCGGCGCCACCTCCAGCCGGCGCTGCGCCGGAGCGAGCAGCGAGCGGACCAGGGGCCAGGTGTTGAAACGCTCGGGCTCGATCAGGCGCGCGTCCCTCCACAGCGCGTTGTAGAAATGCCGGTTGACTTCGAGCAGCTCGGATTCCGTGCGGGCGGGAATCAGCGAAGTCATCTAAGACCGCCGAGTTGGAGGCTGAGCGCTTATAATGAAATGTCCAGCACCTTACGGTTTCTGATCGCAAATGAATAGTGCCATGAAACAGGACAACCTGACTGTCCTCAGTGAATTCCTGCACAAGCGCGAAAACATCGATCCCGCCCGGGTGACGCCCGAGACCTCCCTCGAGGAACTCAAGGTCGATTCGCTCCTGCTGCTCGAACTCCTGTTCGAATTCGAGGACAGGCTCGGCGTCAAGATGCCGCAGGACGTTCCCCGACCCAAGACCGTCGGTGACCTGCTGGGGATCGTGGACAGGGTCACAGCCGGAAACGGCGTCTGAATGGCGAGCGCGCGGCGCGTTGCCGTTACCGGCCTGGGGCTGGTCAACCCTTTTGGTGGGGACCTTGCGGACTTCTTCGGCCGGATGCTGCGCGGCGAATCGGCGATCCGCCTCTACACTCGCGAGGACGACGTGCCCAGGCCGGTTTCCGTCCCGGCGGTCCGTTGCGCGAATTTCGACGCCGACGCGGCACTGGGCCGATCTCTTTCCTACACCATGGACCGCTACAGCCAGCTCGGGGCCACGGCAGCCTTCTCGGCATGGCGCGATGCCGGGCTTCCCGAGACCAAGGACGCCCCGCGCAACGACTGGGGCGTCTCCTGGGGCACGGCGCTGGGCGGTACGCTGACGTTCGAGAGCGGCTATATCGAGATGCTGCGTAACGGCCGCGAGCGCGTGCCGCCGCTTTCGGTCGTGCTCGGAATGAGCAACGCAGCCGCTTCCCACATATCGATTCAGCTCGGCTTGGGGGCTTCCTGCGCGACCTATTCGGTCGCGTGTGCCTCATCGGCAGTCGCGATCGGCGAGGCCTTGCCGAAGATCCGCTCGGGCGAAGCGACGCTGATGGTTGTGGGCGGGTCCGAAGCGCCGCTCTCCTACGGCGTGGTGCGCGCGTGGGAAGCGATGCGCATTCTTGCCCTGGGCGACGCGGCATCCGCCGTGCGCGCCTGCCGCCCGTTCAGCTCGGATCGGCAGGGCCTGGTGCTCGGCGAAGGGGCGGGCGCAATGATCCTCGAAGACTGGGACCACGCGGTTCGGCGCGGCGCGAGGATTTACGCCGAATTCGCGGGGTGTGGCAGCACTTCCGATCACGAGCACCTCGTCCGGCCCAATGTCGATGGACAGATGCGCGCCATGCGCATGGCAATTCAGGACGGCGCCATGACGCCCGACGAGATCGATTACATCAACGCGCATGGCACGGCGACGCGCGAAGGCGACCCAGTCGAAATCGCGGCCATCCGCGGTGTATTCGGATCGCGTTCCGCGGCCGTCGCTGTCAGCGCTACGAAGTCGATGCATGCGCACATGCTGGGCGCAACGGGCGTGATCGAAGCGATCATCACCGTGCTGTCTCTCGCGTCGCAGGAGGCGCCCCCGACCGCGTACCTCGACGATCTGGACCGCGAATGCACCGGTGTACGCCACATTACCGGTGCATCTCTGCGCGGCAGCCTGCGGGCCGCGCTTTCCAACTCCTTCGCATTCGGGGGCAGCAACACGGTGCTCGCATTCCGCGCGGCTCATTGAGTCCACGCGCGGGCGTAAATCACGAAGGTCTCATCCGACGGATCGCGAGGTGCGGCAGGCGCAGCACGAAGCCGAGGAAAAGACGGACGTGCATCCAGGTCAGCAGCGCGTTGTCGCGCCAGTAGTTGAAATGCGACACGCCGCCCTCGTCAGGGTGGAAATACCGCACGGGCGCAGGTCTATTGAGCGGGCGCACCCCCAGCCAGCACATCCGCACGACCGCTTCCGGGTCGAAGTCGAAGCGGCGCATCCAGACCTGCTCGCGCATCACCTTGCGCAGGGGTGCGATCGGGTACACCCTGAAGCCAAACAGCGAATCGCCGATTCCCGTCCAGAGCGTTTCGAGGTTGGCCCACCAGTTGGATACACGGCGCCCCCTCACGCGCAGATTCGGCGCGCTCGCGTCGAACACCGGAACACCCAGCACCATGCAGGAAGGCTCGGCGAGGGAAGCCGTCATGAACTCGCCGATCATCGCGCTGGGGTGCTGCCCGTCGGAATCCATTGTCAGAACGTGCGTGAAGCCGGCGGCCTGCGCAAGTTCGATGCCGTGCAGCACGGCCGCGCCCTTGCCCCCGTTCCTGGGCAGTACGATCACCTTCAGACCGGGATCGACCTTGGCCATCGCGAGCAATCCTTCGGCCGTCCCGTCGGTACTCGCATCCACAACGATCCACACCGGGTTCCAGGAACGCCGTGCAGCCTGGACCGTTTCATAGACTCTCGCGCCGGGGTTGTAGCTCGGAATCAGAACAATGTGGGTCCGGGAAGCCTCCTCCATCGAGCCCTCATCGCTCGTCGAGCCGGGGATTCTGCGGCTGCGCCAGGATGCCTGCGGCATCGATGCCATCCGGGCGGCCGAGCTCCGATGCGAGATAGGCTTCCAGTTCCGCGATCATCTCTCTCAAATTATCCCTGGGCATGAAACGCCTTCCCAGCCGAACGCGGTAGCAGACCGGCATCGAAGGGATGCGATAAAGGGGCCAGCCCTTGGACAGAAAGGGCGATGTGGTTTCGATCAACACCGTCTGAATGGGAACGCCGGAGCGCTTCGAGACGAGGGCCGCTCCTCCCTTCAGACGATTGATCGGCCGGCGCGTCGTGCGGGTTCCTTCCGGAAAGAGCAGGAGCTGGCTGCCGGACCTGAGGTTCTGCACCGCCTGTGTCGCCGCTCCGATGAAGTCATCGTTGCGTATGTAGCCGGAAAGGCGCGCCGATGCTCCATAAATCGGATTGTCGATCAGCTTGGCCTTCATCACGCAAGCCACGTCGGGCAGGCGCGAGAGGACCATGACCGCGTCCAGGAGACTGGGGTGGTTGGGTGCGATGATCAAAGGTCCGGCTCCGCGCAAGGCGTCCAGCGCACCGAGATCGAAGCGAATGGCCCCGGACAGGGTGGATAAGCAGAGATAGCAGCGAAATCCCCAGCTGGTGATCGAGCGACCGACTACCTTCCCGCGTTCCTCGGGCAGCACGTAGCCAAGGAATGCCGCGACCACCGACCATACCAAGCACATCAAGCCAAAGACGAGCAGACCCGAGTAAACGACGAGGTATCCATAAGCGGCGCGCAAGCCCGTCCGGATGATCGGCGTTGCGGATCCCTGCAAGAGCATGGCTCTCCGTCCTGTTCGTGAGACAGATTCACCACCCTAACACAGGACGCGGCGGGAATAACTGCCCGTGTTCCGTCGCATTTGCCCGGAAGCCACGGTAAAATCCCGATTTCGGGATATCGGAGGAACTGCTCTCGTGGACGCCAGGCGGCGCGAAGTGTTGAAGACCGGTGGCGGTGTGCTCGCCCTGGCGGCTGCGGGGGTCATCAGGCCCGGCGAGGCACTCGGGCAGGAGTGGAACAAGGCGGCGTTCGACACGAAGAGCGTCGCGGAGACGGTAAAGGCGCTGGGCGGCGGCGGCTCGACCCCGAGCAGCGGCGTCGAGATCACTGCGCCGGACATCGCGGAAAACGGAGCGGTCGTGCCGATCGCTGTGGAGAGCAGGCTCCCGCGGACGCAAGCCATCGCCATCCTGATCGAAAAGAACCCGAACACGCTGTCCGCGGAATTCGCGATCCCCTCGGGCACCGACCCGTTCGTCAGCACCCGCGTCAAGATGGCGGAGACGTCGAATATCTACGCGCTCGTAGTCGCGGACGGCAAGTACTTCCATGCGGTGAAGGAGATCAAAGTGACGATCGGTGGATGCGGGGGTTGATATGGCGGACCCGATGCGCATCCGCGCCAACATGACGGGCGACAAGGTCGAGGTGAAGGTGCTGATGGCGCACGAGATGGAGACCGGACTGCGCAAAGACGCAAGCGGCAATGCCATTCCTGCGCATTTCATCCGGAACGTGACCGTAACGCATGGCGGCAAGACCGTGCTGTCGGCGCAGTGGGGAACCTCGGTTTCGCGCAATCCCTTCCTGCATTTTCGCTTCAAAGGCGGCAAGCCCGGCGAGAAAGTGACGATCACCTGGCTCGACAACAAGGGCGAGAAGAGAACCGACGAGGCGGTCATCGCCGGCGGCTGACGCTCGTCCCGGCACAACCACGAGGAAGAGAGTCATGGGTATTCAGCGCGTCCTGGCCGGGGTGCTCGCGGCGACCTTACCGTGCTTTTCCCCGGCCCAGCAGGACACCCTGAAGGAAATCGAGCGCTACCGCCAGCTCCTACAGGAGAGCAATCCCGCCGAGCTGTACGAGGCGCGCGGCGCCGAGCACTGGACGCGCAAGCGCGGACCGAAGAGCTCTTCGCTCGAGCTCTGCGACCTCGGCCTCGGGCCCGGTGTCGTCAAGGGCGCCTACGTGCGGCTGCCGCGCTACTTTGCCGACACCGACCGCGTGCAGGACCTCGAGTCGCGTCTGGTCAGCTGCATGGTGACGCTGCAAGGCTTCACTCCCGAAGAAGCCAGACGCAACCCGTTTTCCGGGACGGGAACGCCGATGATCACGACGGACCCTTTTTCCGGCGTGGGTCAGCGGTCGGTGATGACGGATCTGGTTGCCTGGATTGCATCCGAGTCGCGCGGCATGACGATTGCCCCGCCGATGTCCCATCCCAAAGAGCGCCTTGCCTATCAGGCCGGCGAAAGGCTCTTCTACTTTCGCGCCGGACCGTATGACTTCGGCTGCATCACCTGCCACGGCGAGGAAGGAAAACGGATCCGATTGCAGAATCTGCCGAAAATGACCAATGCCAAAGACGCGCAACGCGCGTTCGGCACCTGGCCCGCATACCGCGTCTCGGAGGGCGAGTTGCGCTCCATGCAATGGCGAATGTGGGAGTGCGTCCGGCAGATGCGCTTCCCGGAGCTGGAGTTCGCTTCCGATGCGTCAATCGCACTCATCATGTTCCTCGCCAAACGAGCCGAGGGCGGAACGTTCGACGCTCCGGCGATCAAGCGATGAAGGCCGAAATGCAGCCGAAAATGATTCTGGCCCTTGCGCTTTCCGGCATCTGTGTCGCAGGGTGCGCAACACGGCCGTCCGATTCGGAGACCGAGCGCGCGGTGGCCGAGATGATCAAGACCTCGTTCAGGACTCGTGGCCAGGCGACGATCGCTCGTCTGGGCCAGGATGACGCGCAGGCGCTCTGCAGCAAGCACGCCGGAGAATTGCCCAAAGGCGTGAGCGAGGGGATCGAAAAGGCGCAACAGGCGACCATCCGCTATCCGAGTTCCGGCAAGCTCATGGGCGACTGGCGCGAGGGGGAGCGAATCGCGCAAAGCGGCGTCGGCAAGCAGTTCACCGACGCCCCGACCCGCCCGGCGGGCGGCAGCTGCTACAACTGCCACCAGCTCTCCAAGCAGGAACTGTCGTTCGGCACGATCGGCCCGAGCCTCTACCAGTTCGGCAAGCAGCGTGGCGCGAGCGCGGCGATCCAGAAGTACACCTATGGCAAGATCTACAATGCCGAGGCGTTCTCGGCCTGCTCCAACATGCCGCGCTTCGGCTACAACGGCGTGCTGACCGAGGAGCAGATCACGCACCTCGTTGCGCTGCTGCTCGACCCGGACTCTCCCGTCAACAAGTGACGCTGTCGCGTCGCGAATTTCTGCAAGCGCTCGCCACGGCGGCCGCGGCGGGTCTTCCGCTAGCTTCGCGCTCGCAGGACGAAACTTTCTACGACTTGCCGCGGTTCGGCAACGTATCGCTGCTGCACTTCACCGACTGCCACGCCCAGCTGCTGCCGGCCCATTTCCGCGAGCCGAGCGTCAATCTCGGCGTGGCCGTGAGCGCGAACCGGCCGCCGCACCTGGTCGGCGAGGCGTTGCTGAAGCATTTCCAGCTCCGGCCGGGAAGCCGCGAAGCGCACGCCTTCACCTATCTCGACTTCGCGCAGGCGGCGAAGACGTACGGAAAGCTCGGCGGCTTCGCGCACCTTGCAACGCTCGTGAAGAAGGTCCGCGACGAGCGGGGCGCGAGCCTGCTGCTCGACGGCGGCGATACCTGGCAGGGATCGGCGACCTCGCTCTGGACGCGCGGGCAGGACATGATCGAGGCGCAGAAGCTGCTCGGCGTCGATATCATGACCGGG
>WNFX01005033.1_pt1 | contig 13612 bp, 11 predicted proteins | sample 5400111 | NCBI WGS metagenome assembly WNFX01 (sample SAMN13153363, study PRJNA577476) | soil metagenome | isolation source: 40 cm soil or saprolite under grassland replicate 1 | place: USA:California | collected 2016-06-15
GACGGCGAGGGCAAGCCGTATCCCTTCGTCACGTTTTACGTGAACGACGACGACGCCAGACTCCAGGGCGGATTTGCGGCGAGTGTGCGTGACGGCGATGAGATCATCGTCGTCCCGGCCATCGCGGGAGGTTGAGCGATGACGACACTCGTCCAGGCCGAGCTGGTGCGCTACAGCCGGCACCTGATTCTTCCCGACGTCGGCGTTTCCGGCCAGGAAAAGCTGAAGGCCGCTCGGGTCCTGCTCATCGGCGCGGGCGGGCTCGGCTCCCCCGCGGCGCTCTATCTCGCCGCGGCCGGCGTCGGCACGCTCGGTCTGGTGGACTTCGACAACGTCGATGTCACGAACCTGCAGCGGCAGATCCTGCACGGCACCAAGGACGTCGGCCGGCCCAAGCTGGTGTCGGCGCGCGAGCGCATCGCCGACGTAAACCCGCACGTGCGGCTCGAGACCTACGAGACGGCGCTGACGTCGAAGAACGCGCTCGACATCCTCAGCGGCTACGACATCGTCGTGGACGGCACCGACAACTTCGCGACGCGCTACCTCGTGAATGATGCGTGCGTGCTGCTCGGGAAACCCAACGTGTACGGCAGCATCTTCCGGTTCGAAGGACAGGCCTCGGTGTTCGCGCTAGCCGACGGGCCCTGCTATCGCTGTCTCTTCCCGGAGCCGCCGCCGCCGGGGCTCGTGCCGAGCTGCGCTGAGGGCGGCGTCTTAGGCGTGCTGCCGGGCCTCGTAGGGACGATTCAGGCGACGGAGGCGATCAAGCTGATCGTCGGTGTAGGCGAGCCGCTCAAGGGCCGGTTGCTACTCATCGACACGCTGGGGATGCAATTCCGCACGGTGAACATACGCAAGGATCCAACGTGTCCCGCGTGTGGCACGCACGAAATTCAGGCGCTCATCGATTACGAGCAATTCTGTGGGGTGCGGGCTGCGGAGGCGGAGCCGCGCGCGGTGGGCGGGCTGGTGGAGATCTCGCCGCGCGAGCTGCACAGCCGGCTGTCGCGCGGCGAGTCATTGCAGCTGATCGATGGTAAGGGCGGCAGTCGCAGCCGGGCGGCTGCGTCACACCTCGCCGATGCCGGATTCGCGCGCGTGGCGAATCTGACGGGCGGCATTCTGCGTTGGCGCGAGGAGGTGGACCCGGCTCTGCCGCGCTATTGAGGACCTCGCCGCGTCAAAATGGTGATGACGATCACGTGCCGGCAGCTACTGTCCGGCCATGTCGTACGAGTCGGTCGTCGTGGTGCTCGCGACGCGAGGCGCGCCGCTCGAGGGTGACGCGCTCGACACGTTGCCCGAGACGACGGTCACCTGGTGTCGCATCGAACGGGAGGGTCGCGTAGCGTGTCTCGCCGCCCGCGTGCGTCACCACGACCCGGTGACGGAATTCCGAGTTAGAGTTCGGCAATGGGCTGGGCCCCGCGGATGGGGTGTAACTGTTGCGCCGTGCAGCCCCCATTGCTAAGATAAGTTACATGCATGACTTGGGGGCTCACATCGGCAGCAGCGGCGTTGACACGCCGCGGCTCCCCTCGCCCCCGCCGGTGCAGACACCGCGCCGCTCCGTCCTGGCGCGATGGTTCGACAGCTGGATGCGATCGCTCGGCATGGCGCTCGTGTTGTTCCTCATCATTCGCACCTTCCTTCTCGAAGCATTCCAAATCCCCTCCGGCAGCATGGAACGCACTCTGCTCGCGGGGGATTTTTTATTCGTCAACAAGGCGGTCTACGGCGCGCAGATTCCCGGCACGTCGGCCCGCCTGCCGGCATTCGAATCGCCGCATCGCGGTGACGTCATCGTGTTCGCGTATCCCAAAGATCCGACGATTACCTACGTGAAGCGCGTGATCGGCGTGGGCAGCGACATCGTGGAGATGCGCGACGGCCAGACGTACGTCAACGGCCGGGCGCTCCAAGAACCGTACGTCCAGCGGATCGATCCGTTGCACGACGGCTACGATGCGGACTTCAACTGGCAACGGCAGTACCTCGTGCAGCGCAACGACGACCAGCGGCGCCGCTATCATCCCACGCGCGACACGTGGGGCCCGCTGCGCGTGCCGGCCAACAACTATTTCGTGCTGGGTGACAATCGCGATAATTCCGCGGATTCGCGCTACTGGGGCTTTGTCGATGCGAGCGCCATCAAGGGGCGCCCGCTCGTGGTCTACTTCAGTTACGACCGGGGGACGCGCGACGCGCTGCCCTGGCTGACAGATATTCGCTGGAGTCGGCTCGGTTCGCTGATTCATTAGAGAGGTAGCTTCCCCGAGAGGAGTGGCCACCCGCATGCAATTGAATACGGCGAAGCGCGCATCATTCGACGAGGGATCTCTGGATCAGTATCTGCGAGAAATCAGCCGGTATCCGCTGATTACGCGCGAGGAAGAGGTGACCCTTGCGCAGGGGATCAAGCAGAACGATCCGGAGGCACTCGACAAACTGGTGCGCTCGAATCTGCGTTTCGTCGTTTCGGTCGCGAAGAAGTATCAGAATCAGGGTGTGTCGCTCTCCGACTTGATCAACGAGGGCAACCTCGGCCTGATCCGCGCGGCGCACAAGTTCGACGAAACGAAGGGCATCAAATTCATCTCCTACGCGGTGTGGTGGATTCGCCAGGCGATTCTGCAAGCGCTCGCCGAGCAGTCGCGCATCGTGCGCGTGCCGCTGAACCGCGCCGGCACGCTGCACCGGATCGGCAAGCGCTCGGCCTCGCTGCTCCAGGAGCTCGGGCGCGAGCCGACGGTCGAAGAGATCGCCGAGGGGATGGACATCTCGGAGGAAGAAGTCGCGAAGACGTTGTCGATCTCGCAGGCGCACCTCTCGCTCGACGCCCCGCTCACGCCCGGCGAAGACAACAAATTGCTCGACTACTTGCCCGACACGACGAATCCGGGTCCCGACGACGAGATCTTCGAGCACGCCCTGACCGAGTCGATCGAATCGGTGCTCGCCACGTTGAAGGAGCGGGAAGCGCGGATTCTCCGGCTCTACTTCGGTCTGGAAGGTCAGGAGCCGATGACGCTCGAAGAGATCGGGTCGCAGCTGGGCATTACGCGGGAACGCGTTCGGCAGTTGAAGGAGAAGGCGCTGGCACGGCTCCGTCACGTGTCACGGGCGAGAGCGCTGGAAAGCTTCCTGTCCTAGCCCGGGGGCGGGTAGATTACCCGCCCATGGCCAGCCAAGCATCGTTCGACATCTCCACTGGCGCCGACCTCCAAGAGGTCGACAACGCCGTCAATCAAGCCACCAAAGAAATCATCCAGCGCTACGACTTCAAAGGCTCCAAGGCGTCGCTGAGCTTCGATCGCGCGAAAGCGACGTTGACGCTGGTCGCCGACGATGACTTCAAAATGAAAGCGCTGTTCGACGTGCTGCAGTCGAAAATGATCAAGCGCAGCGTGCCGGTGAAAAACATGGAGCTCGGCGCGATCACGCCGGCCGCGAACGACACGGTGCGTCGCGAGATCAAGCTCACCCAGGGCATCCCGCAAGAAAAAGCGAAGGCGATCGTCAAGGCGATCAAGGACAAGAAATTCAAGAAGGCCCAGGCCTCGATTCAGGGCGAAGAGATCCGCGTGCAGGCGCCATCGAAAGACGAGCTGCAGGAAGTCATCGCGTTCCTGCGCTCCCAGGACTTCGGCATCGAGCTCAAGTTCGGGAATTACCGCGGATGAAACTGGGCGTCATCTCCCTCGGCTGCGACAAGGCGACGGTGGACTCTGAGCGGCTCGTGGGCGAGCTGGTCGGCCACGGCGCCGTGGTGACGCCGGAATTGGCGTCGTCGGACGTGATTCTCGTGAACACGTGCGGGTTCATCGATGCCGCGAAACGGGAATCGATCGACGCCATCCTCGGTGCCGCCAAGCTGAAAGAGCAAGGCGTCAAGGCGGTCGTGGCGGTCGGTTGCCTCATCGAGCGGTACAAGCAGGAGTTGCAGACCGAGATTCCGGAAGTCGACTTGTTTCTCGGTTTCTCCGAGCTGCACCATCTCGTTCCGGAGCTCGCGAAACGCGGCTTGATCACCGATCCCGTCGCGGCGCATCCGGGCGTGCGCCAGTTCCTCGGCGATCAGCTCCATGTTCGCTACTTGAAGATCTCAGAGGGTTGCGACCACACGTGCGCCTTCTGTGCGATTCCGCTGATGCGGGGCAAACACCGCTCCGAGCCGCTCGCGCGACTGGTGGGTGAGGCACAGCAGCTCGAGGCGCAGGGCGCCAAGGAGATCAATCTGGTCGCCCAAGACCTCGGACACTGGGGCCGCGATCTCGGGCTGGGAGGTCCCAAGCTGCCTGACCTCCTTGACGCGCTCCTGCGAGAAACCTCGGTGCCGTGGTTCCGCCTGCTGTACGTGTACTCGGCGGGGATCAACGAGCCGCTCGTCGAGCTCATGGCACGGAACCCGAGGATCGTGCCCTACATCGACATGCCGATTCAGCACGCGACCGACCGCATGCTGGAGCGGATGCGGCGCCCGGAGCGCGTCCGCACGTTGCGCGAGAAGCTCGCCTGGCTGCGCCGCGCGATCCCCGATCTCGCGATCCGCACGACCTGTCTCGTCGGATTCCCCGGGGAAACCGACGACGATTTCCGCGCCCTGCTCGCGTTTCTCGAAGAGGCGCAGTTCGACCGCATGGGCGCGTTTGCGTATTCGCCGCAGGAGGGCACGCGCGCCATGCAATACCCGGACGATGTCCCGGACGCGGTGAAACGCGACCGGCTCGAGGAGATCATCGAAGTGCAGCGCGCGATCTCGAGCGAGCGACTGGCGCGCTTTGTGGGACGCGATGTCGACGTGCTCGTGGACCGGCTGGAGGGGGAAGCCGGGATCAAGGTGGGGCGCGTGCAATGGCAGGCGGACGATGTCGACGGGGTCACCTACCTCGAGCGGGGCGGCTGGACACAGCCTGGTGGGTTCGTGCGAGCCCGAATTACGGCGAGCGAGGATTACGACTTCCAGGCGGCTGCGCTGACGTGACGCGATCCGGCGAGCTCTTCGACCGGGCGAAACGGGTGTTGCCCGGCGGCGTCAATTCACCCGTGCGGGCGTTCCGGGCAGTTGGCGGGACGCCTTTTTTCGTGGCGCACGGGCATGGATCGAGTCTCGCCGATGTCGATGGCCACGAATACCTCGATTACGTGTGCTCGTGGGGCGCGCTGATCCTCGGCCACGCGCATCCGGTGGTGCTCGACGCGGTACGCCAGGCCGCCGAGCGCGGCTGGACCTATGGGGCGCCGTGCGAGGCCGAGGTCGAGCTCGCCGAAGAGGTGCGGCGCCGCGTACCGTCACTCGAGATGATGCGGTTCGTGAATAGCGGTACGGAAGCGACGATGGCGGCGGTGCGGCTGGCGCGGGCCGCCACGGGGCGCTCGCGAATCGTGAAGTTCGCGGGCTGCTATCACGGGCATGGCGACAGCTTTCTCGTGAAGGCGGGCTCCGGCGTTGCAACGCTTGGACTTCCAGACAGTCCCGGGGTGCCGGCCGAGCTCGCAAGTCTCACGTTGACGGCGCCGTTCAACGATGCGCGGGCAGTCGCGGATCTGTTTCGCGCGTACGAGGGCCAGATCGCGGCGATTATCGTGGAGCCCTATGTCGGCAATGCGGGATTCATCGCTCCCGACTCCGACTTTCATCCGGCGCTGCGCGACGTGTGTGACCAGTACGGGGCGCTCTTGATCTTCGATGAGGTGATGACGGGCTTTCGCGTGACCGCCGGAGGCGCGCAGGCGCGCCTGGGGGTGAAACCGGACCTCACCACCTTGGGCAAGATCGTCGGCGGCGGATTCCCGGTCGGCGTGTATGGGGGACGGGCGGATTTGATGAAGCGCGTGGCACCCGAAGGCCCGGTGTATCAGGCGGGCACGCTGTCGGGCAATCCGGTGGCGATGGCGGCCGGGCTCGCGACCCTGCGGGAGACGAATCGCGCGGGTTTTTACGAAGCACTCGAGAAGCGCACCGCGCGGCTGGTCGCGGGGCTGCGCACCGCGGCGGAGCGTCGCGGGATTCCGCTCACGGCCGGATACGCCGGGTCTATGTGGGGCGCGTACTTTACGCCTGGTCCGGTCCGCAATTACGACGACGCGAAGCACAGCGACGCGGCGTTCTTCGCACGCTGGCACAAGGCCGCGCTCGCGCGCGGGATCTTCCTGGCACCCTCCGCGTTCGAGGCCGGTTTCGTGTCGAGCGCGCATTCGGATGCGGATATCGATTTCACCATCACCGAGCTCGATGCGGCCTTGGGCGAATCGCGCGGCCGCTAGCGTTGCGGTGTGGGCGGCGCTGGGCTGCCCGGGAAGGGTGCCGCGTCCGGCGGGAGCTCCCCCTGGCGAGCCCGAGCTGCGGATCGCGATTGCGGTCGGCGGTGCGAACGCATCGATCGGCGGGCCGGAGAGCGGGGAGCTGTTCATCAGCGAAGCCGCGACCGGAGTCCCGGTGGGATCGGTGCCGGCCGGTGTCCGCTGGGTCGTCGTCCCGGATTCGATCGATTCGACTCGCCTCCGCCTGATTCGGCCTACACCCGACACCGCGCGTTCCGCCGCGCTGCGCGGCATCACGGTAGTGAACGTCACGGAGAATCGGTTCGCGGTGGCGAACGGTCGGCGCTACCGCGGCCGGATCACGGTGACCGGGGGACGCGGCGGTCTGACGGTCGTGAATCGCGTAGGGATCGAGAGCTACATCGCCGGCGTCGTCGGTCCGGAGATCGGGGCCCGACGTCCCGACGAGACCGACGCCGTACTTGCCCAGGCGGTCGTGTCGCGCAGCTTCGCGCTCAAGAATCGCGGGCGCTGGGATGCGTTCGGCTTCGACGCCTACGCCGACACGCGCGATCAGGTCTATCTCGGCGTCGCGGTCGAAACCAATCAGGTGTGGGATGCCGTGCGTCGCACGGCGGGACAGGTGCTCGAGTATGACGGTGACGTCATCGACGCCTATTTCCATTCGACGTGCGGGTTCAGCACGGCGGGCGTGGAGGAGGCATTCGCCACCGTGCGCACACGTCCCTACTTGCGACCTGTTTCCGACGATCGAGGCGGTGGCCACTACTACTGTGACATTTCTCCGCGCTTTCGCTGGCGCGAAGAATGGGATGGCCTCAAACTGCGCACTATATTGTCGCGAACATTGGCGACGGTGATGCCATTGTCCGGCGACGGATTGCCGCGCATCACGGACGTTGCGGTGACTCGCACGACCCGATCGGGTCGCGTCGGCGAGCTGCGGGTCGTGTTCGAGCGTGGCGACATCCGCATTCCGGGCCCCGATGTGCGCGGGGTGCTGCGCCCAGATCCCGACCGCATGCTCTCGAGTGCGGCGTTTCAGCTGGCGGTGACCAGGGGCGCCGGCGGAGAGGTCGACAGGCTCGTGGCGGTAGGCGCCGGATCCGGGCACGCGGTCGGGATGTGCCAGTGGGGCGCGATCGGCCGGGCCCGCGCGGGGCAGGATTATCGGAAGATTCTGAGCACGTATTTCCCGGGGACGAAAATTGAAAGGGCGTACTAAGATGGAAAGATGGAAGGTTGGAACGACTGTAAGTCTGATCGTGTCGCTGCTTTCCCTCATTCCATCGTTCCATCTGTCCGCACAAGGCGTCTTGAATCAGTTCTCGTACGAAAACCTGCGCTTCTCCGGCATTCAACTCGATGCCGGACTGCTCGGCGCCTCGGAGCTTGTCGGCACCACCGTCGGCGGGTTGCGCGTGGACTACGGGCGCATCGCGCCGCACGTACGGCTGCTCCTGGGCCTCTCGTACTTCCATTCGCAGTTCGATCAGGCGTCGCGTAACCGCTTCGAGCGGCGCCTCGACAGCATCGTAAATCCCTCCACGCCCGACACCATCAATCTGGGTCGCATTGCCCTCAGCGATCTCATTGGCGACATCGATTTCCAGCTCGTCTTTCCGCAAGGTCATGGGATCACGGCGTACCTCGGCACGGGCGTGAGCATTCACGCGCGCAACGGCAGCGGGGCCGCGATCAACGGCACGTTCGTCGAGGACGCGCTCGACGTGATCACGGCAGGCCTGAACGGCACACTCGGGTTCGAGTTCAATCTTTCGCGAGCGTGGCGCTTTACGGTGGATGGGCGTGGGGTGTTGTCGAGCGGGCTTAAGACGGTCAGCCTGCGCACGGGCATCATGTATCGGCTACAAGGGGGCAGAGAGCGGGGAGTGGGGAGCAGAGCGCCCAAGTGAACGATCCGATTCGCGTCGGCGTGCTTGGGGCGGGCGCGATTGCCCAGGTGGCGCACCTGCCTGTGCTGCGCCGGCTGCCCGGCGTCGAGGTCGTGGCGATCTGCGACAACGATGTCGGCAAGGCCCAGGCGCTCGCGTCCCGCTTTGAAGTGAAAGACACCTACGACGACATCGAAGAAGTGCTGCGGTATGCGAACGTGGACGTCGTGGTGATCTGCACGCCCAATCACCTGCACGAAATTCACGTGACATCCGCGCTGGCGGCGGGGGCGCATGTGCTGTGCGAACGGCCGCTCGCCCTGACCGTCGCGGGCGTCGAGCGCGTCCTTGCGGCGAGTGACCGCTATGGCAAGCGCGTGATGGTGGGGATGAACCACCGGTTTCGCTCCGATGTGCAGGCGGTGCGAGGCTTTCTCGCGGGCGGGGACCTCGGCGCGTTGCAGGCGGTGCGCGGCGGCTGGTACACGTTCCAGCCCAGCCGGCAGTTGCTGGGTTGGCGGCTGCGCCGCGAGCAGGCCGGCGGGGGAGCGGTCCTCGATCTCGGCCTGCCCCTCATCGATCTTGGAATGTGGCTCGCAGGCTGGCCGGCGCCCAAGCGCATCTCCGCGCACGTGGTGCGCGCGGGCAAGAACGCGGTCGAGGACATGGGCTCCGTGCTCATCGTGTGCGAGAACGGCGTCTCGATCACCATGGACGTAAGCTGGCGCCATCTGGGACAAGGCGAGCGGTTCTGGTTCGACCTTGTCGGTGCGAAGGGATCCGCGATGATCCAGCCGCTGCGCATTTTCAAGGAGCAGCACGGCGCGGCGGTCGATGTCACGCCGACGGGCGCGACCGGGCGCGAAACGCAGTTCACCCAGTCCTATCGCGCCGAATGGATGTATTTCCTCGCCGTCATCAAGGGCGACGTGAACGCGCCCCAGCCTCGCGACCAGCTCGCGCTGCAACGCGTCCTGGATGCGATCTACCGTTCCGCCGACGAAGGACGCGACGTCTTGCTGTGAGCCGGCGCCGGGTGGCAGTGCTCGTCGCGCTGGGCGCGATCGCGCTCACCCTCAGTTACCCGCCGTTCCCCCTTCCAATCCTCAGCTTCTTCGCGATCACGCCGGCCGTCCTCTTGCTCCGGCAGGCGGAGGCGGAAGCCGATCCACGAGCCGCGTTTCGCTGGGGCTGGTGGTACGGCCTGATCACGAACGCCCTCGTACTCTACTGGATGGTCGTGGCCCTCTGGCACTTCACGCCGTTTTCCGCGCTCGGCTATCTCGCGACGATCGCGATCATCGGCTTGTTCACCGGCGTCATGTTCTGGTTCGTGGTCCGGATGCGCCTGGCCGCGCCGGCGGTGCCGCTGTGGATCATCTTGCCCGTTGCCTGGACGGCGCTGGAATGGCTGATCGGGCACCTCGGCGACGTCCGGTTTCCGTGGCTCGGCCTCGGCACCTCGCTGGCAGACGCTCCGGCGCTCGTACAGTGGGCCGACATTGCCGGAGCGCGCGGTGTCACGCTATGGCTGGCGTGGTGCAATGTGGCGATCGTGGAAGCCGCCATGGACGTGCGTCGTGCGTCGTACGTCGTGCGTCGCCTTAGTCCGGTGATCGTGACGGTGTTGCTGGCGCTCGCGTACGGCGTGTGGCGCATGAAAACGCTGCCCATTCGCGACATCGGCGTGATTGGCATGGTCCAACCCAACGAGGGTTTCGACGAGAAAGGCGATCCCGCTCGCGCCGATGCCGTGGTAGGAAAGCTGATTGACCTGTCGCGACAGGTACTCGCGCAGCAACCGCGACCCCAGCTGATCATTTGGCCCGAGGCGGCGATTCCCGACTTTCTCTGGCGGCGGCCGCGGTGGCAGGCGGAGATCAGCGGGCTGGCGCGCGAATTTCAGGTTCCGATATTCACCGGTCTCATCTGGGCGGATCCCGGTTGGCAGAGCATTCGCGACCCCTACTACAACGCGGCGCTGCTGATCGACTCGACGGGCCGCTGGCGCGGCGGCCCCGTGTATGCCAAGCACTATCTCGTGCCCGTCACCGAGCGCGTGCCATTCGTTCCCCTGAGCGTGTTTCGCGCGATTCCGGGAATCCGCAACTGGTCGGGCGGCTTTACCCCCGGCAAAGACATGCCGATCTACCAGACGAGTGTCGGCAGATTCGGCGTGATCGTGTGCTACGAATCGGCGTTCGAGGATCTGCCACGCGAGTACCGCGCGAAGGGCGCGAGTTTTCTGACGAACATCACCAATGACGCGTGGTTCGGCAGCACGAGCGCGCCGCGGCAACACGCGTCGCACCTGATCCTGCGAGCGATCGAGACGCGCATGGGGGTCGCGCGTGCGGCAAATTCCGGTATCACGGAATTCGTCGATCCGCTGGGTCACACGTACGACGCCACGCACCTCGATCAGGATGCGATCGTGTCCGCCACGCTGCGAACCAGCGATGTTATCCCTCTCTATGTGCGGTTGGGCGATTGGGTGGGGACCCTCGTCGTGGTGCTCACGCTCGGCGGCACCGGGCTGCTCCTCAAGCGTCGTTTCCGTCCATGACCAGAGTTGGCGTGGACGTCGGCGGGACGTTCACTGATCTCGTCGCCGTCAGGCCTGACGGCGTCCTCGAAATCCGCAAAGTGGGCAGCACGCCTCACGATCCATCCGTGGGGCTGTTCCGCAGTCTCGACTCGCTCGAATCGGACGGCGTCGACGTGCTCGTGCACGGCACCACGGTCGCGACGAACGCGCTGCTCGAACGGCGCGGTGCGCGCGTGGTGCTGGTCACGACGGCTGGCTTTGAGGACGTGTTGTGGCTGCGACGCCAGGATCGCGCCGCGCTATACGATCTCGCGCGCGATCACCCGCCACCCCTCGTCGCCCGTCCGGACGTGATCGGAGTGCGGGAGCGCATGGGACCGGGCGGCGCGATCCAGGCGCTCACCGACGCCGAAGTGTCGCGCGTGACGGCCGAGGTGCGCACGCTCGCGCCGGAGTCGATCGCGATCGCGCTGCTCTTTGCGTTTCGCCATGCGGAGCATGAGCGCCGTCTCGCTGCCGCGCTCCGCGCCGCGTTGCCCCGTGTGCCGGTCACGGCCAGTCATGAAATCCTGCCCGTGTTTCGCGAGTACGAGCGGACCAGCACGACGACGGCTGAGGCCTATCTGCGGCCCAAGGTGGCGTCGTATGTCGCGAAGACGGCTGACGCCGCGCACGCGCGCGGCATTCCGTCGCTGCGCATCATGACCTCAAGCGGCGGCACGCTGGGCGCCGAGCAGGCCACGCAATGCGCGGCGAGTCTCGCCCTGTCGGGGCCCGCGGGTGGCGTCGTCGGGGCGCGCTGGATCGGTGCGGCGGTCGGCGCGGGCGAGCTGCTGACGCTCGACATGGGGGGCACGAGCGCGGACGCCAGCCTGATCAGTGGCGGCGTTGCCATCGCCGAGGGCGCCGAATCGGTCGCCGGCGTGCCGATCGCGCTTCCCGCGATTCTGATCGAGACGGTCAGCGCGGGCGGCGGCAGCATCGCAGTAGTCGACGAGGGGGGCGCGCTCCGAGTCGGGCCGCGGAGCGCCGGTGCAGATCCGGGGCCCGCGTGCTATGGGCGCGGCGGCAGCGAGCCAACGGTCACCGACGCCTGTCTCGTGCTGGGCTGGCTCGACCCCGCGTACCCGCTGGCCGATTCCGTGCACCTCGACCGGGCCGCCGCGGAACGGGCAGTGGCGCGACTGCAGCTGCCGCGCGATGTCTGTGAGGTCTCGGCCGGCATCGTGCAAGTGGCGACTGCCGTCATGGCGCGCGCGCTAAAGCGCGTGAGTGTGGCGCGTGGCATCGATCCGCGCGGGATGGCGTTGCTGCCGTTCGGCGGCGCGGGACCGCTCTTCGGGTGCGCGCTTGCCGATGCGCTCGGCATGTCGCGCGTCATCGTGCCGCCGCACCCCGGCGTACTCAGCGCGTTGGGCCTCGCCCTCGCGCCCGAGCGGTTCGACGTCCTGGCGTCCATGCATCGTTCGCTCGCCGGCCTGTCGAGTGCCGAGCTCGCCGCGGCGTTTCAGCCGCTCATGACTGCCGGCGCCGCTGTGCTGCCCGACGCCGTCTTGAGTCGCTATGTGGACTGCCGCTTCGCGGGGCAGGGATACGAGGTCACCGTGCGGGCGTTGCGCGACGATCCGCCGGCGCTCGCCGCCGCGTTCCGCGCGGCGCACCGCGCGCGCCACGGGTACGGCGAGGGGGGAACCGAGGACGTCGAGCTCGTGAACCTCCGGGTCGTGGCGGAGCGCGCGGCTCCCACGGCGCCCATCGGCGGTCGCAGCGGAGTCGGAATGCCGAGCGCCGGCCGACGCATCATCGTCACGCGAGACGGCAAGCGCGAACGCGCGGACGTGTGGCCACTCGGCGAGCTGCCGGCCGGCACGAAGGTCAGGGCGCCGGCCGTGTTGGCGGGACCGGATGCGACCGGGCTCATCGAGCCGGGCTGGCGGGGCGTGGTGCAGGATTCGGGCGCGGTGATCCTGGAGCGCACATGAGACTCGACGCCGTCGGGCTCGAAGTGATGGCGCACGCCTTCGCGTCGATTGCGGAGGAAATGGGGCTGGTGCTGGTGCACAGCGCGCTCTCACCGAATATCCGCGAACGCCGCGACGCATCGGCTGCGCTGTTCGATGCCGATGGCGAGATGATCGCCCAGGCGGCGCACATTCCGGTGCACCTCGGCGCCCTCGCTGACGCCGTGGCGGCCGTCCGCAGCCTCGAGCCACAGCCTGGTGACTTGTTCATTCTCAACGATCCCTACAGCGGCGGCAGTCACCTTCCCGATCTCACCCTCATCGGCGCAATCGAAATCGACGGCCAGGTCGGCGGGTACAGCGTCGTCCGCGCGCACCATTCCGACGTGGGCGGCATGACGCCAGGCAGCATGCCGGCGAGCGCGCGCGAGCTGTACCAGGAAGGAATCATCATTCCGCCGACGCGTCTGACGCCGGAGGTCCAGCGGGTCCTGCTCGCCAACGTGCGGACTCCCGCGATGCGTCGTGGCGATCTCGCAGCGCAGCGTGCCGCGGTGGAGCGGGGGGCGCAGGGCCTGCGCGCGCTCGCCCGGCGGCACGGCTGGGGTCCCTTGCGGGAGGCCGCGCGCGAGCTGCTCGACTATGCCGAGCGGCGCACGACATCAGCCATCAGCCGTCTGTCGTCAGCAACACCGATGACCGCCACAGATTATTTGGAGGGCGACGGCGTCATTGACGACGATCTCGAGATTCGCGTGAGCATCGCGATCGAGGACGGCATCTTTCACGCGGACTTCGCCGGAACTCGGGATGCCGCGCCGGGCAACGTCAACTGTCCAATTGCGGTAACGCGCTCGGCGGTGCTGTTCGTGGTCCGCACGCTGCTACCGGACGACGTTCCGATGAATGGCGGCGTGTCG
>WNFX01004542.1_pt1 | contig 13607 bp, 11 predicted proteins | sample 5400111 | NCBI WGS metagenome assembly WNFX01 (sample SAMN13153363, study PRJNA577476) | soil metagenome | isolation source: 40 cm soil or saprolite under grassland replicate 1 | place: USA:California | collected 2016-06-15
AGACGCGCCGCATGAGCGTCATTCTACATCGTACCTCCCAGGCCGATACGGGCGGCGTCAGAAACGTGTGAACTTGACCCGGCGCTAACACGCTGTGCCTTGGCCTGTTACCGGCGACGCTGCAGGTTTCGAGTCGAGGAGGATGCAATGCGACTGATCTGGATCGCTCTACTGATGGCGGCGTTCGGACTCCCCGACCGGGAGCGCGATCGGGCGGCGCTGCTCGCCGCTGACGGAGCGCACGCCCGCTCGAGTGACTTCCTGAGTGCGTTCGCGGACGATGCGACCTACCTGCACCCCGGCGCCCCCCTGGTTCACGGCAAGGCGGCCATTCGCGCCGTCCTCGCCGACGCTCCCGGACCGGTGACCTGGACACCCGAATACGCCGACGTCTCGGACGACGGTACGCTCGGCTATACATACGGCTGGACTCACTTGGGCGATCAGCACGGGAAGTATCTGGCGTGCTGGCGCAAGAAGGGCACCGGCCCGTGGCACGTCACCATGTACGCGCGCACCAGACTGGCGACGGGGACAATTCCGAGGACCGACGGCGAGGAGGCCATCGCCCCTCCCGTCCGCGGGCGGGCAGACCCCCATGAGCTGCTCGCCGCCGACTCTGCCTTCGCCGCGATGTCCGTCGCGCATGGCGCCAAGGCGGCGTTCCTCGCCTTCGCCGCCAATGAGGCGCTCACGCTCGGCCCGCCCGCGGCGCCGATGAACCACGGCCGGGACGCGATCGGCGCAACCTTCACCGACTTTCCGGCCGACGCGGTTCTCGAGTGGGCGCCCGTCTCAGCCGCAGTCGCGGCCTCGGGCGACCTGGGGTGCACGGTGGGCGAAGCCACGATCACCGCCCGTCATTCGTACAGCAAGTACTTAACGGTATGGAAGCGGCAGGCCGACGGCGCGTGGAAGTTCGTGGCGGACGGGGGGAACGCGCGGCCGGCGCCGTAACGCGAAGGCAACCGTTTGGTTGGCGTGGCACCCATTTGATACAGGTTGAAGAGACACCCGACCCAGTATTGGGGACCCCGGGCTTTCGCCCGGGGTCAGCTTGCTTCTCGCGAGGGTGTTGGTGCCCAGTCACCGTGCGTACCAGCTATATGCACACATCACGTGGCACACCTGGAACCGCGTCGGATGCGTAAATCGAGATGCGGCACGCGACGTTAACATCGCGATCACGTGCGCTGCACGACGTACCTCAACGGTTGTACTGAGAAGCGCCGTCCTGGCCGATCACGTCCATGTACTCATCAGCTTTCGGCCCGACACCCGCATTAGCGACTTCGTACGCCTCGCCAAGACCATCTCGGCATTTCGAGCGAATAAACGCGTACCGGGCACAATCAAGTGGGCGCGAGGTTTCTACGCGGCCTCGCTGCATAAGAAGGTCTTGCCGGTTGTCGACAGGTACATCGCAGGACAGCCCGCTCGCCATCCCGATCGCATCCCCCGACCGGGCCGCCGACCAGGCTGACCCCGGGCGACAGCCCGGGGAGGACTAGCGATACCCCGCGGCCTGAAGACTGAACAGCTCCGCGTAGAGACCGCCGCGGGCCACCAGTTCCTCGTGCGTCCCCTGATCCACCAGCTCGCCGCCCTGGAGCACGAGGATCCGCTCCGCCATGCGCACCGTCGAGAAGCGGTGCGAGATGAGTACCGCCATCCGACCCCGAGTCAGCTCGGCGAACCGCAGGAACACTTCGTACTCGGCGCGCGCATCGAGCGCGGCGGTGGGCTCGTCGAGGATCAACACTTGCGCTTCGCGCATGTACGCGCGCCCCAGCGCCACCTTCTGCCATTCGCCGCCCGACAGCTCCACGCCACCGTCGAAACGCCGGCCCAGCATCTGGTCGTATCCCTTGGCGACGCGCCCCGCCACCGAGTCCGCGAGACTGCGGCGCGCTGCCTCACGGATGCGGGCGTCGTCGTCCAGGGCCTCGATCTGGCTCACGCCGATGTTCTCGCGCAGCACGAAGTCGTAGCGCACGAAATCCTGAAAGATGATTCCGATGTTCTGGCGCAGGCTCGCCAGATCGTAGTCGCGCAGGTCCACGCCGTCGAGCAGGATGTGGCCCTCGTCCGGGTCGTACAGCCGCGCGAGCAGCTTCACGAGCGTCGTCTTCCCCGCCCCGTTCTCGCCTACGAGGGCGATGCGCTCGTCGGTCCGGAAATCAAATGTGAGACCGCGCACCGCCCAGCGGTCGGACCCCGGGTAGCGGAAGCCCACGTTGGTGAACCGGAACCCCTCGCGAACCGGGCGCGGCACCGCCCGCGCGCCGGGCTTCGAGACGACGCTCGGCCGCACGTCGAAGAACGTGAACAGGTCGCTCAGGTAGAGGCTCTGCTCGTAGATGTTCGACAGCGCCAACAGCACCCGCTGGATCAGATCCCGGCTGGCGCGGAACGAGCCCGCGAGGAACGTCAGTGTGCCGATCGAAAAGGCGCCGAGGACGGTGCGGTAGATGATCACGCCGTAGGCGCCGTAGTAGCCCAGGGTGCCGACGGTCACGAGCAGCGTCGATACGACATTGCGCCGCACCGCGAGCCGCTTGTTCGCCTCGTAGAACTCCGCCGACAGTTTCGCGTAGCGTCCTACCAAGAAGTCGGACAGCCCGAATAGCTTGACCTCCTTCGCCGATTCGTCCGACGCGCCCATGTACCGCAGGTAGTCGAGCAGCCGACGCTCCGGCGTCCATTGGAACAGCAGCGAGTAGCCGAGCGAGGCGAAGTGCGCTTCGCCCAGAAACGCCGGGAGCACCGCCACCGTGAGGAGGACCAGCAGCCACGGCAGCTGCACCAGCAGGACCGCCGCCAGCGACGCGAGCGTCACGAGATCCTGCGCCGTCGAGAGGAGCAGCGCGAACAGCCCGATCCGCCCCACCGTCTGCCGGCGGGCGCGTTCCAAGTGATCGTAGATCTCGGAGTCTTCGAACTGGGCGAGGTCGAGCGTCGCCGCGTGCTGCATTAGCCGGACGCTCAATCGATTGGCAAACAGATCGCCGAGCAGGCTCTCGAGCAGCGACGAGAGGCGCGCCAGCCCTTCTCCCACGACGGCGATCCCCAGCTCGAGCCCCACCAAGGTGCCGAGATGCCACCAATTGACGGTCCCTCCCGCCTTGACGGCCACGCCCGCGGCAATGACGCCGTCGATGATGAGCTTGCCGATCCACAGGACGGCGACGGGGATGAACGAGCGGATCGCCCGCAGCGCCATGATGGCGACGGTGTAGCCGCGGTGCGTCTGGAAGACGAGGCGGACGAGGGGCGGGACGTGCTTCAGGGCCGCCAACCGCTGACCCCAGCTCGGGGACGGGCTATTGGAGTCCGGGACCATTCCGTGGGAAACGAAGCGGGCGCGCGTGCCGGGTGAGGCCATGGCTCTTAACTTGGTAAGGATGAAGGCGTCAGTATAGTCATATGCGACTGGGCTTCGTAACCGTCTGGCTGGTGTTGGCGGTTCCCGCCGCCGTGCGTGCGCAGGCTCTAGCACCCAGAGACTCCGCCCTGCACGCGCTGAATCGCCTCGCCTACGGGCCGCGCCCCGGCGAGGTCGACAGAGTAGCCAGGATGGGGGTCATGCGGTGGATCGAGCGGCAGCTCGACTTCGAGCGTGTCCGTGATGACCGCCTCGCCACCCGCGAACGCGATTTCAAGCTGCTCAGCTACGACCGCGAGGAGCTGGCCCAGCGCTACGGCGACGCGCTGCGCGAGCGGCGGGAGATGCAGCGCGAGATGGCGCAGAGCGGCGACACGACGCGTCCGGGGAGCGCAGGTCCGATGCGCGAGTTCCGCGAGCTGGGCGGCGAGCTGCAGCAGGTCGCCGTCGTGCGCGCAGTGCTCTCCGAGCGGCAGCTGCGCGAGGTGATGGTCGATTTCTGGGCGAATCACTTCAATGTCTTCGTGGGCAAGGGCGCCGACCGGTTCCTGACGCCGTCATATATAGAAGAGACGATTCGTCCCAATGCGCTGGGCCGGTTCGAGGATCTGCTGATCGCGACGGCCAAGAGTCCCGCGATGATGTTCTATCTGGACAATGCACAAAGTGTGGCGCCCGGGTCCTCACCCCCTGTCCCTCTCGCCGCGTTGCGGCGAGGGGGAACGCAACGTCGGGTTCCGACCGGTATCAACGAGAACTACGCCCGTGAGCTGCTAGAGCTGCACACACTCGGCGTGGACGGCGGCTACACCCAGCAGGACGTCATCGCAGTGGCGCGCGTGTTCACAGGCTGGAGCATCGACCGCCCGCAGCAGGGCGGCGGGTTCGCCTTCCATGAATGGGCGCACGACCGCGGCGAAAAGCAGGTGTTGGGCGTCAGGATTAAGGAGGGGGGGATGGAAGAGGGGATCCGACTCCTCAAGCTCCTGGCGAACCAGCACGCGACGATGCATCACGTGAGCCGCAAGCTATGCGCCCGTTTCGTGAGCGACGAGCCGCCCGATGGATGCGTCGATGCGGCCGCCCTTGCGTGGCAACGCACCAACGGCGACATCCGCGCGGTGCTGCGCGCCATCTTCACGTCGCCCGACTTCTGGGCGCCCCGGGCCGTGCGCGCCAAGGTCAAGACGCCGCTCGAGTTCGTCATCAGCGCCGTGCGCGCCACCGGTGCCGAGCCGGACTCGACCCTCCGCCTGGCGCAGGTCGTGGCGCACCTGGGTGAACCCCTGTATCTGCAGCCGGCGCCCACCGGCTACCCCGAGACCCAGGCGCAATGGGTGAACAGCGGCGCACTGTTGGGCCGCATGAACGCCGCGGTCGCCCTCGCCGCGGATCGGCTCCCCGGCGCCAGCGTGAATCTCGACGAGGTCGTCCCGGCGACTGAGGACTATGAGGCTCTCGTAGACGCGGTGAATGCGCGCGTCCTTGGGGGCACGATGTCGGCTCATACGCGATCTGTCATTCTTGAACAACTCGCCGACGTGAAGGACCCCGCGCAGGCGCGAACGCTCGCGGTAGGATTGGCCCTCGGAGGACCGGAGTTCCAGAAACAATGACGATCTCTCGGCGCGTCTTTGTGAAATCGGGCGGCCTCGCACTCTTTAGCCTCGGCTTGGATCCGTTGTTTCTGGCGCGAGCCGCATTTGCCTCGGTCCATCGTTCCATCGTTCCATCGGACCACCCAGTCTTGGTTTGCCTCTTCCAGCGCGGCGCCGTGGACGGGCTCAACATGATCGTGCCCCACGGTGAGCCGCTGTACTACCGGGAGCGGCCGCGCATCGCCATTCCCGCGCAGGACGTCGTGGACCTGGACGGGCACTTCGGTCTGCACCCGAGCCTCGCGCCGCTCAAGGGCCTGTGGGACAACAAGAGCCTCGCCGCGATTCACGCCGTCGGCTCGCCCGACGCGACGCGTAGCCACTTCGACGCGCAGGACTACATGGAGAGCGGTACGCCGGGCGTGAAGAGCACCTCCGACGGCTGGCTCAACCGCTACTGCCGCCACGACCAGGAGCATGCCGACACGGCGTTTCGCGCCGTCGCGTTCGGGCCGCAACTCCCGCGGATTCTGGCCGGTACCTCGCCCGCTCTTGCGATCGACGACCTCCAGGCGTTCGGCTTGCGCGTGCCGCAGGAAGCGGCGCGCGACAAGCTGACGCGGGCGTTCGAGGAGCTGTACGAGGGCGGTGCGACGGGCCTGCTGGCGTCCTCGTCGCAGGAGGGATTCGCGGCGATCCAGGTGCTCAAGCGCGTGAACCCCGCGCAGTACCAGCCGGCGAACGGCGCGGAGTATCCGCCGGGGCGGTTCGGCCGCGCCCTGCTCCAGATCGCTCAGCTCATCAAGTCCGACGTGGGGCTCCAGATCGCGTTCGCCGACCTGAGTGGTTGGGACACGCACGTGAACCAGGGGTCGAGCGACGGCCAGCTCGCCGCGCGGCTGCGCGAGCTGGGTCTGGGACTCGCCGCGTTCAATCAGGACCTGGGCGAGCGCATGCGCAGCGTGGTCGTGCTCACGATGTCCGAGTTCGGCCGTACCATCGCGGAGAACGGCAACAGCGGCACGGACCACGGTCACGCGACAGCGATGCTCGCGCTCGGCGGCCCAGTGAACGGCGGCAAAGTCCTCGGCCGCTGGCCGGGGCTCGACCCCGCGAATCGCTTCGAAGGGCGCGACGTGGCGGTGACGACCGACTTCCGCGACCTGTTCGGCGAGATCCTCGCGCGGCACCTCGGCGCGGGCGATCTCAGCGCCGTGTTTCCAGGCTTCAGTCCGAATCCCCAGAGCTTCCCAGGCGCCATCCGGGGGTAACGCGCGGGCTATATTCTCGCCATGCGCGATGCGCTCCAATCGCTGCTCCGCAAAGCCAGCGCCGCCAGGCGGACGGCGGACTTCTGGCAGGCGGCCGCTCAGGTTCTGAGCGATTGGGCCGGCGGCGCGCTCCTCACCGTCTGCTACCAGGGGGTCAACGAGAGCGGGGCCGTGTCCGCAGGCGCGGCGGGCGCGTCCGGCGTCACCCTGAGTGCCGACTGGCACGACCCGGAAGGCCGGCACGTCGAGGCGAGCCTGGCCGGAGCCCCGCGCGACCTGCCGGCCTCGGACCTCGAGTCGGCCCTCGAGTTCGCGTCGGATCTCGCGGTGATGGTGGGGCGCCGCGCGGCGCTCGAGCGCGAACGGCGGCTGGGGAGCTTCGTGGTCGAGCTGGCGCGGTGGCTGCTCGCGGCTCCCGAAACGGAGCTGCTGCTCCGCTATACGCTCCAGAGCTTGATGCAATTGGTCGACGCGCAGGGCGCGTTCGTGGCCCTGAAGCAGAGTGACGGGGAGACCCTGCGGATCTCCCCCGCGCTGGGGCAAGCAGCGCCAACCGAGGGTCTCGAGCTCGGGCTGGATAACAGCACCACCGGGCGCGTGGTGCGGACCGGGGACGCGTTGATGACCGCGGACCTCCGCCTCGAGGCGGATGCCAGCCCGCTCGCCGTCCGCCTGGCCGATGCCGCCCGCTCGGCGCTCATCGCCCCGCTCCGCACCTCGAAGGGACCCGTCGGCGCGGTCGGCCTGCTGCGCTACCAGGGCCCGGGCCCCGCGCCGCCGCCCCAGTTCAGCCTGTACGATCTCCACTACCTCACCGCCGTCGCGGCCCACATCGCGGGCGGGATCGAGTTGTCGCAAGCGGTCGCCGCCACGCGCGCCGCCGCCGATCGCGCGAGCGGCATGGTGGACGCGAGCCCCCTCCCCATGGCACTCGTGGACACCGGGGGAACGGTGCAGCAGCTGAACGAGGCCGCCTTGCAGGTCTTCGGGCTCGCCACCAAGGAAGCAGCGCTGGGACGCCACCTCGAGGCCCTGGGCCTGTCTCCCAGCGGCCAGCCGGTGCGCCTCATTCTCGCCGGCCGGCGCGAGGGGCAGCCGTGGCACGGCCGCGTCTTGGTCACGCAGGAATCAGGGGACCGGCGGATCTGCGACTGCACCGTGACCGGTCTGCGAGGCCTGGGCTCCGAGAGCTTGCTCGTGGCCCTGTACGACCGCACCGACGAGCTGCGCGCGCAGCGAGAGCTGATCGCGCGCGAGAAGCTCGCCACCGTCGGCGAAATCGCGAGCGGCGTCGCGCACGAGGTGAACAACCCGCTCGCCGCCATCCGGATGGAAGCGGAGCTGCTGGGCCGCTCCACGCAGGACGCCGACGCGAGCGCGGCGGCCTCCACGATCGTGCGCGAGGTGGACCGCGCCGCGCGTATCGTCCGCAGCCTGCTGCGGCTGGCGCGGCGCGCCGACACGACGCCCACGCGCATCCAGGTCAACGAGCTGGTGCGCGACGTGGCCGAGATTCGGCAACGCGTGCTCCGCGCCGACAACATCGAAGTGCGCACCAAGATGGATCAAGGCGCCGAGGCGGTGCTGGGTCTCGGTCAGGAGCTGCAGCAGGTCGTGATCAACCTCGTCACGAACGCGGAGCACGCGGTGCGCGGGCGGCCGGCGGCGGTCATTCAGCTCGCGACCGAGGCGCGGGACGATTGGGTGCGGCTCACCGTCGAAGACTCGGGACCCGGCGTGCCGGCTGAGATCCGCTCGCGCGTGTTCGATCCGTTCTTCACGACGAAGAGCCCCGACGAAGGCTCGGGGCTCGGTCTTTCGATCTGTCAGCGCGTCGTGGCTGAGGTGGGCGGCAAGATCTGGCTGGAGGACTCCGAGACGCTGGGCGGCGCGAAATTCGTCGTCGAGCTACCGGCCGCGCCCTTGCGCGGCGACGTAATCGGGTAGACTACGCTTCGAGAATGCGGCGACGATACAGCGACAGCATCGCGAGCCCGTAGGCGCCGATCGCCAGCAGCAGGAGCCCCAGCCGCCAGTCCAGGCCGAGCTGCCACACGCCGGCCGCCACGTAGGCCAGGCTCGCGACCACGCCCAGGGCTACGACTTCTTTCCGCGCCATGAGGACCCCGAAGACGTAGCCCCAGCTGAAGCCGGCGATCGCCAGGAACACGACGCCATTGGGGAAGATCTTGGTGGGATCGATCAGGTTCAGGCCGCCCGCGAAGGCGCAGAAGAGGCCGATGACCGTGTGCGTAGCCAGGTGCAAGGCTAGCGGCAGAGGGAGGGTGCCCATCTTGTTGAAGGTCATGAGCGCGAAAATACACCTTCCACAGCCCGCGCGCACCTGCTTGACGGCGTCTTGACTCGAGCGTGCGAGCGTCCCGGTCATGAACACCCGACCTCTCGTCCTTGCAATGGCGGCCTGCGCGCTCGCTGCTCCGCGCGCCGCGAGCCAGGCGGGCCCCCTCCCCCGCCCGTCCTTTTGCACCAGTGGAGCACCGGCACCGACCTGCTCAAAGTTCCTGGTGGTGGAAACGGAAATGGGCGCCCGGGGGAGGGGCAGCCGCGGCGAGTTCGCGCTGGCGTGGCAGGCCGGCCTGCTGGCCAATCATGGACGCGCCGCGTTTGGGGCGGCGGCATATGCCGCGGTGGACTTGGACGTCCGCGCCGATCGGCCCGTCCTCAACTCGCGGCTCGGCGTCCTGCCGCGCTATCGTCGTTGGCTCGGTCGCGGGGCGTCCCTCGACCTCTCGGTGGGGCCGGTGGTGGAGCTGCCGCGCAGCGGCGCCGCCAGGCTGCTCACCTCCAGCGACGTGGCGATCGGCTGGGCCGACGACGTCGCCTTGAGCGGCCGTGTCGATGTGAGGAAGGGGAGCCGGCCCGCCTGGTTTCTGGGCGTCCGGTTTGGGGCAGACCAGGTCACCGAGGCACTGGAGGCGCAAGGGATCGCCCTGGTGCTGTGGGGCGTCATCAGGTTCTTCGAGAAGGCGGCGGGCGGTTAGAATTGGAGACTATGGAAGTAACCCGCACATACCTCCAGCTGACCAATCCCGCGCAATTCAAGGCGGCGCTCGGGGACTTCCCCGACGTCACCCTGGCGCATGTCCCCATCCCGCCGCCGAAGCTGTACCGGCACTGCTATCGCACGGTGGGCGAAGCGTTCCACTGGTTCGACCGCTGGGACTGGACCGACGATGAGATCACCGCGCACCTCGTCGATCCCAACATCCGGCTGTACGTGGCGCTGCGCGACGGCAACCTCTCCGGCTGGTACGAGCTGCGCCGCGTGCCCGAGGACGACTCGGTGGAGATCGCCTACTTCGGGATCGTTGCCGCCGAGTTTGGCCGCGGCTTCGGCAAGCACCTGCTCTCCTGCGCGGTGCGCGACGCCTGGTCGCTCGGTCCGCAGCGCGTGTGGTTGCATACGTGCACGTTGGATCACCCCAATGCGCTGCCGAACTACGTCAAGCGGGGGTTCGCGCCTTATCGCACGGAAGTGTACGAGGTAGATTCCCCGGCGTGAACTTCGACTTTCAGTGGACGCGCAAGCGCAAATTCATCCTCGCCGGCATCCTGGCGTCGCCCATTCTCATCTTCGCGCTGTATACCTGGTCCGCCCTGACGTGGAGCTACTCCGAAGGTGAGCGGGCGGGGTACGTCCAGAAATTCTCCAAGAAAGGGTGGATCTGTAAGACGTGGGAGGGTGAGCTGGCCTTGGTCTCGATGCCCGGCACGGTGGCGGAGAAGTTCTACTTCACCGTTCGAGACGACGTCGTCGCGCAGTATATCAACCAGTCGCTCGGCAAACGCGTAGCGCTCACGTACCAGCAGCACAAAGGCGTGCCCACGACGTGCTTCGGCGAGACCGAGTACTTCGTGATCGCCGTGAAGGTGGTGCAATGAGCGGCAACAGCTTCGGGAGTCGCGCCACGCTCAAGACCGGCGGCGCGAGCTTCGAGATTCACCGGCTCGACGCGCTCGAGAAGCGCGGCCTGCCGGTCGCCCGGCTTCCCTACTCGCTCAAGATCCTGCTCGAGAACCTGCTGCGCCTCGAGGACGGTCGCGTCGTCCGCGCCGAGGATGTGGAGAAACTGGCCCGCTGGGACGCCGCGAAGACGCCCGACGAAGAAATCAGCTTCATGCCGGCGCGCGTCCTGATGCAGGACTTCACGGGCGTCCCGGCCGTCGTCGATCTGGCCGCGATGCGCGACGCGGTCGTGCGGATGGGCGGCGATCCCAAGAAGGTCAACCCGCTGCTCCCGGCCGAGCTGGTGATCGACCACTCCGTCATCGTGGACGAGTTCGGCACGCCCACGGCGTTTCACACGAACGCCGAGCTCGAGTTCCAGCGCAATCGCGAGCGCTATGCGCTGCTACGCTGGGCGCAGAAGACATTCCAGGGGTTCCGCGTCGTGCCGCCCGACACCGGAATCGTGCATCAGGTCAATCTCGAGTATCTCGCCCGCGTCGTCTTCACGACCGAGGGGAAAGCGCCCCAAGCGTATCCCGACACGCTCGTCGGCACCGACTCGCACACCACGATGGTCAACGGGCTCGGCGTGCTGGGCTGGGGCGTCGGCGGCATCGAAGCGGAAGCGGCGATGCTCGGCCAGTCCGTCTCGATGTTGATTCCGCAGGTCGTGGGCTTCCGGCTCACGGGGCGTCTCGCCGAGGGCGCCACCGCCACCGACCTCGTGCTCACGGTCACGCAGATGCTCCGCAAGAAGGGCGTCGTCGGGAAGTTCGTCGAGTTCTTCGGGCCGGGCGTGGCCGCCTTGACCCTCGCCGATCGTGCCACGATCGGCAACATGGCCCCCGAGTACGGCGCCACCGTCGGCATCTTCCCGGTGGACCAGGAGACGCTGCGCTACCTCGACTTCACTGGCCGCCCCGCCGACCGGGTGCGGCTGGTCGAGGCGTACATGAAGGAGCAGGGCCTGTTTCACACCCCGGACACGCCCGAGTCCGTGTATAGCGATAGCCTCGAGCTGAATCTCGCGACCGTGGAGCCGAGCCTGGCGGGGCCGCGGCGCCCGCAGGACCGCGTCGCGTTGCGAGAGGTGGGAAAGAACTTCCTCGATGCGCTGCCGACGCTCATGAAGGCGACGTCGGCGTCCCCGGTCAAGCCGCCGCCGGACGTGCGTAACCACTGGGAGGCCGAAGGCGGGCACACGTTCGGGGGAGGCGCGGCCGTGGCCGCACCCCCAGAACGGACGCAAGGAGACTTGCGCCACGGCTCGGTCGTGATCGCCGCGATCACGAGCTGCACCAACACCTCGAACCCGTCGGTCATGATCGCGGCGGCGCTGGTCGCGAAGAAGGCCCTGGAGCGGGGGCTCAACACCAAGGCTTGGGTGAAGACGAGCCTCGCGCCAGGGTCCAAGGTGGTCACCGACTATCTGCGGCAGGCGGGCCTGATGAAGCCGCTCGAACAGCTGCGGTTTCACCTCGTGGGCTACGGCTGTACGACCTGTATCGGCAACTCCGGGCCGCTCCCCGAAGCCGTGTCGGCGGCGGTCACCGAAGGCGAGCTGGTGGTGTGCTCGGTGCTCTCAGGAAACCGCAACTTCGAGGGCCGGATTCAACAAGAAGTCCGGGCGAACTATCTCGCGTCTCCTCCCCTCGTCGTGGCCTACGCGCTCGCGGGCCGGATCGACATCGAGTTCCACACCCAGCCGCTCGGCACCGGGAAAGACGGCAAACCCGTCTTCCTGCGCGACATCTGGCCGTCGACCAAAGAAGTGGACGAGGTCATTCGCACGTCGATCAAGTCGGCGATGTTCCAGAAATCGTACGCCGACGTGTTTCAGGGGGACGAGCGCTGGCAGGGGCTCCCGGTGCCCGAGGGCGACCGGTTCGCATGGGAACCCGACTCCACCTACATCCGGCGCGCGCCCTACTTCGACGGCATGCCGGCCCAGCCCAAGCCGATCCTCGACATCCGCGGCGCGCGGGTCCTCTGCCTCCTGGGCGACAGCATTACGACCGACCACATCTCGCCGGCCGGCTCGATCCGCAAGACGCTGCCCGCGGGCCAGTATCTCACCGCGCAGGGCGTCGAGCCGGTGGACTTCAACTCGTACGGCGCGCGACGCGGCAACCACGAAGTGATGGTGCGCGGCACCTTCGCCAACGTGCGTCTCAAGAACCTGCTCGCGCCCGGCACCGAGGGGCCGTTCACGGTGCATCTACCGGACGGCGCGCCGATGACGATCTTCGACGCCTCGGTGAAATATCAGGCCGAAGGCACGCCGCTCGTCGTACTCGCCGGCAAGGAATACGGATCGGGATCGTCACGCGACTGGGCCGCGAAGGGCCCGCGGCTGCTGGGCGTGCGCGCGGTGATCGCGCAGAGCTACGAGCGGATTCACCGCTCCAACCTCGTGGGCATGGGGATCCTGCCGCTGCAGTTTCAGGGCGACCAGTCCGCGGCGTCGCTCGGCCTTACCGGCAAGGAACGCTACGACATCGCGGGGCTCGCGGAGCTGCCGAAGCAGGTGACGGTCAAGGCGACCGCGGACGATGGGAAGGTCACAGAGTTCAAAGCCACGGTCCGTATCGATACGCCGCAGGAGCAGCAGTACTACCGGCACGGCGGCATTCTCGAGTACGTGCTGCGGCAGCTGGCGGCGAAATGACGCTGGTTAAGAACGGTGCCCGAGTTCTTGCAATGGTCGGGCTGTCAATGGTTCCTCCGGGCCACATACCCGCAGATATCGTCCAGGCGGGCGTACCCAGAATCGAGGTGCGCGCCGGCAAGACTCGGGTCTACCTGACCCCGGCGATGACGCGCGCCCTCGTCGCGTACGACGCGTCGTTTCGGCCGTGGGACTATGGAGACTACGCCGATTGGGTGCGGCGCTCTTCCCCCCCAAGCCCGAACGAGGCCCTGTCGGTCCTCGTTGGCGATTTCAACGGCGATGGGCAACCGGACGTGGTCATGGCTGGCCGCAGGGGCAGCGCCGGAGTCCTCGCCGCCATCCTCTCAGACAGCAGCACCACACGCTTCCTGCGGCTCCACACAGACGCCATTGAGGAGATCTACGAGGAAAAGGGCGCCAGTCTCTGTGTGTTTGCCGATGGCCGCTTCTGGTGGCTGGCCTTTGGCGACTGATGATCATGTCTTGATGTCGCGAACCCGACTGAGCCTGCTCGGGCTGGTCGTCGCGCTCGCGAGCGGCTGCGGCCCTCGGCCCAGCGCCGAAGTGTGGGTCACGACGGGCGATCAGCATAAGCTCCTCTCGCACGAACCCGATGTCGCCTTCTCCACGGCCGACACGGCGGGCCATCCGACCATCGTGGTCGACGATGCGACGACCTATCAGGAGATGATCGGCTTCGGCGCGGCCATCA
>WNFX01004543.1_pt1 | contig 13606 bp, 11 predicted proteins | sample 5400111 | NCBI WGS metagenome assembly WNFX01 (sample SAMN13153363, study PRJNA577476) | soil metagenome | isolation source: 40 cm soil or saprolite under grassland replicate 1 | place: USA:California | collected 2016-06-15
AGGATTACTTATCGTACTCTACACTGAATACTACACGGGCTCTGAAGCGAAATCTGTTATTACAATCGCTGAGAGATCAAAGTCAGGTCCAGCGCTCACCATAATGTCCGGTACCGCGGTTGGCATGATTTCAAGCGGACTACCAGTGATTACGGTGGCAATCACCCTTCTCATCTCGTTCGCCCTGGGAGAACAGTTCGCCGTCCAAGCTGGAATTACTGATAGGTTCCTAGGCGGCGTCTATGGTACGACCATGGCTACGATGGGCATGCTTTCAACGGCCGGGATCGTCTTAACAATGGACGGTCTGGGTCCCATCGTAGACAATGCTGGTGGAATCGCAGAAATGTCCGGCGCACCCGTCCAAGTCCGCGAGCGAATTGAGCCTCTCGATACGCTTGGCAACACGACCAAAGCCCTCACAAAGGGCTATGCGATGGGGTCCGCCGCTCTCGCGTCCCTACTACTCTTCCAAGCCTTCGTCCTAGAAGTCGCCAGATACCAAGCAAAAATAACCGACCTAACCACCATCACAAGCGCCCAGGCCACACTTTTGGGAACGAAACTATCCAGCCTTGGATCCGCTCTTGCGCTCAACCATCCTGATGTGGTGATAGGCGCGTTGATTGGGGGTATGCTTCCCTTCGTATTCTCCGGGACGGCTATTAACGCGGTAAGCGTTGGCGCGTATCGTATGGTCGAGGAGGTCCGAAGACAGTTCAGAGAGATCCCAGGACTGAGAGAAGGAACAGCCAAGCCAAACTATGCCGCAGCAGTAGACATCTCCACGAGAACAGCTTTGCGATTGATGGTAGTCCCAGGCGCAATCCCGGTGGTTGCACCGATAGTTGTAGGAGTACTTCTGGGCTGGGCCGCGGTCGGAGCATTGGTTGTTGGGGCTACACTATCTGCTATACCTTTGGCGATTATGATGATGTGGGGTGGAGCAGCAATGGACAATGCGAAAAAGTATGTTGAAGCCGGACACTTTGGAGGCAAGAACACGGAAACACACGCTGCAACTGTCGTCGGTGACACGGTCGGCGATCCTTGGAAGGATACAGCAGGCCCAAGTCTGCATATTCTCATCAAACTCCTCAACACGATTTCCTTGGTCTTCATCCCACTCTTCTTGGTAGCCCTGATTTCCTTAGCTTAGCCGGGTCGGGCGGATTTGAGTAGCCCCGCCAAGAGCAGCGTTCTAAGAGCGATCCTGGCTGACGACGCCTCGGTGAGAATGGCAACAGCACTCGGCATACCAGGAAAAACGGAATCGAAGAGGGTTGCACTCACGTCCGGACAGCTGACAACGGAGGAAATTGTACGTCGCATCAAAGAACTCTCGAAGCTACGAGACGAGATCCTCCAAGTCATGCGACAGCTCAACTTGACCAGGGAAGCTGCCCCGAGCATGGTGGATCAGTTGGACTATGATAGTGAACTTGATACGGCGAAGCGAGAATTTGAGGAGGCTAGAAACGAGTACCAAGAAGTTCACGGAAAGATCGAGAAGATCCAACGACAGATCGACGAGTCCAAGAAGAAGATCGCGGCGCTCACAGAAATATCCCAAACTGGTTTCGCTACGGACCAGCTAGAATCCGAAGCCAGGGATTTCCGGAGAGTCCTAGGACGGTTGCCCGTCAAGAAACTAGACACCCCACAGAAGGCCTTGCAGTCACAATTCAAAGACCAAGCTATCCTCGCGGTCGGCAATAGGAAACAGGACACAGTTTACGTCCTCTTTGCCGCACCAAAAGACAAGTTTTCTCAAGCGCTTCAAACACTTCTTCTCTATGATTTCACGCCTATCGAGATTCCCGAACACAAATTAGCGGATGTAAGATTGGAAATTCAAGCAGAGGAAGAGAAAGCGAAATTGCTATCCAAGGAGCTTGAAGGGTTGAAGCTGCAGCTAGACGATTTGCGTCGAAAGGCAGCGCAGACCCTGAACCGGAGGCTTGACGAAGTCGTCGATGCTTTGATGCTGCTCCGCGGAATCCTCAAACTTGGTGATGGCACCCAGGCCTCTCGCATCTACGCTCGACTGGAGAGAGTCGTTCCAGTTGAAACTGTGAATAGCCTATCAAGAAAAGGGATTGTCGAATTGGAGTCGTCCTCTTAGAAGCGCGCGTATTTGTGAGCAGTCCAGACCTCGAAGCACAAGCAACGCCACGAATCAAGGATGCACTAAACGCTGCGATTCAGCGAACAGGCAAAGAAGAATTCGCCAAAATATCAGGAATTGAGACCTCAGTCCTGGATAGAATCTTGCAAACCGAGGGTGAATACGTTCCTGTAGCGATCATAACCCTGGCATGTCAGGTAAACCGAAGCCACAACGATCCAGACCTCCCACATTCAAGCATTAGCGAGTGCTTGAAAGGAGCAATTCTTAGGTTGCCTCAGAACGTCACCCCTCATGAAATGAAGGAAGAAGACGCTTCCACTAGAAGACGTCATCGAAACGAGTTTTTCAAAGCCAAGAAAGGCTACAGCAGGGTCTATAATCCGTCTTCACTTCGAATTGTAGGATACACAGCCAACATCTTCGTCTTCTTCGTGTTAGGATATTTTCTCGGTGGAGTTGCGCTGGGCCCCCTTCTCGGATTTCCTTCATGCTTGGGTGTTGTAGGAATATCTCCTTGGGTCACGCCTTGCACTGGCTCGATCCTTGGTCTCATTCTTGGCGCTGTCCTCTGGCTGGGCTACACGTACTACTATTTTGTCAGGAAGATCTGAAATGTAATATGGATTCCCCCTTAATCGGGAATCGCTGTCAAGGATCTGATCTGGTCGGGCTTGATCCCGGCTCCGACCCCCGAAAACACTGCGGATAGGTTCCTCGCTTCATTCTCCTTGAGAATTAGGAAAGCAAGGATTATTCCTAGAGTGTAAGGGAAGCCTGCGAATATTCGACGACTGATAATGATTGAATGCTTTCTCAGGGCTACTTCTATGAAAGAGAGTGACTTCGTCTCTTCGTACTTTTGTCGAGCTGAGCCTAGGATCCGCCCGTAGTAGGAGTGAGACGAAATGAGCTCAAGGGACTGACCCACATCCTGAGCGGCCGTGACCTGGCCCATTGTTTTCCGGTCGAGCTTCCATGAACCACGGATGAGATGGTCTTCCACCTTGGAGATCCCGATGAGCTTGCTTCTCAGTACGATTGCAAGATTCATCAAATCTATCGCAGCCCCCACGATAGGTAAACAGCTCGCCCGGTCAGAGCCACGGAGATTGTCATTGACGTAATTGTAAAAGCGCTCTTCCCCCCAACCCGTGATTATGTCCCGGACAAAGGCGGCTCGTTCCCCCGATATGTCAGCCATCGCAAAGTCTCTTACTCTTGCTTCGAGAGTTCTATCCCCCATGATCCCGATGATGGCGCGAATGTCGTCTAATGAATACAAACGATGAAGCTCGGATTCCTTCAGGATGGCTAGGGGTTGGCGTGTGGCGATAAATTCCTCCCACGTCTTACCTTGCGCCTTGAAAACGATAAGTGCGGCCAAATCGTAGGCATCAAAGCGATGAGTGAACTCTTGCAGAAAGTCACGAACGCTTCCCTGGGCCGAAGCGAAGAGGGTTGTAACCGCACGAGCGAACCCCAAGCGTATAGCCCTCTCTACCTCGATAGGCGATGACCCTTCTTTCAGCTCTGAAAGTTCCCTTCCGTACGTTCCATCCGATAAGACGCCTAGAATTTCGCCTTGGGATCGGAATTCTGCGAGTGAGTAGAGCTGTTGCCGGTCTAAAAGAAGTCCTTTTTCACCACGAATCTTAGCGATTGTATAATTGTCTCGAAGAACGTGTTGCACTGAAGAAGGCAACAAAAGTTGATCGCTAGGCTTGGAGCACGAGGAGTAAGGCTATGATGAGAGAGTAAATCGCTAGGGCCTCAGAAAGGATTACAGGTATAAGAACACGTGAGTAAAGTTCTGACTTCTCTGCCGTAGCAGCAGCCATGGCGCTCCCAGACGTTCCAATGCCAAACCCCGCTCCGAGCGCCCCTCCTCCAACAGCCAGACCAGCAGCAAAGATGCGAAAAGCCGAGTCAGCCGCAGCAAGGTTAGCTGGGTCTGCAATAGCTGGAAGCTTGAAAACTGCAAGAAGCGCAACGACTAACCCATAGATTGCCAATGCTTCAGCGAGAACAACGGCAATGAAGCTTCTGGCAAATATTTCTGGCTTCTCAGTAATCGCGCCGGCAACTCCCGGCCCCGCCACACCGATACCAAGGCCTGCTCCTATGGCTGCGAGAAGGATGCTGAGAGCTATCCCCAGCGATGCCCAGAAAATGGGGTCAAGCATTTGTTACACAGACCAATTCGACGGCTCTCGATAGGGCGAGAACGGCGTCCCCCCGCCCTCATAAAACTTACCAAACCATTCGACCCAGTGAAGCCTCAGAGCCTGCACAAAGACGATGAGTCCTTCAAGTAACATGACTAGCAAGTTTCCAGCTGTAGCCCCTACAAGTGAAGTAGCCGTTATTAGAGGCCCACCGAAGGCGACAAAAATTGCGAACTTAACGTAGTATCCAGACAAGTTTAGGGCCCATATCCGAAGATAGGAAAAAGTATTGCTAATCGACTGGATGAAAACTTCCAATGCATGCAAACCACCCTCTTTCCATCCCAGCAATAGCAAGGGGACTAGGACAGCCGGAATCTCCACTGGGTTTTGCAAAGCAGTAGAAAACTTGAACCCTGAAAGGACAACTTGCGAGATAACGAAAACCCCTGCAAGGTAGAACCAAGCCGAACATATAGGTCCAAAAAACGCTTCCCTGAATTCACGTCTGCGGAGCCTGTTGTAGGCTCCCAAGCCCATTCCGAATGTCATGTGAGCAACTCCGAACAACAAGATGAAAACCATGAACAGCTGAAGATTCGCAATATCCCCCTCTATTGCGCCTTTTGTTGGACTGAAGAGTCCAGCGAACCCGAAAACAGACTTGGACTCGAAGCCGAAAAAGTCGCCGAATATCAGGCCAAACACCGTCGTCGCGGCGCCAAGCATCACGATTAGCTCGGCCCCACTGACAAAGGGTTGAACGAAGTCTCCAACTTTCTTTCCCTTCTTCTTTAGCCTCAATAGCACTAGACCGAGCAGCAGCATTAACGGGCCCTCGCCAAAGTCTCCGAACATGAGACCGTACATTAGAGGAAAGGTGAGGATCATGAATAGGAGAGGATTGGTTTCATCATACGATGGGATGCCAAAACTGTCGATTAACGACTGGAGAGGTCTCGTCCAGTTCGGAGAACTCACCAAGGTCGGAGGTTTCTCCCCTTCACGAGCTTCCAGATCTTTCCCCGGGGTATTCCCGTGAGAATCATGAGCCACTTCGACTTCCCGAACTCCTAGATGGATTGAAACCAATCCCCGGCAGGCAGCAGATACTCCCTCGGCGAACTGAAGGGTTTTGGCCGCGGGAATCCAAGCATTTAGCATGAACGTCGACTCTGTTGTGGACGTGCCTGCTATCGCTCTGGACCTTGCCTCCAGAATCTCCGCATAAAATTCGAGAGCTCTAACTCTTGGTGCAAATTCGCCTTTCAGAGATTCGCGACTGTCGGCCAATTGTTTCTCTGTTTCTTCGATCACCCGTAACCTCGCATCGATCAGGTTTTTGGCCTCGCGAGGGTCCGAAGGAAGATTAGTCCAAGGCTCCTCGACTCTTGCGCCAAGGGCTGCGGCAGCTTGTCTTGCATCGTCTTCGAACGCCTTAGGAAATATTGCTAGGAAGGTCTGGGTTTTTTCTGAACTATGTGTAATGACAAAGACTAGATTTCCATACGTTATCTCGTCCAAGTCTGCCTGTACTGAGATTGTCGATTCTCCTGGGCACTCTCCTGCGAGAGTAACGAGGAATCCGCTGCTTCCAATAGTACCAAGCGGCATTCCGATGGCTTCTAATCCTGAAAGGAAACGTGAGACTTCTGAAGTTCTCTCCTTGTCGGCTAGTAATTTGCCCTGCGACTCTTCTAGTTGACGAACGGACCCTTCTAGTTTTGAGGTTTCTTGGTCGAGGAAAAGCGCGAGCTCATCAATATTGTGAATTGGAGCTTCAATTTTCTCGGCTTGACCCTGGACCGGTTGAAGGGCGGCTGCCAGTGCCGAGATGCGGTTCCGAATCGTAACAGATTTCGACAGCAGGCTCGTGGCTTCGAATGGCGTTGCACCGGGTGGGAGCTGTTCATCATCAACAGCGATGAGATGAATCATCTGTTCTTTCCCAGCGTAAGAAAGGAGGTTGGGCAGCTCGTCCTTGGCGACTAAGATGCTCACCTGATGCATTGTCTCTGGTCTGAGCAAGAAATGAGACCTACTAACCAAATATGGTGGAAGCGATTGTCGCTAGGAGTTGGTTGTCGAGTCTCTCGATGCGAGCCTTGAATGAATTGTTGAAAATGGTCTTTCCTTCGGGGTCGTTGGCGACTACGCCTCCCAAGTCGTCGATCGGTGTATCGTCAGCAAGGAGTTTTGTTCCTTTGGGCAGCGATTGTCCCAGAGATTGGAGATTCATCTTCTGCGCGTTCCGAAAGCCGACTTTCACTAATGCATTATCTGTTCCAACCGCCTCAACCGCTTCTAGCACGAGGCGTTTCAAGGCCGGCTCGAACTGGTCGGTACTGGCGATGTCCGAGAGGTGCTGTTCGACCGATTTCAGAACACCTTGTACGATCTTGTTCTTCTCGTCGAGAATCCTTAATCGGTTGGTCCTGATTCTCGAACTCAGGATACTCCTTCTGATGCTCTCGGCCTCCAAGCTGGCTCTTGATAGAATATCGTTCGCATCTCTTTGCGCTTGAACTTTGGCCCCCTCCAGGATTTGCTTGGACTTTTCTTCTGCTTGCTCGACGATTCCCGCAGCCTTCAGTCTTGCATCTGACAGAATCCGATCATGAAGCTTCTCCAAAGACTCTGACATTTTTTCAACCACCTAGAACCAATTTGACGGCTTTCTTGGCGGCATCGTCTTTCCTATTCTCGAAGAGCTTCCTGTAATTCTCAAGCAGAGAGTCGGTTTCCACGTCTGAGCTTCTCGCGTCAGCCTCAGCCTTTTCCCGCGTCTCTCGAAGCATCTGGACTTTTCGCTGTTCTGCTTCGGCTGTTGAGGTTTGCCGAACCTCTTGGGCCGCTTCTGAGGCACGAGCCAGAATTTCCTCAGCCCTTGACTGCGCTTCCTCGACGATCCGTTTCGCTTGACCCTCAGTTTCCACAATCTTCCTTACAGCTTCGATTCCGGACAAGCGATTTCTGCTCCAAATACACCAGTAGATCGCGTTTTCGAATGCCCAGTTTAGATGCGCGCTATAAAACTGTTCAAAGAAGGGTTTTGATACAGTTTCCAACCCTTACTCTACATACAAGGTTGCTGAAGAATGCCTGTCAAGATTATTCGCCCCGATCACGTGGAAATCGTCGGTCTAGGGCACGTTCTCCTAACCGCCCCACACACCACTAGCCCTGACGCGGATCTTCACACGGGACAAATTGTTGAAGAAGCAGCGCTAACTTCGAGGTCCTTTGCGGTCATCGGCAAGGTCGACAGAGAATTCCTGGATCCGAACCGGATTCAATCCGCGCAATTGGAGTTCAGAAAGGGCATCGAGGGATTCGTATCGGAAGATAGAATCAGGTATATTCTTGACATCCGCGGAAAAAAGGAGCCGGGCGTGGAAATTGGGCCAGTTGAGGGGCAGACAAGTTCTGACTCTACGACCGAGCTAGTAAGATCACGGCTGGTCAAAGACTTCACGGTAAAGGTGAACAACGAGTACAAGGGACACGATCCTGTAAGCGTAGTCACGGGTCACGACCGTAGAGATGTGAAAGGCAATTTCACCGTTGAGACCATCCAGATTCAGTTCGGTCATGAAGAGAGACAGTTTCTGAGAGAGAAGGTGATCAGGGACATCTCTGAGATAGCGGGCATACTCAATGCGCGACTAGAGCCCTCGCGAAGCGACTAGTGCAGCGGCAGCGTTTTGAACCAGTCGAATCCAAGGGTCAGGATAGAGTCCGATGGCGAAGATCAGAATCGTGGCAGCCCAAAGAACAGCCATATAGACGCGAGGTTCGGGAATCCTAGACTGATCTCCTGGTTCGTCAAAATACATCCTCTTGATCACCCAACCATAGTAGCTCATACTGAAACCGCTGTTGATCAGAGCACCCAACGCGAGATAGCCGCCCCAGCTGTATGGCGAATAGATCGACCCTGTGAACAGCATTACTTTGCTGAAAAACCCGTTAAGAGGAGGCACTCCTGCAAGGCCGAGAAAAATTACTGCGATACTCAAAGATGTTTGCGGCATTCTTCGAGATAGCCCATTGAAAGATTCAAGGTCTGTAACTGAGAGTCTAGTTGCCACCGCTGCAGCGGCGACGAATGCAGCTGTCTTTAGAATTGCATAGTTCAGAACATGAAAGAGTCCACCCGCCAGACCCAAGGGCACATTGGTCGTCGTGAACGGGGTGGCGAGCGCCATTAGGATGTAACCCGCCTGGGCAATGCTGGAATATGCGAGTAGTCGTGTGAAGCTCTTCTGCATGAGAGCGGCAACGTTTCCGACGCTCATTGTCACTACGGCTACAATCGCAAAGGCCGAGTAGAAATCCACGTTGAAAGCGGAGATCCCTACGATGAACACCCGAAAGGCCGCCGCGAATGCTGCCATCTTCGCACCGGCAGCCAAGAACGCGCCAATTGTCACGGGTGCTCCTTCGAAGGCGTCGGGTATCCACATGTGAAACGGAACGACTGCCATCTTCACTCCGAACCCAACGATAAACAGGACAATTGCCAAGACCCCGAATGGACGAACATCGGGTCCCGCCGTCGAGAGAGAGCTCGCAATGGCTGTGAGCCCAGTGGCGCCTGTGACGCCGAAGACCAGGGAAATGGCGTAGACTATGAGTGCGGAGGAGAGTGCGGACAGAACGAAGAACTTCATAGCCGCTTCGTTGGAATTCGGATCCTTCTTCCTGAAGGCTGTCAGGGCATAGGTAGGAATGCTCATCAGCTCCCAACCAACGTAGAGAAGTATCAGATCCATTGAGGCTGCCAGGACAATCATTCCGAGGGTCGAAAGGAGCAGAAGCCCGAAGAACGGTCCCTTGTTGGGATCCTCTCGCATGTATTGCAGTGAAGCTATGGTCACGAAGATCGCCACGATCAGTAAGACTCCTGAGAAGAACAGAGTAAACAGATCAACTTGGAATCCCCCGAAGGATACTGACGAGGGGCTTGTGAACCCAAGCCATACTGTGGATACTAGAGCGATTGCCAGACCTAAGATACAGACAAAGGGCGCGAGACCGAGTTTCGATTTTCTGAAATGAAGAAAGCCAGCAGGAGTGGCGAGTAGTCCGAACACTGCTAGGCTGAGAAACGGCGTCAGCGAAAGGAGGGCCAATCTAGATCATCTTGCCCCAAGACCGACTATGGTTCCAACCCATTTCTCCACTGTCGGCGCTATCACACTCCCTAGTATGGGGGGCGGATACACCCCGAAGATCAACAATGGCACTAGAAATGCGACAAGGATCAGGATAGAGTGAAGATGCAGCTCGTTCTTGGGACCCATTGGAGGGGTCATGGCAACTCGTCTCAGCATCCAGAGGAAGTATCCGACGGTTAGAGCTGGAGCGACTATGGCGATCGCGAAGAGATAGCTCACGCTAAGAGCGCCCTGGATCACGAGGTATTCGCTGATGAAGTTGGCAAATCCCGGAACCGCCATGGCGGCCATCGAGGCCAGGAAGAGAAGTGAGACCGTCTGAGGCATCTTTCCTCTCAGTCCTTTCAGTTCGTCGATATTCCTGGTTCCTGTATGCTCATGGATGTATCCTGACATGAGGAAGAGCATTCCCACCGCGAGTCCGTGGCTGAACATCTGAAAGACTGCTCCTGAGACTCCTGCAACTGTTGCAGTGAATGCTCCGAGGAGAACGTAGCCCATGTGATTGACGCTCGTTAGGGCAATCATTCTTTTGATGTCCCTAGCGACGAGCGCGACTGATGCCCCGTAGATCATGGTGATGAGGCCGATGGTGGTAAAGTAGGGCCAGAGAACGCTCACCGCCTTAGGGAAGAGTAACAAGTTGTACCTGATCAATCCGTAGCCCCCCATCTTGAGCAGCAAGCCTGCTAGCAGCACGCTAACGGGTGCAGGCGCCTCCACGTGCGCATCAGGTAGCCATGTGTGAAGTGGGAATATGGGAAGTTTTACAGCGAATCCAACGAAAGTTGTGATAGCTACTGCGAGCTGAAGAGGGAGCGCAAGATTCGGAATCCTCGCTGCCAGAACATCATAATCGAATGAGGGACCTCCAGGGTAGGCCGAGGTTCCAGTCCAGGCGTATAGGGCAAGAAAGCCGAACAGCATCACTGCGCTACCTGAATAGGTGAAAATAAGGAATTTCAGGGAGGCATATTTCCGGCGGGGGCCGCCCCAGATTCCGATGAAGAAGAACATCGGAATGAGAACGATTTCCCAGAAGAGATAGAACAGAATCAGGTTGAGAGAAGTGAAGACGCCGATTATTCCTGTTTCGAAGATGAGAAAGAGAGCATAGTACTCCGCGTGTCTGAAGGTGATCTGATCCCAAGATCCCGCGGCGGACAGGAGGCTTAGAAACGTGGCTATCATCAGGAGTGGAAGGCTGATCCCGTCAATCCCGACTTTGTAGTTGAGGCCAAAGGACCCGGCCCAGGGAAGGCTCTCAGAGAGCTGGAAGCCCGCCTGGCCATATTGGAAAACAATCAGAATTAGGATCGAGATGGCGAAGACGATCGCTGTTGTCCCTACTCCCAGAATCTTTGCCATTTTCGGGTTTTTCCTGCCTAGCAGAAATGTCGGTGCTGCGAGGACCGCGGGGAGGAATATGGCGATTGATAGCAGTCCAATCATTTACGTGGCGCCAACGACGAATAGCATGTAGGCGAGGAGGAGGATTATTCCGATGGCGAACGCGATGACGTATTGCTCGGTCACCCCCGACTGAAGCTTTCTGAGGAGGTTGCTGAGCCTGGACCCGTACGATGCTACCTCGTTTGCGGCTCGGTCGACAACCTGAGTGTCGAGTTGATCACTTGCCCGCGAATAATCCATTATGTCCCGACCAATTGCGTTGTTTAGCCTGTTCCAGATCCCCTGTTCAACGTAAGTGTAGAGAACTCGGCTGCCGGCGAGTAGGCCGGAAACGAAGACTTTGTAGTAGACGGCGTCGAGATACCAGCGTTTGTAGAGGAATCGCTGGATCGGGTTCATTCCAGTTTTGAAAACATAGTCTTTCCGGAAGTAAATTAGGTAGGCAATCGCTCCCCCGACTGCAGCGACAACTGTGCTCACGGACAGCAAGAGGAGGTCAGTAAGAGCGGAAGCTGAACTAATTGCCGCCGGAAACTTGTAGAGCGTTGAACTGAAAGTACCCGCAATATACGTGGTCAGAGGACCACTGTAGAACGGGTAGGCTAGTCCCAATCCCAGGCTGCCAACGGCGAGAAGAAGATAGGGAATGAGCATCGTGAGGCCAGCTTCGTGTGGATGCTTTCCACCTTCCATGAGGTCCTCAACATGCCTGCTAGGCTTTCCTGCAAGCGTGATGCCCAACATTCGAACTGTATAGAAACCTGTAACGAATGCGGTGATGAGTGCTAGTCCATAGAGGATGTATTGTCCTCCGAGAAAGCTTAGAGAAAGTATCGCGTCTTTCGTCCAGAACCCGCTGAAAAGTGGAATGCCCATTAGGGAGAGCCCTGCAAGGAGCATCGAAGCTGAGGTAAACTTCATCGCCTTTGCGAGTCCTCCCATTTCGTCCATGAAACGGGATTCTGCGACGTGTAATACCCATCCCGCGGCGAGGAAAAGTGAAGCCTTGAACACAGCGTGGCTGAGAAGGTGAAAGAGTCCAGCAGTATAGCCTGCGAGAAAGTTGGCGCTGAGCCCTGCCATTCCGAGGGCCAGCATCATATACCCGATCTGCGAGACCGTGGAGTAAGCCAGTACCTTCTTTATTTCGCGAGCGACCGCGGCCTGACTTGCAGCCAATAGCGCGGTAAACGCTCCTATCCAGGCGATGACGCCGAAGAATTGTGACACTTGGTTGAATTGAGAGAGGGCGATGAAGAATACGGGTCCCATCCTTCCGGTGAGGAAGACTCCAGCCTTGACCATTGTTGCAGCATGAATTAGCGCAGAGACTGAAGCAGGACCGGTCATCGCATCCGGGAGCCATTCCTGCAAGGGAAACTGTGCTGACTTCCCGATTGGTCCTCCAAAGAACAGTAGCGCCGTGGGAAGTAGAAGCCCGAGGCGAGCCAGATTCGCAGCCCAGCTCCCCGACTCACCCGCATGCGCTACTAGCTGATTGTAGTTGAAGGTCCTCGCGAAGGCGAAGATCAGAAAGATCGCGATCAGCAACGAGATGTCTCCGATTCTTGTCATCACGAACGCCTTCATCCCCGCTTTCGTGGGCGAGTATTCTTCCGAAACACCCAGGGCTTTGTCCCCCGGGCTACCCACCCAGTACTTTGGCTCGTCTCGGTAAAAGTGGCCGATCAGCGCGTACGAACAAAGGCCTACGCCTTCCCAACCGAAGAACATCATCAGGAGATTGTCGGCGAGGACTAGCAAGAGCATGTTTCCGATGAAGAGGTTCATGAAGAACCAGTATCGCGTCATACCGAATTCGCCTTTCATGTAGCCAACGCTATAGATCATGATGAGGAGGCTGATCCAAGCGACGATGTTTGCCATGAAGAGGCTGAGAGGATCGACCAGAACGCCTGCTGTGATTCCCAGCGATGGAATCCAAAGGACCGTATAGTCCCGAGCGGGGACCGCCAGGGCCGTTATGGTCGCCAACAGAGCTGCGACAAGAGTGAAGCCAACTGCTGCTATATCACGAAGTTTACGGTGAATTTTCGCAAATATCGGTGTCAGAAGAGCGCCTGCTAGGGGCGTGATCCAGATGAGCCAAGCGAGGAGAGAGATGTCCAATCCTCTACGACCCCACTATTGCCCTTGCGGCGGACAGGAGTCGGCCAAGTATGGGCTCAGGATAGATACCCAGGATTATTGTCACAATGCTAAGTGTGATGAGAGGAAGTGTGATTGTCCATGGCGCTTCCTTGACATCGGAAGTATCCGAGTTTGGCGCTCCAAAGAAGATCTTCTTCATGGCCATCAGGGAGTAGCCCGCAGTGAGAGCGGTGGCGATAATTCCTAGTGCCGCGATCACAAGGCGGTACTCTGACGCGGTATCAGTAGCTCTTACGAATCCGCCTTGGAACAGAAAGAATTCCGATAGGAAACCGTTTGTGGAGGGGAGACCCGCGAGGGTGAGAGAGCCAATGAAGGCGGCTGTGGCCGTGATAGGCATTTTGCTGGCGAGTCCTCCGAGCTTGCTTAGGCTTCTCTCGCCGCGAACCTGAAGCATGACTGCGCCAACGACAATGAAGAGTATTCCTTTGGCGGTCCCATTGCTCACGTATTGAAACATTGAGCCAGAAACGCGGAATGAGTTGAACGCTGGGAGCCCAAACAGAATGTAGCCCATCTGACTGATGCTAGAATATGCAAGGAGT